>Ga0222647_1000250_pt1 | contig 28452 bp, 34 predicted proteins | sample AntAcemetagen333_FD_179864 | JGI IMG/M metagenome (GOLD analysis project Ga0222647, IMG submission 179864) | Saline water microbial communities from Ace Lake, Antarctica - #333 | ecosystem: Environmental > Aquatic > Non-marine Saline and Alkaline > Saline | place: Antarctica: Ace Lake...
GAACTCTTCGTCAAATAATCCTTTGTTTCCTCGTGATTTGTACATCTCTTGTAGTAATTGTTTTATGGTATAAATATAAGCCTAATCAACTGATTAACAATAATTTAATTTTTAGAAGCCCCCTTAAGAAATGATTTTCTTTGAAAAATCTCTTCCTTGACCAGTTTTCAAAAAATTTTCTCTAAGCAAAGCTTCTTCTAGAGTAGGAAGTATTTCTGAATAAACTAATTTTCAAGGTATATAACCTTTAGTTGATTTAGTCTTTCCACTATTATGTTGAGCTACTCTAATGCTTAAATCTTTGGTAAAGCCTTTATAGAACCTTCCATCAACTTATCTTCTTAATACATATACTGTAAACATCAATTAGGATATAGGGAGTTTTATCTGATATAAAACTCCGCTTTAATAGTGCACTCGAGAGGATTCGAACCCCTAACCCTCGGAGCCGAAATCCGATATTCTATCCAGTTGAACTACGAGTGCATGTATTTAATGCTGTCAAAACTAACTCATTTCTTCCTCGTAATTCCAATTATTCCCTGCCTGCGGCAGACAGGTATCCGGTTCAACTACGAGTGCATGTATTTAATGCTGACAAAACTAACTCATTTCTTCCTCGTAATTCCAATTATTCCCTGCCTGCAGCAGACAGGTATCCAGTTGAACTACGAGTGCTAATCACTACAAGAAAATAAACAAAAAAGCCTCCTACCGAAGTAGGAGGCTTTACTTGTGATCCCTCTGGGATTCGAACCCAGGACCACTACATTAAAAGTGTAATGCTCTACCAGCTGAGCTAAGGAATCATAGTTATTCCGCTATTGCGGCTGCAAATGTAGAATTACTTTTTACATATACACAAGCCTGTATTGAAAATATTTAAAAAACTTTCAAATACGTGAAATGCACCTTCACTTTCTCTGCTTTTAGGCTATCAAAAAGAGCATGCATCTTTGGGTTAAAATCCCCTATCCATGATAGCTCTGTACTCTGTATATATGGATCAGTAAGCATTACTTCATACATTTTCATTATCATAATACTATACACTCCTTTATTCTGAAACTCTGGAATGACTCCAAAAATAATCCCTCGGATCTTATCTACTCTTACTGTCTTATACCGAAAAAAGAATTTTAATTTCCCAAACCAGTTCATGTTTCCGTCTACATATCTAAATAGTTGATTCAAATCTATAAGACTAAGATAAAACCCTACAGGTTTTTCTCCGTCGTACATAAACCAAAGTAAGTCTTCTCTTATAATCGGTTTCATCTCTGCGAATAAATCAGAAACCCTAGCCTCAGTCATAGGCACAAAATCTTTATGTGCAGACCAAGCTTGATTATAAATACTTGTAAAATCCTTTACGTATCGGCCCATTTCTTTTATCTTAAAGTGCTCTGCTCTGAGATCAGATCGTTCTACTAACCTATCAGAAAACCGCTTATACTTATCATAATCTATGGACTCTGGTCTCGCCTCACTAGTAGTTTGCTCTATACTTTGAATAAATCCATAATTTTCAAAAAGCTTTTGATAATAGGGGAAATTATAATTTTCTTGATAGGAAGGGTTTTTAAAACCTTCTACCAGCAATCCCCAGTACTTATCTCTCTCTCCAAAGTTAACAGGGGCCTCTACCCTATTATATCCTTTATTGTTCAGCCATTTAGTAGCTGTATCAAAGAGAAGTTTAGCTACCTCTGGATTATCTACACTGTCAAAGAAACCAATTCCTACTTGTTGTGCATCTTTTCTGTAAAATGCTGCTACTTTACCTACAACGGTTTGCCCAGAGTATACTATCCATCTTTTAGCACCGCCATTTTCAAATGCCTTATTGAGTTTTGGATTAAATATAGCCTCAATATCTTGGTCTATGTGAGAAATAAAGTGGACGTCATCCTTATACAGGTCTCTAGCAAACTGGTGAAAAGCTTTAATATCCTTTCTAGATATTATATCTATGACTCTTAGCTGCATACTATCTCTAGTGATTCCTTTATCATTTGCTCCACTACTGCAGACGGATTTTTACTAAATGTCCCATTTAATCTATCTGCTAATAAAGCATTGATAGATATCGCCTTAAAACCAAGAAGATGAGAGAGTCCGTAGATTCCGGCCGTCTCCATCTCCATATTTCCTAAGGTTAGATTTTTGTATTTTAAATCTAAAATCTCTTGTAATTGATATTTAGGAGAAATCTGTGCATTGCGAAACTGAGGTCCATAGAAGCCCTTAGCCGTAAGTGTAAGGCTAGGCGAGTACTTGTCAAACTTAGTCTCTAAAAAAGAATCACAAGGTATCACAGGGTATTCTCTTCCGTCAAAAGCCACTGTATCAAAGCTATGATTATAGAACTGAAATAAATCCTCAAAAGAAATAGCGGCTTTGGAGTAGACTATACTATCCAGAGTATTTTTACTGGAAACGCTACCTGAGGTTCCTAAGCGTATAATATCTAAGCTTTTAAGTTCATCTTTTTGCTGTAATGAAACCAGGTCATAGTTAAGTAAAAAAGCCAATTCATTGAACACTATGTCTACATTATCCGTGCCTATACCCGTAGATATCACAGTAATTTCTTTATTCCCTATCCTTCCTCCACTGGTTTTAAATTCCCTGTTTTGGATAGTAAAGTCTATCACATCAAAGTGCTGCGTGACAGTAGCCACTCGCTCAGGATCTCCCACAGTGATGACTGTTTTGCTGAGATGCTCAGGCCTAAGTCCTAAGTGGTATACAGAACCGTCGTTAATAACGATGAGTTCACTATTTGATAATTGTTTCACCATAAAAAGAATGTTTATATTTGCGGCAAGTTTATATAAATTTTATGACAGATATAAAAACACCTCAGGATCACATCATATTAGTTCCTATAGATTTTTCTGAAGCATCACTGAATGCCGTTTATTATGCCGTGGAAATGGCAGACCTATTTGACAGTGAAATCACTCTACTTCACGTGCTCAGTAATAGCACACTTAAGTCTTTATTTACCAATGAAAGTGAAATAGCTCTGCTAAGAGATAAAGTGCGGGATAAACTAGAAGATACTAAATCTGAAATACTTGCTAAATGGCCAAAAATGCGAGTAAACACTATGGTGGCTGAAGGGAAACCTTTTAAGGTAATCAACCAAATAGCGACAGAGAATAAAACAGATACTATCGTAATGGGTACCAATGGTGCCAATGGCATTGAGCAATTTACTGGAAGTACAACTACTAGAGTCTTAAAAAGTTCACAGATACCTGTAGTCGTAGTGAAAGAAAAACAAACAAATCCTAAATTCGATAAAATAGTCACTCCGATAGATCTTACTAAAACGAGCCGTCAGAAGATAGACTGGGCAGTAAAACTAGGACTAAAGTATGGCAGTACTATCCATATCATAATGGAGCTGGATAATGATGAGCTAGCTTTAAAAAAAATAAAAGCCAATCTACATCAAGCAGAAGGCATATTCACTAAGCACGGAGTGAAATTTGAATCTCATCTATTAGACGATAGGAAATATCCAGATAACCTAGGGCAAGACACTATCCAATATGCTGAAGAGATTGACGCAGATCTCATTATGATCATGACTAAGTCTGAAAGTGCTAAACTGTCTGACTTATTCGTAGGTAGCTATGCAGAGCAAGTAGTAAACAGCTCTTCTAAGACTCCTGTGATGTGTATTAATCCTAAGCCTACCGGTTCTGTGAGTACAGGAGGATCAGGATTTTACTAACACACAGTATTTATTCGTATTAAAAAAGCCCAAGAGCATCAGTTCTTGGGCTTTTCAACGACAAGGCTAAGATCAGGACTAACTCCAGATATTTACTTTACGTGGCCTCGCCTTTTCTACTACTAGCTCTTTGCCGTGAAACTCTTTACCATTCATCTCATCTATAGCTTTCTGTCCTTCTGCATCATCCAAAAACTCTACAAACCCAGTACCAGTAGGTTCCTTAGTCACTCTATCATAGATAATCTTAGCAAACTCTACTTCTCCATACTTCTCAAAAAGCATCTCTAAGTAATGTGCATTATAACTCGTCGGTAGGTTTTTTACTACTAAATTCATTGCTGCAAAAATATTGAAAGATTGAATAGTAGAATAATAGAATCACAGAAATATTGAACTATAGACCATTATCTAGAGTTGATAGGCGTAATAAACGTATAAAAAAGTTACGAGTTTATATCCTGTGATAAGACTCTGCCGTCTTTCATCTGGATGACTCTGTCTGCCATAGCGGCTAGTCGCTCGTTATGTGTCACTATTACAAAGGTCTGACCTAACTCATCTCTGAGCTTAAAGAAAAGTGTATGGAGTTCTTCTGCATTATCTGTATCTAGATTACCACTGGGTTCGTCTGCAAATATGACTTTAGGGTTATTCATCAACGCTCTCGCTACTGCCACACGCTGTTGCTCTCCTCCAGATAGTTCATTAGGCTTATGCTCCATTCTACCTTTGAGGCCTAGAAGCTCTAATAACTCACCTGCCCTTACTTTTGCTTCTTTCTTGCTCATACCAAGAATAAATGCAGGCATACACACATTTTCTATTGCAGTAAACTCTGGAAGTAGGTGGTGAAATTGGAATATAAAACCGATATTCTGATTGCGAAATGAAGCTAACTTATTTGACTTGAGGCTGGACACTTCTACACCATCATAACTTACACTACCATACTTAGGCATATCAAGTGTCCCTAAAAGCTGAAGAAGCGTAGATTTACCAGCACCACTAGGTCCTGTTATAGATACTACCTCACCTTGTTTTATATCCACGTTTACAGACTTTAAAACTTCCAGTTCTCCGTAGCTTTTACTTAGGTTGGTTCCAGTTATCATTCTGAGCACAATAATAGTAAATAGTCATATCCCAACCAATAGATAGAATACATTCTGTACATTCGATTGAGTGAGAAGTTCCTTTTTGTATGAGTTATTCGTGATTATCATACTTATTTGACTGATAGTGACTCCATTTATTCTAATTCCTATCATAGAAAAAAATGAGTCAATAGCCAATGGTTTCTGTGGCACGCAGTCTGCTCACGAAAAAGCTATTGCTAATTTAACGGGCAGGTATCATCTGGAAAAAGAACTAGGTTATATGATAAATATAGAAAATGGTTCGAGCGTATATGAGTCTAACTGTGCGGCGTGTCATTCCTTAAATACTCAGGTAGTAGGTCCTTCATTGAGCGGACTCAGAAGTAAACTAGGAGAAACATAGGCTTCTTGGCTTCAAGCATATCTTACAGATTCAGAAAAATTAATAAATACAGGGGATAAACGTGCTGTGAAGCTGAGAAAAGAATATAGTCACTTATCTATAGGTGATCATAGTGATTCTAGTGATTCAGACACCGATCAAAAGGACCTCATTGGTTTTCTTCTCCTTGTAGAAAAAGGCTCGTAATAAAAAATGCTGCTTATCAAAAGATAAGCAGCATTTTAAAATCAATTAAAAGTTAGAGCATTAGAAATTTAATGACTCTATTTTTTTAGGTGTTTATAAATCGTAAAAATTCTGACCTCGTAGACTGATTAAGAAACTCTCCACTTAGGGAGGATGTAATCGTGCTGGAGGTGACATCCTCTACTCCGCGACACTCTACGCACATGTGACGAGCATCTATGGCTACAGCTACATCCTCTATACCTAGCGTAGACTTTAATGCTTCTGCTATTTGTTTGGTAAGTCTCTCTTGTACTTGTGGTCGCTTAGCATAGTACTTTACCATTCTGTGAATCTTACTGAGACCTATCACTTTTCCATTAGCCATATAAGCCACGTGAGCCTTTCCTAAAATAGGTACAAAGTGATGCTCACACATGCTGTATAATGAGATATTCTTCTCCACTAACATCTGATTGTATCCGTACTTATTTTCAAATAAGGTAACAGAAGGTTTGTTAGCAGGATTTAAACCGCTAAATATATCTTTCACATACATCTTAGCCACTCGTTTAGGCGTCTGACTAAGACTATCATCCGTAAGATCAAGACCTAATGTCTCCATTATGGCTGTAAAGTGTTCCTGAATTTTAGTTATTTTCTGTTCATCACTTAGTACAAATGCATCTGGACGCATTGGTGTGTCTAAAACTGTATTGAACAACTTAGAATCGTGTTTAGGGTTTTTAGTTTCCGGCATATTCTACAAAATTTCGGTCTGTTTCGTACAAAGTAATGAATAATTCTAATTTAGTATCTAACTTTTTCCTGATACGGTGCCAAGCTACGAATGCTATGTTCTCTGCGGTCGGGATAAGTTTTTTGAAATCATCTACATCTAGATTGAGATTTTTATGATCAAAACGCATCGTAACTTCATCTCTGACGATATCTTTTAATACTTTTAAATCTAGTAAATATCCAGATTCTGGATCTACTTCCCCCGTCACTTTTACAAGCAATTTATAATTATGTCCGTGGAAATTTTTGTTATTACACAATCCGTAAAACTCTTCGTTTCGTTCATCTGTCCAGTTTGGATTATGAAGGCGGTGTGCGGCGTTGAATCTTTCGACTCTCGTGGCGGATGCTATCATCGATTATACAAACATCTACTTTTCAAATTTTGTTTGAAACTATTTTTTATTTTACTCATAACCGTTCCAAAACTATTAAGATTATATACTTATAAGCATAACTTATAGTTACATAAGATTCTAGTAATAAGATGATTATATTCTTGTTTAACGTTAATGACAATTAGATGAACAAAACCATTTGTAGAAACACGTAGTTGTTGTACATTTGAACTTCAACATTAAACAAAACATGAAAAACGAACTGACTTTTGAACAAAACATGCAATCGTTTCAACCCATACTGAGAAACTATGCATTACAACTTACGCAAAGTATGGACGATGCAAACGACTTGGTACAGGAAACTTTTCTGAAAGCAATGACGTATTCATCCAAATTTAAAAAAGGTACTAACCTCAAGGGATGGTTATTCACCATTATGAGAAATAGCTTCATCAATAATTATAGACGTATAACGAAACGTAATACTTTTATGGATACCCAAGAGGAGCAGTTTATCATAGATAGTGCGAAAACATTCAATACGTTCAATGATGGCGAATCAAAATTTATTCGTCAAGATTTAGCAAATGCTATTGATAAGTTGCCTGATGACTTGCGTATTACCTTTGAAATGAACACGCTGGGTTACAAGTACCATGAAATAGCAGATAAAATAGGTATTCCAATAGGAACAGTGAAAACAAGAATATTCGTAGCTAGAAGAAAACTTAGAACTCACCTAGCAGAATATGAACACCTGTTTAATCTCACCGCTAGCTAGAGATATAGTTCAGTTACTTATTTCTAAAGTACTTTATTGCTAATATTGGGTTATCCACTTGCACGGAGGTTATATATCTGAAATCTTCAGTTTTATAATCTCTGGCAAATTGCTGGTTATAGCTAATTACATATTTAGATTCAGACAGCAGCGATTTAGCGAGATTTACTCTTATCTCATCGAAGGGAGATACAATACCATCTAGCCCAAATCTGAAAACATTTTTATATCCAATACTATCCAAATTGTGTATGAGTAATACAATCTCTTTTTTATTTATACGTTTGAGTGCCAATAAGAAATTAGCATCACTGCATTCTGTTCTAATCCTGTCACGGTCGTTTATTTTTTGTATCTCACGGTAATACACTCTCGCATATGCCCTCATTTCTTGAAGATTACTTGTATTTAGCTTTAGATTCAAACTGAAGTACTTATTCGGCCATTTATTATTTATCAATACCACTAGACTGTCAAAAGATATTATTCCATCCTCATATCTATTGGAAAACTGTTTTCTGTATTTGCATCCCACCACGTCAGCTAAGTTTATATCGCTTATTTTCCCTTTGCACTGTGTGGACCCTTCCAAAAAACCATCGTGATACACTATTAATAAACTGTCTGCTGTAAACTGTACATCTACCTCTACTCCATCTAGATGGTAATCATCTAATGCTGAGGATATACTTGGCACTGAATTAGGTGCATAAACACTGTTTACATTATCAAATCCAGCCCCTCCATGTCCAAAAAGCTTAATATCCGATGTCTCTAGCGGAGCCTCTGAGCAACCCAAAATACATACTATTATAGCTATAAGTGATATCCGCATCCTATCTGACATAAACCTGTGATATTATTAGACTGGCTAAAGCTACCAGCAGACCTTGCTCGCTCAGCAGCCACTCCATATCCTAATCGAGTATGAATACTTATTGATTTTGTAGCTCTAAAAGTCATATTAGTTGTGTAACATAACGTCTGTATATTAACTATAGCTAGTGGTTTCTGACGTCTGTAATCTGCACCTATAGCAGCAGACCACCTGTCACTATTGAGTATTTTATACCTGTAGGATATGTTTAATCCAAGCGTCGGATTAGTGGTAAATCCATCCGACATGTTATAACTAACTCCTGCTTCTAACACATGGTTTTCTTTCGCTGTATAGGCAAGATTGACGAACGAATTATAACCCGTATAGTTCACTTCAAATGCGGGATGTATAGACCATTTACGCATTCCTTGTGCGTAGCTAAAAGTCATAACCAACAGCAAAAGACAGATAAAAATAGAAAGCCTTTTATATCCCATACGAGTTTTTTAAGCGTTTATACAGCAGATCCGTAGGTAAGCCTACTACATTATAGTAACTGCCAGATATGCTCGACACACAGGCTAATCCAAACCATTCCTGTATCCCATAAGCTCCTGCTTTATCATACGGCTTATACGTTTCTATGTAGAATGTTATTTCTTCATCTGTCAACTTCTTAACTGTGACACGGGTAGTAGTTGTATCTAATAACGCATCTTTTTCTAAACTTCGGATACATAGACCAGTCTGTACAAGGTGACTTTTACCACTCAGCATAGTTAGCATAGATCGTGCTTCTTCTCTATCCTTAGGTTTATTGAGGATTTGTCCATCTGCTATAACTACCGTATCCGCAGTTATGAGTATTTCGTTTTCATTTAATGATGTGTATGCTAAAGACTTCTTTTTAGCTAAATATTCTGCTACTTCTTCTACTGGCATAGAGGAAGAAAATACTTCATCACAGTCTATTTTGACTTTCGTAAATACATATCCTAATTGAGTGAGGAGTTCGTTTCTTCGAGGAGAATTAGATCCTAGCAATATCTTCATAGGGCAATGTTAGAAAAATAACATGGATAGTATGCCTACGCCTAAGACATATTTCAGCAATGCACTGAGCTCAGTGTATTCTTCTTTAGTCTTAGCATAGCGTATATCTACCGCTATTTTATACAGTGGAAAAGCTATAAATAGCAAGTAATAAGAGTAATACACATATTTTAAAGTACTCTCAAAGAAATAAGATTGAAAATATACTGAAACCATAGTAAATGATGTCGTGACTAATAAAATAACATACACACTAATATTAGTTCCACTTAGACCCCATAGCGTAGGCAGAGTCTTAGCTCCTGTTTTCTCATCTCCTTCTAGATCTTCTGCGTCTTTTACCATCTCACGCACCAGATTAAGCACGGCAGCTAATGAGGCAAAATGAAGTATCAACTGTATATTTAGACTTGGAAAAAGATGATAAACACTAAATAGCGAAACGAAGCTTAATGCAGCTATAGTAAAATTACCAACTACCGCTATGTTCTTCAGCCATTTGCTGTACGTGGCCAGTGCAGCTATGGTAATCACGAAAAGACTTAGAAACCAAGATCCTAGGATATTACCAGCGTATAATGCTATAGATATAAATATTAAAAAATGTATATAGACTACCTTACTGTCTAATCTATGTATGGCGGATACCTCACTCCTATTTATCACATCTCGCTGATAGTCCGTATAATCATTTACCCAATACCCAAAAGCGGTACAAGCAGCAGTGCCAATCATTAACCAATAAATCCCACCTTCTGCCACAACATCAAAAGTACTGTGCGTATCTAAAAAATAAGCTGAGAGCCACTGAGCTAGGGCTATAAATGTAATATTAAGTGGTCTATAGATTTGAAGGTAGCCGTTCATTACTTCCGCTTGGCAAACTTCATGCGGTAATGCACATTTACCTTCCCCTTGCTTATGTTAGTTAGTTTACCTTTTAACAGTTGCCTTTTGAATGGAGATATGTGATCTGTGAATAGGATTCCTTCTATGTGATCATACTCGTGCTGTATCACACGGGCAGTCATACCTTCAAAGGTTTCTTCCTTTTCTTCTCCTGTAATTGTTTGATACCTAACCTTTACCGTAGGCTTACGATTTACATCTTCACGCACATCAGGGATACTTAAACATCCTTCTTCAAAAACCCATTCAGTTCCTGTTTCTTCTAAGATTACAGGGTTTACGAATGCATTACGTATGCCTTCTTTCTTTTCTTTGTCAAACATGGTACTGTCTATCATAAAAAGACGCAGTGGCTTTCCTATTTGCGGTGCTGCTAGGCCTACACCGTCACTACCATCCATAGTTTCGTACATGTCCACTACTAGTTTTTGAAAATCATCACCAAAATCAGTAATAACTTCACACTTTGCTCTCAGTACAGGGTCTCCGTATGCTCTAATCGGGTATATCATTTATCGTATAAAAACTCTTGCAAAAGTAAGGTAGCTGCCGTGCTATCCAATAATTTCTTATCTCTCCTATCCTTCTTTTTTACACCACTAGCTATAAGAGCTTGCATGGCATCCTTAGAGCTATACATCTCATTAATACGATGTACTACTATTGCGGGAAACTTCTTTTTAAATTTTTCTATAAACTCAAGTATGTATTTTTCTATACCTGAAAATGAACCATCATGTCTAGTGGGCTGACCTACTACTAGTTCGCTCACATCCTCCTTAGCTATATAGTTAGTAAGGTAGTCCATCAAGTCCTCAGTCTGTACTGTGATAAGTGGTGATGCTATGATCTGGAGTGGATCTGTAGAGGCTATGCCGGTACGTTTCCCTCCGTAGTCTAATGCTAGTATTCTTGACAATTTCTATTGTAATTTTAAATCCTTATACGCAAGTAAAAGAGCATTTTAATGCTGTATCTTTCACTATTTCAAAGGTAAGAAATCTACCTTTCTTTTGTACTAAAATAACTTTAGTCCAATTTATCCAATCAATACATCCCTTTGTATCCACTAATAAACCACATTAAAGTGAACAAAACCTAAACACCTTAAGCTTAAAACAGTTGAAACTTAACAGGTATCCGATAACACACACGCACTTGTTTACTTTTAAGTAAAGCAGATTTCCAGCTACCACTAGTCATTTTTATAACTCGTATTGATTCATTTTCTAGATAGATATTCTGTTTTTCACCTAGTATGCTTAAATCAGAAATACTCCCAGCTAAATTTACCACAAACAGCACGCTAATGACACCCTGTGCAGATTGCTCTAGAGCTTGAACTGGGTAGCTAACATGCTTTCCTATAAATCGCTGCAATCCTTCGTCTCCTCCTGGGAATTCTGCCTTCTCGGAGACTTCATAACTTTCGTAAATCTTATTTTCACTAATTAGTTTTATTTGTTCTTCAGCCTTTGTAGTCTCATACTTAAAGCTTTTTTCAAATTTAATAGGAATTCTAAATCTCATTTTGGTAGGGTTACTACCTAACTGTGCTGCAGTCCACAAGCCGCTGGTAGATTTAACGACTCGTATAGCCTCTTGATCCATACCATAGCCCAACTCACTGCCTCCGATAGATACATATGATACACTCCCATCTTCTAGTACGGTAAACATTACAGTAACTGAGCCTTCTACACCAGAATCTAACGCTTCAGGTGGATGCACTAAGTTGTCATATATATACTGTTGGAGTCCGGCATCACCACCGGGGAAAATCTGCTTTCGTAGAGAAATCCGATAGTTCGTATTCTTCCTCTTTTGGTTTAACTTCTCGCACTCTTGTTAGAGGATCCAAAGTTAGTTTATCTGATTTATCTCTCTCCAACTCATCTGCTACTAGCGTATTCACAAACTTAATAGGCACTCTAAGCCGCATACGTACGTTCTTATCACCTTGTTTAGCGGGTGTCCACATCCCACTAGTAGACCGCATAACTCGCATAGCTTCTTTATCTATACCATAGCCTTTATCCTCGCCTAGCGTAGTAATATCTGAGACCGAGCTATCTCGATTTACTACAAACATTACATACACTGTGCCACCAGCGTCTAAGGCTTCTTGCGGATAGATTACATTATGAATTATGTACTGAAGTAATCCAGAGTCTCCCCCAGGAAAATCTGCTACTGCAGAAATATCAAAAATGTCGAAAATATCTTCGTTTACTTCGTCTTGAGTATAGCCTAAAATCGGTAGAGCAAAGAGTAGTAAAAACAGCATTTTGTTCAACGGTTGTATGTATCATCGATTTAATTTATGTGAATTAAACTATATTTTATCGTCTGTTAAAAAGTCTTCTTTTTTTCTAGACTTTCGTATTACCACCATAAATCTCAAACCTCACTGGTATTCTAAAACGCATATTTACCGCTTTATTTCTCTGTATAGCGGGTTTCCACATCCCACTGGTACTTTTAATCACACGTATAGCTTCTGCTTCTAAGTACTTGTTCTGTCACTTACCTATTAAGTTTATATCAGAAATAGTACCATCTTTTTTTACCACAAACATTACATTTATAGTACCATGGGCGTCATCTTCTAATGCTCGAGGTGAATACTTTATTTGCTTGGATATATACCGCTGTAAGCCATCATCACCTCCAGGAAATGAAGCTTTTTGCTCCACTTCTGTTATCTCAAATACGGGTGTTTCCTCTACTGCCTGAGCAATGCTTATAACGGGCAAGGCCAATAAAAAAAATGCTATTATCTGTTTAATATATCAAATGTACACAAATTTTTAAAAAGGGTTAAGCTCTAATTTGTTTGCAAGTTATAAGACGAAGACTATCCATTTATGGACAATGTAGGTGCCTAATGCGGTAAATTTAAAACATTAAAAAATGCCATCAAAACTCAGCTGCTAATTTTAAACATTGACTTAAAATTACGCTCAATTCACCACCTTACCAGCACAGTAAGTGCTCGCAAAGGCGTCTGGTTTAGCCTTGAACGTATAGCCCATACCAAGTATATAACCCATTGCTTCTTTTAGAGCTACATTACTCTTAAAGTTAGGATCTGTGTTGATATCTGCATGTACTTCTAACTCGGTCTTATACTTATCCAAGATAGGACAAACTTTAATGGCAAACTGCACACTATCACTTACTTCCTGTATCATTCGCTCTTTGATGGTAAACTTACGTTCACTAGAGTATTTATTGACAAAAACGAAGCCTCCTCTACCCTCTCTCAAAAATACTATAGCTGTAGCAAAGGCTGTATAATCCCCTTTCACTTGTGAGTCTGAGCCTATACAAACTTTTATTTTAGTACCTATTTCAGCCTTCAATGCTTCCTCTATTTCTATTAGAATATCACGTTCTAACAGTTCTCCTTCTAATTTTTTCCAAGCCATTATTATATAATCGTTTTAAATCTTTAAATTATTTCACCAAATGTCGCAAAAAATATGAATAAGAAAGTCACCAAAACGTTAACTTATTACAAAGAATAAGCACCTTTGTATTGAATGATAGAGCAATCTAAGGTAATAGACGCACTAGTCCACCTAGGCACCCTTCTCACAGAAGATAATGAGGAGCTGCAAGCTGCTACAAATCGTACCTATGTAGAAAATAATTGGCTAACTAATGATAATTATACTCAGAGCCTAGCTCATTGGTCAGCAAGTCTCTCAAAGGATAATCTCAGTAAGTTCGCCAAGCCATATCACTATTCAGATAACACCAAAAGAGTAGGTATAATTATGGCTGGGAATATTCCTATGGTAGGTTTTCACGACTTACTATGTGTATTGCTTAGCGGACATCACGCAGTAGTAAAACCGAGTAGCGATGATAAGTACGTTATACTCTACATTGCAAAAGTACTGAGAGCCAAGGGACTAGATACTAGACTAAGTATAGTAGAACGCCTAAATACTATAGATGCTGTAATAGCTACGGGTAGTAATACTAGCTTCCGCTACTTTGAGCTCTACTTTAAACACATACCTAGCCTACTGCGTAAAAACAGGAAATCACTCGCCATATTAAGCGGCAAAGAATCTGGCGAGGAGCTGGACGCCTTAGCAGATGATGTCTTTCAGTACTTTGGGCTAGGATGCAGAAATGTAAGCCTTATTCTTATACCTAGAGAGATGGATATTACCGGAGTACTAGACCATTTTATGAAGTACAAAGAGTTAGCTAATCATAATAAATATGCCAATAATTATACCTATCACAGAGCTTTGCTCCTTATGAATCAGGAGCAACATCTAGATACAGGCTTTGCTCTACCCAAGGAACGGATGAGTCTACAGGCTCCGCTGGCGTGCATACACTACGCTCATTATGACAAATCGGCTGAGGTAGATAATTTCCTTTCAGAAAACCGAGAAGATATTCAATGTATTGTGGGTAACTATTCGAGTGTAGCCAACGTAGCACTAGGTAGTGCACAGATGCCTGATTTACAAGATTTTGCAGACGGAATAGACACCATGTCCTTTCTAGATGATTTATAAGGTTTTAGCTCATTACAGCAACTCACACTAGATTTTATACTTTTGAATTTCATTTATTAATAATGACCGGAACAGAACATAACACATTAGTCTCTACTAATTTCTTTTTCAAAGACCAAGAAGGGTTTATGAGAGGTAAGGTAAGGGACGTATATACACTAGGGAAAGATCACGTAGCACTCATCGCTAGTGACCGCATTTCAGCATTTGATCATGTACTCCCTGCCGCTATTCCCTATAAGGGTCAAGTCCTAAATCAAATAGCTTCAAAATTTTTAGATGACACACAGTACATATTGCCTAACTGGAAGATAGCTGAGGTAGATCCACATGCTACGTTAGGATATAAATGTGAGCCATACACCGTAGAGTTCGTAGTGAGAGGTTACCTAGCCGGTCACGCCTGGAGAGAGTACCGAGAAGGTAAGAGAGAAATCTGTGGAGTAGCTCTGCCTGATGGCCTAGAAGAAAATGATAAGCTGCCCACTCCTATCCTAACTCCCAGTACTAAGGCTGTGAATGGACACGACGTAGATATTAGCGTAGCAGATATTATAAGTCATCGTATTATTAAGAAAAAAGAAATGGCTCAACTAGAGGCTTATTCTCTGGCTCTCTTTGAACATGGATCAGTGCACGCAGCTAAGCAAGGTCTCATACTGGTAGATACTAAGTATGAGTTCGGTAAGCGTAAAGGCGAAATCCTGCTCATAGACGAAATACATACTCCAGACTCTTCACGTTACTTCTATGCAGATAGTTATAAAAAAATACAAGCCGAAGACCAACAACAAAAGCAATTGAGCAAAGAATTTGTTAGACAATGGCTTATTTCTGAGGGTTTTCAAGGGCTAGAGGGACAGAGTATACCCATTATGAGTGTCGAACTAGTAAATACTATTTCTGAAAGGTACATAGAACTATATGAATCTATCACAGGAGATACATTCATAAAACGAAACTACACAAATGTAAATGAACAAATAGAAACTGGCGTAAATAACTGTATCGCTAACTTATAATACGATTAAACACTACTAAAAATGAAAAAAAATGTACTACTCACCCTCTGTTTATCTTATGGATTATTATCCATAGCACAGAGTGTCACTACTTTTGCTGGAAAAGAAAACAGTAGTGGATTTGAAAACTATGAGTCTGCTTCAAGCAAGGACTTAGACGATACATACTTTAGTTTCCCTACAGGTATCTGTTTTGACCCTGCGGGTAAAATGTATATCAGTGAACGTAACAAAGTAAGAATAATAGCGAATGGACAACTGCATATCCGTGTAGGAAGCCTACAGCAACCTACCTTATCAGAAGGATATAGAAACGCTACAGGTACCACATCTAATTTTAGAAATCCTCACGGAATGGTTTGTACTGCAAATGGCGACTTATATGTCTGTGATACAGAGAACCATGCGATACGTAAAGTAGCCAAATATGTAAACCTAGGAAACGGACAAGTCGCAAGCACTTTTGCCGGAGCAGCTCCTAGTGCCAGCCAAAATGGTACGGTAGGTAGTTCTAATGGTACAGCAACTGCATCAAGATTTAATCAACCAACGGATATAACTGTAGATGCCAGCGGATCCTTTTATGTGACAGATAGAGAAAACTATACTATCCGAAAAATAAGTAGTGCTGGAGTAGTCAGCACACTGGCAGGGACTGCAGGTACACGAGGAACCTCAGACGGTTCTGGGGCATCAGCTAATTTTGGTTCTCCCTATGGAGTAGCTATTTATAACAATAATACTATAGTAGTGACTGACCCTTGGAATGGAAATGTCCGTAAAATTAATATGTTCTCTGGTGTTACTACTACCCTAGCAGGATCTGATACTGGCAATACCTTACAGATAGTGGATGGCACACTCACAGAGGCTAGATTCAAATCACCTAAGGGCATAGCAGTAATAGCTGGTATCATCTACGTGGCTGACCAAAACGTAATACGAGCAATAGATGAGATAAATAATACAGTGACCACCTTTGTAGGGAATGTAGCTAATTTTAGCATAGTAGACGGAGTGGGCAGCTCAGCGTTCTTCACAGAAATAGCAGGCCTCACTAGTGATGGTCAAGGAAACTTGTATGTCACAGAAAATAGCTCAATCGTGAATAGTCACGTCATACGTAAAATAACTGTTAATCAGTTAACTCCAGTTGCTCGCTTTCAGGCGAGCAACCAAGATGTTCGAATCAAAGAGACAGTAGTACTCGAGGATATATCTAGCGGTCAGACGCCTACTTCTCGTACTTGGACTATATCGCCAAAGACCTATACCATTACAAAAGGAGACCTCTCCACAGATAGCATAGAGTTAGATTTTACTTTAGCAGGTTTCTATAATGTAGCCTTAAGTATCACGAATGATTATGGCACCAGTGCCAAAAGCAGTGATAACTATATAGCAGTCTCCACTACCGGTGCGGTAACTAACTATGTATCTTCAGATATGCTAAAAGTTTATCCTAATCCTGCTTCAGAGAGTATATACGTAAAAATAGACCCCTCACTTGGAGCTACAGTAATCCACTTATATCATATCAATGGAAATCTTATAAAAGCATTACAGTCAAATGAGATAGTATCTACAGCTGATCTTGCTAGTGGTACTTACTTTATCACAGTGAGCAGTCCTGAGCTGAACATAGCTAAAAAGCTAGTTATAACTCACAGATAACGGTTAAAAATATTTTCAGCAGTAGAGAAGGCTTCCAGAAAGGGGGCCTTTTTTAGTTTAAGAGCTTCCTCCCCAAAATAGTCTATGAGACGCTCTGTGGGCATATTACCCACTAAATCATCCTTAGCCATAGGACAGCCACCATATCCTTTTATAGCACCGTCATATCGTTTACATCCATTTGCATAAGCAGTATCTATTTTTTCTTCCCAAGCATCTGCAGTAGTATGGAAGTGAGCTCCAAACTCTACATCCTCAAACTCACTATGCACAGCACTAAATACGGATGATATAGTCTTCGCTGTAGATACTCCTACCGTATCTGATAATGAAAAATGTACTACACCTAGCTCCTCCAGCTTTCCTACCCAGTCTGTCACTATAGCTGTACTCCATTCATCTTCATATGGGTTACCAAAACCCATACTGATATAAACGACCATTTCTTTATCTGCTTGAGCACATTGATCTAGCGTGAATTTCACAGTTTCAAAAGAATCTGCAATACTCTTATTTGTGTTTCTCTGCTGAAAAGTCTCAGATATGCTAAATGGAAAACCCAGATAATCAACCTGCTTAAACTTTACTGCTTTACTAACACCACGCTGGTTAGCTACTATCACAGACAATTTAGTATCAGTCTCAGTAAGATCTAAAGCGTTTAGCAAATCTTGTGTATCTCGCAGCTGAGGTATCGCCTTAGGAGACACAAAAGAACCACAGTCTATCGTGTGAAACCCCACCTTGAGCAGCTGATTTAGATAGGCTATTTTAGTCTCTGTAGGAATGAAATCTAGGATGCCTTGCATGGCATCTCTGGGGCACTCTACAATCTTTACTTCAGGTTCTTTTGGGAATGTTGCCATTACGGTTCAAAAATACCATTTTTGCACTCTTTTTTATAAAATACAATGAACGACGAAACAGCGGCTAACTTAAGTACTAATACCGGCACAGAAGATACCCCAAAAGTGGCTATTAACACTACTACGGACGAGCAAAATAACGAGCTTAGAAAAGCAGTGATCAGCTCCGAAATTCCTGATACAGAACAAGATACGGCTTCACTAGAAGATAAATCACTAGAGGAGCTAGTGTCCCTAGCTAATGAGATGCTAGTACTCACTCCTAAAGCAGCAGCGGAGAAACTTAAGGTCATTAAAAACGTGTTTTATGAAAAATATAATGCGGCTAAAAATGAGGCTAAAGAAGTATTTGAGAAGGAAAATACCGATTCAGAGATAAATTTTAAGTACGAAAAGTCTAATCTTACTAATCAACTGACAGAAATAGATGCTAAAGTAAAGCAGTCTCGTGAAGAAGAAAAACTTAGAATAGAGCAACAGAAAAAGAAAAACTTAGCTATCAAAGAAGCGCTACTCAGTAAGCTAGAAGAAATAGTAAGCAATGACGAAACATTAGATAGTATCAGTCAAGTAAAAGACATCCAACGGGAATGGAAAGCCATCAGAGTTCTTCCTAAAGAGGCAGTATCTGGATTATGGGATAGATACAATTTACTGCAAAATAGATTTTATGATAATCATGGTATCAATCTGGAGCTCAAAGAACTAGACCGTCAGAAGAATCTAGAAGCTAAAATAGAATTAACAAAAAAGGTAGAAGAACTTCACAAAGAGAAATCTATCAAACGTTGCTTTATATCACTCAATAAGCTTCACGAAGATTTCAAGAACGTAGGACCTGTACCTCAAGAAAGCAGAGAGCCTATATGGTTAGCTTTTAAATCTGCGAGTGATGCGGTATATGAAGCTAAGCGTGCTATCTATGAAGAACTAGAGAAAGGAAAAGAAGAAAATCTAGAGAAAAAAGTACTTCTAGTAGAAAAAGCAGAAATTTTCAATGCAGTACAGCCTGAAACTATAAAAGACTGGAATGAAAAAACGAAAGTATTTGAAGAACTCTTTGGTGAGTGGAAAAAAATAGGTCCCGTACCTAAAAGTGATAAAGATGCTGCTTGGACCAAGTTCAACGGCATTAGAAATGAATTCTACACAGGTAGAAAAGCATTTTTCAAAGAGATAAATGCGGAAAAAAGTACTAATCTAAAGGCAAAAGAAGCACTCTGCAACAGCGTAGAGACATTAGTAGAAAACAAAGACTGGGCAGAGACGACTAAAAAAATACTTAATGCTCAAGCAGATTGGAAAAAAATAGGTCCTGTACCTGAAAAAGTAAATCAAGCAATCTGGAAAAGGTTCAGATCTGCTTGCGACAAATTTTTTGAGGCTAAAAACGGTGCGTTCTCTGGAAAAAGAGAAGAAGAAAAAGAAAATCTTATCAAAAAAGAAGCATTGGTTAAAAGCTTAACAGAACTAGGAACCAAAGAAGTATCTCATAAGGAGGCATTTGCAGAGCTGAAGCAGATCAATGCAGATTGGCGAGCAGCTGGTTTCATACCACATAAGGATGTAAAACGTATCAGCAAGGCATATGACGAAGCAAATAATGCAGTATATACCAAGTACAGCAAACAGATAGAAGAAGCTAAAGCAGCTAACCTAGGTGATCATTACATCTCTATCAAAGAGTCGTCTCCAGATGGTGTAAAACAATTGGAAAGAGAAGAGTTTGGTATCAAAAAACGTATTGGAGGTCTGAAAGAGGAAATAGCGAGTATAGAACGAAATATGTCCTTTTTTGCTATGTCAAAAACTGCAGAAAAAATGCTGAAGGAATTTGAAGTAAAGATAGAAAAGGCCAAAAAGCAAATAGATAAACTAAAAGTAGAGCTAAGTGCTATCAACAAGGCCAAAAGAGTAGATACCGCTGCAGACTCTGAGCCGTCTGCAGAAGCTACAGCAGAGTAGAAGAATGGGAAGTAAACCGTATGGTAAACTAGCTATAGCTGCAGCATATGCTAAGTACTACCTCCGGGCCAAGAATAAGCACGGTGTGCACCCTCCTACTGTATATGCCATAGCTGATAAAGTACTAGGTGCGGCTTACAAAATAAAGCATCAGGACATAGAGTCAGAAAGGTCTAGACTGAAGAAAAGTAAGCAAGTAATCTCATTTACGGACTACGGTAAATATGGGAGTATTTTTAAAAAGAAAATTGCTGATATAGCCAATACTGCCATAAAACCTAAAAAATACGCTCAGCTAATCAGCCAGTTAGTTGCACATCACGGTGCTAAGGACGTACTAGAGCTAGGCACTTCCCTAGGAATCACTACAGCTTATCTAGCTCGCAATGAAGGTACTGAGATACATACTATGGAAGGCGACAAGACAGTGGCAGATATTGCTCAGCACATATGGAATCAGCTAGGTCTCCAAAATATAAAATGTACAGTCGGTAATTTTGATGCAACACTAGACCAGCTCCAAGGAAAAACCTTTGACGTCATATACATAGATGGAAACCATAAATTAGAGCCTACTCTTAGGTACTTTGAGGTACTACAGCAACACGCTATTGCTAAGACCCTATTTATCTTGGATGATATCCACTACAGCAAGGACATGGAAAATGCCTGGGATACCATCAAGGAACATAGTACGACTACTTCTACTATAGATTTATTTTTTATCGGTCTGGTCTACATAGATTCATCACTTAGTAAACAGCATTTTACCCTGAGATACTAATTATTTACTTTGCTGCATACTAAATAGCTAGTTAGATGCGTTTTTATGGAAATTGTAACACAAAACCGATATGATTAAAGACATTACTACAAACGAAATTATACTCTTAGCTTATAATGAACTGCCACCAAGCGAACACAGGGATATAATGCAACGCGTAAAGGAAAGTAAAGTACTTACCACGGAGTACAATACGGTCTTAGAGGATAAGAGAATTTTGGATAAAGCCTTCATATCCCCACACCCCACCAGTGTAGAAATAATTAAAGAAGAGTCTTGCTCTTCTTCATCTCTAGAGATGATATAGCCTGTAGTATTAACGTATTATTTAGAAAGAGCCTTTCCAAATTCAGTTTGGGAAGGCTCTTTTTGTATCTGATGCTTTAACCTCTTTAAGACTTCTGTTGATCCAAAAAAAATAAATAGGTGATAGACTAAGAGTCTTTTAGTGTCCTACCGTCGCACGAGTAGTAACTTGCTTCGTCCATCCAATCGCTAGAACGAGTGGTAACATTCTCTTCTATCTCAAAGCTAGTAGCCTCTATCGCATTTATAGCTTCGTGATAACTTGTAAAACTAGTCTGCATAGTGGAGCAATCTGTTTGGCTGCAAGATGCTAAAAAACTGCACAGGCTTAGTAGTACTATTATCTTCTTCATATCTTTTTGTTTAATTCTCTTCTCGTAAATACCTTTTTATAATAGGTGTTTACTTTTTTGGAGAATTCCAAGGTAAGTCTCCATTAGCTCAACAAATACTACACCTTATCTCCCTATTCAAAAAGTGTATCATCTTCATCATATTGTAACGGCGGTTTCATATGGGTTTCTTTTATTCTTGGATATTCTACTCCTTCTTGCTGTTCATACTTATCTACTAGCGTGACCCAAAAATTCCATTCATCTCCATAATCAAACAAAAACAACCATTTCTTTCCTCGTCTAGTAAGCAGCTCGGAGACCGAGGATTTATATAGATCACCAAAGGTATTATCTGAATCAAAACTCAGCCATTCATTATCATCGTCATATTTCATGACAAATCCATTCTTAGAACTATAGTACCTTTTTATATTTTCATAAAAACCAAAGGGGTGATCGTTTTCAAACTCAAATGAGTGTAAAATAAACTCACCAAATGTAGATAAACGCATGCTTGAATGTACTTCTATAATCCTATATGGGCTATATTCTGTGGGCTTAGTCGAAGCATTGTCCCAGTACGGTATCAGTACTTTTACTTTGAATATTTCGTCTATCATATCTATTAGCTTGTATTCTTTATTGATTCTTGTTTAGTTTGGTAACATTGTTCTTAGCATTAGTCCCAGCCCCTCAGATGCAGTGAGGCTTTAGCCGAACGGAATCTGAGGGGCTGGGGAGAGTAAAGTTGCTATTTTTATTTTTAGTCCTAAGTAAAAATAAATATGCAAAATTACCATACCAATGCCACCACGAATATAAACATCCGTGCAGAAATTCAGTCAAACTCTCTGAGTTCTAATGAAGAATTGTCTCATAGATTCATGACCTCTACCAAGACCATTTCGAAATGGAAGAATAGAGATTTCACCTCCGATCTCTCAACTAGACCAAATAATATCCATTATGGGCTCTCGGACTTGCAGCAGGCACTTGTCGTTAGTGTTCGAAGATCTAGTTGGCTTACTCTGGATGAAATAACGGAAATGATAAAGGAGCAGAATGAAAAGGTCTCTAGAAACGCTATCTACTCTTGCATGGTCCGCAACGAGTTAAACAAGGTGCCACAAGAAAAACGAGATAAAGCCAAGAAGTTTAAGGCTTATGACCCTGGATACTTGCACATAGATATTACCTATATGCCTAAGCTAAATGGCCAAAAATACTACCTTTTCGTTGCTATAGATAGGGCCACGAGAACCCTATATTATGCCATATATAAAGACAAGTCAGCTCAGTCTACTGAAGATTTTTTTGAGAAATGTCTTGCCTTCTTTCCATTTAAGATTACGCATATTTTGACTGATAATGGACTAGAGTTTACCAATAAACTCATCCGAAGTAAAACTGGAAATCTTTGTACAAAACCTTCTAAACTAGATTTGAAATGCGAGAAAAATAATATTGATCATAGACTAACTCCTCCAAGCTCACCTCAAACCAATGGAATGGTAGAGCGAGTCAATGGAACTATTAAAAACGGTACGATATTAATATCTGACTATGAAAGTATTGACGAATTGCAAAAGGGATTAACCTCCTTCCTAGTCTTTTATAATACGAATAGAAGACACGCTTCTCTTAGAAAAGAACTCAATGTGAAAATCCCTTTGCAGGCAGTTCAAAAATGGTATGAACTAAAACCCGAATTATTTATCCGAAATCCATCTGTATTTGAACAAACTATCCTAAATTTAAATCAGATTATTTACGAAGAATAGGGAACAACGTTGTCAAACTTCACAATTTCTAACTTACTCCCCTTTCCTCAATTGCTCATATACCTATTTTAGTATATAGCTTTTTACCATTTCACCATAGTGGATCACGAAGTGTTAGTTGAGTCAATACTTACCACCCATAACACTCAACATTATACTGACAACAATCATATTAATCAAAATTAGCCAAAAAAGCATTTTTGCATAACCCCATAGGAGTTGATTCTTCTCGCTTTCATTTTGCTTCTTGTATCTAGCTTTAAACTCATTAATCCCAACTCCAAAATTATCAATACAATGATGTGCCACAATTACTGCAGAGACTAAAGATGTGACTATAACAGTGATGTATATCATACCTCCTACCCTGCTTGATACAAATGCTGCTGAAACTCTATAAATAAATTCCTTATCTTCATCACATCGCCACCGAGTTCTGCTATGCCATCTTCTTGTGATTGGTACATACTTTTCAATAATGGAGCTATTTTCATATCATCTAATTCGCCTACGCCTATTTCTATGTATTTGCTCAGTACAAATCGGATAAATTCCTGCTACTTATCACCCATCAATGTAAAAATAGCCACTTCTGCAGCTGCTACTCGTTCAGCTCGCGTCATAGGCTTTATGTCACTATTAAACACATATTCCAATACATCAAACAAGTCACTATTCTCAGCATCTACTAGTTTTCTGAGTGCGTCTAGCTCTTCTGTGCCATAGCCTGCTACTTCGAGTTTCTCCAGTAGTGTTTTCCTAGTGATGGGGCTACTCCACAACTCTCTTAACTCTGACTCACTTTTAAATAGATTTGGAATCTCTCCCATCAAATTATTTAAAAAATCTGTAGATGAAATAGGTTTACCACTGGCATCCCAAAACATAGTTTGGGTAATATGCTGAATGGCTAATTCCTTTCCATTGTTTAGTTTCACTCTGATTTTCTTCGCATACACAGGAGGCGGCTCGCTTATACAGCTACAAGATAGCTGGCCACAAATGGCACACGGCTGTGGTTCTGGTTTTTTACAAACACACGGATCTTCACCGCACTTACTACATACCACAGGGTCTATCGGCTCACCATCCCACTCAGGATCTAGGAATCTTTGGTAGGCATCTACAAAATCATAGATGGTAAAATGGTCTTTGCCATCAAAGGTTCTGGTGCCTCTGCCTACTATTTGCTTAAACTCTATGATATCATTCGCAGGACGCATCAGTACAATGTTTCGCACATTGCGTGCATCTACACCTGTAGACAGTTTTCTGGAGGTAGTCAGTATAGTAGGAATACTTTTTTCGTTGTCTTGAAATTGCTTTAGAGCATCTTCTCCTATCTGTCCGTCATTGGCAGTTACACGCACACAGTAGCTCGGATTTTTACTCTGCTTTTTATACTGGTTTACCATATCACGCACCATAGCAGCGTGTTCCTGTGTACCACAGAATATGAGGGTCTTCTCACTTTCAGTAGCAGCATCCATAAATGCTCTCACGCGGTAGCGTTCTCTGGCAGGGATTACTATTTTACGGTTAAAATCTTTTTCCTCATACAGTTTCCCCTCTTCTATCTCACCATCTTCTATGGTATCGTCGTTAGTGTAGATATAATCGTCTAGGGTAGTCTTTATCCTTTTTACTTTAAAAGGCGTTAAAAAGCCGTCATTGACCCCTTCTTTAAGCGAATAGATATATACTGGGTCGCCAAAATACTTATAGGTATCTACATTGTCTCTTCGCTTGGGTGTGGCCGTAAGACCCAGCTGCACAGCTGGCGAAAAATACTCCAATATCCCTCTCCAAGTACTTTCATAGTTTGCACCACCTATATGACACTCATCTATGACGATTAAGTCAAAATAATCCTTTGGGTACTGATTGTAATACGCCGCAGCCATATCAAAGTCAGTACTATTCTCTTCTGGTTCATCTGAGTCAGCATTGTTGTCATTGGCCATCAGAGACTGAAAAATAGTAAAGAAAATATTCCCGTTAGTAGGTACTTTTCCTCTCTTCTTTATCTCTTTGGGTTTTATGCGTACGAGAGCATCTTCTGGAAATGCCGAAAAGGAATTGAATGCCTGATTAGCTAGTATATTTCTATGAGCTAAAAATAAGATACGTGGCTGACGTTTGCGATATTCATCGTTGGCGGTGAGATTCCATCGGGTATGAAATAGCTTCCACGCTATTTGGAAGGCAATAGCGGTTTTGCCAGTACCAGTGGCGAGTGTCAGTAAGATTCTGTCTTTGCCCTGCGATATGGCTTCTAGTGTTCTGTTTACGGCTATTTCTTGGTAATAGCGTGGCTGCCAACTGCCAGACTTATCTTCAAAGGGAACAGCTGCAAAATCATCACGCCAACTACGTGTAGTGGCTGTACTTGCCTGCACAGGATAAGACTTTTCCCAGAGCTCTTGAGGTGATAAGTAGCGATCTACTAAACCTTCTTTACCCGTCTGCATACAGACTTGATAAATCTCATCTCCATTAGTAGAGTAGGTAGTGTCTAGCGTTAGTTTATCTGCATATAGTTTGGCTTGAGCTACTCCTTCGTTTACATCTAGGTTTCTAGCTTTTGCTTCTACTACTGCCAGCTTTATGCCTTTATACACCAATATATAATCGGCAATCAATGGTTTAGCACGTTTACCACCTGCTTGTATTCTACCTGCGGTTATCTGGCAGTTGCGTTCTCTTAGTATTTTAGAACCTTCTACCACACCCCATCCTGCTTCTGCTAGCCTTGGGTCTATTAATTCTGCTCTAGTTTCCGCTTCGTTCATAGTTATTCATCCAGTTTCAATTGGTCATCATTTCCTAAAAGATTCTTATCCGAAGGTACACTTCTTCCCAATTCTTTCTCGGTTTCTTTGAGTGCGTTTCCTGCAACTTTACCACCTCTTCGGGCTACTTTTTTATTATCGGTGAATGTTTCGGGCTTTTCCTCTTTCGAAATCTCATTAGTTACACGTTCGCCTAGCATTGTAAAAATCAATTTCAAATCATCCATATTATCTCGAAGATTGGCTTTTGATTTAGCTGGCAAGTTTTTAAATGCTTTGTATTCGCTTGGGGTCATACCAAAAGTAGCTTTTGATATTTCAGCAGTTAAGATAGCAAAATCTCTATGCTCATTTATTCCTCGTTCTTTCCATTCGTCTGTCAAGTTTTGGCGAATAGCGATTCCTCTTAGTCGTTTATCAATCCAATCTTTAGGATAGCCTTTTTGCTCATAGAGTGCCTTCATTCGCTCTTGTGCTAGTTCTGGATTCTCTATCTCATCCAGTCGTTCTTTTCCTACTTGTGCTAGCCATTGTTTAAAGGGTTCTGCCTTTTTTGATGGAATAGATTGTATTAAACGAAAAGCATCTTTTATATTTCCTGCAAGTGTTTTTCTATTCTTACCCGAAGATGTTTCCATTGCTACCTGGGGACAATTTGTCCCTAGGTAGGATTTTAACTCCTCATCTCGCTTTCTAATCTTTTTAAGATAATCGGTAGGGTTTTTACTTTCTGATAAAACAGCAACTATATCTACCAAAGAATAATACCACTCATTGTTATGCCAAGACCTACGAACTTCACTACCTTTAAATACTACTAACTTGTTCTGTGGTTCTATGTTGTGGTCTGTATTGCTCATAATTGTCAGAATTTGGATTTATAGGATGTTTTGATTACTGGATTTGGGATGCTGCTTATTTAGTGGATGTCTAAGTCTTTTTACTTCTAGGCTTTGTGCTCCAAAATTTAATAATAACCCTAAATCTACTTTATACGCCACCAAATAATTTAGCCCTTGTGCTAAATGAACATCTTCTATTTTTACCAGTGCTTTAAGTTCTACCATTACTGTGTTTTCCACCAAAAAATCGACTCTCCGGCTGCCTATTGATAATCCATCATAGAATAAAGGCATTTCTAACTCTCGTTCAAATGCAATTCCCTGCTTTCTCATTTCTATAGATAAAGCACGCTGGTATATGACCTCTTGAAACCCATTACCTAAGACAGAATGAACTTTCATAGCACAACCGATTATGGTATACGTAAGATCATCTTTTATCAATTCGCCCATTTTGTTTCTTCTTTTTAATCCAAAAATCCCCTCATCCTTTTATCCCAATTCAGACAACCTTCAACTTCCCACTAAATGCCTTTTGCAATATACTCTTTTTCATTTCCTCTAAATCCGCTATTTTTTGTGTGTATATGGCTTCTAGTTTTTTAGTTTCTAATGATAATGCATCTAGCTTTTCTACTATTTGTTTTTGTTCTTCAATTGGTGGGCAAGAAAAAGAGTAAGAAAAGAGATGTTTTCTATTCACTTTTGGCATTCCCGCACGTTGGGAACCTTCAATGGCATATTCTGTGAAATAATATGATGACAATAAGTGATAGAGAAAAGATTGAGTCATTTTCTCCTTAAATGGAACTAATGGATAAATATCTGCACTGCAAAGTCCTTTGAAATTACATTTTACAATTTTTTTTAAGTATGGTCGAATTTTACTGTAAAGCACCATTGATTCATCAAACAAGAATTTTCCAGAAATAAGGTTTTCTTCTTTTGCTGTTTGTAAATCAACTAATGTTCCTTTCTCTGACACAATATTCCCTGCTCCAATATGAATGACTTCTTGATACTGAGATTCTTTTGGGTCTATTAGCTTAGAGGTGATTTCACAAACATCATCAAGTCTTTTCTCCTCCCAATCATCCCCTTCTTGTCCTGAGCGTGTCGAAGGGTCAAACACATTCTGAAGATAACTCTCAAAAAGTTCTTTAGCGTTTTCTAGGTTTTGTTGGGCATTGGCTTTTGCGGTATCTATAGCGGCAAAGGCTTTGTCTAATGTAGCTACTATTTGTTTTTGATGGGTTAGTGGTGGTAGTGGGATTAGAACATTTAATATATCTTCACTAGCATCCGAAAGTTAGAATAAACAAAAGCCTTCAGAATTCCATAAATTTGAGTTCGACAAAAAACTTTCAAAATACGGGACTCATTAGGCGAAGTAAAAGTAATAACAAACCTCTTATTATGC
>Ga0222647_1000269_pt1 | contig 26963 bp, 11 predicted proteins | sample AntAcemetagen333_FD_179864 | JGI IMG/M metagenome (GOLD analysis project Ga0222647, IMG submission 179864) | Saline water microbial communities from Ace Lake, Antarctica - #333 | ecosystem: Environmental > Aquatic > Non-marine Saline and Alkaline > Saline | place: Antarctica: Ace Lake...
CTAAACTTATGAAACCTACTGGTACACATATTAACTATTATCATATTTGTCATCGAAAGTTGTGGCTGTTTGCGAATAATGTGCAGATGGAACATAATTCGGATTTGGTGGCGGAGGGGAAGTTGATTGCGGAAACGACTTATCCGCAACGGGCGGCGAAGTATCGAGAATTGGATTTGGGTTTTATCAAGATTGATCATTATGATGCGGTGAATAAAATCGTTCGGGAGGTGAAGAAGTCGAAGAAAATGGAGGCGGCTCATTTGGCTCAGTTGAAGTATTATTTGTGGGTTTTGGAGGAGTCGGGTGTTGTGGGTGTTTCGGGTGTGTTGGAATATCCGAAGTTGCGGCGAACGGAGGAGGTTTGGTTGTCTGATTTGGATCGGGAGGAGATTGTGGGTTGGATTTCGGGAATTGAGGGAGTTTTGGATGGTGGCTGTCCGAGGGTGATTGATAAGGCGATTTGTAAGAAGTGTTCGTATGGTGAGTTTTGTTATGCTTGATTTTAGGCACAAATTGATTTTGGTTGTTTTGCAAACTTTGGTTTTGGATACGAATTTTTACGAATTACACGAAAAAATAATTAGTGGAATTGGTGGAGATTCGTATCAAATCTATTTTTCATGAAAAAGACAAAATATATTTTTAATGGTGGGCGTATGAGTCGTAAGGATAATACGTTAATTTTTCAGCCTGAGCCTAAGGATGGTTTGAAGGTGAAGCCGACGTATTTGCCGATTGAGGATGTGGCGAATTTGTATTGTTTTGGGTCGGTTGATGCGAATAGTGCATTGTTTAATTTTTTGGGTAAACAGAAGGTGAGTTTGCATTTTTTTGATTATTATGAGCATTATACTGGTTCTTTTATGCCTAAGGATTATTTGTGGGCGGGGAGGTTGCAGGTGTTGCAAACGCAGACTTATTTGGAGTTGGATAAGCGTATGGTTCTGGCGAGGTCGTTTGTTCGGGGGGCTTCGGAGGCGATGGTGGAGGTGTTGAAGTATTATTACCGTAAGGATAGAAATGTGCGTGAGTCGATGGTTCGGATTGGGGAGTTGCAGTTTGAGATTGATGGTTGTGCCGATGTGCAGACATTGATGGGAATTGAGGGAAATGTCCGAAAGGCGTATTATTCGGCTTTTGACGAGGTGATTTTGGGTGATGATTTTGTGATGGATGGTCGGAGTAGTCGTCCGCCTAAGAATGCGATAAATGCGTTGATTTCGTTTGGGAATATGATGTGTTATACGTTGTGTTTGGATTCGATTTATCATACGCAGTTGAATCCGACGATTAGTTTTTTGCATGAACCTGGTGCAATGCGTTATTCGTTGGCGTTGGATTTGGCGGAGATTTTTAAGCCGATATTGGTGGATCGGACGATTTTTAGTTTGATTAATAAGAAGCAGTTGCGGTTGCAGCATTTTGATAAGCATTTGAATGGGATTTGGTTGAGTGATTTGGGTCGTAAGGTGTTTATTCAGGCGTATGAGGAGCGGTTGAGGGAGACGTTTAAGCATCAGCGAATGAATAAGAGTGTGAGTTATCGGACGGCGGTGAAGTATGAGTGTCATAAGTTGTCGAGGTTTTTGTTGACTGGTGAGGAGTATGTGCCGTTTTCGTTGAATAAGCAGGTTTAATTTTTTTTGATACGAATCTTTGCGAATTACACGAAAAAAAATAATTAGCGTAATTCGTGTCTAAAAATGGTTTTATGTATGTAATTTTGGTTTACGATTGTGGGGAGAAGCGTGTTGGCAAAATGTTGAAGCTGTGTAGGCGTTATTTAACTTGGATTCAGAATTCGGTTTTTGAGGGGGAAATTACGCCTTTTAAGCTGCTGAAGTTGAAGTCTGAGATGAAGGAAATTATGGATGAGTCGTATGATAGTGTGATTATTTTTTCGACGCATCAGGAGAAGCGTTTGTATAAGGAGGTGGTTGGTGTGGAACGAAATGAGATTTCGGATTTTTTGTAGTTTTTCCACAGGTATAACCTATAGTTATTCAAATCCAACCTTTTTTAGGTTGTAAGGTGTGGTAATTTAGGGTGGGTCTATTTTTTGCAATTTTGTGACATGGAAAATTTGATATTGGTTTCGACCTTTGTTTTTCGAGGTTGATTTTTATATATTTTGATTTACATTATGTATAGTTCCTTGACATTTTGGAATTTATAAGAAACTCGACCCTTGGGGTAAATCGTATTACCGGAGGTCGAAGTTTTTTTTGTATTTTTTTACTCGGAATTAGTGTTTTCTGTTGTTGCAAATGCTATATTTGGGTATTGTTTTGTTGCTTTTTGCAGCGGAACTTAATCGAACCACTTTTGGGATTGAAATTCGGAGAAGTAAGCTTGTGACTTATCAATGGAACCGCAACTTAATCGAACCACTTTTGGGATTGAAATAGCAAGCAATTGAAACAATTACTAATATAATTGCACAACTTAATCGAACCACTTTTGGGATTGAAATAGTATTGAATTGTTAACGAATCAATTGATAATTGATAACTTAATCGAACCACTTTTGGGATTGAAATTAAATATTCATAAAGTGATATTGGAGTTTAGGAAAAACTTAATCGAACCACTTTTGGGATTGAAATCAATTTTAAATAGGCCGTTTGCCTCGCTTGTAATGTAACTTAATCGAACCACTTTTGGGATTGAAATAAAATAAATTCATAGCAATTGGGTTGCTATGATTAAAACTTAATCGAACCACTTTTGGGATTGAAATATTCCTTTTCCGAGTAGTCATTACAGCCTTTCTCGTAACTTAATCGAACCACTTTTGGGATTGAAATAAAGATGAAGTATAAAAACTTCTGATTGCGATTCTGAACTTAATCGAACCACTTTTGGGATTGAAATACGCAAGGTGCTTCTGCCATACAATGACACGACATTAACTTAATCGAACCACTTTTGGGATTGAAATTGCGGAACAAGACAAACAATATGCGTACTATCAAAAAACTTAATCGAACCACTTTTGGGATTGAAATCAAAAAATAATTCTTTTGTAGGTGAAACCCCGGAAAACTTAATCGAACCACTTTTGGGATTGAAATCCATTTTACCAACCTAATAACCTAATAACCTAGTAAAACTTAATCGAACCACTTTTGGGATTGAAATTCAGCAATCGAAGTAACTGCAAAGAATTTTTTGGATAACTTAATCGAACCACTTTTGGGATTGAAATACTGCGCAAGGTTGGATAGTCTTCGGTGGCGTACTTAACTTAATCGAACCACTTTTGGGATTGAAATAGAAAAGTACGCAACGGAGGACTATCCCACCTTGCGAACTTAATCGAACCACTTTTGGGATTGAAATATCAAACCCTTCGTTCACTCATCAAATGTGACAAGTAACTTAATCGAACCACTTTTGGGATTGAAATGTTCGTCCTCACTTGCTTGAGGTTGAAAAACTGGCGGAACTTAATCGAACCACTTTTGGGATTGAAATATGAAACAGGCAATACTGCACCTATTTCGTTAAATAAACTTAATCGAACCACTTTTGGGATTGAAATAATCGTTTCATTGACAAGTCGAGAAATGCTTCCGCAAACTTAATCGAACCACTTTTGGGATTGAAATCGAATTTCTCCGAGCCGCACGATCATAAACTATTTTAACTTAATCGAACCACTTTTGGGATTGAAATGTGACATTTGTTGCTCCACTTTTGAAAGTTTGAACAAACTTAATCGAACCACTTTTGGGATTGAAATAATTTTTCGGCATAAAGCCGTTCTTGTCTATAAAGAAACTTAATCGAACCACTTTTGGGATTGAAATCGGATTGTAATAATCCGATGAAACAGGCAATACTGAACTTAATCGAACCACTTTTGGGATTGAAATGTCAAATCGGGAGCGACAAAATCAAAAGCAGGCGGAAACTTAATCGAACCACTTTTGGGATTGAAATCACCATTAAGCCGTAAAGAAGCTAAAACTATTTTAAACTTAATCGAACCACTTTTGGGATTGAAATCTACCTATGTCCTCTTTTTGATGTATTTGATATTGAACTTAATCGAACCACTTTTGGGATTGAAATATGGAGGTGGCTTCGGGTTCGTGGGTTCGTTCAGCAAACTTAATCGAACCACTTTTGGGATTGAAATCTTACATTGGATACAGGATTCTGAACCTGCTGAACGAACTTAATCGAACCACTTTTGGGATTGAAATTCATTTTGCGGGTTTTCGTCACAAAAATCAATAATAAACTTAATCGAACCACTTTTGGGATTGAAATATGGAGGTGGTTTCGGGTTCGTTTCGGGTTCGTGGGAACTTAATCGAACCACTTTTGGGATTGAAATCCTAAATTGGATAAAGGATTCTGAACCTGCTGAACGAACTTAATCGAACCACTTTTGGGATTGAAATTTGGATAAAGGATTCTGAACCACGCCACCTAACCAAACTTAATCGAACCACTTTTGGGATTGAAATTACTCCATTTTTGCGTTGTTATACCGTTATTGCTTTAACTTAATCGAACCACTTTTGGGATTGAAATACCGATAAAATTTCAAATATTCATTTGACTTTTTCGAACTTAATCGAACCACTTTTGGGATTGAAATATGCCGACATCTTCTTACCTGAACGTTCCATCGTTAACTTAATCGAACCACTTTTGGGATTGAAATATTTCGACAAAATCGCAGTATGGAGAATATGATCGTAACTTAATCGAACCACTTTTGGGATTGAAATAGTTCTTTGGCTTTCGCATTGAGTTCGTCAAACGATAACTTAATCGAACCACTTTTGGGATTGAAATTTTGCAACACTTTCAAAGGTACACCTGCGGAATACAAACTTAATCGAACCACTTTTGGGATTGAAATATAGTACCATGAGCATTTCCAAAACCGAGGTTTTGAACTTAATCGAACCACTTTTGGGATTGAAATATTTCGAGAATCTTCCCAATCGTCATTTTCATCTAAAACTTAATCGAACCACTTTTGGGATTGAAATAATACAGGAATAACACGAAGATATATAGGGATTGAAAACTTAATCGAACCACTTTTGGGATTGAAATAGTTCTTTGGCTTTCGCATTGAGTTCGTCAAACGATAACTTAATCGAACCACTTTTGGGATTGAAATTTAAAGAATTTAATTCTATACATTTTCCATTTTTTTAACTTAATCGAACCACTTTTGGGATTGAAATACAATATTCCGTTATTGAATTTGTGCTTTCTGAATAAACTTAATCGAACCACTTTTGGGATTGAAATGTCGCTGATTCTTAATCCCGTGAAGCAGGACAACAGAAACTTAATCGAACCACTTTTGGGATTGAAATCAATTTTAGCGTTGAGATTAGCAAAGATTACGAAATAACTTAATCGAACCACTTTTGGGATTGAAATCTTTTAGAGGTTTCAACGTTTTGAGATTGTCCGCATAACTTAATCGAACCACTTTTGGGATTGAAATAAAACTTTCGCAAGCGTTAGACTTTCGCCAACGATAAACTTAATCGAACCACTTTTGGGATTGAAATATATCAAGTACAAAGGGTAAACTGTCAAGGTCTTTAAACTTAATCGAACCACTTTTGGGATTGAAATAACCTACAAGCTTGCTCCATTTTTCTAAAATTAAAAAACTTAATCGAACCACTTTTGGGATTGAAATTAACGAAAAAAAAAACGTATTGTCATAGCATCTTGAACTTAATCGAACCACTTTTGGGATTGAAATAAATCAACTTTTCTTACCGTGCTTGTGCTGCAACCGAACTTAATCGAACCACTTTTGGGATTGAAATAAAAGTTGGTTTACAGGTGCAAGCTATCTTTTTAAAAACTTAATCGAACCACTTTTGGGATTGAAATTTAAGTCAATTTGTAAGTTTGTAAGCCTTGTTATTAAACTTAATCGAACCACTTTTGGGATTGAAATCAAATTTATATTTATCATGTTTTAGAATTTGGCTTTAACTTAATCGAACCACTTTTGGGATTGAAATTAATTTCTAATTTGTCAATTGTGTCTTCATGCGTAGAACTTAATCGAACCACTTTTGGGATTGAAATTTAGACAGTCCGTTGCTATGTAGGTCGATTAATAATAACTTAATCGAACCACTTTTGGGATTGAAATATTCGTTTAACAAGTCCGTAAACGAGTCCTTTAAAAAACTTAATCGAACCACTTTTGGGATTGAAATTACTTTTAAATTTCCAAACGGTTCAGTTGTTGAGTTAACTTAATCGAACCACTTTTGGGATTGAAATTATCGAAAAGTTGCTAAGGAGCGTAATAAACGAGGTAACTTAATCGAACCACTTTTGGGATTGAAATTTCCGATAATAGAACAGCAAACTGAACCCCAAGCGAAACTTAATCGAACCACTTTTGGGATTGAAATGATTTTTGGAGTTAGTGCAATCCTCTTCAGAAATGAACTTAATCGAACCACTTTTGGGATTGAAATAAGATTGAATTTTTGTCTATATACTTTACTTGTTTAAACTTAATCGAACCACTTTTGGGATTGAAATATGTAACTCTTTGCCACAACGCCCGACACCCGACAAAACTTAATCGAACCACTTTTGGGATTGAAATTCTTAGAATTGCATCGTACCATCTTCGGATTGCATCAACTTAATCGAACCACTTTTGGGATTGAAATTTTTCATTTATCATTTTAATTACTTTTTGATTTGACAACTTAATCGAACCACTTTTGGGATTGAAATAAAACTTACTAACATTTTGTTAGTTGTTTTCAGTTTAACTTAATCGAACCACTTTTGGGATTGAAATTGACTTGTTCGATAATTTCTTTTACAATCCGATAATAACTTAATCGAACCACTTTTGGGATTGAAATTAATTATAAAGTGCCTTGAAAGCGTTGTATGTGCTAAACTTAATCGAACCACTTTTGGGATTGAAATTTGCTTATTGCATCGTAATAAGCAAAGTTTACCAAGAACTTAATCGAACCACTTTTGGGATTGAAATGAGCGTTTGTTAACGCATCGTCATTCAAAGAACTTGAACTTAATCGAACCACTTTTGGGATTGAAATAAACATTTTTACTTAGAAGATATAAGACTGTTTAAAACTTAATCGAACCACTTTTGGGATTGAAATTTGCATTAGAATATAAAAGTCCATCGCTGCCATCAAACTTAATCGAACCACTTTTGGGATTGAAATTCACATTGAAAAAATAAGCTATATTGTTACAAAAGAACTTAATCGAACCACTTTTGGGATTGAAATAGTTTTTCAATAAACGAAAGCAAGTACAACAAATCGAACTTAATCGAACCACTTTTGGGATTGAAATCGCTTTTTAGTCGGGCAATAATTTCAATATTTTTAACTTAATCGAACCACTTTTGGGATTGAAATAAAGTTTTTATGATAAACACATAAAGACTATTCCAAACTTAATCGAACCACTTTTGGGATTGAAATTGATTACATTCAAACTCAATTGACCTGCCGCCACCAAACTTAATCGAACCACTTTTGGGATTGAAATATCGTTTAAATCAGTCCTTAAAAATACTACTTATTAACTTAATCGAACCACTTTTGGGATTGAAATACGGGCGTTATTATGGTAGAAAAGTATTAGCAAAAAAACTTAATCGAACCACTTTTGGGATTGAAATAGTTTTTCAATAAACGAAAGCAAGTACAACAAATCGAACTTAATCGAACCACTTTTGGGATTGAAATCTACGAATGCAATTAAGTTTGAAAGCACAAAAAACAACTTAATCGAACCACTTTTGGGATTGAAATATTAATGATAATAATCTTTGTAAGTCATCTTGAAAAACTTAATCGAACCACTTTTGGGATTGAAATAAGATTCATTTTGAATTTCCAAGCTGTTTAAAATCTAACTTAATCGAACCACTTTTGGGATTGAAATAATTCTACCAAAATTTTAATCGCTTTACGTTGTTGGAACTTAATCGAACCACTTTTGGGATTGAAATAACATCGGAAAATTGGGCGTTAAATTTGGGTCGGGGAACTTAATCGAACCACTTTTGGGATTGAAATAAATTTGCATTTTACCCTTTTTTCGTGATACGAGATAACTTAATCGAACCACTTTTGGGATTGAAATTTGAAATTATACAACCATGACAGCGTACCAAATTAGAACTTAATCGAACCACTTTTGGGATTGAAATTTCGGTTTGGAATATTATCAATAAATTTTTTTTGTAACTTAATCGAACCACTTTTGGGATTGAAATCTTTTTGGATTTCATAAGTACTTTCCATTTCTAATAAACTTAATCGAACCACTTTTGGGATTGAAATACTTGTTAGAACGTCTTAAAACGCTTTAAATCGGTTAACTTAATCGAACCACTTTTGGGATTGAAATAGTAAATATTTAAACGAATGACTAAAAAAGAATTGAACTTAATCGAACCACTTTTGGGATTGAAATAACCAAATATTAAATTAAACACAAATAGCACTTTTCAACTTAATCGAACCACTTTTGGGATTGAAATACCTCTTTGGTTTAAAAATTCGGATTGGCACGAAAAAACTTAATCGAACCACTTTTGGGATTGAAATTCGGTAACAGGTGGGTATTTAAAAACGATGCTACAAAACTTAATCGAACCACTTTTGGGATTGAAATCTCCATTAAGCCGTAAAGAAGCGAAAACAATCTTGAAACTTAATCGAACCACTTTTGGGATTGAAATACAACTCGAATCTTCATTTAGAAAAAATAAATTTAAAACTTAATCGAACCACTTTTGGGATTGAAATTCGTATATGTAATAGACGTTTTTACACGAGTTCCAAAACTTAATCGAACCACTTTTGGGATTGAAATATTTTTTAACGCTTCAATGTATAATGATGTAGCTTTAACTTAATCGAACCACTTTTGGGATTGAAATAAAAGACACCGCTTTTTATTTGCTGTGAAATTAACGAACTTAATCGAACCACTTTTGGGATCGAAATGTTGTCGTACTGCAAACTATTTCAAAAGCTAAGATTAACTTAATCGAACCACTTTTGGGATTGAAATTATTTTAACGCCGCTGTTTTGATTTTTGATTCATTCAACTTAATCGAACCACTTTTGGGATTGAAATATTTCTTGATTAAGCAATTGCATTTTACCCTTCAAAAACTTAATCGAACCACTTTTGGGATTGAAATAACGAAAAGAACTGACAGAACAATTACAAATTACGAACTTAATCGAACCACTTTTGGGATTGAAATCGTAAGGCTGTCAAGATTGTTTTCGCTTCTTTACGGAACTTAATCGAACCACTTTTGGGATTGAAATATCTTTTGGCATTAACTTTCTTAATTCTAATGCCTTAACTTAATCGAACCACTTTTGGGATTGAAATAAAGTTGGCAGTTTAAACGGAATGTCAAAATTAACAACTTAATCGAACCACTTTTGGGATTGAAATTTGGTTATAGGGTACTTTTTCGTTTGCTATAATCATAACTTAATCGAACCACTTTTGGGATTGAAATAATGGTTCAGTAGTCGAATTTTTCAGTGTTGACAGCAACTTAATCGAACCACTTTTGGGATTGAAATTAGAGAAGCTAATGATTTATTGAACAAATTGGCTGCAACTTAATCGAACCACTTTTGGGATTGAAATTAGGCTTAATTCATAAAGTTTTAACGCCTATCGTGAACTTAATCGAACCACTTTTGGGATTGAAATCCGTAACCGCTAAATTTTTATATTCTTTTTCGAGTTAACTTAATCGAACCACTTTTGGGATTGAAATTAATAATTAGCTATTTCCCAATCTAACTTGGGATATAACTTAATCGAACCACTTTTGGGATTGAAATCAATAAAATTAATGACGGGCGTTTTTGATTCAATTAACTTAATCGAACCACTTTTGGGATTGAAATCAGAACTAAACCAAACCGCTGCAAAAACTAATTAATAACTTAATCGAACCACTTTTGGGATTGAAATGTAATAGCTTCTTTAAATTGTGCCTTTTTTAATCAAAACTTAATCGAACCACTTTTGGGATTGAAATTTTTACAATTATGATAAAATCGTAGCGGCTGCAAAAAACTTAATCGAACCACTTTTGGGATTGAAATAACATCGGAAAGCACGGAATCAAATTTGGGTCGGGAACTTAATCGAACCACTTTTGGGATTGAAATAATACTGTGGGGAGAAATGTAGGATTGAAAGTTGGGAACTTAATCGAACCACTTTTGGGATTGAAATTCGAATTCACGATTAGTAAAACATAGTTCAGTACAAACTTAATCGAACCACTTTTGGGATTGAAATACTACAAAATCAATCCGATATAATAATGTTAAAAATAACTTAATCGAACCACTTTTGGGATTGAAATTTCCAACTTACTTTTTTCTATAATGTAGTCGCTGTAAACTTAATCGAACCACTTTTGGGATTGAAATACAGTCGAATACTTTTAACCGTGTCCGATACTTTTTAACTTAATCGAACCACTTTTGGGATTGAAATTTAAAAAGCAATCTAAACTTGTTAGTCGGGCGTGTTAACTTAATCGAACCACTTTTGGGATTGAAATCAGAACTAAACCAAACCGCTGCAAAAACTAATTAATAACTTAATCGAACCACTTTTGGGATTGAAATATAAAACACACGAATTAAGCAACGAAAAAAGTAATAAACTTAATCGAACCACTTTTGGGATTGAAATAACTCTTTTGGCGTTCAACTTCTTTTAATCTATTAAACTTAATCGAACCACTTTTGGGATTGAAATTTTGCTTATTATAGTGCGGCTGACATTGCGGCAAAAAACTTAATCGAACCACTTTTGGGATTGAAATTCATATCTTTAATATTTAATTGTTTCGTTTAAAATTAACTTAATCGAACCACTTTTGGGATTGAAATAGTTTTGCAATAAATGAAAGCAAGTACAACAAATCAAACTTAATCGAACCACTTTTGGGATTGAAATAATTTTCAGGTATTGAAACCTCAAACACCTGATACAAACTTAATCGAACCACTTTTGGGATTGAAATAATTCAGCAGCATAGAATTCCGTTCGTGACATACCAACTTAATCGAACCACTTTTGGGATTGAAATTTTTTCCGAGCAATTTTAATATAAGCCTTTCGGAATAACTTAATCGAACCACTTTTGGGATTGAAATAAAGGCGGCTTCCGCTTTAATAATGCTTATTTGAAAACTTAATCGAACCACTTTTGGGATTGAAATTTTGTGTTGTCTTAATATTTAATCGAAGTTGCTTAGAACTTAATCGAACCACTTTTGGGATTGAAATTTCTTTTACACAGTAACAACCTTACAGCTGCTGTAAACTTAATCGAACCACTTTTGGGATTGAAATTCGCTTAGCGAAGTGCCTAAATATATTTCTTTGTGAAACTTAATCGAACCACTTTTGGGATTGAAATTTTGCCCGAATTCATTTTGATAGTGCAAAGCAATTGAACTTAATCGAACCACTTTTGGGATTGAAATCTTTTTCTGTCAAATCTTTTTCAAAATCTACCAAAGAACTTAATCGAACCACTTTTGGGATTGAAATATCGAACCCGAAATCATAGAAGATTTTTTGGCAACAAACTTAATCGAACCACTTTTGGGATTGAAATTTGAATTTGAGTTTGATGGTACTAAATTAATAATCAAACTTAATCGAACCACTTTTGGGATTGAAATTCAACGGCTGACAGAAGATGCCCGACAATAGAAAAAAACTTAATCGAACCACTTTTGGGATTGAAATCTCGCTACAACTAAAATTTAAAAAGTCTTAAACTAAAACTTAATCGAACCACTTTTGGGATTGAAATCGAACGGAAAAGGGAAAACTGGCTATAAATGGTGGTAACTTAATCGAACCACTTTTGGGATTGAAATTTTGTGTATAGTGCTTGAATATGTGTACTTAATCGCAACTTAATCGAACCACTTTTGGGATTGAAATTGATGAAGTTTGTACACAATTAGAAGAATATAATTAACTTAATCGAACCACTTTTGGGATTGAAATTGCTTATGATTTTTCCGTAATCGTTGCCTTTATCGTAACTTAATCGAACCACTTTTGGGATTGAAATTTCACCAGCTCGGCAATTCGATGAGCGATGCAAATGAACTTAATCGAACCACTTTTGGGATTGAAATCAAGCATACCAAACTGCAAAGAATTTTGCGGAAGCAAACTTAATCGAACCACTTTTGGGATTGAAATGTCTTTTTCGCTGCTGCTGCTGCGTGTTTCTTCCCAAACTTAATCGAACCACTTTTGGGATTGAAATAAAAGATCCATATATAAATGGATTTTAGAGGAAGGAAACTTAATCGAACCACTTTTGGGATTGAAATGTGCAAGAGATGATAAATGTATCAATTGAAAAGAAAAACTTAATCGAACCACTTTTGGGATTGAAATTAATCTTAGTCGTTTTAATTCTATTTTGTGTAATGAACTTAATCGAACCACTTTTGGGATTGAAATCTTCTAACTTTTCTGCGGCTTCGCTTTCTATTCGCAACTTAATCGAACCACTTTTGGGATTGAAATTTTTCTTTTTCGGTTGAAAACTCTCTCGATACCTTCAACTTAATCGAACCACTTTTGGGATTGAAATAACTTTATCAAAATATTTGTATTTTTGAGTAAAAATAACTTAATCGAACCACTTTTGGGATTGAAATGTTTATTGTAATTATTCAAGTTCCTGTGAACTCGCAAACTTAATCGAACCACTTTTGGGATTGAAATATGTTATCGAAAAAGCAACTGGCAAAAAAGTTCGTTAACTTAATCGAACCACTTTTGGGATTGAAATAAACTTGTCAATATTTCATTGTTCAAATTGCGAATAAACTTAATCGAACCACTTTTGGGATTGAAATTTTTGGCATTAAGTGCTTTTCTAAAAGTTGCTCAAAAACTTAATCGAACCACTTTTGGGATTGAAATATTTATTATCCTTTGCATAAGCCACGCCCTTGTCCCAACTTAATCGAACCACTTTTGGGATTGAAATTTACTTAATCCGTGAACGTCTAAATCTATTAAAAACAACTTAATCGAACCACTTTTGGGATTGAAATTCTAAAACACTTTCCTTTATATTAAATAAAATATTAACTTAATCGAACCACTTTTGGGATTGAAATATGTAGGTGGCTTCGGGTTCTGTTCGGTGGCGTGGGAACTTAATCGAACCACTTTTGGGATTGAAATTGGAAATTTTAGGACACAAAATTATTAAAAGTGGTGAACTTAATCGAACCACTTTTGGGATTGAAATTTCAAATCTGTTTTTGTCCTCGTTTAAAACGCTAAAAACTTAATCGAACCACTTTTGGGATTGAAATAATTTTCACCAGAACTTTTCGGTCTTACCAAAGGTTAACTTAATCGAACCACTTTTGGGATTGAAATTCTAATACTTTGTGGGTTGCTTTTAAGTAGTTCGGCAACTTAATCGAACCACTTTTGGGATTGAAATAATTTTACACCGTGCAAAGCTATGTTTGGATTTCCTAACTTAATCGAACCACTTTTGGGATTGAAATTACCGTTCCGATTAAGTCGGACTTGCGAAGTATTATAACTTAATCGAACCACTTTTGGGATTGAAATGCAATAAAATGGTGTCTTAAACCGATTCAAGACATAAACTTAATCGAACCACTTTTGGGATTGAAATATTCAAATTGGTCATCTAATTCAGTAAGTTTTTCTTAACTTAATCGAACCACTTTTGGGATTGAAATATCGCAGTTGTTAGAACTGCGAGACCTCCAAAAATTAACTTAATCGAACCACTTTTGGGATTGAAATCGATATTGTCAACGAATGGTATAAAGTCGCTTGGCTAACTTAATCGAACCACTTTTGGGATTGAAATAAATGCACGAACAGGCGAAAAGTGAAAACCGTGAATAACTTAATCGAACCACTTTTGGGATTGAAATTATGGCAGTTACAGCAAATTATTTAAACGGGACAGGAACTTAATCGAACCACTTTTGGGATTGAAATCTTTTTATTGTTAATCTAATTGAAAGATTTATTTTGAACTTAATCGAACCACTTTTGGGATTGAAATACATAATTCTCTTTGATATATTACACCATTAAAAGAAACTTAATCGAACCACTTTTGGGATTGAAATATAGCTTTTGATATAACACCTTTTCTATCAAGAAATAACTTAATCGAACCACTTTTGGGATTGAAATATAGAGTTAAATATTGTAGGAGTTATGAATAATTTTAACTTAATCGAACCACTTTTGGGATTGAAATCTTATATTTTTTACATACAAAGACATAGCGTAAAAAAACTTAATCGAACCACTTTTGGGATTGAAATAACTTTAGGTCTATAAGGATAAAACATCTAGGAACAACTTAATCGAACCACTTTTGGGATTGAAATTCTTAAAATCGTTTAAATCTATACAAGATGAATATAAACTTAATCGAACCACTTTTGGGATTGAAATATGGCAGGTGGTGGATTTACAGGTCGTAGAGCAGGTAACTTAATCGAACCACTTTTGGGATTGAAATTTGAAAATGATTTTGGCAATTTCTAAAAAGTCCGTAAACTTAATCGAACCACTTTTGGGATTGAAATTGCCCAGCCGCCTTCGGGTGTAAAGCGTTGACAGGAACTTAATCGAACCACTTTTGGGATTGAAATAAATTTGCTGTGTTAATTTGAGCGTTATCGTTCAGAACTTAATCGAACCACTTTTGGGATTGAAATTTTCTTGCATCAATAGCATATTGAAACCCAATAGCAAACTTAATCGAACCACTTTTGGGATTGAAATTTGGGATTGTGTACGGATTATTGGTTACCGCTCAAAAACTTAATCGAACCACTTTTGGGATTGAAATAGATTTCCCCCGGTGGACTTTCATGGAAGTATTTAAAACTTAATCGAACCACTTTTGGGATTGAAATATAATAACGCTATTGATGTTCTATTGTTATTGAAAGAACTTAATCGAACCACTTTTGGGATTGAAATATCGGTTTTAATCGCAATAAAGAAACAAGCGAGCAAAACTTAATCGAACCACTTTTGGGATTGAAATTTTGCAGAAGAAAAACCCCCATAAGTCATCATTATTAACTTAATCGAACCACTTTTGGGATTGAAATTTGGCAGGTTCGTTGGGTGTTCGTTGGGTGTTCGGAAACTTAATCGAACCACTTTTGGGATTGAAATACATTTCCGATTTACTTACTTTTGTTATCTCTTCTGAACTTAATCGAACCACTTTTGGGATTGAAATTCTGTTACAGCTTTTGTCAATAAAGGTAACATAGGAACTTAATCGAACCACTTTTGGGATTGAAATCCGCTGTCACGGTAGTTGTCCCAACCTAAAGGCAAAAACTTAATCGAACCACTTTTGGGATTGAAATTTATTACCGCTAACGGTATCTATGACAACATTAGAAAACTTAATCGAACCACTTTTGGGATTGAAATTTTAGTTTTTTAATACGTTCTCTACAAATACCTCTTAACTTAATCGAACCACTTTTGGGATTGAAATGGCGTTGTCAAGAATGCCAAAGCACCCATATCAGCGAACTTAATCGAACCACTTTTGGGATTGAAATAAGCCGACACCGTCGCTTTATTTATTATCGTTTCTAAACTTAATCGAACCACTTTTGGGATTGAAATCCTGTTGGCACGTTAAATTCAACGTCAAATAATACTAACTTAATCGAACCACTTTTGGGATTGAAATAACACCAACTACCTCAAAAATATAGATTGCGACCAGAAACTTAATCGAACCACTTTTGGGATTGAAATAACAAATAAAAATCCCCCAGCCCAGCTCCGCTCTGGAACTTAATCGAACCACTTTTGGGATTGAAATGAATTTCATGACGAATATTTATTTTTGGCGATTCTTAACTTAATCGAACCACTTTTGGGATTGAAATTTTGTCTTGCAAGACTTTGAAGTCTTTGCATTTTTGAACTTAATCGAACCACTTTTGGGATTGAAATTTCGCTATCTATCATGTTCTTTTGAGTTAATAATCTAACTTAATCGAACCACTTTTGGGATTGAAATAAAAATTCAATCGTAAAAGCAGCGCAATATCTTTTAAACTTAATCGAACCACTTTTGGGATTGAAATGTTTTAACGACCGCACAACAAACAGCGGCTGAAAAAACTTAATCGAACCACTTTTGGGATTGAAATACGAACCGAACCACCATCAGAACCAACGAACCGAACAACTTAATCGAACCACTTTTGGGATTGAAATCTTTTTCCGAGCGGGATTTTTACTTGATAAATATTGAACTTAATCGAACCACTTTTGGGATTGAAATTTATCTTCTTGCATACTCGCAATAGTCTTAGCAGGAAACTTAATCGAACCACTTTTGGGATTGAAATATATCAAGTACAAACGGCAGGGATTCTAAATCTTTGAACTTAATCGAACCACTTTTGGGATTGAAATTCGTACCGAAATTCTTTTTGTTTTGCACTATCAAAAACTTAATCGAACCACTTTTGGGATTGAAATCTAATTTTTTAGCGGCTGCATTAGGTATTGAACCGAAACTTAATCGAACCACTTTTGGGATTGAAATCACTTTGGTTGCCGCTTGACTTGAAAGTTAATAATTAACTTAATCGAACCACTTTTGGGATTGAAATTTTTGTGTTGTACGAGGGCAAACAAAACACCAACAAAACTTAATCGAACCACTTTTGGGATTGAAATTTTCAATTTCGTTTTCTAACTTGTTTTTGAGTCTGTAACTTAATCGAACCACTTTTGGGATTGAAATGCCATTGTACTTTTTCATGTTGTCTGTTTTATGATTAACTTAATCGAACCACTTTTGGGATTGAAATCGTTTTCACGGCGACTTAGTGACTGAAAATATTGGTAACTTAATCGAACCACTTTTGGGATTGAAATTTCCATTTCTTTCACATTTTCAGCGGTGTAACTTACAACTTAATCGAACCACTTTTGGGATTGAAATTTCAATAGAAATAACGAACTATCAATTAATGAATCAACTTAATCGAACCACTTTTGGGATTGAAATCACAAAGCAACCACGAAAATCAAATTAAATACGAATAACTTAATCGAACCACTTTTGGGATTGAAATAATTATCCGTGTCAATTCTATTTGAAATTGCCTTTAAACTTAATCGAACCACTTTTGGGATTGAAATAGTTTTTCAATAAATGAAAGCAAGTACAACAAATCAAACTTAATCGAACCACTTTTGGGATTGAAATTGCTAAGCGTATGGTATTCGTAATATGTATGTTTAAACTTAATCGAACCACTTTTGGGATTGAAATTTATTTCCTACTGACATCGCCAAGGTCGCTACTTCAAACTTAATCGAACCACTTTTGGGATTGAAATACCTTTGAGCCGCTTGAATTTCAACGGTGGTAAATGAACTTAATCGAACCACTTTTGGGATTGAAATGCGAAAATTGGAGTTTAAACCAGTTTTTTAAGAAAAACTTAATCGAACCACTTTTGGGATTGAAATTCAATATTACATTTCGTTATATTCTTATTGAAATTCAACTTAATCGAACCACTTTTGGGATTGAAATACACGAACCACCTGCAATGGAGGAGCAACCCGAACCAACTTAATCGAACCACTTTTGGGATTGAAATTCAGAACCACCGAACCGAACCACCTGCATCGCAATCAACTTAATCGAACCACTTTTGGGATTGAAATTGTACTTATAAGTACATGGTTAGGTTGTACTCTTATAACTTAATCGAACCACTTTTGGGATTGAAATTATATTATATACTTATACACTCAATAGAATGATAAAAACTTAATCGAACCACTTTTGGGATTGAAATTGCCGTCAGTCCAGATGACCGCTAAACAATCTGTGGAACTTAATCGAACCACTTTTGGGATTGAAATGTATTTCGGCTAATGTTATGCTACCACCGCGCGCGAACTTAATCGAACCACTTTTGGGATTGAAATGTTAATGATTCTATCAATGTCAACTTTATCCCGACAAACTTAATCGAACCACTTTTGGGATTGAAATTCAAAAGAACATTATTTGCACTTGATAAAATTACTGAACTTAATCGAACCACTTTTGGGATTGAAATGCGCCAAAACAACAAAAAAAGGACTTTGGCAATTTGAACTTAATCGAACCACTTTTGGGATTGAAATCACAATATTGATACTCTAAAATTGTACCTTCAATAAACTTAATCGAACCACTTTTGGGATTGAAATATGTAAGCAATAAAACAATGCTATTTCAATGAACACAACTTAATCGAACCACTTTTGGGATTGAAATATTTGGAAATCTTCTTTAGTGACGATAGTATAAGACAACTTAATCGAACCACTTTTGGGATTGAAATTTTCTACCTCCAATCCCTTCACGATATTGATAAGAAACTTAATCGAACCACTTTTGGGATTGAAATTTTCCAAAAATTAGCGATACTTCAAACGAGGCAGAAAACTTAATCGAACCACTTTTGGGATTGAAATAAGTTACTTGTTGTAAATTCCTTTAAAAACGCATTGAACTTAATCGAACCACTTTTGGGATTGAAATCACAATCAACCAATTGGGTTTCATTTGTTCCGTTATAACTTAATCGAACCACTTTTGGGATTGAAATTCATAGTCAACTTCTAATGTTCCGAGGCTGATTGCAACTTAATCGAACCACTTTTGGGATTGAAATTGGTTCAGTTTGAAATAGGAAGCGAAATTGTCAAAGAACTTAATCGAACCACTTTTGGGATTGAAATTTAGCACTAAGTTGACTTTTGAAGTAGCAACTTTTAACTTAATCGAACCACTTTTGGGATTGAAATACTAATACTTCTACTAATAAATCTAATGAAATTATTAACTTAATCGAACCACTTTTGGGATTGAAATTTGCTTATTGCATCGTAATAAGCAAAGTTTACCAAGAACTTAATCGAACCACTTTTGGGATTGAAATAGACGTTTACAAACTTGCAGGTACGTAACGAATAAGAACTTAATCGAACCACTTTTGGGATTGAAATTAAAGATACGCCGTCAAGTCTTTCTATCAATTCACTAACTTAATCGAACCACTTTTGGGATTGAAATATTGACATAAATAAGAAACTCAATATTGAAACTATCAACTTAATCGAACCACTTTTGGGATTGAAATTTGATAATCAATACTTTAGTAAAGTAGCCAAAAAAAACTTAATCGAACCACTTTTGGGATTGAAATTTTTAAGCATCTTAAATACGTCTTCATCTGTATTGAAACTTAATCGAACCACTTTTGGGATTGAAATAAACCTCGTTATCAGTTATGGCTATAACTTCGCACAAACTTAATCGAACCACTTTTGGGATTGAAATCGCCTTGATAGTTGTTTCTAAAATCCTAAACCACCAAACTTAATCGAACCACTTTTGGGATTGAAATATTAAAGGCGATTTAAGAAGTATTATAGATTTTTGCAACTTAATCGAACCACTTTTGGGATTGAAATAACGGTTCCGTAGTGGAGTTTTTCAGTGTTGACAGCAACTTAATCGAACCACTTTTGGGATTGAAATTTCATTTATAATATAAAATAAAGGAAAATAAAAGATAACTTAATCGAACCACTTTTGGGATTGAAATAAAACAGGATTACAAGTAAATATTCCTTATAACGAAAACTTAATCGAACCACTTTTGGGATTGAAATATTTTAATTGCACAACGGCACGGATTAAAAATAAATAACTTAATCGAACCACTTTTGGGATTGAAATTTTAATCGGTAAAAAATTACCCGTAAAACTTTGGAAACTTAATCGAACCACTTTTGGGATTGAAATACTCCATTTTTGTATTGAAGTGAACTAAAAAGCCTTAACTTAATCGAACCACTTTTGGGATTGAAATTTTACAAAAGTTAACTCAAGTAAAAGAGGAATTCAAAACTTAATCGAACCACTTTTGGGATTGAAATGCGATCGGTTTAATACTTCCGTCCGTTGCTGCTAAAACTTAATCGAACCACTTTTGGGATTGAAATTGCTTTTCTCAAGCTTTCGATGTCCATGCTGGTGAGAACTTAATCGAACCACTTTTGGGATTGAAATTAAAGGTTCACTCGCTTATTCTTATGCTGTGAATACAACTTAATCGAACCACTTTTGGGATTGAAATAATTGATGAGAATGGAAGAACTCGCATTGGCGACAGAACTTAATCGAACCACTTTTGGGATTGAAATTGGGAATAAACAGAAGTTTGCATCCTGTCAACTACAAACTTAATCGAACCACTTTTGGGATTGAAATTTGCAGGCGTTCGGATGTTCGTGTTCGGATGTTCGGAACTTAATCGAACCACTTTTGGGATTGAAATATGGTTGAGGATCCGAACCACGAACCACGAACCACGAACTTAATCGAACCACTTTTGGGATTGAAATTTGCAGGCGTTCGGATGTTCGTGTTCGGATGTTCGTAACTTAATCGAACCACTTTTGGGATTGAAATTTGCAGGCGTTCGGATGTTCGTGTTCGGATGTTCGTAACTTAATCGAACCACTTTTGGGATTGAAATTACCATGAAAATACAAAACATTCACTTCAAATTGAAAACTTAATCGAACCACTTTTGGGATTGAAATACACGAGCGATTGTTGATAAGACTGCCCCGCTCAAAAACTTAATCGAACCACTTTTGGGATTGAAATGTCACAAGCGCTTTTGTGCAAACTGTTATATCGTTTAACTTAATCGAACCACTTTTGGGATTGAAATATGAAATTTCGATAATCGAAAAAAAGACCAATAAGAACTTAATCGAACCACTTTTGGGATTGAAATTGTACGACCATCACAGCGAATAAGGCAGCATTAACAACTTAATCGAACCACTTTTGGGATTGAAATTATTATATCCTGCCGTTGTTATGATAGCAAGAAGCGAACTTAATCGAACCACTTTTGGGATTGAAATGACAGTATGCTGGGCGATTCTTTGACACGCGCCGGAAACTTAATCGAACCACTTTTGGGATTGAAATTCTTTTTGCATTTTCTTCCAACTTTGCTTCCTCAACAACTTAATCGAACCACTTTTGGGATTGAAATAAACCTCTTACCTCAATACGTTTCTGCTCATTGTACAACTTAATCGAACCACTTTTGGGATTGAAATTTGAAAATCAATTTATTATCATTGCGTGGTTAAAAAAACTTAATCGAACCACTTTTGGGATTGAAATGGTTCAAAAATCACAGGAATTTTTTGTTTGGGCAAAAACTTAATCGAACCACTTTTGGGATTGAAATTCTCTAAAAACACGGCTAAATCTGTTGCACCTGCATAACTTAATCGAACCACTTTTGGGATTGAAATCCGAAAGCGAAATTAATTTGATTATTTGTTAAATTCAACTTAATCGAACCACTTTTGGGATTGAAATTTAAATCAATTTGTAAGTTTGTAAGCCGTGTTATTAACTTAATCGAACCACTTTTGGGATTGAAATTTGCTTATTGCATCGTAATAAGCAAAGTTTACTAAGAACTTAATCGAACCACTTTTGGGATTGAAATTTATTGTGGATAGAAGGAAATAATGGAGCAGGGTAAACTTAATCGAACCACTTTTGGGATTGAAATCGCTTTTTAGTCGGGCAATAATTTCGTAATTTTTCAAACTTAATCGAACCACTTTTGGGATTGAAATCTCTAAATGTGTCGAATCGCTATCACCATAAACTGCAACTTAATCGAACCACTTTTGGGATTGAAATTTTTTAAATTTGTTGCTATTGATTAAATAACAAACAAACTTAATCGAACCACTTTTGGGATTGAAATATGTAAACGAACTCGCCTTCATTAAATAGAAAATAAACTTAATCGAACCACTTTTGGGATTGAAATTTTTGCATCACTAATGTTCGTCATTGCCAAAGCAGAAACTTAATCGAACCACTTTTGGGATTGAAATTTTTAAGATATTTAATTGAGTGGCTTGGCGGATTGAAACTTAATCGAACCACTTTTGGGATTGAAATAAAACGCACAAAATTACGGTCGAGAATAGTACCGTAAACTTAATCGAACCACTTTTGGGATTGAAATCTCAAAAATAGTTTGCCCTTTGTCCTGTTTTCGGGTAACTTAATCGAACCACTTTTGGGATTGAAATAACTGCTATCAATTTGCATTCTTCGCTGACGTTCTAACTTAATCGAACCACTTTTGGGATTGAAATGAATTATTTAAACAGATTCAGGAATTAATACAAAATAACTTAATCGAACCACTTTTGGGATTGAAATTTTTTGAAAGTGTCTAATTATAGTTTTATATAAATAACTTAATCGAACCACTTTTGGGATTGAAATAAAATTCTTGCGATTTCGTAAACGGTCATTTGCCGCAACTTAATCGAACCACTTTTGGGATTGAAATGATTTTTCAAGGTTTACTGTAAATAAAACCTCAAAAAACTTAATCGAACCACTTTTGGGATTGAAATCAAAGAGTATTGATAACTTGTTTGGCAAGGTCTAAAAACTTAATCGAACCACTTTTGGGATTGAAATACATTTCCGATTTACTTACTTTTGTTATCTCTTCTGAACTTAATCGAACCACTTTTGGGATTGAAATCTTTTTCTATCGCTTCCGACTCTGTAATTGAAATTGAACTTAATCGAACCACTTTTGGGATTGAAATTTTCTGAACCTGACTTAAATATTTCATCGTATATAAAACTTAATCGAACCACTTTTGGGATTGAAATTACTTTTTAGATAAGGCACGAAGTAAGGAGATAGCGAACTTAATCGAACCACTTTTGGGATTGAAATATACCTGCAATTCAAAATCAAAAGAAACCAAGTCATAACTTAATCGAACCACTTTTGGGATTGAAATTCAATTTGAGGGTATTTTTTATTTAATTCTTTAACAAACTTAATCGAACCACTTTTGGGATTGAAATATTAAACTTTTAGGGCCTTACCTATATGTATATATAAACTTAATCGAACCACTTTTGGGATTGAAATCATTTGCACGTAGAAAAATGGGTAGATGGTGTAAAAACTTAATCGAACCACTTTTGGGATTGAAATAATCTTTCGTAATCCTGTACCGGTAAACACTCTTGAACTTAATCGAACCACTTTTGGGATTGAAATATGAAAGAAGATGCGTATAACGATGTAGTAAACATTAACTTAATCGAACCACTTTTGGGATTGAAATAAGATGGAACTGTATGTAATACGCTCCAGATTTCGTAACTTAATCGAACCACTTTTGGGATTGAAATTGCAGAATCTCAAAAGATTATTTTAGATATGTTGCAAACTTAATCGAACCACTTTTGGGATTGAAATGAGTTTTTTGGTGTAAAGAAAGGTTGCGATTGTGAGAACTTAATCGAACCACTTTTGGGATTGAAATTCACTTCGTAAAGTTTCGAAACCATTGTGTTGACTAAACTTAATCGAACCACTTTTGGGATTGAAATATGGAGGTGGCTTCGGTGGCGTGGGTTTGTTCGGTGAACTTAATCGAACCACTTTTGGGATTGAAATTGATTTCTACATTTGCACGGTTGAAAATCTGTTTAAACTTAATCGAACCACTTTTGGGATTGAAATTCGTCCTTTGTGCTGCCGACATCTTCTTTTGTAAAAACTTAATCGAACCACTTTTGGGATTGAAATTAAATTTAGGTTTATTCAATAATTTCTTTATGCAAGAACTTAATCGAACCACTTTTGGGATTGAAATTCAGAACCAACGAACCGAACCACCTGCATCAGAACCAACTTAATCGAACCACTTTTGGGATTGAAATACGCATTTAATAAGATATAACGAACTATTTATTATAAACTTAATCGAACCACTTTTGGGATTGAAATACAACGGCTGAAATTGATGCTGAATCAGTAGCACCGAACTTAATCGAACCACTTTTGGGATTGAAATTATGGTAACGATGTAGTAAACATTGATAATATGACTAACTTAATCGAACCACTTTTGGGATTGAAATTGTATGCAAATAATAGTAATAATAATAGTGCGGCAAAACTTAATCGAACCACTTTTGGGATTGAAATATTAAACCTTTCGTTCATTCGTCAAATGTGACAAGCAACTTAATCGAACCACTTTTGGGATTGAAATTACTCTGGCTGACTGAAATATTCGACTGGCAAAAATAACTTAATCGAACCACTTTTGGGATTGAAATCTTACATACGTTAACTCGTTTGCTACTTCTTTTTCAAACTTAATCGAACCACTTTTGGGATTGAAATATGGAGGTGGTTCGGTGGCGTGGTTAAGAATCCTTTAACTTAATCGAACCACTTTTGGGATTGAAATATGGAGGTGGGTTCGGGTTTGGGTTCGGTGGTTCCGAACTTAATCGAACCACTTTTGGGATTGAAATATATATATTTTACGGGCCTGTTTTTGTCGTTACTACAACTTAATCGAACCACTTTTGGGATTGAAATTTTTGAGTACGTCATGCCGCCCAGCATTTTTGAAAAACTTAATCGAACCACTTTTGGGATTGAAATCATTCTGGTTGGCTGTTTTCTCCTCAAAAACACCTTAACTTAATCGAACCACTTTTGGGATTGAAATATTTGTAAAGGGTTGTGATGTTGCTAAAAAGAAAGAAACTTAATCGAACCACTTTTGGGATTGAAATAAATTTGAAATCGGTCTAAATTATTTAATAGCTGGTAACTTAATCGAACCACTTTTGGGATTGAAATGCTGGTAGTTCTATTGAGTCAAATTCTACTGTTGCCAACTTAATCGAACCACTTTTGGGATTGAAATTAGTGAACTATTTAAAGTCAATCAATTAGCCGAAAGAACTTAATCGAACCACTTTTGGGATTGAAATTGATTTAGATACCAGCGTACGTCACATACTTAAAGCAACTTAATCGAACCACTTTTGGGATTGAAATTCCTATCTACCGTCAAACTTTCCGTTACATCATTGAAACTTAATCGAACCACTTTTGGGATTGAAATATCGAAATAAGGTCAATGCGATTTAATAGAATATAAAACTTAATCGAACCACTTTTGGGATTGAAATAATCAGATTGGCATGGGAACATCATCGTCAATCGGTAACTTAATCGAACCACTTTTGGGATTGAAATATAGGGTTCATTCGCATTGCGAGATTAAAAACCCTTAACTTAATCGAACCACTTTTGGGATTGAAATAGAAAGGAGGATAAAAATTATCAGTATCGGAAGCGTAACTTAATCGAACCACTTTTGGGATTGAAATCATTAAGAGGAGTGAGTAATGCTGGGAAACCCAAAAACTTAATCGAACCACTTTTGGGATTGAAATTGTCGTTTCAGAAACTTATTTGGAACTGATTAAAAAAACTTAATCGAACCACTTTTGGGATTGAAATAAAATATCCCAAAACAATAGGATAGAATCGAATAAGAACTTAATCGAACCACTTTTGGGATTGAAATAGGTGTATCAATAAATTATTGACACTTAAATCCCTTAACTTAATCGAACCACTTTTGGGATTGAAATGCAAATAGACATAAAATTAAGTCTAAACTCATTTGAAACTTAATCGAACCACTTTTGGGATTGAAATGATTCTAAAATATCGATGATTTCCCCGGCTAAATCTAACTTAATCGAACCACTTTTGGGATTGAAATCCTGCAAAGGTTTTTTTATTCGTAAAAAATCGCAAAACTTAATCGAACCACTTTTGGGATTGAAATAAATATTAACATTTGATTGATTTATATCAGCATGAGAACTTAATCGAACCACTTTTGGGATTGAAATAGTTATATTCCTCTAATGTTGTAAAAGCTTTTAACGCAACTTAATCGAACCACTTTTGGGATTGAAATAATCCACCCCCGCCACATTTCCAAAAGGCGTTCGCAAACTTAATCGAACCACTTTTGGGATTGAAATGGGAAAAAAGATTAGATGAAAAATTGGAAAAATCAAAACTTAATCGAACCACTTTTGGGATTGAAATAATTTTTTCGGCAACGGGCGAAGTGGTGTAATACTGAACTTAATCGAACCACTTTTGGGATTGAAATAAGTCTTTGTAAGTTTCATTTGCCTGAAGGCGAAGAAACTTAATCGAACCACTTTTGGGATTGAAATGAATCAATTTAGGTCCAGGCGCCAACATTCCGCTATAACTTAATCGAACCACTTTTGGGATTGAAATAAAGCCGGGCCGCTTCCGAATATCGGATTAAATCAGAACTTAATCGAACCACTTTTGGGATTGAAATAGCAAGTAGTCGTCCATTCCTTTGAACTTAGACTTCAACTTAATCGAACCACTTTTGGGATTGAAATTGTACGACAATAACCGCAAATAAAACGACCGTAACGAACTTAATCGAACCACTTTTGGGATTGAAATAATCAAACAGGTTTGCAGCTTCAAGATGATTCAAGAACTTAATCGAACCACTTTTGGGATTGAAATTTGCGATATGAACTGCCATCGAAATTGGTTCGGGTTAACTTAATCGAACCACTTTTGGGATTGAAATTCGACAGCATCTCGAATTATCCTGAATACTTAGTTAACTTAATCGAACTACTTTTGGGATTGAAATTCACGATAAGTAATATAAACGACTCCTTTGACCCGAAACTTAATCGAACCACTTTTGGGATTGAAATATAAAAAAACTCAATACCGTTTCGGCTCAATCGCTTAACTTAATCGAACCACTTTTGGGATTGAAATCTCTTTGTCCAAAATTCATATTTGTAGTT
>Ga0222647_1000271_pt1 | contig 26714 bp, 30 predicted proteins | sample AntAcemetagen333_FD_179864 | JGI IMG/M metagenome (GOLD analysis project Ga0222647, IMG submission 179864) | Saline water microbial communities from Ace Lake, Antarctica - #333 | ecosystem: Environmental > Aquatic > Non-marine Saline and Alkaline > Saline | place: Antarctica: Ace Lake...
GAAGGCTGAGAATTTGTTAGTTTATTTCTGTGATAGCAACGATTTTCGATAAGATTCTGAAGGGATTTCCTGGGAATCATTTTTTTCTTTAGTACAGGAAAAAGAAAAAGCAAGAAGGGCAGCAAAAAGTATTTGGGTAGCATTTTTCATATGTTGGCCATTTATTTTGAAAGACCACAGGAAATTTTCTCAAAGGATTTAATCTCGATTTAGACACTTCCACCAAGTTTATTTCATGTGGCCCTAATTCTGCTTTGAATAAACTAACTAATCTTTCAAAAAAAAACGAAAAAATGGGGAAAGCTGTTATAATACGTGAAAAATTAAAGTTCATTTAAAAGGCAACGGACATCAAGGAAAACCTCTGCTTTCCCCAAGTCTGATCCACCCGATTGAACACTCCAGCCATTCTCCAAATTGACCAGTATTCTGAAGAAATTCTCTGTAAACGTCTTTTTTTTAAATATAGCTTTTCCATTAAATTCGTAGTAGAACCCGGACGGTTCTACTACGAATTTAATAGGAGCAGAACATTAAAATGATAGTTTTTTTTGGAAAAAATCATTAAAAGAGATGCCTATCAAGTATATAGCTGATTTCCGAAAACTTCTATTAATGGTTTTGGCTAATATTAGCTATATGTACCACTAATATAAGGGGAGATTTTCCTTTCCAATTTTCTGATCGAGGAGGGAATGCTGATCGCAAACAATGAGGACCAGTTTGTTTATGCCTTTAATCCTACTTCAGGTCGGCAACTGTGGAAAACTCCCGGCTCGGGTACGAGCAGTAAGATGAGCTATATGAATGGAGTAGTGTACTTCAATGGTGGCGCTCCTAGTAAGCTGCATGCCGTGGATATCCGATCTGGAAAGACAGTTTGGAAGATAGATCCGCAGAAGATCGGTAGTAATCGGGAAGAGATCTTTATGGATACAGCGATATACACGATCCCTGGGGAAAACGGGAAAGGTGATATCTCTTACTGGAAATTTTGCATATTGCTTTGAGGCGTATAGGTGATAATCAATAAAGACGGAAATTATGACAGTTAATCACCCCTCCGATGGCTTTATCCCGAGCTATAGTCAGGATAGAATCTCGCTGCCGGCGTCCAACCGCTACTTTATCAACGGTGCCAATCACATCGAAGTCCTCAATATGTCTAACGCCAGGCTAAATGGTCTGCCGAATGATGCTATCAAAGCGGAGTTTGATTTAGTCTTCGGTAACAGGTCTGATATCTTTAATACACCTCGTAGGTAATGAAATCAGTTAATATCCTATGTATACTGATCATTTTACTGCTTGGAAGCTCCTGCTTCCGAGAGGAAAATCCTAAGCTACAAACCAATGGGGAAGGGGAAATTATTTCCCTTCCTTATTTATGGAAAAAGAATCTTCATGAGGGAACGCCTGAGTCTAATGGTTTTTTTCAATTTCCGATCTATTTCGAAGATAATCCAATAATTCCCATGACAAATGGGCCTTCGGGAAAAATGTTGACTAGAATAGACCCAGAAGACGGTAAAACGATTTGGGAATGGGATGATCGTTTTGTGAAAGCAACTGAAGATATTCTTATTTATAGGAATCATCAGTTCAATAATCTTTTGTTCTATGGTAATGGAAGTAGGCTTTATTCAATAAATTTAGAAACTGGACAAACTCATTGGAAAAAGCGACTAGGTAGGTCTTTTCAAGCTTTTGTTTATGGTAAGGATACGGATTTTTACATTTTCGGTCCATCAGATGCATTCCCTGATAGCGTAGTGCAGTCGATAGTTTTCAAAGGCGATATCCAGTCTGGAGTTATCGAGGAGTATTTGGCACCTGACTTCACAATGGATTACTTCTTTACGGGTAATAGAATAGGGGATGTGACTGCGGCAGTTCCGGTGGAGCTGGACGGGCGAGAGCATCTGGTGGTAGTCTGGCAGGAGCCCTTTTTTGAGTTTTTCTGGCAGTCTTACCTTGGACTTTGGGACAAAGTCAATGAAGAATGGGTCTATGAGAAGACTATTATCAATGCAGAAAAAAGCTTCAACGGAGTATTACTCAATCCACCTGTGGTACATGAGGGCAGAGTCTATCTGCCGGTAGGGTTTGAGCTGGCCAGTCATGATATCCGCACTGGAGAACAGTACTGGAAAAAGCAGTTTACTGGAGAGATTTTCTTTTCTAATATGCTCATTGAAGAGGGGAAGTTGATTGTAAACAATGAGGATCAGTTTGTCTATGCCTTTGACCCTACTTCAGGTCGGCAACTTTGGAAAATTCCAGGCTCGGGTACGAGTAGCTTTATGAGCTTTATGAATGGGGTGGTTTACTTCAATGGTGGAGCTACAGGCAGGCTTCATGCAGTGGATATCCGATCTGGAAAGACAGTGTGGAGGATAGACACCGATAACTTAGGTCAGAGAGGTGATCGATTTAGGGATACAGCGATATATACCATACCTGGTGAAAATGGGAAAAAAGGAAAGGTGATATCTCTTACTGGAAATTTTGCATATTGCTTTGAGGCGTATAGATAGTTTTAACTTAACCCAACTTGAAAATTCTGTCCCCATAAATCAGTTAAAATCGATTATTTCAATTTATTTTTCGGGACCAAAGGGCGTTTAGAGCAATTGAGTGGGTGTCAAAGCGCCGAAATCCAATTAGTTGTGACCCATAGATTTGTATTTTATTTCCGGTTTACGTACATTGCCCACATGTACATCAGGCGAATTGAAAAGAAGAACAGGAATTCCATTAAAACGTACCTCTATTATAGATTGGTTCATGGCTACAAGGTGGGCGATAAAGTCCGTCAGCAGACCCTACTCAATCTAGGTAAGCTGGAAGATTGTCCTGTTGAAAAACATAAAGCACTGGCAGATCGTATCGAAATGCTACTCACAGGATCTGAATCTATCTTTAATGACATTGATGAGTCAATCGAAGCGCTGGCCCAACGATTCGTCAAAGAGATACAGTCAAAAGGATTGTTTCCCAGTCTGAAAAGAAAAACGGCTATTGGTAAAGCTCCTGATAAGACTTTCGAAGAAGTCAATTTGGAGAGCATTGAGGAGGAAGAAAGCAAAACAATCGGAGGAGAATGGCTTTGCAAACAAGCTTTTGACAGACTGGGGATCGACACCCTGTTGTCCGGAATAGGGATGAACGAAACGCAGGTAAGTATGGCTCAGATGCTGCTAACAGCCAAGCTGATACACCCTTCGAGTGAGTTGGAAACAGAAAGGTGGTTGCAGGAGAACTCCGGAGCCATGGAGCTATACGGTGAGGAGGCGTTCTCAACTACCCGATACCGATTGTATCAGGCAGCTACCCTACTTTATGAACAAAAGGAGTTCATCGAAAAAGAACTTTACAGCCTGTGCACCAATCTTTTCAGCCAGCGTAATAAAATTGTTATTTATGACCTGACAAACCTGTTTTTTGAAGGCCAAATGCGAGGTAGTCAAAAGGCCAATTTTGGTCGCAGCAAAGAGAAACGCAGTGATTGCCGACTCATTGGATTAGCCATGGCCATTGACAATCAAGGATTTGTTCGCTACAGCCAATTATACCCAGGCAATATAAGCGAGTCAGCTACTCTTGATGCAATGCTCAAAGAGGTGGAAGGTAAACTCAACTTTGGAGAAGAAAGACCTATAGTGGTCATGGATGCAGGTATCTCTACAGAAGAAAACCTTGAATCCATAAAAGGTAAAGGGTATGATTATGTCTGTGTGAGCCGTATGCGCCCGGCTTCCTATACGTTCACATCAGAAGAAGCAACAATCCTTACAGACACTAGAGGTGCTAAAATTGAGGTCAGGAAGATATCAGTTCAAAACAAGCCGGATTTATTTTTACACATAAAAAGTGAGCAGAAAGCATTGAAGGAAAAGTCAATGGATGCTAAAATAACCGATAGATTTGAAGAGCGGCTCAACTATCTCAACCAGGGGTTAACGATCCCCAAACGAACCAAAAAGACAGTGACAGTACATGAAGCTATAGGCCGATTAAAAGACAAATACTCAAAAGCAGCTAAACTCTATAAAATTGAATACCAGGAAGATGTAGCGCAGGGAGTCGTTACAAAAATCACATGGACAAGACTCGGTGAGAAAGAAAAACCAGCAGGGGAATACTTCCTTCGGTATTCAAAAGAATCCCTTGACGAAGCGCAAATCTGGGACTTATATAACCTTACCAGAGAAGTTGAAGCTAGTTTCAGGTGTTTAAAAACCGATCTGAATATTCGGCCAATCCATCATCAAAAAGACCAATATATCGAACCCCATATCTGGCTGGGCATCATTGCTTATCAGGTAGTCAATTATATCCGTCAAACACTAAAACAGAACGGCATCCATTACAGCTGGAAAACGATTGTAGAAAAAATGCAAGCCCAGCGGTGTTCCATGATCAGCATGGATGCCAAAGACAACAAACGCATTTACACCAAGCTGTGTACGCGACCGAGTGTAGCGGTGAAAAAAATATATGATGCGCTCAAATTTAAGGACAGACCCTATGTGAGGAAGTCAAAAGTTGTGACCCAATTGTAAAAACAATTAGCGTAACTAGTTGTATTACACAATATTGTCTAATTCGATTTTCAAGTTGGGTTAAATGATGTAAATATGAAAAAAGGAATAATCGTAATGATGCTCATGCTGAGTGGGCTGACTGGTTTCGCACAGACGGAAAAGGGAAATTTTCTGCTTAGTGCTGGCACATCCATAGGTGTAGGCGATAGTGAGGGCCTGATGGGTCTGGCTTTTACGAACTCAAAGGTTGAGTTTGATGATGGTAATATAAGTGAAACTAAGCTTACCAATTTCTATGTTTCAACCAAGGCAGGATTTTTTTTAATAGATAATCTTGCCATAGGACTTGATTTGGCCACGTCACTGAGCAGCGGCAGTACAGATGTCCTTACGATTAATCTAGAAACAAAAACTAATTTTTTTGGCGTAGGGCCATTTTTGCGCTACTACTTGGGTAATGGTAAAATAATGCCCTTTGCGGAGGTCAATACTCTTTTTGGTTCCCGTAATGAGAATTCCCAAGGAGCTGGTACTGACAGTGAATCTAAATTCTCCGTCGCCAATATTGGTGCAGGGGTAGGAATAGCGATCTTTCTAGGCGACAGGAGCGCATTGGATTTGGGAGCTAGCTACAACTCTACCAGTCTTAAAGAGCGTGAGGATGCCTTTAATGTTACTCAAAATACGTTGGGTTTGAAGATTGGATTTACGGTGTTTTTCTAATGGATTGACTAGAATTAAGCTTAAGCCGATATATTGGCAATTCATATACTGTGGAGGTGTATTTCAATTAAGAAAACACAGTGGAAATACAATTGAAATATACCTCTACTCCGTCGGCGGAATAGGAGTGTTGAATACTATTCGTAACTTACAGGATGTTAATACGGGGTATATTTCGACAGAGGTATTTTCCATACGTAGCCCTATTTTGCAAAGCACATTTCATTTTTAAAAAAATAGCGCTGTAAGCTGATAAATCAAGATAGTCTAAAGGCAGCTAGTACATCAAAGGTGTGTTTTGCAAATTATTTTCTTAAAACAAAATACCAACACTCTCATTTTTCAAAATATGCCTATCATCTCTTCGCCCTTAGGAAATATTTTTCTTGCTACGCTAGATGGTTCTATTTCAGAACTTCGATTTACAGACGAGGAAATCTCGACAGAACCACTAGGTGGGCTTTTATTGGAGGCTAAAAAGCAGCTGGATGACTATTTTTCTGGGAAAAGAAAGGTCTTTAACTTACCTGTGTTGCTATCCGGTACGCCTTTTCAGTATCAGGTTTGGTTGGTAGTCAATAAAATTCCTTTTGGGGAAACAACATCCTATTTGAAGCTTTTGCAGCTCTTGGGGAATCACGCTGCCACACGGGAAGTTGGCATAGCGATCGGTTCCAATCCTATTTTGATCGTTATTCCCTGCCACCGAATCATCGGGATAAATGGTCAATTTAGCGCGTATGCTGGAGGACTGGATCGGAAGGAGAAATTATTGCAGTTGGAGGGAAGAATACCTTTAGCCAAGCAAGTGACTCTTGATTTTTAGTAGCTTTTTATTTTCCAATCGGAATGGTCAGCCATAGGAAAAAGAATCTGCTTTCTAAGCATTCATCAGGTATATAGTCATCTTTCATCACCCAACATCGCTCATCGACCTTCATTGCTGACCGTATTATTGCAAATTGCCAAGAAGAAAAAGTCTTACGCTCCCTTGATTCCCAAGCAAGACTCAATTCCAAGAGGGAGTTTCACCTTACTAGCTGAACACTGTCTGGTAACTGAAATCTGCCTGCTGCCCGCCGTTTACCAACTTCCAACACCAGTTACCTGACACCTCACATCGGTCATCCAGCATCGTTCAATCCACACTTCTCAATCTTTCAATTCGACGATTACCTCAATTTCCACTGCAATATTATTGGGCAAGGCAGCTACTCCAACTGCAGATCGAGCATGCTTTCCCAGTTCTCCAAACACTTCCACCATTAGATCAGAGAAGCCGTTAATCACTTTGGGGTGATCGGTGAAGTCCGGTGCAGAATTGACCATTCCAAGTACTTTGACGAATTGCTTAATTCGGCTTAGATCCCCTCCGGTAGCCGCTTTCAATACAGCTATAATTTCTATCCCTGTTTCTCGAGCTGCTTGATAGCCCTGCGCAATCGTCAAATCATCTCCAACTTTTCCATAAATATCTGGCCCATTTCCAGCTAGGTAAAGCGTGTTTCCAACTTGCCGCCATTTGACATAAGTTCCCATGGGCTGCCCAACTTCCGGCAAGGTGATTCCTAGTTCTTTGATCCGAGCATCTGGTGATTGTGCATTCGCATAAAAAGGTAAAGTGATCAGAACTGCGATCAAGGCAAAAAGATGGCGTAATTTCATAGTATGTTGATTGGTTTTTATTTCTAAGCTAATTGATTCTAGTTACATTTAACAATCTCAAATTTCAAAACGTAGCACTCGTGGATCAAGTTGAAATTTTACCCTACTCACCAGCCTATAATTCTGCCTTTAAGGCGATCAATCAAGCTTGGATAGAATCGCTCTTTTTTTTGGAACCCATCGATATTGCACAGTTCGAGCAGCCGGAAGAGATAATTGTAAAAACTGGTGGAACGATCATTTTTGCGAAGATGGGGGAGGATATCGTTGGTACTGTGGCGTTATATAAATCGGGTGAGGATACGTTTGAAATGATCAAAATGGGGGTGGATCCGAAAGCTCAAGGGAGAGGCATAGGTATGCTTTTGGGCCAAGCGATCATTACTAAAGCGGCTGAATTGGGTGGTAAAAAACTAGTGCTCTACAGTAATTCAAAGTTAAAAGCAGCACTTCGCATCTATGAAAAGCTTGGCTTTAAGTCAGTGCTTGTAGAGGCGGGTAAATATTCTCGTTGTGATGTAAAGATGGAAATAGACCTCTTACCTATTTTTATCATGGAATAAGGTGACTTTCAATAGTTTAAAAGCATCTTAATATGCTTAAAATTTGGATCAATTCAACTCCAAAACTCTATGAAAAAGATCGCTGTTCCATTTGACTTTTCCTCCTATTCTTTGGCAGCACTAAAGACTGCTCAACTAATCAGTTCCAAGTCTGAAGCTGAAATCATTTGTGTCACAGTTATTCCATTAGAGGTAGATTGAGATCGACCATCAGATCTAGCTAAAAAAAAGCATACGGAATGGATAGAAGAATTTGAAGAGGCTGAGGAAGTTGCTCCAAATCATATACAATCTAGTACACCTTCAAATGCTCCCATCCGATAAATTATTCGAATAGGTATTCTGAATGAATTAATTCTTTGGGTAATTGAAGAATAAAACCCTGATCTGGTAGTTATTGCGACATATGATAAAATATATACTAGGAGATTTTTTTTGTGTTAGGCTGTAAAAATTGCTTTGATAAGCCACCTGAGTTGTCTTGGCCGTAAAAGAAATATCAGATAGGAATGAATTTCGAAAGGTTAATTTGCATCTGATTTTAGTTTCAAATCAAAATTGTCATTTGATAAAGTCAATCCTTTCATCAAGCTGTTCAAAAGTAGCGTTCACCTGCTTTATGTCAATATTCAAGCTTATTTTAGGGCTTCTTCAGCTGTTACATGCGGGATGAATGCTTTCGTGAAGGGGAATGAAGACTTGACTTTTCGTCAGCATATTTTCAATAATTCTGAGGTAGAAAAGGGAATGATTGCTTTTTTGTCTACTCAGCATATCAAATTGGATTATTCTCCATACAGGTGATGATAATCTTACATCCACATATCAAGTAGGGACAATTGAAACTTTTCGCTTTAAAAGTAATTTGGGCGTATTGCGTGTGAAATCTTAGTCTACCAGAATCTGAATCGCTTCTCGTTCACTCGGTTTCTGAAGATCCAGTTGTCGAAGATATCCTTGGACATATGGATCTCCAATCCAAGGTTTACCGTCATATAGCCATCGAATCTTTCGGTAAGTCCAGAGCCTCTCCGAATTCTACCGCCATTTTTCAGGATTTTATTGACATCGGGCAGACCATTATCATCCATGAAGTCTGGGTTTCGAATCGCCAGTCTAAGTCGATTGGGATTATTTCCAGTTACATAGTCATCCACTAAGTCTAGGTAAAATTCGCTGATATTATAGGCCGAGATATCATCCATATAATCAGTAAATGTCCAGCGGTAATTACCTTCTAGAGTCAGATCCATGTACACGTTCAATTTGTACTTGAATCCAATACCAGTTGGAATGACCAAAATGTATCGTTCATAAGGGTTGTTTTCGAGTTGTAGTGGTCGAAGATCAACCCAATTGCCATCTAATTGACTTTCTGGGTTATTTGTAGACATGCCCACTCCTGCAAAAATATAGGCATTCCAAAGCGGTCGGTTAATATTTGGAGTTTTGACTGGATATAAATAATATTCTAGAATACCGGTTACCTCCCAATTTTGAGCTCGAAAATCCAAATTCCTTGGGGCTCTATTTGCTCTTGGATCAGAGGGAGGGTCCTGACCAGACATTTTGATATAAGAGAAATCCCCTCGCGCTCTTAAGCGAGTCCCGAAAGTATAGTGAAAACTTATGTTCGCATTCCAATCGGGCTGCACTCCCTCATCGTACTTCCAAAAGGAATAGAGCTCTCCAAAATATTGGGTGGGGCCAACGCTCGCCGATATCGACCATGGTTCCTCAAAACGATACCGATAAAAGCTTTGTGAGTACGCAGTGGACGAACTGATAAAAAGAAGAATGAGTATTGCCTTTTTCATTAAAGTTTATCTTCCGAAAACAACCTACTAGAAGTGTGAAAATTAGCCCTTATTTATTAATTTTTCAAACCCAGAACTTAAGTTAAGATCCCGTTGAGGGAAAGGGATTTCTACACCTTCTTCTTTGAATCGTCTAAATATCTCATAATATAATTGACTCTTAAGAACCTTGGGCCTATTGATGTACTCTGAGGTCCAAACTCTTAGGTTAAAGTTAAGACTGCTATCTCCGAATTCATCGAACAACACATCCGGCTCGGGTAAATTCAAAATACCACTGTTATTCTTAGCGATATCAAGTAAGATCTGCCTTATTTTTTGAGGATCTTCTTTGTAAGCAACACCAACAGGGAAATTAAATCGGATATTCCGGTCGTTATGAGACCAATTGATTACTTGGCTGTCGATAAATTGACTATTTGGGACTATTATACTTATGTTATCATTAGTCACGATCATGGTCGATCGTGCTGAGATTTTGATGACATCGCCGGACACATCTCCGACTTCTATTCGGTCACCTTCCTTGATTGGTTGCTCAAGAAGTATAATCAGGCCACTGATAAAGTTGTTGGTGATATTTTGTAAACCAAAACCAATACCCACACCGACCGCACCAGCTAGAATTCCAAATGCACTCAAATCAAGCCCGTTGGTCTGGAGAATAGAAAAAATTCCCGCTAAGATCAAGAAGTATTTCACCATCGTTCCAATGGACCTTCGAGTGCCTAAATCCAATTGATACCGACTAAGAATCTTATTGACGATAAGTTTTCGAATCCACTCAGCTCCGACAAAAAGTACTAAGAAGGAAAGAATCAAAGTCAGTAATAGACCAATAGTCAGCTTTGAATCTCCTAAATTGAATAGGCCAAAGTTCATAATTTCCGCAAACCAGTCGAAGATGCCCTGGGCCTTTTCCTTTGCTACTTCATTGATGTTTTGTATCATCTATTTGAATTTGACTCATTCCAAACCTAGCTGTTTATTTTTGAAATATTTCTGGAAATAATGATAAAAAATTAACCAAAAAATAAGCTTGGCGGATTTTTTTACATTTCTGATAGCAATCTATATACCATATTATTAGATAGTTTTGGCTAATTTTGTCTCATGAGTAAACACAGAGAAGAATTAGAGCATCGACTCAAACTTAGAAATATCAAGCTTTCTGACTTCGACAATATTCGTGAAATAATGATTTCGATCTATCGAAATCAAGGTGGAGCTTGGACCAAGGATGAGTTAAAAAACCAGTTGAAGGCTTTTCCTGAAGGTCAAATATGTATTGAAGATAATGGTATAATAGTCGCCGCTGCGCTTAGCATTATTGTAGAGTATGCCCGATTTGGTGATAACCATACTTATGATCAAATAACTGGCTTTGGTAAATTTGATACCCATGACGGGGATGGAGACACGCTTTACGGAACAGATGTTTTTGTTCATGCGGATTACCGAGGAATGCGGATTGGCAGAAGATTATATGATGCTCGAAAAGAACTTTGTGAAAATCTAAACCTCAGATCAATTATTGCAGGTGGTCGGATCCCAGGCTATTCGAAATATGCTGATGAGATGACGCCTCGCAAATACATAGACCTGGTCAAAAATAAAGAGGTTTTTGATCCGGTGCTTTCTTTTCAGCTTGCCAACGAATTTCATGTTAGAAAGGTGATCACTAAATATTTGCCTTCAGATCTTGACTCACGTGCTTATGCCACACTTTTGGAGTGGATTAATATTTATTATGAAAAAGATGAAAAGCTAATTGGTAACAAAAAATCAATCGTCAGATTGGGACTGGTACAATGGAAAATGCGTCGATTTTCCAATGTGGATGACTTGATGCAACAAGTGGAATTTTTTGTAGATACAGTGTCTGGATACAAATCTGATTTCTGTCTCCTGCCTGAGTTTTTTAACGCACCCCTACTTGCAGAATTCAATGATATGGATGCCTCAGAAGCTATTCGGAATTTGGCCGACTACACAGACGAGATTGTCAGTCGGATGAGTGACCTAGCAGTTTCTTACAATGTCAATATTATCGCCGGATCCATGCCGGAGTACGATGGTAAAAAACTCCGGAATGTCAGCTACCTCTGCCGTCGCGATGGTACTCAGGACAAACAGTATAAGTTGCACATTACACCTGATGAAGCTTCTTATTGGGGTATGCAAGGAGGAAATGGGATTAATGTCTTTGAAACAGATGCAGGCCGAATTGGTATCTTAATCTGTTATGATGTGGAATTTCCTGAGCTGGGAAGAATCCTCGCAGAGCAAGAAATGGATATCTTATTTGTTCCATTTTGGACCGATACCAAAAATGCTTTCTTACGAGTAAACACATGTGCGAGATCCCGTGCCATAGAAAACGAATGCTATGTGGCAATCACCGGTTCTGTGGGAAATCTGCCTAAAGTGGAAAATATGGACATTCAATATTCTCAGGCTGCAATCTTCTCGCCTTCTGACTTCTCCTTCCCGCATGATGCCATGGTCGCTCAGGCTTCAGAAAATGAAGAAACTATCATAGTGGCAGATGTGGACTTAGACTTATTGACTAAGCAGCGGAAAACAGGAAGTGTGCGAAATCTCGAACAACGAAGACTAGACTTGTATTCAATACAATGGAAACAGAAAAAATAGTTTCTGCTTACTTCGCCAATGTCGCGGCTGGAATTTTTGAGCGGGCAGCCAAAGTCAGGCTTTTAATTACAGACATCGATGGGGTAATGACTGACGGTGGAATCATATATGACAACGATGAACTGGAGTATAAAAAATATCAGGTCAAAGACGGATTGATTGTACATCACCTACGGCGTAGTAAACTTATGGTGGGTGCAATTACAGGTAGAGAATCTCGCGTGGTTCAGAACAGATGTGAGGAATTGAAATTTGACTTCCATTACCATGGGGTTAAAAATAAGGGTAAAAAGCTACAAGAGGTGCTCGAAACACTGGAAATTGAAGCCGATGAAGTAGCCTATATTGGAGATGATCTGATTGACTTGCCCATCTTAACTCGAGTAGGTTTGGCAGTTTGCCCAGCTGATGCATTAGCCTACATTAAGCCTTATTGCCACTATGTTTCCAGATTTTCCGGAGGAAATGGGGTGTTTAGAGAAGTTGGAGATTTGATCTTGCACGCACAAGGATTTCTAGTCCCAATCATAAAGAAATTAACTCAAAAAGAAAATGAACAGAACTGATCAAATCATGAAAATCACTGACTCAGTGATTTTGGGCCAAGATAAGCCGGTATTATTCTCAGGACCTTGCGCGGTCGAGAGTTTTGATATCTGTTTGGAGATCGGTACCAAAGTAAAAGCTTGGGCTGAGCAACATGGATTTTCGTATGTTTTCAAAGCTTCTTTTGACAAAGCTAATCGAACTTCTTCCGGAACTTTTCGAAGTATTGGTATGGATAAATCACTCGAAGTACTTCAGCGAGTAGGTAAGGAGCTTCAGATCCCGTTAGTGACAGATATTCATGAAAGTTACCAAGCTGCTGAGGTGGCAGAAGTGGTAGATGTACTTCAGATTCCAGCATTCCTCTGTAGACAAACTGATCTACTATTAGCAGCAGGAAACACGGGTAAGGCAGTCAAAATCAAGCGAGGTCAGTTTATGGCGCCAGAAGACATGCAATATGCTGTGACCAAGGTGAGGTCAACTGGAAATGAAAATGTCTGCTTGACTGAGCGAGGATTTTCATTGGGCTATCATAATCTCGTGGTGGATATGCGAGGTTTACCAATCATGAGGCAATATGCCCCTGTGGTTTTTGATATTACCCATTCCGTGCAGCAGCCTGGTGGACAAGGTGGCTCGAGCGGAGGCCAACGAGAGTTTGCTCCAGTTTTAGCCCGAGCAGCTGCGGCCACCGGCATTGATGGTTTTTTTATTGAAACGCATCCTGAACCTTCAAAAGCGCTAAGTGACGGACCAAATCTGATTCCACTCCATCGCATGGGAGACTTCTTGGAAATGCTGAAAGCGGCATGGACTTTAGGTAGGAAGTATCAGGATTTTCAAGTGGAATAGCAATGCGTAATTGATATCCATTTATTTCTAAATTTTATATGGAGGATCTTTCTTTCAAAATGCATACTTCATTTAATATAAAATCGCAATTGTAATTGTAAAAGGCAAAAGGCGGATTAATATATGGTAAAAGCTAGTATGACCGGTACTTCTTTGATAGCTATCGGAACGTCATCTTCCTCTAAGCAGGCATGAAAATGTATCTATTTTAGAATGGGTGAGGCCAACGCTTCATTTATTCTATTGCTAAACTTAATAAGTTAATTCAAATATCGCTCATGACGGTGGCTCTTAGTGTGACGATTCAGGGGCAGAATAAATCGTAACTGCTAGATCAAGTATTTGCTTCCATTCTGGTGCAATAGTATCGACGGGATAAAATTCATCAAGGAAAAACCAATATAGACGTTACATTAAGTTTTTAATATAACACTAAGGTATTGTATTTTGAATAACTCCGTTGCCACCTAATTTTTGTGATATAAGTCAACAAACCCACAAAAAAGAATTTGAACTTTAGAGACCTGTACTAAGGTTTAGCGATTAAAATAGGTGCTGCTATCTCATTTAGCCAATAATTATTCTCTAAGTTTGTGAATAATTGATCAGCAAGAATTTATTTAAAACATGTTTGTTGAACATCTTGTTTAACAAATTTTATGAATAATTAAACAAAACAGAAAAATCAACGTTCGATAATAAATGAAAGTATCAGTATTTAGAAAAGAGCATTTCAACGCCGCACACCGACTAAACAATCCTTCCTGGTCAGTAGAAAAAAATCTTAAAATCTTCGGGAAATGCAATAGCCCAAATTACCATGGTCACAATTATGATTTGATAGTCAAATTGACAGGTGATATAGATTTAGAAACTGGATATGTTTACGACATGAAAATATTGAGTGATCTGATCAAAGATCACATATTAAATAAATTTGACCACAAAAATTTAAACTTGGATACCGACGAATTTAAAGAACTTAATCCTTCTGCCGAAAATATTTCAGTAGTTATTTGGAATATTTTAAGGGAAAAAATCGATCGGAAATTCGGATTAAAGATTCGGCTTTATGAAACAGAAAGAAACTTTGTTGAATACGATGGGAATTAAAATTTCCACCCCCACAATTGAAGAAATTGGTGAAGAACATGTAGGAACATCTTTCGAAACTCCCCTGAGGGAAGATGCATTTGAAATGAGTGATGACTTGAAAATTGAATTAATCGAAAAGCATTTTCGTGAAATCATGCATGTGATGGGCTTAGACCTCACTGACGACAGTCTGAAAGGTACGCCTCGTCGAGTGGCGAAAATGTATATAAAAGAAATTTTCAGTGGGTTGAATCCAAAAAATAAACCTGCTGCCAAGCTATTTGAGAATAAGTACAGATACAATGAAATGTTAGTGGAAAAAGACATCACATTTCATTCCCATTGTGAGCACCACTTTGTACCTATCTATGGAAAAGCTCACGTAGCATACATATCTAATGGAGATGTTATTGGACTTTCAAAAATTAATCGAATTGTACAGTACTATTCAAAAAGACCACAAGTCCAAGAGCGGCTTACAATGCAAATCGGTAACGAACTTAAAGAAGCATTAGGAACCGAAGACGTAGCAATCATAATGGATGCATTCCACATGTGCGTAAGTTCCCGCGGAGTTCAGGATACAAACAGTTCGACAGTAACCTCTTTTTATTCTGGTAAATTTCAAGATGATGAACAAACTAGATTAGAATTTATGAAATATATTGATTTGAAAAAATAATATAGTCAGTCGTCCAAACCAATAAAAAACCGGATTTCAATCCGGTTTTTTTTTAACTTTTTCTAAACAAAAACCATTTGAATTCACTTCTGAAAGATATATGAAAGATAAAAATATTGTAATTATTGGAGGAAATTCAGGAATTGGAAAAGCGATAGCAGCTGATCTTTCCTCCAAAGGATGTAACCTTTTTCTGTATTCTAGAAGTGGAGAGGGTACTACAGCTTTAGATATATCAGTAGATTTCCCTGAAATTCCAAACCTCCCCGAAGTTATTGATGGGTTAGTATATTGCCCGGGTACCATCAACTTGAAGCCCTTTCACCGGATTTCTATTTCAGATTTTCAAAAGGAAATGGATATCAACTTTTTTGGCGCAGTACGCGTGCTTCAAGCTTGCCTAAAAAGTTTGAAAAAGTCAAATACAGCTTCAGTTGTCCTTTTTAGTACCGTAGCAGTGCAGACAGGGATGGGTTTTCATGCAGGAATAGCATCTGCTAAAGGTGCCATTGAGGGATTATCACGATCATTGGCAGCAGAGTGGGCACCTTCCAAAATCAGAGTTAATACCATTGCGCCTTCTTTGACCGATACTCCATTAGCTACGAACCTCCTGTCAACTCCTGAGAAAAAAGAATCATCAGATAAAAGACATCCATTGGGTCGTGTTGGTACTCCAGAGGACATTGCAAAAGCAACTAGCTATTTGCTATCCGGAGATTCTTCTTGGATGACGGGTCAAATTCTCCACCTTGACGGAGGAATGTCCTCTTTAAAATAATTTGTTTAAACAAATGGTAACCTAATTTGGTAAGTAACACGAGTATGGTCCCGAGATGAACGAAATGTGAATATGAAGACACCACCTGAATCATTCTTATTGTTTAAGGAAGAATTGAGGAAATCCCAGCTTGAGAAAGATCGGTTAAAAGCGGAATACGATCAGAATATTGCTCAGGTGAATATTGAGTTGTTAAGATTGAAAGAGCAGATCCAATCACAACAGGAAATGCTACGAACGACGATTGAATATGCATCTGACCTCGAAGAGAAACTTTCGCAAATCAAAAGTGATGTAATAAGCTCTAATTCTCAAAAAAATAAATCTGTTTTTTAGTAAAACACATTTGTCATGAACGAAACTCAATTTCAAACCGAAACAAAAGATTTTACATTAGCTTTTGAAGTCCAATATGCCAGAGTTTTGATAAGTCCTAAGATGAGAATCATCATTTGCGACTTGTTATCAGACTATATTCCGATAGATGATTTTAAGATTATTTTCAATCGAATTGGTGAAATTGTAAAAGCTGGCTATTACGAGAAATTTATTTTTGATAAAAGATCACTTAGAGCATTTCATCAGCCTACGATGGAGTGGTATTTTATCCACTGGAAGAAGGATATGTTAGAATATGGTGTTACCAAACACCGAAAGATTCTACCTGCAGAGAAGTGGTTTGAGAAAATGGTGCAAATCTCCAAAGTACAAATTCTACAAAACTACCCTGATAATATTATTGGTCAACTCGATATTCAATATTGCGACTCTATTGAAGAAGCCATTGCAAAATGATTAAGCATTTTGATCAGGGAGAAATCTTAAATGCAGATTCCTATTATAGGAGGAACCTGATCAATTGTCTTTCAGGATATAAAAGTCTTAACCTGATAGGTACAATAAATTTAAATGGTGCAACTAATCTTGCTCCGTTCTCACAAGTTTTTCATATTGGCGCTTCTCCTCCGGTGGTAGGTATTCTTTTTCGCCCGCATACTGTCAAACGAGATACACTGGAAAACATTTTAGAGACAGGTTTTTTTACAATGAACCATGTTACATCTGAATTTTATAAAGAAGCCCATTGGGCAGCAGCAAATTGGAAAGGTTCGGAATTTGAAGGTACAGGTCTTCACGAGGAATATTTTCCGGGTTTCAAAGCCCCGTTTGTAAAAGGTAGTCCGCTCAAATTGGCTTGCTCATTAGTCGAAACACAAACCTTGAAAGTCAATCAGACCGTGTTGGTTATCGGAAAGATTGATCACATTTTTGTAGATGAAAAGGGACTTCGAGCTGATGGCTCGTTAGATCTCAATGCTTTAGATACGGTCTCAGTGTCAGGGCTAGATGAGTATCACACTGGAGAGAAGTTGGCTAGGTTGACTTATCCAAAGCCAACACATCTACCTGATATAATCTAGTTGTTAGTCAGTCAAAATTTCTTATTTTAAAGATAATTTAGTTAAAATAAACTCTTTATTAATGAGAAAATCTATTCTTTTTAGTCTCAGTCTATTTTTGGTGCTAGCGTGTGATGAGAAAGAAATTGCTTTGTCTCAATCTGAAGTCTATGTTCCCGAACTGGTTTTAAAGGACAGTTTGGTTATTGACCGTTTGACGGAACTTTCCCTACTTGATGTCAAAAGCGATCCTAAAGAGTTCCTATTTTACGATTGGATTACCAATGAAATTATGAGGGTGAATTCTGGAGGAGAGATTCTAGCTATAGCAGATCTAGTATCCGATGGAAAAAATAGTTTCAGTAGATCATATTTTATAAATGCAAATTATGGAGCTAATGATGGAGTTGTGATTCAAACTGACCTAGCGATATTTCGATATGATCTTGATTTTAATCTAAAAGAGAATCAAAACACAGATTATCAGTTAGTAACTAGAAGAGTTGGTGGTAGCAGATCATTTCAAACTTTCGGGGATTTCATTTTCACTTTTTCGTATGAGGCCAAAGATTCTGACTCTTATGAAGCAGCTGATAATTCTTTGACAGACTATCCACTTCTAAATGTAAGAGATGCTAAAACGTTGGATATTGTTAATCAATCAACTATTCCTAAGTCTAGCCAAATGCTGAAATCTCCAGGTATTTATTATCAGTTAGACCCTATCGTTCATTTACAAAATGAGGCTCTTTACGTTCTTTTTCCCAATTCCCCAGAAATCTATATCTATAAATTTCCAGAACTGGAACTGATTAACCAGTGGGATTTGAATCCTGGAGAAACGTATCAATAAATCAAACCAGCAAAAAAAGGAGAAGATTTGTCTGGTTTTTTCAATTCGTTGGCGGCAAGCGAATATCAATATTTTGTCTTTTCCAATGGCTATTTACTTACCATGCTTTAAGATGCTGCGCCCAAAGCAGATGTTGATGCATTACCAAAAGGAATGATCAGTGATGAATTCATTACTTTGTCTCAGAAGTATAAGAATAAATATTCATACCAAGTCTTTAAGGAAGGTGAAAAACTCTGGCAAGGGAGATGGGATATCAGATTAGAATCTGTAAGAGACCTCCTTTTTTCTACGGAGAAAGTTGGAATCATACCGGGCGAAGTAGAACGAGACGTTCAAACTTTTTATTTTTATGAATTGAAATAAACCAAAAAGCATTTGCAACTCTTAGAACTTACTGATTCAGGGCTTTTCTGCCCACCCGCGGGAATCTATATCGATCCTTGGAAGGCTGTCGATCGGGCTGTGATTACCCATGCACATTCGGACCACTCGCGCTGGGGCATGAAGCATTACCTAGCGCATCATCATTCGGCAGAAGTGATGAAGCTGAGATTGGGTGCTGAGATCAGCCTGCAGACCGTCGCTTACCAAGAACCGCTAGATATCAACGGAGTGAAAATCTCCCTGCATCCCGCCGGTCATATTCCGGGTTCGGCTCAGGTTCGACTCGAATACAAAGGAAAAGTCGCCGTAGTCAGTGGAGATTATAAAACGGAGAACGATGGATTATCAGCGCCTTTCGAATCGATAAAATGTCACGAGTTTGTATCGGAATGCACGTTTGGTTTGCCGATCTACAAGTGGGAAAGTCAATCAGAAATCTTTCAGCAAATCAATTCTTGGTGGAAGGCCAATGCTGAAGAAGGTAGAAATACGGTGCTTTTTGCCTACTCCTTGGGAAAAGCACAACGAATTCTACAGAATCTGGATCGAAGCATCGGTTCAGTCTTCGTTCATGGAGCAGTATGGAACACCAATCAGGCCCTAATCAAAAATGGAATTGAGCTTTGGGATGTCCCGAGAGTGACTGCTGAATTACCGAAATCCACATTTCAAGGTTCCTTGATCATCGCACCTCCATCTGCTATGGGTACGCCATGGATGAAACGATTTGGACCCTATCGTACAGGAATTTGTTCTGGTTGGATGGCTGTGAGAGGCACGAGGCGCAGAAGAGCAGCGGATCGGGGGTTTATACTCTCTGATCATGCCGACTGGGAAGGCTTGGTATCAGCAATCACAGCCACAGAAGCTGAGAAAGTCTACCTCACCCATGGAAATACAGCTTCATTTGGGAGATTTCTTCAGGAGGAGAAAGGTATCGATGCGGTTGAATTGAAGACGCTCTTTGGTGAGGAGGAAGAGATTTAAGGATTTTAGAATTAAGATTTATGATGTTAGATTGTTAAATATTCTGATTGATGATCTGGAAAAAGTTTTTGATTGAATCTTAGTGTCAAATTTGATTTTATTGTGAATGTTTCCAGTCTTTGGGAACACATACCGAGGTGGAGATGAAAATTGATGAATAAAATCAAATCTTCGTATTAGTTTTTCAGTTATACGAGTTAAATTAGTTTAAATTTCTAGATCTATGAGACAACACTTCATCCTCATTTTCCTTGTTTGCTTTGGTTTTATTCAGGCGTCATTTGCCGAAGGGTTTCCAACCGATTTTGTAATTCAAAATAAGTCGTATTCTTTTGAGCTGTTGCCGATGGCTGATGGGAAAATGACAACAGGAAGCTCAATAGGCCCAAAAATGATTCAGGAAAGTGGCTCTATGGAGAATATTTTCAAAAGTGTCTGGCCTGAAATGCTAATTAGATCGGAGTGGGGAGAAAAGATATATAGTTTGAATTTAATTAGCGCTGAACAAGAAATCGATGCAGACTTTCTGAATGATGTGTTGGAGAATTTGATTAAAACTTACCCAGCGCATTTTGCAATCGGGTCCAAAGCCATAGAGTTCAATTGCATGAAGATTGAGAATCAATCATCGCTCAGTCAGGCTAAGTTCAACTCCAATCGAGGGATTGAAAAGTTGATTGCTCACAACAATAATTCTGTAGATATCAAGGGGCTGAACTTGTTTGAAATTGCAGACTGGATCACGAAGAATTCCGATTATTCTTTCGGCTTTGTTGGTGAAGAAAATGAAGTCTATGAGTTAACTATAAATCTTACTTCTGCCAGAACGATTGCATCATCTTTGAAAAAAATTGGAATTACCTCGACAGTTTGTCAAGGTCAAGCGGAGGAACTTCATTTGAAAAAGTGATTTAAAAACTGATCATTTCGGTGAGATATTTGTTCTAAGAGGCTCAGTGAGCTTGGGAATTGGATGATACACTCCTTGCCTCCGAAAAATTAGAACCGCTAGTCTGCAAGTCTTGCCTTCACGATTGATACTCCAGGAATAGGGATTCCAAGAGTATTGCAAACCAGGAGCTCTTCGTCTGCAACTTGGGTAAATTTGATTATTAATATGTTGCCAACCACATTCAATGCTTTGTCAAGTCTGATTGCATTATAGGTCAAAGTTTCCAGATCGGTTTGATCATTGACTTGGGCTTCTTTGTCCAGGAATCGAATGACAGGAAGATAACAAATCAGATCAGAAGTGCTTTCTAAAACAACTCTAAATTCACTGCCGATGATTGGTTCCTCTTTCTCACATGCCGAAAGCATTAAAGAGACCAATAAAAATGTAATTCTTATTTTCATAAGAATCTAAACGGCTTATTACATCTAACGCTTATTTGTTTTGTGACACTGATGCTATTGAGATAATTTTTCAAAAAAGAAATCGCGAAAAATGAATCTTGAATGAATCTTTTTTTCACTTTTATCAATATCCTTTAATTTTCCATTAGATAATAAAGACAAGAATATAATTGGTGCCAATTTGATATTTGGGTGTTTCGGTATTCCCTGCCTACAATGCTGGCGTCTTCCCTGCCTACGGCGGGCAAGCGTCTTCTGTCTCAATAGGCAAAGAAAATAAAGCTACTGGTGCAATTGCGGATATACATATTCACTTTTTTGAATTTGATTCCGCAGTCAAATATTAATTCCTGCCTGGAATAGATAATTCTGTGATCCGAACTCCGGTTCCTACAAGTTGCCAAATTTCACTCCTCGAAACGATATCTGAATTTTTGTTATCGATGTTAAATTCAAAATTAAACCAAGAATCAAATTGGTTAAACTTTGCTTGTTTGGAGACTAGGATAAGTTTGAAATCGTCCTTTTCAGAGCGAATTTCTAATTCGCTTACTGTGAAATTCCCAGCTTGGGATCGAGCATTATGAACGAAAAAATACATCTTACCCATCTCTTTGTTGATGATCAAAAAATAAGGTCTTTTTACCGGGAAATTTAAAGTCCCAAAATTTGAAAATTTCAATTCCCATCCAGCTGACTTATTGATATTAGGGTTCACTATGTTGAGGGCGTTTCCCATAGTATGCCAAGGGACTGTCAAATCTATGGGTACGGTTTGGCCGAGGATATTCTCCAAAAATGTGTCTATATATTCCGATTTTTCCCAATACCAGTTATCAGAATCTGATCCATTATCTAATTTCAGTGCAATTCCAAACTGAAACACGGTGTCTACAAGCAAGATAGGTTCCAAATTCTCGATCGTTTGATCCATGTCTTCTTGGTTTTGACAGGAAGAGAAGCCTATAACTGAAAAAACAGCAAAAGTTAAAAGTGCAGTTCTTATTTTCATAGTGACAAAATACGGCTTATACTTTTAATTGTTTTTCTATTCCCCTAAAAACAGGAATTAGATACTATTTTTTAAGCGAGAGATAGTTTTGGGTGGAGAAAATAAATTCGTGTGAACACTTTGCCATTTACTCCGCTATACTTTTTTATTAAGTTAGTCAGTATTTTTTCTAAAAATTGTCTTGCTCTGAAAATATAATTTTTGTGACGACTAACGTGAAGCCTTAGTTGATTACCCTTAAAAGAGATGTATTTGGCTTCGGATTCGCTCTACTATAAGACCAATAATCCGTTTATTGTAAAGGCTGGTCTGGGTGCTATAAACCTTCAGTTCTTCCGTGGTAAACATCCCAAGAGTAACCCCAAGGAGTTTATTTTTCAAAACTATGTTTTTTTGCAGGCTATTTTCTATGAAAATCCCTTTTTTTTCAAGTGATAAATCGTAAAATGTATTTTTAGATTCAGTAATATGGTTTTTGAAAAGACCGAGTAAAATCTCATTTTGAAGTTTTAAAACAGGACGCAGAGTTTGGGTTTGAAACCTTTCCTCAAGTGTGCTATTCTCCAATTCCTTTGTTTCAATAATTGGTCTTAAATCTAATTTGCTTGTCATGTATCTGAAGATTTTTAGCTGTTTTTTAGCTATTTAAAATAACCTAGTTTTTAGGACTCAATAGCGTTCGTTCTACAGCCACGGAATCTATTTTTTGGCGAGAATAATAAACAGGGAAGTATTGATCCTTGGCCCATGGCTCAAATAAGTTTCTGTAAAAAGGGCTTTCAGGGTTTCCGGACTGTCCGGGGCCATTTGTACTTACCGCGCCATCCCAGTCTCCCGTATTTACAATCATCCTAAATGAGGCACCCGAACTTTGTCTGTTGTTTCCACCGGTTGATCCTGGTGTGTTTGCATTGCCTCCTCGAGGTAATGGGCCCAGATCTAATTTGGTCTTTATTTCGTCATTCACAAATTCCCCCAAGGCATGTGCCATATAGGTATGTTTGAATTTCTCCTGACCGTATTGCCACTTGCTCATATCCTCGCCTAGTGTTTTTTCGAGGTAATCAACTCCCTGATTAAAAGCATCAACTAGAAATTCATCTCTACCCTGACTCGGATTTGTACCAAACCTGCTGTCTGATTCGATGATCCAATCCATAACCTTCTTCAGTTGAATCCTGCTGATTATACTTTTCCCAGACTCAGGAATAAATCTTGAACTGGCAAGGGTGCTTACCTTATTTTCAAAGGCTACATAAATCGCTGCTTCAATGGAATTTGGCGCCAAATTAAAATCCCATCCGCGGAGTCTGTCCCTCGCTTCAGACGATTTACCTGTAAGCGGAAGGTCTAGAAGCAAAGGCACAAGAATTCGTGCAGGAATTGAATGATAGTCGACTTGCAAAGCTTTCATATCATCCATATTCAGTTTCTTGCCGGCACTCAGTACTTCATTAATCCGATCTCCTCGAAAGGGGTCCGCCCAAGAAAATCCAATCGCATTCCAATGCACATAATCGGCAGGTGTTACGTTTTGATTGGCTGTAGCGAAGTAACCTTGTGGTGGGTTTAAGGTATTTGGCCTTTGAATTATTGGCAAATAGCCATCCCATTCATATCTGCCATCTCCAGGGACAGGTACGAGTCCACTGAAATTCTTGCGAATGGGTGCAATTCCAACAGATTGCCAACCAATATTTCCTTTTTTATCTGCCCAAACCATGTTTTCACCTGGAATATGACTGTAGCTACAGGCTTCTTTGAATTCCTCCCAGGTTTTTGCTTGATCCATACGCAAAGAGGCTAAATACGGCGCTCCACCTGGTTCGAGCCAGGCAGCGCGTATGGCATAAGCTTTATTATGCACCGAATCCACATAGGTGACTGGACCATGACGAGTATATAACAGGTCTACATTCACATCCGCTTGATCCTTTACGTTGATCGTCTCGGTAATGACATTCATATCTTCCCAAGCTCCTTTGTATAAGTACTGATTCCTGTTCTCGGGATTCAACTCGTATACATACAAGTCTTCACCATCTGTGCTGAAGATGGTCAGCCCCCATGCACCATATTCATTGTGTCCGATGGAGATTCCGGGTATTTCTGGTTCACCACCTCCTATCACATTCCATCCCGGAGCTACTAAATGAACCATATACCGAAGCGAAGGAACGGCAATGGTTCGGTGTGGATCATTGGCCATATAGGTATTGCCATCTGCTGTGAGCGCTTCGCTTACCACCCAATTATTACTTCCGATAGCAAGAGGATCTTCCTTTAGTTGAATCACGGATCCCAGCGTATTTTCGATTTTCGGATTCCTATATTCTGGCAGGATATCACTTTGTTTGAACTCGAGGGGATTTCGATAAGCCTTGTATAATTCTAAAATGTCATCAAATAGCAGCTCCTTGTTGATACTTGAATCAAGATTAATATCTGGATCTTTTGGATGAAACCAATATAAGTCTTTGACCTTCTCCTCACCTAATTTTGCAACCGCACGTGCTATATCTAATTCTAGCTCAATATTCCCCAAAAGACCCTGATGCCTTGATATGACCACATCCGCTGTCCATTTTTCAGGGACTATATCGAGCAATTTGAATTCTATTGGAAGCTGATCGGGAGTAGCCAAGATTTCGTCTATATAGGCGTTTACACCTTGGGTATACGCAGTGATGATGGCTTCCCCGTCGGCATGATAGTGATTCATTTCTTGTGTCATATCACCTCGATATTTAAATAGCCGAGTACCAATATCTCGCTTCAATTCATTTTCGCCCAATATCTCAGCTACAGTACCGGTGGATTGACGCCTCCAGATTTCGAATTGAAACAGCCGATCTTTAGCCGCTGCATACCCCTGTGCAAAAAACAAATCATGCTGATTTTCGGCATAAATATGATTGACACCCCATTCATCTCTAATTATTTCGACAGGTTCCTGGAGACCAGCAATGAATAATTGATCATCAGTATCAGACCCACAGCCAAAAAAGCTCATTACTAGGGAAATAGCGAGAAGAGTTCTCGTTGATTTATGTTTCATTGGGTTAAGATATTTAGCCTGAATAAGCTCTAATGTTTCCATTTGAAGTATGGCATTCCGAAGAGTGATATGACATACAATACGTTTTTAGAGTTTCCTTTTAATTTTCTTACTGTGTATTGTATTTTCTAAATCTGGACTCAAATGATCTTATTTCAGAATAGTCGATTCGAGTTTCTCCTCGACTACTTTGCCATTTTTCATTGAAACAAAATAGGAGTTAGAATTTTCATCCATGGAGACTACTTTAAATGGCTTCCCATTTTTAAAAATGATTCCAGCTTTGTTATCCATAGCATATCCAGGTTTGAAGATTCCATTTTCAATATTCTTTTGGTAAAGCGGCCTACGAAATTCCTCACTATCATAATGTGGACTATGACTATATGGAAGAAAACCTAGCCCCTCCACTACGCTCAGTGCTATAGGTCGGGAGTCTGTGGTTCCGTTTTCAAACCAGCATAAAGAACCCGCACTTCCACCTGCCAACACAATTCCCTTTTCCAATGCCTTTTTGAGAATAGCGTCGATTCCTTGGGCTTTCCAAATGGCCATCATATTGAGGGTATTTCCTCCTCCGACTACAATTGCATCCATACTTAGGAGGATTTCCTCAAATGACGCTTTTTGATTGTATGAACTGATCCAAACTCGTTGAACTGATGGTTCCACTTCAAGGTCATGCACAAGTTCATACCATCGAATGATGCTGTTTTCGTTATCTCCTGAAGCAGTTGGCAAGAAGCAAATCTTAGGTCGCTCTTTGCCAGTTAATTTTATGATTTCCTTAATGAACAATTTGTCTGGCCCGCTTCCAAATGGAAAGATGTATTGATCTTGGCTAAACACATTCCCAGCAATTAAAGCAGAAACAAGAAATGGAAGAATGAATTTTTTCATTGGTTTTTTTAATGATATATGGTAGCATAAAGTCCAAATTGTAGGAATATTTGAACTGTTGGGGAGGAATTCTATCCCATTCAGAACTTAATTTCTGATTGTGAAAAGGTAGTTTGAAATTACATTTTAAAAAAGTGAAAAGATCTCGATTAATAGAATCATTTATTGATATCGGGCGAATGTTGAAGATTACTACCCAAGGACCGTAATCCGAAAAAATAAAAAGGTGTAACTAGAGGCTACACCTCAGGGAAATTTGAATTGGGGATTATACTCCTTCAAAGGGTCCGACTACATCAAGATGAAGATTTAAAGAACTCTATTTTCGGCTTTTGCTTTTTTATCAAAATGGTTACCAACTAATGCTCCGATTATTATTCCCAAAATCATTCCAAATATCAGGCTAAAACCTATTTTTCCTAATGCTGCACCAAAGGGCAGACCGAATGGCATTCCAAGAGAAACTCCCATTCCCATATAACGCTTCCTAAAATTTCCTTTTTTCACAAAACTAAATTTTTCTGCTATGTGAGTTTGTAAGTTGCTTATCTCATTAATGTGTTTGGATTTATAATCAATTTTGTTGCCATTCGTCTTAGTCGGCATTTCATTAATTACATATTCTATATTAGATTGAAGGTCAGTGTCAATAGTAATATTTTTACTTTCAATTTTATCAAGTAAATTTTTTAAATATTCAAAATGAGGTGGTGTTAAATAAGTAATGCTAGATGTTTATTGTAGTGACAAATAAAGTATTTGATAGCTCCGATATGATTGTCTAGTTTCTTGGAAAAAGATAACGTTTTTCTGACCAGCCTGCTGCACCTCT
>Ga0222647_1000274_pt1 | contig 26610 bp, 23 predicted proteins | sample AntAcemetagen333_FD_179864 | JGI IMG/M metagenome (GOLD analysis project Ga0222647, IMG submission 179864) | Saline water microbial communities from Ace Lake, Antarctica - #333 | ecosystem: Environmental > Aquatic > Non-marine Saline and Alkaline > Saline | place: Antarctica: Ace Lake...
TGTCAATAAATTCAAATGAATTACATTTGACTTCTCTTAAGAATAATTTACGTCTATAAAATGTTTTTTTATAAAACTTTTCAACAAAGCAGGTAAGTTTTTTTTTTAACTTTATTTTTATTTAATTTAACTTTATTTTTATTTTAATTAAATTTCTATTTTAGTAAACTTTTTATTTTAATCAAATTTGACTTCTCTTAAGAATAATTTACGGTCTATTTTTTTATCAAAGCTGAGTTTTAAACAAATGAATTTCGTAATTCGTTGGTTTTGTTCAACAAATCATAAAGATATTGGTTCTTTATATTTAATTTTTGGTGCTTTTGCAGGAATTTTAGGTACTGTTCTTTCTATATTTATTCGTTTAGAAATGGGAACACCTGGGTATCAAGTACTTGCAGGAAATAATCAGTTATATAACGTGATAGTTACAGCTCACGCTTTTATAATGATTTTTTTTATGGTAATGCCTATATTAATTGGTGGTTTTGGTAATTGATTTGTTCCAATAATGTTAGGTGCGCCAGATATGGCTTTTCCTCGCTTAAACAATATTTCATTTTGGTTATTACCACCAGCATTATTTTTATTATTATTATCAAGTTTTATTGAATCTGGAGCAGGTGTTGGCTGAACAGTATATCCTCCATTAAGTGGAATATTTGCACATTCGGGCGCTTCAGTAGATTGTGCTATTTTTTCTTTACATTTGGCAGGTATTTCATCTATTGCAGGGGCAATTAATTTTATAGTGACTATTTATAATATGCGTTGCCGTGGAATGTCATTTAGTAGGTTACCTTTATTTGTATGAACTGTTTGAATTACAGCTTTTTTGTTATTATTATCACTACCTGTATTAGCTGGAGCTATTACCATGCTTCTAACTGATCGTAATTTAAATACAACTTTTTTTGATTCCGCTGGAGGTGGAGATCCAGTATTGTATCAGCATTTATTTTGATTTTTTGGTCATCCTGAAGTTTATATATTAATTTTACCAGGTTTTGGTATTGTTTCTCAAATTATTGAATCATTAACCAATAAAAGTATTTTTGGCTATTTAGGAATGGTGTGAGCTATAATTAGCATCGGTATTTTAGGATTTTTAGTGTGGGCACATCACATGTATACTGTTGGTTTAGATGTTGATACCAGAGCATATTTTACGGCGGCTACAATGGTAATCGCGGTACCAACAGGTATAAAAATTTTTAGTTGGTTAGCTACAATCTGAGGAGGTTGAATTAATTTTAAAACTCCATTATTATTTACAGTGGGTTTTATTTTTTTATTTACGATTGGAGGGGTTTCTGGTGTTATCTTAGCAAATGCTGGCTTAGACATTGCATTTCATGATACATTATATGTAGTTGGTCATTTTCATTATGTACTTTCTATGGGAGCCGTTTTTGCTATTTTTGGAGGTTTTTATTATTGAATTGAAAAAATTGTTGGTTTACAGTATAATACATTATTAGGTAATATACACTTTACTTTATTTTTTATTGGTGTTAATATTACATTTATGCCATTGCATTTTCTTGGTTTGTCAGGTCATCCCCGACGAATCCCAGACCAAGCTGATTATTATCAAGGTTGGAATGAAATAGCAACTTGAGGTTCAAGTATTTCGATAATTGCTACGTTATTGTTTTTTTATATTATTTTTGATATGTTTGTTTACGGTAAAGCTGGAAGAAAAGCCCCTTATGTTATAAAAGTTTTAACTCAAATGCAACTTTTCGAATTACTAATTTTACAAAAAAAAACAACTAAATTAAATACTTTATCTATTAGAAGTTTGGGGGTTTTAATTTTTGCGGATGCTACACACGAATGACAATTTGGCTTTCAAGATCCAGCCACACCATTAATGGAAGGAATTATTGATTTACACCATGACATCATGTTTTTTCTTATTTGAATTGTAGTATTGGTTTCTTTTTTTATCTTTGAATTTGTTATTGGTTCATTTAATTTTAAAAAACTTAGCTTAGTTTTTGATGGGAAAAAAATAAATTTAGATGATAAAATATTAAAAGTATCAAGTGTTAAGGTTTTGCCCCCAACTATTCAACATAATACGTTTTTAGAAATCGTTTGAACTATAATTCCGTGTGTAGTTTTACTATTAATAGCCATCCCATCTTTTTCGCTATTATATGCTGTAGAAGATTTAAACATTATTGAAAGCACAATAAAAATTATTGGGAATCAGTGATATTGGACTTACGAACTTCCTGGAGAAAATTTTGAAAAAAAATTTGATAGTATTCTCATACCAGAAGATGATTTAATAGAAGGTCAATTACGACTTTTAGAAGTGGATGAAAGATTAATATTGCCTGTTAAAAAACAGTTGAGATTATTCATTACAGCTTCAGATGTTTTACATAGTTGAGCAGTTCCTTCATTAGGTATAAAATTAGATGCTTGTCCTGGTAGATTGAACCAGATTGCGTTATATATCAAACGTTCTGGTGTTTATTACGGTCAATGTAGCGAAATTTGTGGTATAAATCACGGATTTATGCCAATTGTGGTAGCAGCTGTTAATGAGGTAGCATATTTAGATTGGTTAATCGGTTAATTAAAAAATTTTTTTAAAGATTTTTATTTAGTTTAATTTGGTTTTTATAAGATTATTTAAAAATTATACCTAAAAAAATGTCATTATTTTTTGTATTTTTACCCTTACTTAGTTTTTTTTATGCTTGGTTTTTAGAAATTTTAGTAGGAAAGCAAAAGGCCGTTTTGGTAATAGCTCATTTATATATAGTTTTATTTTTTTTTGGTCTAATTCTTTTTTTTAAAGTCTGTATTATTGGGAATTTTTATTATTTGATACTTGGAACCTGAATAAACTGTAATTTAGTAGTTATTAATTGGGGGTTTTTATTTGATACTCTTTCAGTGACAATGCTTATTATGGTTGGTATAGTCTCGGGCTCTGTTCATTTTTATTCTGCAGGTTATATGAAAGAAGATCCATCATTAATACGATTTTTATCTTATTTATCATTATTTACTTTTTTTATGTTTATTTTAGTTACGGGGGATAATTTTATTCAATTATTTCTAGGTTGGGAAGGTATTGGATTATGTTCTTATTTATTGATAAGTTTTTGAAATACAAGAGTTCAAGCAAATAAATCTGCATTGAAAGCTTTAATAATAAATCGAGTAGGTGATTTTGGTTTTTTAATTGGAAGTCTTTTATTATTTTATTTTTTTCGAAGTTTAGATTTTTCAATAGTTTTTAGTTTGTCTCCTTATTTTAAACAAATTACAGTTTCCTTTTTAGGTATAGATATAAGATGTTTAGATATAATTTGTTTTTTTTTGTTTTTAGGTTCTATGGGAAAGTCAGCACAAATAGGACTGCATACCTGATTACCTGATGCAATGGAAGGTCCTACACCCGTATCAGCGTTAATTCACGCTGCCACGTTAGTTACTGCTGGGGTTTTTTTAATTATTAGATGTTCTCCACTTTTTGAGTTCGCTCAAACAGTGTTAGTATTTATTATGTTCATTGGTGGCTTTACAGCATTTTTAGCAGCTACTATTGCTATTACCCAAGATGATATAAAAAAAGTTATTGCTTATTCTACTTGCAGTCAATTAGGTTACATAGTTTTTATTTGTGGATTATCTGAATATAATTTGAGCATGTTTCATCTTGTAAATCACGCTTTTTTTAAAGCTTTGCTTTTTTTAGCTGCGGGTTCAGTCATTCATAGTATCTCAGGAGACCAAGACATTCGTCGTTTCGGAAAACTGACAAAATTCATACCTTTTACTTACAGTATGATGCTTTTAGGTTTTTTAGCTCTAGCAGGTTTTCCCTTTTTGTCGGGGTTTTATTCAAAAGATTTAGTATTAGAAATAGCTTTTTCGAAACATTCAGTAGATAGTTTATTTTCATATTGACTAGGCTCAGTTTCCGCGGGTTTAACAGCGTTTTACAGCTTTAGAGTACTTTTTTACACTTTTTGAACTAAAACAAATTTATTTAGATATTATTTACAAAATATTCACGAATTACCTAGGAATATGGGTTTCTCATTAAGTATTTTATCAATAGGGAGTTTATTTTCAGGTTATTTATTAAAAGATGCTTTTGTGGGTATAGGAACTGTTTTTTGGGGCAATACTATTTATAAGTTAGAACATTCTGATACTGGTTTAGATTTTGAGTTTATTCCTTTATTTATTAAAAATATTCCTTTATTTTTTAGTATCTTTGGTATATTACTAGCTATTTTATTAAATTCAATTTTAGATTCCTATAAACAAATTAGATTTGATAAAAAAATTTTTTATAAAGATATAATTGTTTCATACCCCCAATCTTTTGTTTTTATTTTTTGATTTTTCTTTCATAAATGATATTTTGATTATATTTACAATTATTATTTTGGTTATACTGTACTAAATTATTCATATAAATGTTTTTATAAATTAATTGACAAAGGTTTTATAGAAATATTAGGGGTAAATAATTTCAGTCGTATGTGTCATAAAATATCTATTTTGGTAAGTCACACGCAATTAGGAATAATTTATCATTTAAGCTCTTTCTTATTTTTAGGTTTAATATTTTTAATCTTATTCATTATTATTTAAATGTTATTAAATAAAAAAGTTGATTATAATAATTATTTATTTGCTTGTTGGTTTTTTAATAAAAATATAGTTGACTTATTATCTAAAAGTTTGGATGTGGGAATACAAAAAGTATCGATAATTTCGGGTTTTGATATAGTTATTGAAGTTTTAGCTAAAAATATTTATATCATATTATTATTTTTAAATAAACATACATTATGTCAATTTAAAACTTTGATAGATATTGTATGTTACGATGAACCTAAAAAAAAAAATAGGTTTTCAATAATTTACAATTGCATTAGTTTTTATTTTAATTTAAGATGTCGAGTTGTTACAAAAGTTAACGAGCTATCTAATTTATTATCCGTTATGGGAATTTATAGGTCGGCTAATTGGTCAGAACGTGAAATTTTCGATTTCTTTGGCGTTTTTTTTGGTGGTAATAAAGATTTACGACGTATTTTAACAGATTATGGTTTTAAAGGCTTCCCGTTACGAAAAGATTTTCCATTATCAGGTTATGTTGACATTTATTATGATGATAACCAGAAACGTATTTGTTATCGTAACTTAGAATTATCACAAGAATATAGAAATTTTAACTTAAAAAATTTATGAGTTTAATTTTCGCTTTGTTTAAAAGTTATTCTTAATTATGGCATTTTATTCATTAATGTCTGGAAGTCAGTTTATAGGAGCAGGTTTGGCAACAATTGCATTAGCTGGGGCTGGGGCTGGTATTGGTACTGTTTTTTCAGCATTAATTTTAGGATTCTCGCGTAACCCTGGATTAGAAAAACAGTTATTTGCTTATGCAATATTAGGTTTTGCTTTAACAGAAGCTATTGCTTTATTTGGATTAATGATCGCTTTTTTGATTTTATTTGGATTTTAATAATTTTCGATTTTTTTTTATGAATCGCTAAATATAGCTTAAATAAAAAGAAAAATTTATTTTTTTATGAATACAAAAATTCAATATATTATAAAAAACTTTAGGGGGAAAAAAATAAATAAAAATAAAAAATTAATTTTAGATAGTTGTCCTCAAAAAAAAGGAACTTGCTTAAAAGTTTTTATAACTTCTCCAAAAAAACCAAATTCTGCTTCAAGAAAAGTTGCAAAAATAATTTTATTATCTAATAAAAAAATTACCTTTTGTCATATTCCAGGCATTAAACATAGCCTCCAACGTTATTCAACTGTTTTAATAAGAGGTGGTCGTGTAAGAGATCTTCCAGGTATAAAGTATCGTTTAATAAGGGGTAAGTTTGACTTAAAAAAAGTTTACGACCGAACAAAAGCACGTTCAAAATACGGAATTCCAAATAAATAAGTTTATGAGGGGTGTTGCCAAGTGGTTAAGGCGTTGGTTTTTGATATCAATATGCAAAGGTTCGAATCCTTTTACCCCCAAAATGAATAATTATTATAATAGATTAATCAATAAAAATCACTTGAAAAGTTTTTGATGTTTTTCTGGAAATAGTTTCAAAAATGTTTTACCAACAAATTATAAATTTATTTTTTGTTTTTATAAAAAAACAATTTTTTTTGATTTGATTTTTTTGATTTCAATAATTAGAAAAATAGCTCCCATTTTTAATTCTATCGTTGATAATAAAGGTGAATTTTTATTTGTTGGAACAAAATCAATTTATTGTCAAACAGTTTATAGAAACAAAGTTAATTTTATTACTGAATTGTTAGAATGTAATGTTGGAATTTTTACAAACTTTAAATTAAATGGTTTTAAATCTTTTAAAAATTTTAAAGTATTTAAAAATCCATCGATTATCTTGTTCTATAAAATATTAGATAGTAACTTTTTGCTTATTGAAGCAAAAAAAAGAAATATTCCAATAGTTGGTTTATTAGAAAGTAACTCTAAAAGTAACTTAATAGATTATCCCATCTTTTTAAATTCTTTTTATTTTTATAATATTTATATTTTTAGTCGTTTTTTTTTAAATTATATAATAAAACTAATATAAATATGAAATCTCGTATTTATCAAGAAGGTATTTTTAAGTCTAAGTGGTTATCAAAATTTATTAATTGTTTATTTTTCTTTGGTAATAAGTGAAAAACAGAAAAATTAGTTTATCTAAGCTTTTTTTATTTAAAAAAAAAATTTGATTCTAACGGATTATTTTTATTTTTTGAAGCATTAGAATATTTAAAACCTTGGGTAGGACTAAAATTAAGTATATCTAAAGCTAAAACAAAAAAGATCAAAGCTTATCCAGTAGTTTTAAATAAAAGTGTGCAATTTAAAAAATCGATTTTTTGACTAATTAAGTCAATTCAATTAAGAAAAGAAATTTTTATTTATAAAAAGATAAATAATGAAATCAAAGAAATTATTTTTAATGAAGCAACAAATAGCATAAACAAAAAAAAAGAATATTACGATCTTGCTATAATGGCTAAATCTATTGAAAAATTTAAGTGAAATTAAATCCATTTAGTTTAGAAGGTAAAACATTGTTCTTTCACAGCAATAAGATGAGTTCAAGTCTCATAATGGATAAGATAAAAAACTTTTAAAACCAATGTAAGCTTTTTTTAATGACTAAAAAAACAAACTCATTATTATTTAGATTAGGTATTAATTCATTTTGATATTCTAAAATTTCAAATTTCACTAAAATTTTTAATTTTTTTAGATTAGAAAAAATTTTAAAAAATGAATTGATAAAGCGAAAATGAAATATCTTATCAATTCAATTAAATAATTCTACTATAACTATTCAATTATATGACAGTTTTAGTTTATCAAAAGTTTTAAAGCAAAGTATTTTTAGGTATTATAAAAAAACTAAAAATATAAAAAAGTTATCTGAAAAATTTAGTTTAAATAAAGTTTTTATAAAAACAATTTTAGATAAAATAAAAAATGCTTTTATTAAGGGTAATAATTATGTATTATTATCAAAGATTTTATTTTTTATTTTATTTTGGAAAAAACAAAAAATAAATATATTAATAAAAATAATTTTCCAATTAAAACCTTTTAATTGGACAAAAGCAAATTTACTATTAATTTTTCTTTTTAAATGAAAAAAGGTAAAAGAATTATCTAATATTTTTACTAATAATAAAAAATTACTTATTAAACAAAAATTCCAAAAAATTAATGGTTTTTTATATTTTAAAATTTTAGGTATTTTTATTGAAAATATTTTATTTAAATCAACTAAAAATTTTATTAACGTTTATTTTGATAATATTTGACGATCTCAAGGTTGAGTTTTTTTAAACCCAGTCAAAAATGAATTTTTAATCCGCTTATTATTCTTAGCTTGTATCTATAATAATAGTCAAATATTTTCAGAACATATTGCATATCAATTAAAACAAAATAAAAACCATAAAAGATTCTTACGTCAAACTATATTAATAGTGGAAACTTTTTGAACGATGCGAAAAATTAGTCTATGGGGCATCCAATTGCGTGTTGCTGGTAAACTTGATGGAAGAATGAGAAAAAGTAAGTATCATTATAATATTGGTAAAGTTCAATTGCAAACATTAAAAACCTTTTTAAATTATAGTATATCTATTAGTTATACAAAATTTGGAATTATTTCAATAAAATTTTGACTTTTACATGGAAATAAATAAATATAAAAAACATCATAAAATAAAAAATAGTTTTAAAAATGAAAAAAATGCTTTAGCCAACATTTCTAAAGGTTTTTATGGTTTAAAAACAGTAGCGACTGGGACACTAACGACAAAACAGTTAGAAACTATAAGAAGAACAATTGCACGAATTACAAAAAGAAGTGGTAAAATTATCATTAATATTTTTTTCAAACAACCTTTGACAAAAAAACCTTTACTAAGTAGGATGGGTAAGGGATCAGGAAGTGTTTCAACTTGAATTAGCTATATAAAAAAGGGAAAAACTATTATTGAGTTAAAAGGAACAACGGAAAAAATTGCTTTTTTAGCCCTTAAAGCAGTTAAAAACCAAATAAATATTAAAGTGAAAATTATAAAACGTGATATTTTTGACGTCTAAATAGCTCCAATGGTAGAGCAAAAGACTGAAACTCTTTGTGTTAGCGGTTCAAATCCGCTTTTAGGCAACTTTTTTTTTAAACTTTTAGAGCGTTATGACAATTTTTGATCCGCTAGAACAATTTTCAATTGAATTAAAATTTAGTGTTTTAAATTATTTAAATCCTTCGTCTTTTAGTTCTATAGGGCTAATGACATTTTTTATTTGCATTTTAATCATAATTTGTTGTTATAATTTAAACAATATATTCATTCTAAATAAATTTCAAAAAATCATAATTAGTTTATTTCAATTTGTTTTAGGATTATTGAAGGATTCAATTTTGATAAAAAAATATTCTTTTGTTTTACTATTTTACTCAACCTTTTTATTTATATTCATAAGTAATATTTTGGGTATGATTCCTTATAGTATGACAATTACAAGCCGTTTTTATTTATAAAATTAGTGTAAAATAAATAAGATAAGTTTTTATTGATAATATTTGACTTTAATCATTAATAATTATACAAAAAATTATAACTAATTTTTTATTATAAGTGAGCTTTAAAAGCTCAAATTTTTAAAAGCTGTTTGATATGAAAATATTTTGCTCAGCTTTCTTAAAAATTATATTTATTTATTACATAATACTTACGTTATACTTTTCTTTAGCCTTTTTTATAGGTAACAATTTAATTGGCATTTGCTTTCATAAAGAAAAATATTTCGTTTTATTTTTACCTGAAGGAATCCCAGTTTTAATTGTCCCACTTCTTATTCTAATAGAATATGTTTCATATCTTTCACGTATTTTTAGTTTAGCACTTCGTTTATTCGCCAATATGATGTCTGGTCATATTTTATTAAAGATTTTAATTAATTTTATCTGGGTTATTGTAAGTTCAAATATTTCTAGCTGGGTTTGAATCGGTTTTCCGATTAGCATAATATTTTTAGTAATAGGTTTAGAATTTGTTATTGCTTTTCTTCAAGCTTATGTATTTATCGTTTTAATCTCTATTTACCTCAACGATGTTATTAATACACACTAATATGCTTATCAGCTATTTTATTTTAACTGTAAAACAAATCCCTTTGATAATTTTGTTAAATTTTTCTTTTATTTTGTTTAGTATTGGACTGGTTGGTATCGTATGGAATAGAAAAAACTTTTTGATTTTATTGCTTTGTATTGAATTGATGTTTTTTTCAATAAGCTTAAATTTTATTTTTTTTTCAATATTTCTATTTAATTTTTCTGGACAAATATTATGTTTATTAGTAGTAACTTCTGCCGCTGCTGAAACAGCAATCGGCTTAAGTTTATTAGTTACTGCTTACCGTTTAGGTAATGAAGTTAGTTATGATTCCTTAATAAGTTTTTTTAATAAATAAATTTTCCTGAGGGATTTTACTATTATAATTATTTTAATAGATTTGAGGAATATTAAAATATTTAATTTTAGAGAATATGTCAATTTTAAAAGCTACATAATATGAAAATATTTTGTGTAGTTTTGTAAAGAGGTTTTCCAACTTAGTTTTTAAAAGGCTAAATTTAGGGAATATGACTGAGTGGTCTAAAGTGTCTGTCTTGAAAATAGATTTGTAATAACAACATGGGTTCGAATCCCGTTATTTCCTTAATTTTAAAATGTTATATAATGAAGTTAAGAGATTAGCCGCTTTAAATATAAATTTTGGTCCTCAACATCCAGCAGCTCACGGCGTTCTTCGTTTAATATGTGAAATAATTGGAGAACGAATTGTTTATTGTGATCCACATATTGGATTATTACATAGAGGTACAGAAAAATTTATTGAACAAAAATCTTATTTACAAAGTTTACCCTATTTTGATCGTTTAGATTATGTATCTATGATGATTCAAGAACACGGATATTCTTTAAGTATTGAAAAATTATTTAATTGTGCAATCCCACAACGATCTCAATATTTAAGAGTTTTATATTCTGAAATCACGAGAATTCTAAATCATATTATGTCGTTAACTACTCACGCTTTAGATGTTGGTGCTTTAACTCCATTCTTATGAGGTTTTGAAGAACGAGAAAAATTGATGGGGTTTTATGAACGAGTTTCTGGTGCTCGTATGCATAGTGCTTATATTCGACCTGGTGGTGTTAGCAAAGATGTACCAATTAATTTATTGAAAGATATTTATTTATTTATATCACAATACGATTCACGAATTAATGAAATTGAGGAATTATTAACCAGAAATAGAATTTGACGTCAAAGACTATTTAGTGTGGGTATAGTATCGAACCAATTGGCATTTAGTTTTGGTTTAACTGGTCCTCTATTAAGAAGCACAGGTATTGGATGAGATTTAAGAAAAAAAACTCCTTATGAAATTTATAGTAAATTAAATTTTATAGTTCCTTATAGTATAAATGGTGATTGTTATGATCGTTACTTACTTAGAATTGAAGAGTTACGTCAGAGCTCTTTTCTAATATTACAGGTATTAAATAATATTCCAAAAGGTAAAATAAAAATTGAAAATTATAAGATAGTAGCCCCGTCACGCTTGCAAACAAAAAAAGTTATGGAATCATTAATTCATCACTTTAAACTTTATAGCAACGGTATTATTGTTAATAAAGGAGAGTCTTATATAGGAATAGAGGCACCTAAGGGTGAATTTGGAATTTATTTAGTCTCAAATAATTCTGAAATACCATATCGTTGTAAAATTCGTGCACCTGGTTTTATGCATTTGCAATCAATTAATTATTTTTCTAAAAGCCACCTAATAGCTGATGTAGTGACAATAATTGGTACTCTAGATATTGTTTTTGGAGAAATTGACCGATAACTTTTATAATTGTTATTTATAGAATGATAAATTTCTATTTATTTACTCTACTAATTGAAAAAGATTTATGAGCATTAAATCTATTAAGCATATTTAATTTATTTCTAAAAGATAATGTAATTAATACATACTTTAATAAAATAGATTTTTTTTTATTTTATGAAAATAATTTTTATTATTGAATTAACAAAAGTAATCAAGTATTGATTATAGAAATATTACCCGAAATTGTTCTTATTTTTTTAATTTTTTATAATCTAATTAATATATTTAATGATAAAAAAGTCCCTATTTTCCAATATTATAAATGAGTCATATATTTTATTTTCATTTTATTTTTATTAATAGTTAAATTTAGCTTATCTGATTACAGTATTTCAGAATTATTTTTAGGTTTTAGTTGAATGAATTCTTATTATATTTCTGTATCAAAAATTTTAATTTTAGTATTAACTTTATCTGTATTACTAATAAGCAAACGTAAAATTCAACAATTTTTAAAATTAGATTATTTTATTGAATTTCCTCTAGTTATCGCTTTTTCTGTGTTATTTATGTTTTTTTTATTATCAAGTTATGATTTCTTTGGCACTTATTTAAGTATAGAAGGTTTAAGTCTAACACTTTATGTATTATCTGCCTTATTACATCAAGGTATAATTTCTGTTGAATCTGCTATTAAATATTTTTCTTTAGGGGCAATATCTTCAGGAAGTTTACTTTTTGGTATTGTTATACTTTTTAGTATCGTTGGTTCTTTAGATTTTTTAGAAATTCAAAATTTTTTAGGAAGTAAAAGTGGATTAAATTACATTTTTGAAATTAAAATAAGCCTAGTTTTAATTTTTTTTGCTTTTTTTTTTAAAATTTCAGCTTTTCCTTGTCACGTTTGAGTCGCAGATGTATATGAAGGGATTTGAAGTCCAATAACAGCTTTTTTTGCAATTGTTGTCAAAGCGTGCTTAATTATTTTTTTTATTCGTTTAATATTTGACGTTTTTCTTAATGTATTGATTTTTTTCCAACCTATTTTCATTTTGGTTTCATTGGGATCAATTATAATTGGTTCTTTTGGTGCTTTAAAGCAAGTTAGAATTAAAAGATTTTTAGCTTATACTTCTATTAGTCAAGTTGGTTTTATTTTTTTAGGGATAACTTCTGGTACTGTTTTAGGATTATATGCCTCAATAGTTTATATAACTTTGTATTTAACTATGAATTTGATATTTTTTGGTATATTCTTAAATATTGAACATAATATTTTTAGAAAAAATATTGTATATTTGAGTGATTTATATAGTTTGAATTCTTATTCAAATGAATCTGGTAAATTTTTATCTTTAACAATTTTATCAATGGCTGGGTTACCACCAATGGGTGGATTTTTTGGAAAATTATTTTTATATTTTGCTATTATTGAAGTTCATTTTGATTTTATTTTAATAATTTCATTGCTAATGAGTTTAATAAGCACTTATTATTATCTTAATTTTGTTCGCTATATATTTTTTGAAAAACATTTAAAAATAAAATTCTATTATTATGTTAAAAGACTTGAGTTAACTTTTTTTCTTTGAGTATTGTCTTTTTTTTTAATTTCATTTCCTATTTTTTTTCCTATTTTTGCCGATTTTCTTTTAAAATTGAGCCTTTCCTGTTCTTGGCCGTTTATTTTTTTCTAATTAGAGAACCTATAATTTAATTGGTAAAATATACCTCTCATAAAGGTAGTAATGTGGGTTCAAATCCTACTGGGTTCACTATGCTATTATTTTTAATAATTTTAACTTTATGTTGTACAATTTTTTTTATTCTTGTTAGTAATTTTTTTAAAATTAAACAAGATATGGTAAGGAGTATTAGTTTAGTATCTAGCATTATTTGTTTTTTTATTTCAATATTTTTTTGAATTCTTTTTGATCGTTCTTCAAGTCAATATCAATTTACATCATATGAAATTTATACAACTTTAAATTCTACTTTTTTTTTACAAGTTATAAATGTAATATATGAAATAAATAAAATTTTAAAATACAACAAGTATGATTTTTTTTTAATCCAAGAATTGAATTCTCTAACAGTATCAATTGATATTTTATATTTTCAACAGTTTATTATTTCTTTTGGTATTGATGGAATTTCACTATTTTTTATATTATTAAGCACTTTTATTACTCCATTGTGTTTGCTAACTTCTTATAAACGTAATTTAATTTTTATAAAAGAATATTGTTTATCTTTATTACTTTTAGAATTATTTTTGATATTTTCTTTTGTATCTACAGATTTAATTTCTTTTTTTATATTTTTTGAGAGTATTTTAATTCCGATGTTTTTCTTAATTGGTGTTTGGGGTTCTAGAGAAAGAAAAATAAAAGCTTCTTTTTTTTTCTTTTTATATACTTTATTTGGTTCTATTTTTTTATTTTTTTCAATACTTGTCTTATATTATGACATTGGAACGACAAATTTTAATATTCTTTCTAAATCGCAAGTAAATTCAGATAAAGAATTATTTTTATGATTTCTAATGTATTTAGCTTTTTCTATTAAAATACCAACAATTCCGATGCATATTTGGTTACCCGAAGCCCACGTTGAGGCACCAACAGCAGGTTCAGTTATATTGGCTGGTTTATTATTAAAATTGGGTGGTTATGGATTTATACGTATCTTATTAACAGTATTATCTAAAAGTACTTTTTTTTTTTTACCTCTCACTGATACTTTTGCTATTATTAGTATTATTTATGCATCATTAACGACAATACGTCAAATAGATATGAAACGAATTATTGCATATTCGTCTGTTGCTCATATGAATTTAGTAGTCTTAGGAATTTTTTCTGGGAATATTCAAGGCATTTCTGGAAGCATTTTTCTTATGATTGCGCATGGTATTGTATCTTCGGCATTATTTTTTTTAATTGGAGTTTTATATGATAAGTATGGCACCCGAATTATTTATTATTACGGTGGTTTAGTTCAAACGATGCCTTTATTTGCTTTTCAATTATTAGTTTTTTCTATGGCAAATATCGGATTACCAGGAACTTGCAATTTTATAGGAGAATTAGTTGTTTTTATAGGATTAGTTGATCGCAATATTATTATTTTGGTTATTTCTGTGACTGGTGTTGTTTTAAGTGTTTTGTATACTATGTTTTTTTGTAATCGTTTAATTTTTGGGAACTTAAATACTGAGTATATAAGTAATTATAAAGATATTACTTTTAGAGAATTATGTATTATTTCCCCTTTAACTTTATTAACTCTATTTTTAGGTTTTTATCCTGACGTTATTTTTGATACCGTTTTAGCTTCTGTATCAATGAATGTTGAACAGCAAAACTATTTATAATTATATGTTTAAAAATTCTGATGTAATTTATTATCGGTCAATTATTTGTTCAAAAATTATTTTATTTAAAACGTTTAATTTTCCAAAAGTTGAAAAAGTAGTGGTTTTTTTTATTATAAATATAAAATATTACAATAAAAATATATTATTGTTATATATGGTAATTTATCTTTGTTTTTATTGTAATGTAATATTGTATAATAAAGAGTTTAATAATTATCAAATAGTTAAATTTTCTTTACAATCTAATAAAATTATTCATTTTTTTACTAACTTTATAATGGTTTATTTACCAAATTTAGAGGTAGACCAAAATGTTATTAAAAAAACTACAGTTAATTTTTTTAAAAAAAAAAAATTATTTTTATATCGTATTCATTATATTAATTTTCCTTTAATACCAGAAATGAATTTTATTTATTACTCTAATGAGTATATTTATAATGTAATAAATGAATATCAAATTAGATTTGATATTTATTTAAAAAATGTTTGTTTTAGTAAAAACTCTTTAGAGTTTTTACTACATTTATATCGATTTCCTATGAATTCTAAGATTTTATTTAAAAAATAATTAAGCAAAAAGTATTTATATAAAAATGAATATCAATTTAATTTTAATTTGGAATTATTTTTTTGCAACAGCGATAATTTTTTGTAGAAATTCATTATATTCAATAATAAGTTTAGTATTTTTAATAATAGGTTGTTGTTTTATTTTATTTAGTTTAGGTATTGAGTTTTTAGCATTTATTTTACTTCTTATTTATATTGGAGCGATTACTATTTTATTTTTATTTGTTGTTATGATGCTTCAGCTAGATAAAATAGAAAAATCTAATAAATTAAATTCCACTGTATGGTCAAAACATTATTTAATTTATTTAATTTTGATTCTTAAACTGTCTTACTTTTTTTTTTATTTTAATAAACAATTATGTTTGTCCCTGAGTTTTTTTTCTTTTGAGTTTATCAAATATAATAAAGATATTAATGATTTTTGTTATTTTTTATTTAATGATAGAACTGATAATATGATTTTTTTAGGCTTATTTGATCAAAAATTTTTGTTTTTTATTATAACTGGATTTTCTTTACTTTTTTCAATGGTTGGTTCAATTGCTTTGTGTTTAATAAAAAACAAATAAGGGGTATATAGCTCAAAGGTAGAGCATTAAGCTTTTAACTTACTGGTTCGGGGTTCAAATCCCTGTATACTCAATTATGTTATTTTTAAAAAATTATAATATTACAAAAAATGAACAGCATCCTTTTCATATGGTAGATCCAAGTCCGTGACCTTTAATGACTTCACTTTCACTTTTAGGTTTAGTTTTTAGTTTTTTGAGTTATTTTCATTATTACAAAGCAGGAAGTTATCATTTTTTATTTAGTTTTTTAATTGTCTGTTTTTATTTATTTCGTTGATTTTCTGACGTCATCACAGAGTCCACGTTGGAAGGTCACCATACGTTTAAAGTCCAAGAAGGAATTAAATTAGGGATGGCTTTATTTATTGCGTCGGAAGTTATGTTTTTTTTTAGTTTTTTTTGAGCTTTTTTTCATAGCACTTTGGCACCTTCAATCGGCATAGGATGTTCGTGACCACCTCAAGGAATTACAGCTTTAGATCCCTGGGGTTTACCATTATGAAATACGGTAATTTTGTTATCATCAGGTGTTACTATAACTTGTGCCCATAAAGCTATTTTAGCTGGTGAAAGAGCATCTACAACAAATGGATTATTTGCTACAATTAGTTATGGAACTATTTTTACATTTGTTCAAGCGTATGAATATAATGTAGCTCCTTTTTCTATAAATGATGGGATATTTGGTTCATTATTTTTTATGTTAACAGGGTTTCACGGTTTCCACGTTATTTTTTAAAAAGTCAAAAAAAAAATTCGTGGATATTTTAAATAGAAAAATGACAAAAAAAAATTTAAAGATTCAGAGAAAAATCATTTAAGAGCAATATATTATGAAAATTATATTTATTGTTCATCAAAAAGATTACTTATTGATTTATTAGTGGGTTCTATTTTTTTAGTTGTTTGTTTATATCGTCAAATTAATTACCATTTTATGCGACGTCAGCACGTTGGACTAGAATGTGGAATTTGATATTGACACTTCGTTGATGTAGTTTGATTATTCCTATTTGTGGTGGTTTACATTTGAGGTAATAATTAAATAATAATAATAATATTTAGGAATAGAGATCGTTAGAAAAATATTTTTTATTGGACTTGAACCAATACTCTAAAAAAAGAAATAACTTTTGAAGTTATTGCGTCTACCATTCCGCCAAAAAAATTTAATATCTTAAATAAAATGAATTTATAAAGTTAAAAGATGCATTTATCTGAGGAATTTGAATAATATTTAATCCTTTAATAGAAAATAAAAAACCAGAAAAAAAAAATATAAAACTTAGTGTTAAAGGTAAAAAAATCTTCCAACCAATATACATTAGTTGGTCAAATCTAAATCTTGGTAAGTTTGCTCTAACAAAAATAAATAAAAATGTTAATACGATTGTTTTTATTGAGAATACAAAAACTAAAAAAAAAGAATTTATTACAATGTTAAACATATTATAACAAAAAAATTTCGTTAAAAAAAAATTACCTCCAGAAAGAAAAAAAATAACAAAAAGACTCGACATTAGTAAAATATTAGTGTATTCCCCAAGAAAAAAAGCTGCAAACATAATCGCTGAATACTCTACATTATAACCAGCTACTAATTCTGCTTCTGCTTCTGGTAAGTCAAAAGGTGCTCTATTGGTTTCTGCTAAGATAGATATAAAAAAAATAATTGAAATTGGTAATAAAGGGAATAAAAATCATACAGTCTCTTTTTGTGCGTGAATAATCATATTTATATTTAATGTATTACTAAGTAAAATAATAGGTAATATTATTAAGCTTATCGAAACTTCATACGAAATCATTTGAGAAACAGATCGCAAAGCCCCTATTAAAGCATATTTTGAATTACTTGCTCACCCTGACAAAAGAATACCATATACGCCTAGAGAAGAAATTACTAGAACATATAATAAACTATTATTTAAATCAAAAATTCGTAAATAAATTTCAAACGGGATTGCAATCCAACCCATAAAACTTAAAAATAATGTTAAAAAAGGACCAAAAACAAATAAAAACTTATTTGCTTTTGTTGGTATAATAATTTCTTTTACAACAAGTTTTAGTCCATCAGCAAATGGTTGCAAAAAACCTCAAATACCAGTAATATTTGGTCCTTTTCTACGTTGAATTGACGCCATAGCTTTTCGTTCAGCTAAAGTAAAAAACGCAACAACAATTAAAAGAGGAACAAGTGTCAATAATGAATATATAATAAAATCTAAATAACTATGATAATACTCAATTGAAAAAGAAATAGAATAATAATTTAATAAAAAAAACATTTTTATATGGAAGTAATAGGATTTGAACCCATAACCTTACCTTTGCAAAAGATATATTCTACCAGTTGAATTATACTCCCCTTAATTTATAAATGTTATAAGCCAAGTTTTAGCATACTTTGTGAATAAATTTATCTAATGCCTAAAAAAATTAGTATTACAAAATTATTTTTCTTTAAATATAAAAATTTTAAGCTTTAGACTTTCTTTTTAAGTTACCCCAACAATTTAGTTAGGACACATTAAAATTGTTCTAAAGAATTGGTAATGGTGGGATTCGAACCCACGGTATTATTAATACTTTAACTTAGCAAGTTAACACTATCAGCCACTCAGTCACATAACCTAATAAAATTTAAAACGTTTTTTTAAATTTAATATTTTATAATTTTGAAATTTTATTTTTTTTTTATAAATTCAAAAAATAAATTGATTGGTTTCAAAATGTAAACTAATAATTTTTTTATTATATGTAAAAAATCCTAAACTAATACTGTTGTTTAAAAATAATATTAAATTTCACCTCCGATATAAAAATACATATTTCATTTAAATAAAACTTGAAGAATATGAAAAAACTTTTTGAAAATATTTTCTATTTTTTTTTCCCTGCAAGCTTGTAACTTTTATTTCTTTTAATACGCTTCCGTGTATTCTTGTAGCTAAAAATTTAAATTGCTTATTGAATAACAATAAACGATTACAAAAAAATTTTACTATTGTACCATCTATTCTATGAACCCAATAAGAAACACTAACAATTAAACCTATATATATAATTCGTTTGTTAACTTTTTTGCGACTTGCAATTTTTTTTAATACAACTAAAATAAGCATTCCAATGCTTGCTTTAGCTTTTTTTCCCTTTTTTTTTACTAAAATACATTTTGCTCATTTTGCTCCTGAATTATCTATGATTTTTAATTGGGTTTCAGTTTGTATCATAATTACAAAATAAGTAAAAATTTTAATTACCCAAATTAAAATAAAAAAAAATCGAGTTGAAAGGATTTGAACCTTTGACCTTCTGTTCCCAAAACAGATATAATACCAAACTATACTACAACTCGTTTAAGAAGAATGGGATTCGAACCCATGTAGAAAATTCAATAGATTTACAGTCTATCGCTTTTGACCACTCAGCCACCTTCTTAAATTATTACGAAAGAAATGGGGCTCGAACCCACAACCTTGAGCTTGACAAACTCATATTCCACCAATTGAATTATTCTTTCTAAAAATTTTTTGGGTTTTTAATAGGAATTGAACCTATACTTTTTGATTCACAGTCAAATACTCTACCTGTTAAGTTATAAAAACCATTTATTTATCTTTTGCTGGATTTGAACCAGCAATCTTAAAAAGAAATAGATTTTAAGTCTATCGTGTATACCAATTCCACCAAAAAGACTCAAGATCTTTTAAATTTTTCTAAATTTTATATTAAGAAAATAAACGATAAAAAAACTAAATATAAAATATTAAGCAATTTTTTGCTAAAAAATTACTTTAAGATACAAAAAAACCTGAATAATATAAACAACAAAGTTTTTCTTCTCACTTATATGAATTCAGTGATTATAAATTATAAGTTTAGCTTATTAACTTGCTTTTTTAACAATTAATTTACATATTACTTACATTTGCCAATCCTCTCGTACTAAACTTAATTACTTTTTTTTTTTATACTCATAGAAGATAGAAACCAAACTGTTTTGCAACGTTCTAAACCCAACTCATGTACCATTTTATTTGGCGAACAGCCAAACCCTTAGAACCATCTTCAGTTCCAGGATATGATAAGTCGACATCGAGGTGTCAAACAGCTCCATCGATAGGGACTCTAAAGAACTATTAACCTGTTATCCCTAACGTACTTTTGATTCGTTGATCGATATTTTTATCATATAACAATATCGGTTCTTTATGACAGACTTGAAAGTCCTTGTTCCATTTGTTAATGGTACAATCATGCATATTTATACCATTACATTAAAAAAATAATAAAAATTATTTTAATATACATTTGCACACCATCGTTACTTTTTGGATGGCAGCTGCCCCAGCCAAACTAACTAATATATAATGTATTCTAATAAATGAGTATCAATAATTATTTTAGATGGTATTACATTTTTATTTAAACAAAACAACTATAATTGTTATTTGTTTTACATTCCCATCTATTCTATATAAAATATGACCAATAACAATATATACGCATAGTAAAAGTGTATAGGGTCTTTTCGTCTAACTATGACATCACAGCATCTTCACTGCAAATTTAATTTCATTGGATTAATACTTGAGACAGCGAAGAAGTCGTTACATCATTCATGCAGGTCAGAACTTACCTGACAAAGAATTTCGCTACCTTTGGATTGTTATAGTTACAACCGCTATTTACAATAGGTTATAATTAGTGCAAAAACACTTTTTTTTTACTAAATGCATTGAGCAGATGTCAGACCTTATACTTTATCTTTAAATTTTGCAAAGTCCTATGTTTTTAATAAACAGTCGCCCCTTCCTATTTAGTGACATTTTAATAATGAATACATTGTAAAAAACTCTTTTTATTCCGAAGTTACAAAGTTAGTTTGCCGAATTCCTTAAATATCATTATTCCACACCATAGTATTCTCTACATAATCCCCTGAGTTGGTCTAAATACGGTATAAATTTTCCTGACATTTTATTTCATTTTTATTAAATTTTATTTATTTAGACTGGCCCGACAAATCATAAAATTTATTTAATTAGAATGAACCAAAAAAAATAAAGTTTATGTAATTAAGTAAACAAGCTTAAAGCTTATGCCCAACATCTTAAAAGTGAAACTAAAATGTGATTTTTTCATCAATAATTATTTTCATATATATTTTAGAAACCGTAATTAACTTTTGAATTTTATTAAAGTTACAAAAGAAACCTTTATTCATAAGTGTCACTTTTAAAAATATTAAGTGAGTTAAATTACTTATACCAGAAGTATTTCTTTTGAATAAACAACAAAATATTTTACTACCATTTTTTAAAATTTATAATTTCGGTATCATAATAAATAGTCAATAAATTTTCAAATTTTAATAAACTTTTTAATTTAATAATCTGTTACGATTTTGCTAAATAATAACGGCTTCCATGTTTATATTTTAAAAATTTTTGTTCTTAAAATTTTTTAATCTTTATATGATTTAAACACCTTAAAATATAATCTGGGCTGTTTCCCTTTTGACTTTGGACCTTTTTATTCAAAGTCTAACTGCTAAATCTTGGAGTATTATGAGTTTCATAAATCCAATCCAGTATATACTGTTTTGATATTTTAGCATACTTTAACTCTCATATAATAATTAACGTTTCGCTTACACGATTTTCGTAAAAAACCAGCAATCTTTAAGTTTGTTTAATCTTTCACCCCTAATTTTGAATTATCTTTGTATTTTGCAACATACTAAAGTTCGAACTAATTTCTATTCAAAATTGGATCACTTAATTTCGGGTCTAATTTTAATTATTTAACATTTTAGTTAAATATGCTTGTTAGGCTTACAATAAAAATTAACTAACTGATTCATTATACAAAAGGTATATTGTATAACAATTACTTTTATAGAAATAATTTAATTTTATTTAATACAAATATTTATATATGCTTTTTCAAATCAATCCATCACTGTACTAATTCACTATAGGTCATAAAATATATTTATTCTTAGTGGAAGATTACCACAAATTCATACAAATGTAATACTAAATATTAAAAAATATTATAAAGTGGAATAAACACCTTGTATCTTATATAAAATTTTATTTTTTAAACTTTTTAAATTTCACTCCCAGTTACTTTTTAAATCTCTTTTGATTTATTTTCTTTTAAGTAATAAGATGTTTCAGTTCCTTAAATATTATTAGTTTTCACTCTATATTAATTCAGATTTTAAGGAAACACTTTTTTATTATCGTAATTCTTAAAAGTTATAATATAATTCCTATTTTTATATGCCAAGATATCTATTATTTATACGATATTATTTATTTTAATATATTTTATAAAAAATTGTTTAAAAATAGCTTAAAAAAAATTAATAAGAATATTTTTAATTAAAAAAGTTTTGCTAAAATAATCATAACTGACTTTAATGCTTGAAACAAATGGATAAAATAAATAAACAAACAAAATTCCGTAACAAATAGCACAAATTTTTACTAAGCTGAAAATTACGGAAAAAAATATAGCATTATCTACTTGAGGCATAAATAAAAAAAGAACAAAAAAAATAATTTACAAAGGATTAACTTAAAAAATTCGAGGATAAGGGGAGTTGAACCCATACTAATAATTTTGAAGACTATTGCTCTACCATTAAGCTACACCCCCTTTTTTAGTATAAAAAATATATTTTTTTTAATAAACTGGTAACTAAAAGCCGTTTTTTATTTCGGTATGAAATTTCACCCAAAAGAGGATATTTTAATAAAATCGCTGAAAAAAATATGTAGTTGATCTCTACATAATTGAAAACAAAATTTTTTTTTAATGAAAAAAAAATACGATTAAATTTTTTTTTCTTTTTAACAATCTTTTTCCATTTTACTCACTTAAATCGATATCACTTAAGTTTGTTACGCCGAATGTCATTTTTAAAACAAATATCTATTGGGATATAGTTAATTAAATCCCCTATTGAAACTAAATAATTTTGGTGTTTAATTATTGAATTTATTTTAATTTTTTTTTTTAAAATTACAACATTGGCCTGTAATAATTTATTAACAAAAGACATTCGAAGTAATAAAATATTTAATCTAAGTTCTAACTTAGACAAAACAAAAGCAAATTTTGTATTAAAAATTATTTTAGATTTGAAATTATTATAAGCCCTATTTTTAATATTTTTGCCATACATTGTAGATAACTGATGTCATATAATACGTTTTTGACTAAATAACCATCGTATTTTGGGGAAAAAAAATTTCTTTTTACGTCTTAAAAAGAAAAATTTGAACATTCTCCAAAAACGCCATTTTTTTTTTAATTTTCGTCTAATAAAACCACGGGATTTCTTTTTTTTGTTTTTAAACGTTAAAGTGTTTATCATACTTAAGTATAAATGGACTTGAACCATCAACCTTTCGTTTATCAAACGAATGCTCTAAACCTATTGAGCTACATACTTTACTACAATTTAGCTATTAGTTTACCTCCATTATTAATTTTTGATTTTTTTAAAGAGCATAAAATTATTCCTTTAATAGTCATAACAAAATAACTAGAGTAGGAGTCTAAAATTAATAAGTTTTGTATTTCTTTTTTTGATACGTTACCACTTAAAAAAATTATAGGAGTTATTATTCCGAACCCTTGGGTCGTATATTTTAAAATAATAATGTGAAATCTATCAATTATAGTATAACCGTAAATTAAACTTTGGCTTCATAATGTATTTAATATAATTGAATCTACAGTAAAAATTTTTATTTTAACTACCTTTTTGTATTTCAATTCAGCTACTTTAATTTTTGCTAAAACAAATTTAATTCTATTTATAAACATTTAAAATTTAGCTTTTTTACTACTTATTTTGAGACTTATTAAAGAGCCTTTTAGAAAAATTCCTTTTTTTTTATATATACTATTTTTTCGGATATTCCTTAATGAGTCTGTAACTTTTTTTAAATTTAAAAATGAACGACTTTCCAATTTAATTAAATATTTATTAATAAAGAGGCAATAAACGTTGGAATAAACCGAATAAATAATTCTATGGCTAAACCCAAATTTTAAAATAATGTTATTAGTAATGTGAACGAATTTATAACCCATACCTTTTAATTTTAAATACTGAATGTAACCCTTATTAAACCCCAAAAAAATTATTTTTAGTAAACTAAAATAACTTTTTTTCTTAAATGCAATTGAAAAAAATTGTTTTTTTTTTAACAAAACTAAAGAATTTTTTAGGCGAACAACGCCTCAACCTCGAAAACAACTTAAAACTAAACTAAATAATTTTTTATTTTTTAAGAAACAATAAATAACAATATTTTTTGAAAAATTACTAGGCATTTTAAAGTATCTTTTGCTGGGGTTGAACCAACACTTCCGAAGAAAATAGATCCTAAATCTATCGTGTATACCATTCCACCAAAAAGACTAAAATTTTTAATTTCTTTCAGTTTATTTAAATTTTTGAATTAACCGAAAAAATAATGAACTTTTTTTAGTTTAGAACTATACTTATAATAAAAATAAACCAAAATAATATTATGGAATATAAATAAATATAAAAAAAATATTAAATATTAAAAATAATTAAAATTAAATAATTAAAATTGAATGTTTCTCCAACTACAGATTCCTCTACAGTTACCTTGTTACGACTTCACCTTCGTTATTGATCCAACACACAAAAATAGTTCTTATTTTAATATTATCAAACAACTTTAAATAATAAACTTATTTTCTTTACGTAGACCAACTTCAAAAGCGTGACGGGCAGTTTGTGCAAGATTAAGATACAAGTTCACCGTAACGTGCTGATTTACGATTACTAACGATTTCTTCTTTATATTTTCGGGTTGCAGAAAATAATTCGAATAATAAAAATTTTTAAAGAATAACTCCAGCTCACACTTTTGTATCTTATTGTAATTTTTTTTGTAGCGCATATTTAGCCCTATTTATAGCGGTCATGACGACTTGACGATCATCCTTTTTCAATTAACTTATCGTTAATTTTTTTTTACAAGAAAAAATAAGGGTTTCGTTCGTTTATTGGACTTAACCTGACATTTCACAACACGAACTTTCGACAGCCATGCAACACGAGTGTTTTTATATTAAAAAAAAAATACAGAACAACAAAAAATGGTAAGGTTTTGTGCGTAGTATCTAATTAAAACACACGCTCCACCGTTTGTATTAATCCCCGCCAACATCTTTGAGTTTCTTTCTTGCGACATTACTTCCCAGGCGAGTTATTTAACGCATTTGCTACGATGCCAATTTTTTGACACCAAATAACCATAATTGACTGTAAGGACTACTAAGGTATCTAATCTTATTTGCTTCCCAAACCTACGTCTATTGGTGTCAGTTGATAATAAATAATTGTTTTAACTTTTGGTATTCCTTCTAATATCCTCAAATTATACTTTTACATTAGAAATTCTATTATTTTCTTTAACAACTCAAGTTCTATAATGTTCAATTAATTGCTCTAAGTGAACAAACCTAGACTTTATTAATTATAAAAAAAAACCACCTACAAACACTTTATGCCCAATAACTACGAATACTGCGAGCCTCTCCTGTTTTACCGCAGCTGCTGGCACAGGTATTTGCTAAGACTTCTTACCTACAATTATTGTCATTATCATTATTGTCCGAAAGAATTTTACGACAAGCGCCTTCATTCATTCATAAAACATTTCTGGATCAAACATTAGTTTATTGTCCAAATATTCTCCACTGCAGACCTCCATAGAAGTTTAAACCTTGTCTCAGTTCTAATGCGACTTCACGTACTCCAATACCAGTTAAGCCTCTTCGGCTTGATACAATTTAATGTTACAAATACCTAAACTTTAATAACTTATTAAATAACAATTAAATTTTTTATTTATTTAAAATTTACATTCTTTAAATTGTTTAACAAATTTTATCAAAATACTCGCCCGTTCGCTTTTTTTTATTAATAAAAAATAAATAAACTTACATGTGTTAAAAAAGCTTTTAGCAGTCATTCTGAACCAGAATAATCCATATACTTTTAATCATACATTACTGGATGATAAATAATCCTTTTTAAAAAATGTAAAATTATTTTTCTAGCTTTTGTAACTTTATGATTTATAACAGAAGCTATACACTTTTACCAATTAAATTGTTAAAGCGGAATCAAAAAAAGTACTACAACATTAAGAAAATAAACTAAATAAAAATTTTAAAAAAGCCGCTATAAAAGAAGGAATTTTTCTCTCCGTTTGACCACTTGCCTCACACACCAAAAAATGGCTGCTCGGGGGTACTTACATCCAGAATTTTAGTCCATCACAAGGCATTTTTACTTTTAATGGGAGCCAACCCCCCAACCTCACTATTCTAATTGGCAACACCTTAAAAAAATAAATGCACTAACAATTTGCTACTGCTAAATTTATGGGTTCAGCTCCCCTTAAATTATTTTTCTAGCTTTTGTAACTTTATGATTTATAACAGAAGCTATACACTTTTACTAAAATAGAAAAGCGGAATCAAAAAAAGTACTACAACATTAAGAAAATAAACTAAATAAAAATTTTAAAAAAGCCGCTATAAAAGAAGGAAT
>Ga0222647_1000276_pt1 | contig 26583 bp, 23 predicted proteins | sample AntAcemetagen333_FD_179864 | JGI IMG/M metagenome (GOLD analysis project Ga0222647, IMG submission 179864) | Saline water microbial communities from Ace Lake, Antarctica - #333 | ecosystem: Environmental > Aquatic > Non-marine Saline and Alkaline > Saline | place: Antarctica: Ace Lake...
AAGATGAAGTTCTAAAAACTCCACATTTTTATTTTACTTCAATTAATAACTTAATCCACATTATCATGCAAAAACGAATTACCCTTTTTTAGTTCAGGCTTTTCATCATCAGATAATGTCCATTTCGACATTGCAGATTCAGATGAATGCGGTATATCTTCTAAATCTACCTTACGACGCAAATAAGCAGGTTCGTCTTCTAAACCATTGACAATCTGAGGATTATTCAACTTAGAATGAAGATTATTCAACCTTTCTCTACGACGTTGACGAATTTCATAACCATCTTGACGGTTCTCAACATAAGCTTCATCCTGATTATTTTGTTGTGGTTTCGGATGCGGATCTAAGTCATAGGAAATTTTTTTTTCCCCATCACGATAGCCTGTTTCATAAGGGCGCTTCATTTCAATATCGTCATCTAACGATACGACATTACGTTTAGGTTTTACTTCTTCTTCTTTAGGTTCAAACGCTTCTTGCTCTTTTTCGTTTTTCTCAAAACCCGTCGCAATTACCGTTACGCTGATTTTATCGCCCAAAGTTTCATCATAGCAATTACCCCAAATCAAATCCGTACCATAACCAGCTTCTTCTTGAACATATTCGGTGATTTCAAATACTTCGTCCATCGTCACTTCTTTTGTTCCAGAAGTGATATTTAACAAAATATGTTGTGCGCCACGAATATCGTTATCTTCCAAAAGTGGAGAGTTCAAAGCCGCTTCCACTGCACGTCTTGCACGATTTTCGCCTTCCATTGATGAGGTTCCCATAATCGCAACCCCAGAGCCACGCATTACGGTATTCACATCTTCGAAATCCACGTTAATATAACCAGGAACGGTAATAATTTCAGCGATACCTTTAGCGGCAGTTGCCAAAATATTATCTGCATTAGAAAATGCTTGCGCTAAAGTCAAATTTCCGTGAATTTGTCTCAATTTATCATTAGAAATAACGATAATCGTATCCACGTTTTTCTTCAACTCTTCTAAGCCTTCAAAACCTTGGTTTTGGCGACGACGACCCTCAAAAGTGAAAGGCAACGTCACGATACCAACCGTTAAAATATCCAGTTCTTGTGCGATTTTTGCGATAACGGGAGCAGCACCTGTTCCAGTTCCGCCGCCCATTCCTGCCGTGATAAATACCATTTTGGTATTATCCGTCAAAAAGGCTTTAATTTCCTCAACCGACTCTACACAAGCCTCACGACCAATATTCGGGCGCGAACCTGCTCCCCGACCTTCCGTTAATTCAGGGCCTAATTGAATTTTATCAGGCACCGGACTTAACTCCAATGATTGCTCATCTGTATTACAAATAATAAAATCAACACCAACGATGCCTTGATTAAACATGTAAGTTACAGCATTACTTCCGCCACCACCGACACCTATTACTTTTATTATAGAATCTCCGTTTGTTAGATTGAATTGCATAATATTTTCGTTTTAGTTTGGGTAATAATGAAATAAGATTTTTCCCAAGAGCTAAAAAAAATTAGCTTAAATTTTAAGATAACTTCAAAAGTAAGGATAACATTTATTATATCAAAGTTTCTTTAATACTAGAAATGTATTATCCTTTTCAAACTACTGTACAAAGTTGAAATATACAATTACAACTTACTCTGAGTATTGAAATAGTTTTCCTTTTAACAAAGCAAAAACTCACATAGTTTATTCTAATTAAAAATCAGTTTCTGGTTCTGCTTCAAACCATTCCTTTGTTTTGCGGAATAGTTCTTCGTACCATTTACCATTTTTCAATTCTGCATTGCTCTCTAATTCAAGTTTATCTTCGGCTGTTGCCTTTGTTTCTGCTACCGTTTCCTCTTTATCCTGAACGGGTGGCATTTCTTTCAACCCTTTCAAAATCAATCCTAAAGCAGTTGAATAAATTGGACTACTCAAATCTTGAGCGTACCCGTGTGCCAAATGCTCTACGGGAGAGCCAATACGGGTCGGCATTCCGGTATGATAAGCCGCTAACTTTTCGATATGTGCCAATAATGCACCGCCACCAGTCAGAACGATTCCGCCAGCCATGAGCTTGCGCTCAAAACCAGAACGACGAATTTCCCAAAAAACATGATCGAATATCTCCTCAACACGAGCTTGAATAATTCTCGCTAAATTTTTCTCTGAAATCTCTTTTGGTTCCCGACCTTTTAAGCCAGGAATCGTAATAATTCGATTATCAAAAACCTCATCTGCCAATGCCGAACCAAATTTCACCTTCAACTGCTCTGCTTGATTTTGCATCACATTACAGCCCTCTTTAATGTCTTTCGTAATCACATTTCCACCAAAAGGAATCACTGCCGTATGACGAATAATTCCTTCATAGAAAATCGCCAAATCAGTCGTTCCTCCACCGATATCGACCAATGCAACACCAGCTTCCATTTCCTCTTTGCTCAACACGGACTGAGAAGATGCAATCGGTTCTAAAGTCAATGAGCCGACCTCCAAACCTGAACGCTCGACACATTTATATATGTTTTTTGAAGCCGTGATTTGTCCAGTGATGATATGGAAATTAGCTTCCAAACGAACACCTGACATACCAATCGGATCAATAATTCCTTGCTCATTATCAATCGTAAATTCCTGTGGAATTACATGGATGATTTTATCCCCTGGAGGCAAAACCAACTTGTGCATATCATTAATTAATCGGGTAATATCTGTACGACCGATTTCATCAATTGAATGCTCCCGAGTCAAAATTCCACGATGCTGCAAACTCTTAATATGTTGTCCTGCAATACCAACATGAACCACTTTTATGTCAATTTTTGCACGACGCTCAGCATCTGCAACGGCATCAGAAATCGCCTTGACCGTTTTCTCGATATTCGCAACAACGCCTCTCGAAACGCCGACAGAATCTACTTTGCCAACGCCCAAAATTTCTAATTGTCCATATTCATTAAGGCTTCCTGCAATTGCACAAACCTTTGTTGTTCCAATATCTAATGCGACTACAATGTTTTTCATATTACTACTATTTTATAATAAAGGATTTATTTTATGGTAATTAAGGAGTCGAACGCTTTGAAAGCGTTCGACTCCTTTTATTCTAATTTTTCACGCCAACGACTTGTTTTTTATATTTCAAATTCAACTTTTTGAACTTTCGCCAACCTTCATAAGGCATTGCTTCTTTATAAAAAACCTTTAATCGCCTAAATTTATCTTCCATCATATCCAAACCACCAAAAACCAATTCTGTATTACCAACTTTTGGGATCAATACAAAATCACCATTTTTTTCCACATAAATCTGCTCAATTTGAGCCGTCAAAAAAGCATCTTTCTGGATGAATTGCACCAATTTATTCAAACTATCTACTACATTATAAATACTATCAGGCTTTGTCCCTTCTACATCTTGAAAATTTCCCGAAGCCACAATAACTCTCGCCGTCTCATGCTCCGAAACGGGCATTCTTACCCCATCTTTATCAACGTAAAAAGAATTACTCTTTTCATCAAAGCATCGCATCAAAGGCGTTCTTTGTGTAACATTTACCGTGATATTATTCTGTGCATCGACATAAACATCGGATTCCAAGACCCAAGGATAGGCATCAATTAAACTTTCTAAAGCTTTCAGGTTTATCCGTTTCAACTTTTCGTCAGCCAATAAATCTTCAATCGACTTTGGCGTTTCACCGTAGAAAGCTTCCTTAATTAATTCCCCAATGTCTCCTTTTGTAACAAAACGTTTTCCGTCAATCGGTTCAATATTTACCGTTAATGCACCACTTGTACTATTTAATTTATACTCAATAGCCGTAAATAAAACGCCTAACAAAAATAAGCCTCCTGCAAATGCGACCAACCGCTTTAAAGTACTCCTCAGATTTTTAACTTCGCTGGTTGCCATTTTTTATTAATAAATTTTCGAAAACATTTTTAGTTTAACCAAAATCAAAAAAGGATATTTTATAAGTTTTGTGATGATAAAACCAAATTAATTACATTTTAGCCTGTCATTTTTTTGAAAATTTGGTATTTTTATTCCTTTTTAAACCAACTTATTTCAAACACCAAATTACAGTTTTTTTAATATATAATGCAAATAAAACGTTCCCTTTTTTTATAATAATCTCTAATTTATTCTATTCATTTTCAACCAAATAGACTTCATCGGTTCAATCAATTTATCAACATCACCAGCTCCCAAAACTAAAATAACCTCAGAATTTTGATTAGGGAATAACTTTAACAATTCTTGTTTTGAAACAATTTTCTTGTTTGAATTATCAATTTTATCTAAAATAATTTGTGATGTCACATTTTCAATCGGTAATTCTCTCGCAGGATAAATATCCAACAAAACAATTTCATCAAGCATATTCAACGCCTCTGCAAAGCCGTCCACAAAATCTTTCGTCCGAGAAAACAAATGCGGCTGAAATACGCCCGTTATTTTCTTATCCGGATACAAAGCCCTCGCAGCACTTATCGCAGCGTTTAATTCCGTCGGGTGATGTGCATAATCATCAATCAAAACCCTGTCATATTCACGAATGATAAACTCAAACCGCCTTCTAATCCCTTTAAAACTCAACAAACCTTTACGAATATCCGCAGCTGAAACGCCCAAAGATTGAGCAATTGCGATTGCTACCGTTGCATTTTCAATATTATGTTTTCCCGGCAAGGTGAATTTTAAATTCACCATATTTTCAATCGGACTTTTTAAATCAAAAACAAAAAAACCGTCTTCAACTCGTAAATTTTTCGTTTGAAAATCTCCTTGTTCCACCCCGAAAGTCTGCACTTTCACACCTTTCTGCACTTTTGGATGCAAAGGCAAATCTGCTTTATAAAACACAAAACCACCTTCTTGCACTTGATTCACATATTGATGGAAAGTTTCGTGTAATGATTCGATATTACCATAAATATCCAAATGATCAGCGTCCATACTCATTATCGCCGCCACATTTGGGTATAAATGCAAAAAAGAACGATCAAATTCGTCAGCTTCTGCCACCACATAATCCGATTCCCCTTCTACAAAATTCGATTCAAAATTCAAAGCAATTCCGCCCAAAAATGCGGATATATCTACATTTCCTTCTTTTAGCAAATGTGTTGTAATCGTCGAAGTCGTGGTTTTTCCATGCGTTCCCGCAATGCCAATCACCCTTTTAGCCTTACTAATAATCCCCAAAACAGCCGCCCGTTTTAAAACAGAAAAACCATTTTCAAAAAAATACGCTAATTCCGTATGATTTTTGGAGACAGCAGGCGTATAAATGACCAAGTCAATTCCCTTTGGAATCTGATTAACGTCATCTTCGTAATGAATCACAATTCCCTCATTTTCAAGGGTTTCCGTTAAGTCAGTTAAAGTCTTATCATAACCAAAAACTTGAATTCCTCGACTATTAAAATACCGAGCAATCGCACTCATGCCTATTCCACCGATGCCTATAAAATAAGCTTTTTTGATATTATTAAAATCGACGTTCATTTGGTTAATTCGTTGATTGATTACAGGGGTCGGACGCTTACGGAGCGTTCGACCCCTCACCATTTGCCTTTAACACTTATTTCACTAATTTCAAAACCTCTTTCGCTATCCTTTCCGCAGCATTTTGTTTGCCCAAAGTTTTAATATTTGCACTCAGTTTTAGTTGACGATTATGATCACCCAACAAAGCCAAAGTCATTGCAATCATTTCCGCTTTTGCCTCACTATCTTTTACCAAAATCGCTGCATTTTTAGCGACCAAAGCCATCGCATTTTTAGTTTGATGATCTTCCGCCACATTTGGCGAAGGCACTAAAATTGCAGGTTTTTGAACCAAGCACAATTCAGAAATAGACGTCGCTCCCGCTCTTGAAATCACAATATTGGCAGCCGCATAAGCCAAATCCATTCTATCCACAAACTTCGTCAAATGCACATTTGGCAATTGAGCCGTTTTTCCCACCGTAAATTCTTCGTAATACAAAGCACCACACTGCCACAAATACTGCACATCTTGACGATTTGCAATCGCATCAAAACTCGATTCCATTGCATTATTCAACGTTCTCGCTCCGAGGCTTCCGCCAATAATCAAAACCGTATGCTTGCGATTATGAAACCCAAAATATTCCAATGCTTCTTCTCGCTTTCCCTCAATTTGCGTAATTTCCTCACGGACAGGATTTCCCGTCAAAACAATTTTCTTTTTTTCAAAAAAACGATCCATATTATCATACGCCACACAAACCTTTTCGACATTTTTTGCCAATAATTTATTCGTGACTCCAGCGTAAGAATTTTGTTCTTGAATCAAAGCAGGAACACCCAAACGAGTTGCCATTTGCAACGTCGGCCCACTCGCATAACCGCCTACACCAACCGCTACATCAGGTCGAAACCGTTTCACTATCTTCCGAGCTTTCCACAAACTCGCAATTAATTTGAACGGAAACATCAAGTTTCTCAATGTAAACTCCCGATGAAAACCACTAATCCAAAGCCCTTCTATCGGAAAACCCGCCTTCGGTACTTTCTCCATTTCCATTTTCCCATTCGCACCGACAAACAAAATATCTGCATTCGGCTCAATCACTTTTATCGCTTTCGCTATGGCAATCGCAGGGAAAACGTGTCCGCCCGTTCCGCCGCCACTTATAATTATTTTCATCTTATCGTGAATTTAAGGGTCGGACGCCTTCGAAGCGTCCGACCCTTCTCAATTTATATTTTCTGCACGTATCGACTGACGCTTAATATCATTCCAATTGAAATACACGTAAACATTATCGACGTTCCCCCCATACTAATCATTGGTAAGGTCAAACCAGTTACAGGAACAAGATGAACGACAACCGCCATATTCGCCAAAGCCTGTAATACCAACAGTAAACTCAACCCTAATGCCAACATCGCACCGAAGGCTTTTGTACTAACAGTCACCAGACGAACACAGCGAACGAATATCGTTATGTACAACGCCAACACCGCAAAACCACCCAATAAACCGTATTCCTCTACGATAATCGCATAAATAAAATCTGCATACGCAGACGGTAAATAGTTACGCTGAAAAGAATTACCAGGCCCAACACCCAAAAATCCACCCTCTGCAATCGCCATTTTTCCTTGTTGCACTTGATACTCGCCATCAGCATTACTTCTAAAATCGTTCAAGCGATTTGCCCAAACATCCACACGGAAATAATCCGGAAAAAAGTCTGCTAAAACTACCAAAAAACCAAACATCGCAATACCAGCCACAAGCAACAACAAAATATATTTAGTCGCTACACGACCCATAAACATCAATAAAATACAAGTCAAAAATAACAGCAACGCACTCGATAAATCCGCAGGCGCAATCAATCCACAAATCACCACCACAGGAATGATAATCGGTAAAAATGCTGATTGAAAATCCTTAATATAATCTTGCTTTGCAGAAATTGTCCGCGCGAGATAAATGATTAAAGCCAACTTTGCAAAATCCGAGGCTTGAAACGTCATCCCAATCACAGGAATCGCAATCCAACGCCTTGCATCGTTAATTTCCAAACCAAATATTATCGTATAAAGCAACAATGGAACCGCAATCGCAATCATAACTGGTGCCCAAGCCGAGTACTTCATGTAGTGTAAATAATGTGCAAAATACATCAACACAAAACCACCAACCAGCAAAGAAATATGACGCATCACATAATTTGTAGAATAGCTATTGCGATATTCTAATGTCCCCGTTGCACTATACACCGCCAATACAGAAAACACTGATAGCAACGCTACCACCATCCAAATCACTTTATCGCCCTGTAATGTTTTTAAAAATGCACCCACTTTTTTTAAATATTAAATATTATGTATTAATTATTTTAGACTTTTAATAAATCTAAAAACCAACCTAAAACCGTCATTCTAACCTACGTCAAAAAGACAATTTTTTCTTTATTTTTTAAGTTAATTCATTGACTGCCGTCCGAAAAAAATCGCCTCGTTGAGCGTAATTATCAAACAAATCAAAACTCGCACAAGCAGGAGAAAGCAAAACAACTTCACCGCTTTTCGCAATATTAAATGCCATTTCCACAGCAACTTTTGCCGTTTTTGCGACCTGATTTTCATCGTATAACCACGGAAAATTTTCTACCAACTTAATCGTATCGGCACTCAAACAAATCATCGCTCGAACTTTTGCTTTCACCAAAGGCATAATTTCTTCATAATCATTGCCTTTATCCTGTCCACCAACGATCCAAACCACAGGTTTTTCCATCGCCATTAACGCATATTTCACCGCGTCCACATTCGTTGCCTTCGTATCATTAATATAATCAACCCCATTTAGCGTTCTCACGAATTCCATTCGATGCGGCTCATTCACGAAAGTTTTCAGCCCTTCCAAAATTTTATTTTCATTGATACCACAACGTTTTGCGGCAGCAACCGCACAACTTGCGTTAAAATAATTGTGCGGGCCTCGTATCGTTAAGTCTGATTTTAGAAATCGGCTTTCGCCAATTTCGATATATTTCGCTTCAAAGTTTTTATTTATAATCGGTTGCTTATCGCAATAAATTTCATGCGTTTGCAACCAATCAACCATCGCTTCATTTTCATTATTAAAAACAAAAAAATCAGCCTGCGTCAAACATTGCGTAATTCGAAACTTTGAAGCCACATAATTCGACATTTCGTACTCATATCTATCCAAATGATCGGGCGTAATATTCAACAAAATCGCCACATTTGGCTGAAACTGAAAGCAATAATCCAATTGAAAACTGCTAATTTCCAGCACATAAAAATCGTCATCTGCCAACGCAACTTGTTTCGCAAACGATTGACCAATATTTCCACCAATCGCTACCTTTAAACTTGCCGTTTTTAACAAATGATAAATCAAACTCGTCGTCGTTGTTTTACCGTTACTTCCTGTAATCGCAACGATTTTAGCGTTCGGATTTTTAATTTTCAATTGGCGAAAGCCAAATTCAATTTCATCAATTATTTCCATATTTGCCGATTTCAACTTTTTGATAATCGGTATTTTATCTGGAATTCCAGGACTTTTAATCACTAAATCCGCACTCAAAATCCGTTCTTCCGTATGTTTTCCTTCCTCAAATTCAATTCCGTATGCCCGCAATTCCGTTTTATAGCTTTCGCTAATTTTGCCAAAATCAGAAACAAACACTTCCGCACCAATTTCTTTTGCCAAAATTGCCGCTCCTACCCCACTTTCGCCACCTCCTAAAATTGCTATTTTCATAGTTTTCGCATTTCCACAGGTACAACCTGTGGTTATTCAAATTCAACCCTTTCAGGGTTTATTGACAGATTTTTTCGTTGGTTCGTAATAACTTAATGCGATATTGATATTTATCATCAAACTTTCTTACAAGTCCTCTCCAATGTGCATTATTTTTTGGATAAACTGGAGGTAAGCAAACATAAGCTTCTAAATTCAAATCTTGATATTCCTTTTCTAAAAGTTCATCAAACTTATCAATTGTCGCTTCTAATTGTCCAATTGCATCTCTTGGATTTTTTTTAATCGCTCGTGGTTTCGCATCAATTTTCACATTGAACTTAAACTCCAAAAAACAAAAAATTTGTTCATCAAAAAATACACAATCACAACGACTTAATTTCTTACCTATAGTTTCAATAATTGTCATTAATCCATTATCACCATCAATTGGAATAAAATTGAATCCGTTAGAATTACTGACTTTAAAAATTTTATCTTCGTTATAAACAACTTCTATTTCTTCATCTGAAACTAACTGACACCAACCATCATCTGTTTTTTCTTTAATAAGATATGATTGTTTATCCTCATCTAATTCCATAATTTCAAACTCAGTTCTCATCTCGACTTGAACAAAATCCGAAAAATTATTTATTTGCTTTTCAAGCATTTCAATAATTTTTTTTGCCTTACTCATCGCCTTTTACTTTTAAAAGTCTTTCGATAAAGTTCTCGTAAAGCATAAAACTCCATTCCCAGAATCTCAGAAACCTCATCTAAATAATTTTGGTCAATCATTCCGCCATCTTCACTCATTATACTTTCACAATACGCCTCTTCGCCACCCAAAGTATAAGCTCGAAAATCCTCCGCTTTCAACCAAAAATCTTCCTCAATCACCGTAGCAACCTCATTTTTCAAACTCGCACCTTTTGCCACAACTTCATTCGCAAACAACAAATTATTAAAAACCGATAAAATATACGGACTATGCGTCGCAATAATCAACTGATTTTCAGGCTGATAATTCACCGCCAAAGCCAACAACTCAATCAACTCCTTTTGAGCAATTGGAAATAAATGTGCTTCCGGTTCTTCGATTATTCTTAGGAATTTATTTTCATAAAGAACAACTAAAAATAAATCTTGTAAAATTCTAATCACTTCCTGTTGTCCTGACGAGGCATCTGATAAAGCTATAGCAATTTCTTTTCCTTCTAAACGCAATTCTTCTACATCGCTAATAAATCGATAATTGGACTTTAAAATCTTTCTACTTTGGTCATCTATTTTTTGAAGCGTTGAGTTTTGATTTTTGGTATTTTCAAGATTATCATAACGAGAATAAAAACCTTGAAAACTTCCACCTCCTTTGAAACTTTGCTTTATATCTTTTACTCTTTCAATAAACTTCAACATCAACTGTTCATCCGTAGAATCAGGACTTTTTCCGTTATCAATATTACGTCGAATTTTTGAATCTAAATATTGCTCAAATATATCTGAATAGCTGACCGTGACATTTCTTCCAGCTATTACGTATAAGTTATCTTCTTGATTCGCATTAAAAATATTATTAATTGCAGTCCGCAATTGTTTTATCAAACGATTACGTTCTGATTTTTTAACCAAATCATCTTCATAAGAACTTTCGCCATTAAGTAACTTTTTAGCTATTTCTTCAATATTTAATACTTCTTTATTGTCTAATAAGTTTGATATTGAAATATTAACCTTATTATTCTCAGTATTAGAACCTTTTATTCTGATAGTTTTATTTTCATCAAACCAGAAACTCAAATCAAATTCATCTTTAATAATTCCAAAGAAATTTCTAAATTTTGTTTGAATCAACTGCTCCAAATCCACATTCCCACTCTCATAAACCTGAACAAAAAAATCATCTTGAATCGTTTTAAAGAAATAAACCAGCTTCGCAACCGTACTTTTGCCGCTTGCTTGCTCACCGATTAAAACCAAAATCTTTTTTAGTTCTATTTCGGCAAATTCTATCGCCCTAAAATTTTTAATAATGATTTTTTGCATTTTTCTATTTTTGGACACTAATTACACTAACCCAACAAAAGATAATTCGTGTAATTCGTATCTATCTAATTTTCAAAGTTATAATCGTCAAAACCGCCAAAATAATCCCGACAATCCAGAACCTCGTGACAATCGTTACTTCGTGCCAACCCTTCTTTTGATAATGATGATGCAACGGCGACATTAAAAAGATTCTACGACCTTCGCCGTATTTATTTTTTGTATATTTAAAATAAGCGACTTGCAACATTACCGATAAATTTTCCGCTAAAAAAACGCCACAAAGAATTGGTATTAGCCATTCTTTACGAATAATAATTGCCAATGCAGCGATGATTCCACCTAAAGTCAAACTACCAGTATCGCCCATGAAGATTTTCGCTGGATAAGAATTATACCATAAAAAACCTAAGCAACCACCCAAAAAGCAACCGATAAAAATTACCACTTCCGCACTGTCTGGAATGTATAAAATCCCGAGATATTTGGCAAAAATCGCATTTCCAGAAACATAAGTCAAAATCCCCAAAGTCGCCACAATAATCGCAGAAGTCCCCGTCGCCAAACCATCTAAACCATCGGTAAGATTTGCAGCATTTGAAACCGCTGTAACAATGAAAACTACCAGCGGAATAAAAATTATCCATGCCAAATGCTGACTTCCTTCACCTAAAAAAGTTAGTAAATCGGCATAATTAAACGTATTATTTTTGAAAAACGGTAGATTCGTTAAAGCCGTCTTTACATTATAACTGACCACCCCTGTTTCTGAATCGACAACCTCACTAATGACCTCGTAGTTATGCTTATTAACCTGTGTTTTATCCATCCGAACCGTCACCTTATCATTAAAAAACATGACCGAACCAACGATTATACCTAAACCAACTTGACCCAAAATTTTGTATCGCCCAGCTAATCCATCTTTCCCTATTTTCAGTTTTAAATAATCATCTAAAAAACCAATCGAACCCATCCAAATCGTGCATAAAAGCAATAATTGAATATAAATATTCGTCAAATTTGCCATCAAAAGCGTTGGTACGATAATCGCCAAAATGATGATAATTCCGCCCATTGTAGGCGTTTTCTTTTTCAATTCTTCGCCCGGCAAACCCAAAGCACGTTGCTTTTCTAAAACTTGAAAATCTTGAATTTTCTGAATGATTTTTCCACCAAAAAAAAGCGAAATAGTCAAAGAAATCAAAATTGCAATCCCCGTTCTAAAAGTGATGAACTGAAACAAACTCGCTCCTGTGAATTCATAGTTTCGCTCCAAAAAATCGAATAAGTGATATAACATAGTTACTTAATACTTGATACTCGATACTTAATACTTGTCGCTTCGATACTCAAATTTGGGTATCGAAGCGACAAGTATCAAGCATCAAGAAACGTTTTGAGTTCTTCTTTATCATCAAAATGATGTTTCACACCATTGATGTCTTGATATTTTTCGTGACCCTTTCCAGCCACCAAAATAATGTCGTTTTGCTTTGCTAACGCACAAGCGGTTTTGATGGCTTGTCGTCTATTTTCAATCGTCAATACTTTCTGCGTTGCATAAGGCGGAATCCCTTTTTCCATTTCTTCTAAAATCGTATGCGGATTTTCAGTTCTCGGATTATCCGAAGTCAAAATCACCTGATCGCTATAATCACAAGCGACTTTTGCCATAATCGGGCGTTTCGTTTTATCTCTATCACCACCACAACCAACTACCGTAATTACTTTGGTATCACCAGCTTTCAAACCACTAATTGTCGTCAAAACCTTTTCCAACGCATCAGGCGTATGTGCATAATCTACGATACCGACAATGTTTTTTTCATGCGAAACGATATAATCAAACCGCCCTTCGGCAGATTGTAAATCCGATAAAACCGTCAAAACTTCCATGTCATCGTGACCTAAAAGCGTTGCAGTTCCGTAAACTGCCAATAAATTGTAAGCATTAAATTCTCCAATTAATCGGCTGTAAAATTCGGTATCGTTCAAAATCAATTGCAAGCCTAAAAGCGAATTTTCTACGATTTTTGCCTTAAAATCCGCCATTTTTTTAACAGCGTAAGTATATTTTTTCGCCTTCGTATTTTGCAACATTACCTCCCCTCTTCGGTCGTCAATATTCGTCAAAGCGAAAGCCTTTTTTCCCAAATTGTCAAAGAACTTTTTCTTTGCATTAATATAATTTTTAAACGTTTTATGATAATCTAAATGATCATGTGTAATATTCGTAAAAACGCCACCATCAAAATCCAAACCTGCAATTCTCCCTTGTGCAATAGCATGAGAACTCACCTCCATAAAAGCGTAATCGCAACCACTTTCAACCATTTTCACCAACAATTCATTCAATTCCACAGGGTTCGGAGTCGTATGCGTTGCAGGAATAATTTGATGACCAATCTTATTTTCAACCGTTGATAACAAGCCCGTTTTATAGCCCATTCCCATAAAAAGTTTATACAAAATAGTCGCACAAGTCGTCTTTCCATTCGTTCCAGTTATGCCGATAAGTTTTAATTTTGTGGAAGGATTATCATAAAAATCACCTGCCATTTTACCTAAAGCGTCAGCCGAATTTTCAACTTTTACGTAAGTAATATTTTCGTTCAAATCCGTTGGCAAATCTTCGCAAACGACCGCACTCGCACCTAACTCAATCGCTTTTTCGATGAACCGATGACCATCGACTTGCGTCCCTTTCACCGCCACAAACGCCGAACCTTTCTCAACTTTTCGAGAATCAAACGCAACATTAGCAATCAAAATATCTTGATTACCAATTATTTGAGCGGCCTCAATATTTATTAATATATTTCTAAGTTCTTTCAATTTATATTTTATAAAACTAAACCTATGAGGTTTTTAAAAACCCATAGATTTAATCGTTTTGTATTAATCCAGCGTCAAATAAACCCGCATACCCATTTTTATCGCTCGTCCTGCTTTTACTGATTGACTCTTCACTTTCCCTTTTCCTTTCACCACATAAACCCGAATACCTTTCTCTTCCATTTTGTAAACGGCATCTCGAAGTCCCATTCCCACTACGTTTGGCACAATTTTTCTAACTTTTTCAATACGAGGTTGCAACAACATCGAACTACTATCAATATCCATTACAATCCAATCCGTTAAGACATTTTTATTATATTTTAAACCAAAATAATCCAACGCCACTTCAAAATCTTTGCGATAACCCAAAGAATAAACTGGCAATTGACTATACGTTAAAGCCACTTTTGGATTTTTATTAATCGCAATTTGCGACTTCGTTTCCTTCACAAAACACCTATCCGCAATCTCTTTAAAAACAGGCGCTGCCACCTGACTTCCGTAAAATTGCCCTGAACTCGGGTCGGTAATCACAATAATACACGAATAAACAGGATTATTTGAAGGAAAATATCCTGCAAAAGAAGCCTGATATTTCAAGCGTTCCCCTTTTTTAATTTTAGAATAATTCCGTTGAGCCGTTCCCGTTTTTCCTGCGATTCGATACGTTCTCGGTTTAATATTATTCGCCGTTCCATTCTCAACGACGCCTTCCAGAAGCTGCTGCGCTTTTTTAATCGTTGACGATTTAGCGATTTGATTATCAATAATTTCAGGTTCAAAAGTTTTAATTGTCTTTCCGAATCGCTGCACTTCTGATACCAAATAAGGCTTCATCATCTTGCCACCATTCGCTACCGTATTATATAAATTCAACAATTGCAACGGTGTCAACTCCAATTCGTAGCCGATTGCCATCCACGGAATCGTCGTTCCGCTCCATTTATCTTTTTCCTTTTGAGGCGACTTGATATAAGGTGACTTTTCACCTGTAATTTCAATATCCGTCAATTTATTCAAATGAAACTGCTCCAATCTCTTAATAAATTGATCGCGTTTTCCCTTTGTTTCATAATTATTAAACGCCATTTGAGCCATTCCCACATTCGACGAAATTTCAAAAGCCCTTCTCACCGTTGCCGAATCCAAACCATGAAAAGACGCATCTTTCATTTCCTCACCGTAAAACTCATATTGACCTTGATTCAACGCTATCGTATCATCCAAATCCACAAAACCATCTTCTAATAACGCCATTATTGTTGCCAATTTAAACGTAGAACCAGGTTCTGATTTCGTACCAATTGCGTGATTATAATTTTCATAATAATTTCCACTTTTAGTTTTACCAATATTTGCAATTGCCCGAATCGCCCCAGTTTTCACATCCATCACAATCGCGCAACCATAAGCCGCATCATGTATTTTCAACGCTTTCAACAAAGCATTTCCTGCGATATCTTGAATATCAATATCAATCGTCGTCACAATATCGTCCCCTCTTTTGGGTTCAATTTCCGAAATATCGCCCAAGGGAATCCAGTACCCACCAGCCACTCGCTGCATCAATTGCATCTCTGAAGCACCTTCCAAAACATCATTAAACGACTCCTCCAAACCAACTTTTCTATCCTGCGTCACATAGCCAATCGTCCGATGTGCCAACATTTTATAAGGCTTACTCCTTCGGCTCAACCGATTAACGATAATGCCCCCTTTATAAGGCCCTAATTTTAGTAAAGGAAACGTTTTTATTTTTTGTAATTCCGGATAAGAAACCCCTCTGGCGATGAAATAGTAACGGTTTCCGATAATTCTTGCACTTTGCAAATTCGCTTTAAAATCCTCTTTTGTAGAAAAACGATCTTTCACCCACGGCATCAAACAAGTCGCCAACGAATCAATATTTTCATCAAATAATTTATCCGTCATCGCACCAGCTTTCGTATCCATACGGATTTCGTAAAACGGTAAAGAACTCGCTAACAAACTCCCATCTTTCGCCATAATACTGCCCCGCTCCCCTTTTACAGGTCGCAAATCAACATGAGCCGAATCCCTTTTTGTTTTCCAATAAGGCCCTTCCACAATCTGAATTTGTGCCGTTCTGATAAATATTGCAATCGCAATAATGATTAACATCACCATTACCGCATAAATTCGCCACAATATTTCGTTTTTTATGTCCATTTATCTTCCGCTGACGCAATTTACTCCGATTTTTATCGAAGCTGATGACGTTAATTTTTTCGTGAAATTTATTTGTAAATTGTTTATTATAAAAATAAAACGATTATTAAAAAAAAGGCTACATTATATTTTAATTGAAAACCAATTACCATTAATACACCTCATCTTTCACAATAATTTTTGTCGGCGGTGAAGTCAATTCTTGAATCGTTAGCCCTCGCATTTCCGTTTCTTTTATCACCTCCGTTTGCATACTTTTCAACATCAAATCCGACTTAATCGACAAATACTCCCAACTCGCCTTTTGAATATCTTTTTGTATCGTTTGAATATTCCTGATTTTGCGCTCTGCATACCGAGCATTCGCAATATAAATGAAACTCAAAAATGCGATGTAAAAAATGAATGGCAGATTTCTCATCACCCAATTTGTCGGCTCTAACGCAAACGGTAAATTCTTAGAAATTTTTGCCCACCTTGTATTTTTAGTTGCCATAACATTTACTAATTAATGATTTTCGAAGGGTCGGACGCTTTAAAAGCCTACCTTGCCTTCAGGCGTCCGACCCTTTCCGTTATATCGCATCAAACCTTTTCAGCAATTCTCAATTTCGCACTTCTTGCCCTTGGGTTTATCTTCAATTCTGCTGCCGAAGCCTCGACCGCTTTTTTTGTAATCGCAATAAAAGGACGATGAATTTTACCAAAATCATCTTTTATAAATTCGCCGTCGAAACGACCTTTTTTAACAAAGTTTTTGACATATCTATCTTCCAAAGAATGATACGACATCACCACCAATCTACCACCAGGTTTCAAGACTTCCAACGCTTCCGTCAAAAAATCTCGCAACGCACCCATTTCATCGTTCACCTCAATGCGCAACGCTTGAAAAACCTGAGCCAAATACCTCGGTCGCTTCCCTCGTACCAACGGATCTAAGATAATTAAAAAGTCAGAAATCGTTTTAATCGGTCTATTTTCTCGTTCGCTAACGATAGTTTCTGCCAAAGTTTTAGCATTCCGAACCTCACCGAATTCACTAAAAACTCGTTGCAATTCCTCAGCATTATACATCCGTAAAATATCTGCTGCGGTAGTTTCACCCACTTGATTCATTCTCATGTCAAGCAAAGCATTAAATCGGTAGGAAAATCCTCGTTCTGCTTCATTTAATTGATGTGACGAAACGCCCAAATCTGCTAAAATTCCATCTACTTGCGTCACCCCTTCTAATCGTAAAAATCGTTTTAGAAAACGAAAATTATGCTGTACAAAAGTCAATCTACCGTCTTCAATCAGTTGCGTTGTTGCATCAATATCTTGATCAAACCCAAAAAGACGACCATTCTCGCCCAATTGTTCTAAAATTGCTTTCGAATGTCCACCGCCACCATAAGTCACATCAACATAGATCCCGTCAGGCTCAATCGCTAGACCGTCCAAACATTCTTTCAACATAACTGGCTTGTGATAATCTTCTTCACTCATAATTTTTATTTTCTAATTTAGATCGCATTTTTTTGTAGGGCATTACCCTACTTTTCTTTAGTTTTTTTTATCCGATTTTTTCGGTAATACACTACCAACTGGAAACTGCCAACTATTTTTCAAAAGCTTTCCCCATAACTTCGTCGGTTAAGTTAGCGAACTCCTCTGGTTCGCTATCCAGCATCGCTTCGTAATTATCTTTCGACCAAATTTCAATTCGATTATGATAGGCAAACAGGACAATATCATTTTCAATCCCTGCATATTCCGCCAATGATTTCGGCATCAAAACTCTATCGCTTTTATCCACCGTCAATTCCGTCGCGCCACGATAAAAATACCTTGCAAACTTTCGGTTACTCGCCAAATAAAGGTTCAAACCATTGATTTCAGCCGTAATTTTCGCCCAAACTTCATCGGGATAAAGCGTCAAACACTTTTCCATGCCTCGATTGATATGCAAAGCAGCATCTTTTGCTTCGCCTAATTGACGAACCAACTGCGAAGGCAACCGAAATCGACCCTTCACATCTACTTTACAATCATATTCTCCTTGAAGCTGAATCATGTTTTTCTATTAAAATTTTTTCTAATTCAAAAGTACGTACTTTTCCCACTTTTTCCCACAACTTACCACTTTTTTGTATAAAAAGTTTCCGTTTTTTTGGTTTTTTTGACACAACGGTAGCAAAAAATGACGATTTAAACCATATCGTTTCAAAACGCTTTTAATTAAAAAAATAATTTTTAGTAATTTTTTATATTTTTTATTTAAAAATAATTTTCGTAATTTATCAATTAAAAAATAAAAATTCATATCCTAACTCAACGTAAAATATAAATCGCTACTTTTTTAATTAAAAACTTAATTATACCTAAATTATTAATTTTTAATACTATATACTTATTAATAAGTTACATATTAATAAATTTTTAATTTTTTTTATAAATAAATATATTTTTATAAAAAATAAATAGCTTTTATCTACTTTAAATAATTCATAAATTATATTCTACATTCGATTTAAAATCACCCGTCGAATCCTCACCTGATTTACCTTATAAATTAGAATAAAAAACGATTATTTAAAGCCCGCTAATCTCGGTTTAGGATTATTCATAGACTATCCCTATGGAAAGACCAGTCAGTTTATTTTATTCAATATTCGTAATTGCAAAAGTTTGTTCACAAAATCTAATTCCCTATATTTGTGGCAATTGAACTTAGGAACGACAATAAAATAACTTACCAATTTCTAATTGTTCTTTCACTCCTTTAGCTTCCCTAAAAAATATCTGCATAGCTTGTTTATACAGAGATTTTTTAATTTGCTAAAGAAAAAATAACTACTTAGAAATCAGCGACTTATTCTATTGTCGTTCCCGAACTGTTTTTGATATTTCACTAACACATCAATAAAAAAATATAATAATCATCGTATGAATTTACACGAATATCAAGGAAAAGCACTTTTAGCAAGCTATGGTGTTGCCATTCAACGTGGTATCGTTGCAGATACTCCTGACGAAGCAGTAGAAGCTGCAAAAAAATTAACGGAAGAAACCGGTACAGGTTGGCACGTTGTGAAAGCTCAAATTCACGCAGGCGGACGTGGAAAAGGTGGCGGTGTTAAATTGGCAAAAAGTCTTGACCAATTAAGAGAGCACGCTTCTAACATCTTAGGCATGATGTTAAAAACACCTCAAACGCCAGGCGGAATGACTGGTCCAGGGAAGTTGGTTCAAAAAATATTAGTGACAGAAGATGTTTATGGGCCAGGTGAAAGTGAGCCAAAGGAGTTTTATATTTCTGTGTTAATGGATAGAGATAGAAAACAAAATGTCATCATTCATTCTACCGAAGGTGGAATGGATATTGAGGAAGTTGCTGAAAACACGCCAGAGTTGATCCATAAAGTTTGGATTGATCCTCGCATGGGTTTACAAGGTTTTCAAGCTCGTCAAATCGCTTTTAACTTAGGTTTAAGCGGCAAGGCATTCAAAGAAATGGCAAAATTTGTGACGCAAGTATATGCTGCATTTGTTGGTAGTGATTCAAGTATGTTTGAAATCAATCCTGCTTTAAAAACATCTGATGACCGTGTAATTGCAGTTGATTCTAAAGTAACTTTGGATGAAAACGCATTGTTCCGTCATAAAGACTTGGCAGCACTTCGTGATGAATCTGAGGAAGATCCGACAGAAGTTGAAGCAAAAGCTTTTGGTTTGAACTTCGTAAAATTAGATGGTAATGTAGGTTGTATGGTCAACGGAGCTGGTTTGGCAATGGCAACTATGGACATCATCAAATTATCGGGTGGTTCTCCTGCAAACTTCTTAGACGTTGGAGGAACGGCGGATGCTGAACGTGTTGAAAATGCTTTCCGTATCATCTTACGTGATGAAAACGTAAAAGCTATTTTAATTAATATTTTTGGTGGTATCGTTCGTTGTGATCGTGTGGCTCAAGGTGTAGTCGATGCTTACAAAAATATGGGTAATATCAATGTGCCTATCATCGTTCGCCTTCAAGGTACAAACGCTGATATTGCGAAAAAATTAATTGACGAATCTGGTTTGGAAGTAAAATCTGTGATTTTATTGAAAGAAGCAGCAGACGCAGTTAATCAAGTTATTAATGGATAAATTTTTGAATTATGAATTATGAATTATGAATTATGAATTATTTTATCGTTCTAATTTTAATATAAAATATTGATAGTGAGGCTGTTTCTAATCTTAGGAACAGCCTTTTTTTTATTTTTTTTTATTATTCCATAAACAAATACCGAACATGAAATCTATTCTAATAAAAAATGCCAACGTCATTAACGAAGGCAAAATTGAAATAAAAGACGTTTTTATTATCAATGGTAAAATTGATAAAATTGGCGAAAGCCTAACCGAAAATGCGGATACGACAATTGACGCAACGGGCAAATATTTGATGCCAGGCGTGATTGATGACCAGGTACATTTTCGGGAACCAGGTTTGACGCACAAGGCGGAAATTTATACGGAAGCTCGTGCAGCGGTTGCTGGTGGTACGACTTCTTTTATGGAAATGCCCAACGTAAAACCGGCGACTTTGACGCAAGAATTGCTACAAGCAAAATACGATTTGGCAGCTGAAAAATCATTGGCAAACTACTCTTTTTTCATGGGTGCGTCCAACGATAATTTGGAGGAAGTCTTGAAAACTGACCCGAAAACGGTTTGTGGTCTTAAAATTTTTATGGGTTCAAGTACGGGAAATATGTTGGTCGATGACCGTGAAGTTTTGGATAAATTGTTTGCCAATGTACCGATGTTGATTGCAACGCATTGCGAAGACGAGGCAACCGTAAGAAGCAGCGAAGCCATTTATAAAGAAAAGTATGGTGAAAATGTGCCTATCGAAATGCACCCCGTTATTCGTGGTGTCGAGGCGTGTTATAAATCCTCTACTTTGGCGATTGAATTGGCAAAAAAATACAACACTCGTTTGCACATTTTGCATATTTCGACCAAGGAGGAATTGGATTTGTTCCGCAATGATATTCCGTTGGCTGAAAAGCGAATTACGTCAGAAGTTTGTGTCCATCATTTATATTTTAATGCCGATGATTATGCCACAAAAGGCTCGCAAATCAAGTGTAATCCTGCCATAAAAGGCAAGGAACATCAGGCGGCATTGTTACCAGCTTTATTCGATAATCGCTTGGATATTATCGCAACTGACCATGCTCCACACACTTGGGACGAGAAATCGGGGACGTATTTCAATACGCCGTCTGGCGTGCCGTTGGTACAACATGCTTTAAATATGATGTTGGAATTTTACCACGAAGGAAAAATTACCTTGGAGAAAATTGTTGAAAAAATGTGTCATGCTCCTGCGATTTGTTTTGAAATCGAAAAACGAGGTTACGTCCGTGAAGGTTATTGGGCGGATTTGGTTTTGGTGGATTTGGACAAGGAATGGAAAGTGACGAAAGATAATCTTTATTACAAATGTGGTTGGTCACCGTTTGAAGGGCATACGTTTAAAGGTGTGATTGATACGACAATTGTGAGTGGTCATATTGCTTACGCTGGTGGGGAATTTGATGAAAGTAAGAAGGGAGAACGCCTAACATTCGAGCGTTAACCCACAAAAGCCCCAACGGGGCGACATCATTAGCATCGGGGGAATCCCGATGCACGGGGGAATCCCGATGAACGTGGGAATTCCGATGAACGTGGGAATCCCGATGAACGTGGGAATCCCGATGAACGTGGGAATTCCGATGAACGTGGGAATCCCGATGAACGGGGGAATCCCGATGTATTCGTTCGTATTTCATCGGGCGATGCCCGATGTTAGTGATGTCGCCCCGTTGGGGCTTTTATATATTCTCGTATTTTAATCCCAAACATATTTTTCGTCGTATGGTACTTCATATCTTTTTAGGAATCCTCGGAATTCGTCTTTGAAATTTCGCTTTTCGTGATGTGCTTTTTGGTTGATGATATAGTTTTCTACGACGGCGATTTCACGAGGATTGACGGAAAAAATGCCGTAACCGTCTTGCCAATAGAAATTCTCATAGGCTTCGCCTTGCTTTTTCATCCATTTTGAGGATTCCTTTTTGATTTCTTCTAAGAGTTTTGCCTGTGTAATCGTCCGAGAAAGCGTACACAAAATATGGACATGATTCCGATAACCTCCAACTCGAACAGGCTTACAACCTTGTTCTCTACAAGCACCACCCAAATACAAAAATAATTCTTCCTCAATAGATTCATCTATAAAATCCTGACGATGCTTCGTACTAAACACAATATGAACATAAACCTTAGATAACGACTGCGGCATAACAAAAGCAAATTTAAAAGATTAAAAAAAGGTTGAAAGGAAAGCCCCAAAGGGGCGACATCACTAACATCGGGCATCGCCCGATGAACAAACAACGAATATCCGTCCCACGATACACATATCCGAACGAATACATCGGGCGTAACCCGATGCTAATAATGTCGCCCCGTTGGGGCTTTTTCGCTTCGTCCTTTTAAACAATAAAAAAATTCCTAATTCCTAATTAATCAATACCTCGTGCCCTTCAACTTAAACGTCCGTACCATATTGAAACCAAACATAATATCGCCATTCGTCCAGCTGCCGTTTGTGTTGCTAATAATTGCTTTTTCTTGCATAAAACTGGTATTCGTAACGTGTAATTGGAAAACGTGATTTCCCGTGTTAATATCCACACCGAACGATAACGGGCGAGTGTTACCTGCCAATAAAAACGCATCGGGCGTATAGTAATATTCGGTTGTCAAAGCTACGTTTTTCGTCACTTGCACCCTTGCGCCAATACCCAATGAAAATATATCGTTTGGGTCGGTCGGCATATCGACCAAATTGATGTGAACGTGTGTAGGCATCACTTGTATAGAAAGTCTGTCGCTGAATTTTTTAGCAATTAACAATTGATTAGAAAACGACATTCTGTGCTTAAATAACAACGGCAAATTCGCATCAGGAGCGACTCCACTGACGTAAAATCCGCCATTATAAGTCACCGAAATCGGCATGACGTTGCTTTGTCTCAAAACCCGTGCTTTCAGGAAACTATCGTATTCTTTCGACTTCGTTGTCCGTCCAATACCAACTGATAACCAATCTGTTATGCCATAGGCAAATTCTGTCCGCATTGTCGCTTGATCCAAACCGAACCATTCATAAAAGCCTAAATTAATTGCTCCAAAACGGTGTCCGATATAGAAATCTAAATCACCTGCGCGTTGCGTTTCCGCAGATTGTCCGTTGATGACGTGCGTTCCTCTGAACAAGCCCTGAACGTACACTTTTTCTGTTTCTTGTCCAAAACTGGCAATCGTCAGAAACAAAAATATTGATAGAAAGATTGATTTTTTCATTTGAAGTTTTGTGTTGAAGTGTTAAGGTGTTGAGGTATTGATATTGTTTTTAACCGTACTTTGGAGCTTAAAAAAAGGTTAGCTTCAATTTAACAACATCAATACATCAATACCTCAACGCAATCAAAAAAGAATTAATTATTCGGTGTACCTGCTTTTATCCAAGCGTCAATTTTATCAACATTACATTGCGGCATTTTGCCAGTTTGTGGCATAATCGAATAGCCGCCTGTTCCATTAACAGAATGAAAAAGACTGCCGTCATCTGCCGATATCTTTACGGTTGCGTAATCTTCTAATAATCGCCCCGCACTCGCTGCTGCTCCTTGATGACAGCTCAAACATTGTGCATTAATAATCGGCTCAACATCTAAACTGTACGAAACCGCCACCGTATCGCACTGACTATTATGAAATTGATATAAATCTTCTTTGTTATCATAATAGCAACTGCTCAAAATAAACGTTGTAAAGAGTACAACTACAATTAATTGTTTCATCTGTTTTATTCTTTTTTTAATAATTTTATCAATCGGTTGTATCAAAAGCGAGAACTCAGTGATAAAATTTCAATTTTGATATTACACACACCTTATTTTAATATTTCATTATTACTTTTGATAAAAAAAGAACAAAACGTTTGAAAACAAACATCAAAACAACCTTTTATCTTTTATCTTTTATCCAACCAATAAGTAATAAACAAGTACCCCAGATAAGTAGCCAATAGCTGCTAACCACGTAATTTTTTTGAAGTACCAAATAAAATCAATTTTCAAAATACCCATAATCGCAACACCTGCCGCCGAGCCGATAATCAAAGTACTACCACCGGTTCCAGCACAATACGCCAACAATTCCCAGAAAACGTGATCTCGTGGATACGTTGTGAGCGGATACATTCCGATTGCTCCTGCAACCAACGGCACATTATCCACGATAGACGACAAGAAGCCGACGAGGATATTGATAATATAAATATTACCAAACGTTTCGTCCATTGCGGTTGCTAATTGTCCTAAATGACCAGCGGTTTGCAAACTCGCCACAGCAAGTAGAATTCCTAAGAAAAACAATACACTCGGCATGTCGATTCTCCGAATAACCCCTGAAACCGAAAGGTCATCTTTCTCTTTATGCTCTTTTTTTCTGTGGACAATTTCAACCGTTACCCACAAAACGCCCAAACTGAACAACATTCCCATAAAAGGCGGCAAATGCGTTACCGTTTTGAAAACTGGCACGAACAATAAGCCTAAAACACCCATCCAAAAAATTAGATTTTGCTCGAAACTTGTAATTTCATTATGATTTTCATCCGATTCCTTTGAATCGGGACGTTTTATTGTTCCTTTTTTGGTAAAAGTTATAATCACAAGCGGTATTAATAAACAAACTAAACTTGGTAAAAATACTTTTATAACGATGTTTGCAGCCGTCACTTGACCGCCAATCCAGAGCATAATCGTTGTCACATCACCGATAGGCGACCATGCACCCCCTGCGTTTGCCGCAATGACGACCATTCCTGCAAAAAACCAAAGGTCTTCCTTGTCTGCAATCAGTTTTTTTAACAATGCCGCCATAACGATAGCCGTTGTTAAATTATCCAAAACTGCAGAAAAAAAGAAGGTCACTATACAAATTATCCAAAGTAATTTGACCCTGTCCGTTGTGCGGATTTTATCCGTTACGACATTGAATCCGTCGTGTGCATCGACCAGCTCTACGATGGTCATTGCACCTAATAAAAAGAATAAAATCTCAGCGATTTCGCCAACGTGATGCAAGACGGCTTCATCAATAAAACCTTCTTCGATATTTGGAAAAATGGTTTCCTGCCCAAAGACAAGTAAGGTCCAACAAATGACACCAGTCAAAATAGCTGATGCTGCTTTATCAATTTTTAAAGGATGCTCAAGGGCGATAAACGAATACCCAAGCACAAAAACGACAATCATTAAAATATACATGATTTTACTGGTTTAGTATTATAATTTATTTTTTCACGACTCGCTTACTTTTAAACAAAATCGCCGCATAATTACAAAAATCCAATAGCATTTTCAGCTATTTCGACTTTAATATTTATGTGAATTTGAAAAATAAATTACTACCGTTTTTTCTTTCTACTTTAATTATCTAAAGCTCCATTTGCAATCCATTGATTTAATAGCGAGATATTGCAATCAGTCAATTTTATACCTGAAGTTGGCATCACAGGATAACCAGGTTTATGTTCGATTGTTCCCATCAAAATACCGCTATTAGCGTAAGGTAAAATCCTTGCGTAAGAATTTAATTTCACCGCTCCTTCCGCACGATTATCATTATGACAACCGACACAATTCATTTCAACAATCGGATAAACCACGGCTGTGAAAGTTGCATTTGCAGTAGAATCACAATCTAATTTACAAGTCGTATTTAACGCCCCCTGATTAATCCATTTTTTGATTAAATCTTTTTGTATTTGTGTAAACGGTGCATCTGGCGGCGGTGGCATAACCTCGTCACCTGTTTCATTTAACACTTTGTAAAGTTCACTTTCGTTAATATTATTTGGTGTAACTTCTCTCATAATCGTTTGATAATCAATCAAAACAACACCTTCTTCTGCTGTAATTGCATCATGGCAACCGCTCATTGCACAACCCGAAGAAATTAAAGGTAAAATCTCATATTGAAAAGAAACAATACCAGTTGCACAAGTTCCATCAGCGGTTTCTCCTGTGAAACCGTCTGGTAATAAAGGCTCTGTCGTACAAGCCCAAATTGTTGCTATAAATATAACTACGACTAATATTTTTGATTTCATTTTTTTATTTTACATGGTGTTACCAAATCTCAATGTTATCGCC
>Ga0222647_1000277_pt1 | contig 26581 bp, 20 predicted proteins | sample AntAcemetagen333_FD_179864 | JGI IMG/M metagenome (GOLD analysis project Ga0222647, IMG submission 179864) | Saline water microbial communities from Ace Lake, Antarctica - #333 | ecosystem: Environmental > Aquatic > Non-marine Saline and Alkaline > Saline | place: Antarctica: Ace Lake...
AGAAGTTAGCCATATTATAACTTGTTGTATCTTTAAATTGTCTATCATTTGTGATTTCTCTATAATTCATATTTTTTTAAGCAAATTTAACTATTTTATTGACTATCAGAGATTAACAAGTCTATTAAAGAAAAAGAAACCAATAACGCCTAAAATTGCCAAAATTATAATCCCAGAAACGATGAGCAGTCCTTTGCTTCGTTTAGGTATTTCTGTTTGATGAGCATTAATATTTGTAGCGATTTCGTTCATACATTTCTTTTTATTAATTTGAGGATTCAAAAATACATATATTCCAAATAGTTTTTCCAATTCACTTTAATTTTTCGTTACTTCGTATGTTTTTGAACCACAACTTGTCCCGATTTTCTCGGGAAAGATACAAAGGACACAAAGGCTTTTTGGAAAGTTTGAAAATTTTCAATCAACTTTTAAAAAATTGTAATTCAAACTAACGGAATCGTAATTCACAAAAGTATTAGGAACGAAATTCATACATGAAAGATTCTCCGAATAAAAAAGCGTGGCAACGTTTTAAACGCAATCGTCCTGGCATTCTTGGCTTGATGATGGTTGGTTTTGCTGTTATTTTAGCCTTGTTTGGCTACCTCATTACACCCGACAAAACGCCTAATGCGAATGACCAAATTAATGAAATTCGAGATGCAGATTTGGGCTTTTCAACACAAATTCTAAAAGTGCGAAAAAATCGGCTGTTTGAAAATGTTGGCTTTTTCAGTCGAGTCTTTTTTGGTGCTGAAAATGAGTATCAACTTGTTCCAATTACAGCGTTTGAATTTGATAAAGACAGTATCAAAGTTTTGATTTTTCAAGGCGAAGAGGAGGCTGGAAAACCAACCGAATTTGCGTTGGCAGATGTTATTTATCCGATTTCCGCAACACAAAATAAAATTCAGCTTATTAATAAAAAACAATCTTTTTTTAATGTTAATAATGAACGACAAACGATTAATCTAACGGAATTACAAAAAACGGTAACAGAAAATCACCTCACTCATCGAACGTTTTGGTTAGGAACAGATCATTTTGGTCGAGATATTTTAAGTCGATTGATTATTGGCGTTCGGGTTTCATTGTTAGTTGGCTTAATTGCAGTGATTATTTCCTTGACGATTGGTATTTTTATGGGCGCAATTGCTGGTTATTATGGCAAGAAAGTCGATGATTTTATTATGCTAATCATTAATACGGTTTGGTCAATTCCTACCCTACTTTTAGTTTTTGCGTTAATCATTGCGTTAGGTCGAGGATTTTGGCAAATATTTTTGGCAGTAGGTTTGACGATGTGGGTCGATGTGGCGAGAATCGTTCGGGGGCAAGTGATGAGCGTCAAAACAATACAATTTGTGGAAGCCGGACAAAGTCTTGGCTTTTCAAATTTTCGCATCATTTTCAAACATATTTTACCGAATATTTTGGGGCCAGTCATGGTGATTGCAGCAGCGAATTTTGCGACTGCCATATTGATAGAAGCTGGTTTGAGTTATTTGGGTTTTGGAATCCAGCCACCGCAGCCATCGTGGGGAAATATGCTAAAAGATGGATACGGTTATTTTATTAGTAGCAATATTTATCCTGCATTGTTTCCAGGATTGTCTATAATGCTGATGGTTTTGGCGTTTAACTTAGTCGGTAATGCGTTTCGAGATGCGTTAGACGTGAAAGGAATGGAAAATTAATTATAGGTATTTTGGTATTGAGAAAGGAGTCGGACGCTTTGAAAACGTCCGACTCCTAAACGTCAACATATCAACGCATCAAAAAAACTGAAAATATGTTTCAAACCACATTACAAGTTTGGTTACAACAGTTTGATAATGAATGGCTTATTCGCTTTTTTCAATTAATTACAGCGTTGGGCTATCCTCAGTTTTTCTTTCTTTTTTTACTGGCGGTTGTTTTCGGAATTTCCTTTCGGAAAGGATTTATTTTGTTGCTGCTGATTATGTGGACAACCGTTGTGACGATATTATTAAAAGAAGCTTTTGAATTACCTCGACCTTATATGGTCAGTGAGCAAGTTCAACTTTGGGACGGAGGCGTAGATACCGATGTGGCGATTTTAAAAGACGGTTCGGCAACCCATTTTTTTGAACTCTTGCCGAAACAAACTACGGATTATTTTAAAAATAAGACAATTCCCAATGGTTTTCCTTCGGGACATACGAGTATTGCAATAGCGTTTTGGGGAGCATTGGGGCTATTATTTCGGAAAAAATGGTTGAATTTTATCGTCATTCCTTTGATATTTTTAATTCCTTTTTCAAGGGTGTATTTAGGCGTTCACTTTGTTGCAGATATTTTAGGCGGTTATTTGATTGGCGGCATCATGCTTTGGTCTTTTTATAAATTAGTCATTAATCCTTCGAGTTTGAAAATTTATATGCAGACGCATCGGCACAAATTCGCATTTGACATAAAAACTTTTCTAATTTTAATTCCACCAATTATTGGTTTTTTGCTATTAGAAGATAGCAAATATTTGATTGCGGCAGGTGTTCCGTTGGGTTTTGGTTTAGGATTTTTGATAATTGCCGAAAAAGGGTTGCCAATTGAAACAGGAAGCTTATTTCATCGTATGAGTAAAGTTCTTAGCGCTGTTGCTATTTTTGTATTGACTATTTTAATATTAGATATTATTGCAAAAGCAATAAATATTTCCGACAATCGCTTGTATATTTTTGTAAAATACATTTTAGCTGCTTTTAATATAGCGGCACTCGCAACATTATTACATTTTCGACTACAATGGTCTAAAAGAGAGAAGCACGAGGGATTATGATTTTTTCATATCAAAATTTCTTACTGCTTATTCTATATTCAATTTGATATATGAAAAAGAATTGGTACTTATTCTGCTTTTTGTTTTGTTGCCTTAGCTCCGTTTGGGGGCAATCAAATATTGTATTCAATCACCTTTCTATATTTGACGGGCTTTCTCAAGCTACCGTCAGTAGTATTTTACAAGATAAAGATGATATAATATGGTTGGGTACTCGTGATGGTCTAAACCGATATAATGGTTATACTTTTGAAAAGTATAAGTATAATCTTCGCAATCCAAAAAGTATTAGTAATAATAATATATCAATCGTTTACGAGGACAAAGTAGGTGATTTGTGGATTGGTACGAATAATGGATTGAATAGATTTAACAGAAATACGCAAGAATTTGAGCGTTTTTTTGCAGATTCTGGTAATGAAAATACGCTAAGTGACGATAATATTCGAGCGATAGCGGAAGATGCCGCAGGGAATTTATGGATTGCGACAAGTGAAGGTGGATTGTGTAAAATAGATTTTACAGGAACTAAAAGTCAAAGAAAAGTTAATCGATTCATCACATTCAAACCCAATTCAAATCAATCAAGTAGTCTTTCAAATGCTTCTGTCCGAGTGCTATTTTTAGATGATCTTGGCAATTTTTGGATTGGTACAGATAGTGGATTAAATTTATTGATAAATAATAATGGACAGTTTTCTTTTGAGAAAATTACTTTGCCTGAACTTGATTTATCTTCAATTGCCTTCAGTTCCATTGCAGATGATAAACGAGGTAATTTGTGGTTGGGTACTTGGGGGCAGGGTTTAATTAAAATGTCAAATACTAAAAGTCAACGTACTTTTGAACAATTTTTACCTAATAAATCCACAAATGGACTTGAAGAGGAATTTATTTATTCCCTACAACTTGACAAATCAGGTGATGTTTGGGTCGGATTATGGACAAACGGTTTACATAAAATAGAACAGGATCAACGAGGCGAAACGATATTCACCTACTATCAGCACGAGCCGCTCAACCCTAAAAGTCTTTGTCACAATTCTATTCGTTCGCTTTATCAAGACAAATTTGGCGTCTTATGGATAGGAACTTATGGCAACGGAATTAGTAAAATTGACCCAAATGCAACAAAATTCGAGCATTATTATCGCAATGTCTATAATCCGAAAAGTCTTCAAAGTGAAGATACGTATGCCATTGCAGAAGATAATTATGGTGGACTTTGGATTGGTAGTTGGATAGGAGGAATCCATCGAACTCAAGATATTACGTCAGGTGATTACGAACATTTCAGTACCAATCGCTTTAGTAATTTTGCAAATGAAAAAGTCAAGAATTTTTTATTGGATTCGAAAGGGCGTTTTTGGATTAGTACTTGGAAAAAAGGGGTTTATAAAGTAAATTTCACTAAAAGTGGAGTGGTTACAGGGTTTGAAAATATTGAAATTCATACAGAAGAAGCGATTCAGTTTAGTGGATACAATGATACACAGCAAGTCTATGAAGATAAAAGTGGTACGATTTGGTTGGCAACCAGCAAGGGTATTTATTATCTAAATGAAAGTGAAAATCGATTTGAATATGTTAATTTTTATAAAAATAAAAAGAACCCAGAAAGTTTGGGAAACGATGATATTCATACCATTTTTGAAGATAGTAAAGGGAACTTTTGGATAGGTACGGCTTGGAGTGGATTGGCTTACGTTCCTATCAATGAAATTGATTTGACCTCAAAAAAAGCGATATTCGTCCATCCTTTTCGGCATAAACGCAGTAATTTATTAAGCATTAGTTCTGATAATATTACCGTCATTTATGAAGATAATAAACAACAACTCTGGATAGGAACAGACGGTGGTATCAATCTTTTCGAATATAAAAATCAAACTTTTACTCATTTTACAGAAGCCGAAGGTTTACCTAATAGTACGATAAGTGCGATATTAGAAGACGAACGTGGGCATCTTTGGATAAGTACAAATAAGGGGATTTCAAAATTCGATACCGAAAAAAGGAGTTTTGAAAACTATGATGTAAGAGATGGTTTGCAAAGCAATGAATTCATACCAAGGTCTTCTTACAAAACGCATTTAGGATGGATGTATTTCGGTGGTATTAATGGTTTCAATCATTTTCATCCTGCAAAAATAAAATCAAATCAACGTCCACCGGCTGTTATATTTACTGATTTTAAAATTTCTAATCAATCCGTTGATTTTAGAAAAGATGACAAAATTATTAGTAAACCAATTCAATTCGTAGATGAAATTCATCTATCGTACAAGGATAAAGTGATTAGTTTTGAATTTGCAGCGTTAAATTATACCAATCCTGATAGAAATCAATACCAATATTTATTGGTTGGTTTCAATAAGGTTTGGCAACAAATCGGTAATCAACGCAATGTCACGCTTACAAATCTGAATCCTGGCACTTATACCCTAAAGGTGAAGGGTGCGAATAGCGACGGTGTTTGGAATGACACCCCTATCGAAATTAAAATTATTATTGCACCTCCTTTTTGGGCGACTTGGTGGTTTAGAGCTTTGATTTTATTGCTTATAGCAGTTGCTGTTTTTGCCTTTATTCGTTATCGGTTAAAACAAGTTCAACGTGAAAATGAAAAGTTAGAAATATTGGTACAAGAACGTACTGAGAAAATCCAACGTCAAAAAGAACTTATTGAAGAACGCTCAAAATTCAAAGAACAATTCTTCTCGAATGTCAGTCACGAACTTCGAACGCCTCTAAATGGAATTTTGGGGATTAGCCATTTATTAGTAAAGACGGAATTAAATAGTACGCAACGTCAATTTACAGATGCGATAAAAATAAGTGCGGATAATTTATTAGTTATTATTAATGACTTATTGGACGTTTCAAAATTGAGTGCAGGGCAATTAGAATTAGTCCAAAGACCTTTTGATACTATAAAATTGATTTCCACTTTATATGAATTATTTCGACCTCGAACAGAGGAAAAAGGTTTGAAATTAATCTTTGAAATTAATAATTCAATTCCACAGTATCTAAAAGGTGATCAAGTTAGATTTTATCAAATTTTAATTAATCTTTTGGGAAATTCATTAAAGTTTACGGCTAAAGGACACATTAAAATGAAAATATCTCCCGAGGAAAAAGCGGGAAAATATTGGTTAAATATTGCTGTGGAAGATACGGGAATCGGTATTCCGTCAGAAAAAATTGATAAAATATTTGGAAATTATACTCAAATAATTGACGCATCAGGCTATCATTATGAAGGCTCAGGACTTGGCCTAACGATAGTCAAGGATTTAATTGATTTGCATAAGGGCGAAATTAACGTTTCCAGCACCTTGGATAGAGGAACAATATTTAATGTTGCACTACCTTTTGCGGTTCCGTCTGAAACAGAAATTGATGACTTTTTACAACAAGAGTCAAATCAAATTTTTAAACAGAAATGGGAAGGTAAAAAGGTTTTATTGATTGAAGATAACGAAGTCAATCAACTCTACGCTCGAAATCTTTTCATCGATTGGCAGCTAAACGCTGACTTTGCAGAAACCGTCAAAGAAGCGCAAGATAAATCCGCATCTATGACTTACGATTGCATCTTAGCAGATATAAAATTACCTGACGGCGATGGTTTAAAATTTGTTCGGTCGGTTCGTAAAAATCAATATCATCCGAATAATCAAACACCTGTCATCGTACTAACTGCGGGAGCTTCTCCAGAAGAGAAATCAAGAGCTAAAGGTTTAGATATTTTTGCTTACATGACGAAACCATTTGATCCAGACAGTTTGATGCGAGCGTTAAACTTGGTATTTAACCAACATCCAATATCCAAATCAAAGGACGTAGAAGACGAAATTGATTATGATTATCTTGCCCATTTAGGGAAGTTAGTTAAATTTAATAAATCACACCTTGTCAAAATTATTGATATTTATTTGGGGCAAGTACCTAATTTTGAAAAAAATATCAATCGGGCTATTCAGGATAGAGATTACGAAAGTTTATATTTTGAAACGCATAGTATGCTCTCTTCACTTCGTACAATAGGAGTTTCAGAATTGGTAGAGATTATCGGTAATTTGAATAATGCCGCTCGCCAATTGACTTCATTTGAAATCATTGAGGAGATTAATGAAGACTTTGAGCGGTTACACAAAATTCATTTGGTGAAATTGAAAAACGAATCAAAAAAACTCAAAACTGAAATTCAGCGATTGAGTTCTCAAATGGTTTAGGAAAAAATTAGTTTGGATTATAAAAAACAAAAAGGAATATCTAACTAAAGATATTCCTTTTTTGTTGGAGGTCGATAACGGATTCGAACCGTTGTACGAGGTTTTGCAGACCTCTGCCTAGCCACTCGGCCAACCGACCCTTTTAATTTGAACGCAAATATATGATATTTCCATTGAAACTATACAACCTAAACCGCTTATTTATTCAATTTGTTTTATTTTTATTCAATTTGTTTTACGAATTTCAATCCGAAACACTCTAAATCAAATTAACCCCTTGATTATCAATAAGATAAAATTCTTTAAGAAGTTTTACTTCAACGTAGATAAATCTTTAACAAAGCCTTCAAAACCTTCCGCTTTAATCTGTGGCATAAAACTTCGAGCAGCAGCAGACGATGTAAATGTTCCGACAACAACTCGGTAAACCGTTTCACCATCTATTTCATCAATATGAATAATTACTTTACGCCCAGAAAATAATTCCTGAATATGCTCTACTCCATTTAGTACATTGCTGTATTCTGCAAAAACGCCTATTTGAACTGCAAACCCTTTTGCAGGATGAGGAGTTGCCGTAAATTCATACAAACCCGTTACTTTGGATCTGACTTTTGCTTGTATAGGTTTTTCTGGTAACGTATTTATCGCTATCGGTTTAGATTCCTGTACGGGTTCTAGTTTGGGTATGCTCAGTGTCATTTTTGGATTTACCGTACTGAAGGTTGAAGTTGATATCTCGTCTTCTTCAAATATTATATTATCCGTTACAGTTAGTATTTGATTAATAGGTTCTGTAATTGTCAAAACAGGTTGATCAATAACAGATTCTAATATCGGTTTATCCGGTCGACGTATTGCTCTTACTGGTTTTTCCATAACCTGCTCTTCCTTTGGTTCAGGTTTATTCGGAGGTAGATTTGTATCAATGGGCTTTCTTGAAAGTTCGACACGCTCTCTACCAGCGTAAGTTGATTCAGTAGGTGGAGGCATCGCCCTTTGACGATTTTGGGGAATATTATGCTTTTCTAACATTTCACGTAATTTACTTGCGGTTAATGAACCTTCATAAGATTCTAACAGCTCACCTTTCGAACTGAAAATCATAACTGTTGGTAGCAAGTTGACTTCATGTTTATTTCGGACTTCGTAGGCATCAAAGGCCTTAATATCTAATTTTAGTGGGAGGTAATTTCCCTTTATATATTCCCCCAATTCAGGATCCATGAATGTAGTCTGATCCATTAGTTTGCAAGGCAAACAATAGGCTGCATAAAAGTCAATGAAATATAACTTTCCTTCTAATGCCGCTGTTCGTTGCACCTCATTCAATGACCCTTGAAAAAAAATCACCCTACCAAAAGTAATACTTGGTAAGTACAATAAGATGACTATTAATATAAATATTTTCATAGGTGGTTTTTGTATTTGTACGAATATATGACTTTGTACGAAGGTTAACCTATCAGCAGTATATATATTTAAAAAATAGTATAAGAATTTTATTTTTTTTGACGAAAGGATTAAATATAAAATAAAAAAACCTTGCATCGCGAGATACAAGGTTTTTTAAATGCAATTAATCTTTTGATTAGTTTACACCTAATGCTTTTAATGTTTCAATATCTAATTGACCTACAGGTAAGCCACTAGATTTTTGAAATTTAATCAAAGCTGCTTTTGTTTGAGCACCGAAGATATCATCAACAGGACCTGGATTATATCCACGCTCGATTAAAGCTTTCTGGATTTGAGTGATTTTAGCTTCGTTTACATCTTTAGGACATAATACTTCTCTCCACTCAGAAAAACCACCTTTCTTAGTCAATTTACGGATAGAAACAGTTTTGTACTCAGCAGGAATCTCGATAGTACGAGTTTGTGCTGGCGTTTTTACAACTTGTTTGCTTACCGTTTTGTAAGTAGCAGGAATCTCGATAGTACGAGTTTGTGCTGGTGATTTTACAACTAATTTCTTAACAGTTTTATACTCAGCAGGAATCTCGATAGTACGAGTCTGTGTTGGAGTTTTAACCACTTGCTTAGTTAATGTTTGGTACTCAGCAGGGATTTCAACTGTTTCGGTAGTAGCAGGTGTTTTCAAAACTGTTTTTGTAATAGTTTCGTATTTAGCTGGAACTTCAACTAAACACCATACTAAACAATCATCAGGATTAGCTGATAAACAGTTTTTGTCAGCACGACGCTGTACCCATTTAGTTGTTGCAGGAGCAACTTCTTTACGCTCAGTTTCTGTAGCATACTCAGCAGGAACAGGAATCAAACGAGTACCAGCTGCTCTTTTAAGCGCTTGCTCAGATACTGTTTCATACTCAGCAGGGATAGTTTCGATGCGAGTTGAAGCGGCTTTAGTCATGATTGTTTCTTCAGCATCTTCGAATTCTGCAGGAATAATCTCGATACGAGTACCAGCTGCTTTGTTTAAAGCTTGCTCAGTTACTGTTTCATACTCAGCAGGAATAGTTTCTACACGAGTCGAAGCATCCTTAACTTTGATACGTTCCGTTACTGTTTCATACTCATCAGGAATCATACACTTAGCGTAACACTTTCCTGGTTCTGCGTTTGCTGGCGTGTCCTGTGGTTGAGCCACAGCTGCAACTGCAAAAAATAAGAATGCGGCTGCGAATAAAATATTAAATCTTTTCATAACAAATACTATTGGTTTTTTAAAAATTAAAAAAACATTACAGTTTCTTCTCTGCAAATATAATTAATGATATTGTAAAATTCCGAATTTAGAGGTAAATAATTTACTTTTTTTTATACCTAATATGTTAAAGTTAAATATATATATCTCTGTTAATCAATTTGTTAGACATTTAAAAACTTCGGATAACAAATATAATACTTTGTGACTGATTTTGGCGAGATTTCGAAGTCTGAAAACTCTGAGATTCGTTTAATTTTTCCATTTTTAAACTTCACCTTGATTTCTTTTTTGCCCTTACTATAAGTCCGATTTGATTCAGAACCCGTAAAAGCTAAATAAGTTAAATCTTCATCAGAAATATCTTCACCTAATTTGCTTCGCAGCTTGTGACGGATGTTATTTACACGGTCACTATTGATTGGCGTTTCCTTTATTTCTAATGTAAACAAGTTTCGGTTAATTAATCCTTTCGATAAATAAGCCAACACCTTGTCATCATGACTACACCAATTCTTCAAACCACCAACGATATCAACGTCGTCTAATAAGGCATAATGCCTTAATACTTCATCTTTTTGTACTGCTAAATTACCGGTCGTAATATTCTTTTCTAAAAAGAATTTTAAGCTTTCCGAAGCAAAAACACTTTCACCTTGCTGTACTAACCATTTTGCTCGTTTTAATGCTTTTATCAACATTTGTTCCGCGCTCAATACCGTTTTATGCAAATAAACCTGCCAATACATTATCCGACGGGCCAATAGAAACTTTTCAATAGAATAAATTCCTTTTTCTTCAATAACCAATTCATTATTAACAACAGACAACATTTCGATGATTCTGTCATACCCAATTACACCCTCTGCTACACCCGTAAAAAAGCTGTCTCGATTCAGATAATCCATCCTATCCACGTCTAACTGGCTTGATACCAATTGATATAAGAATTTCTTATGGTAATCTTTTTTAAAAATTTTGATAGCTAATGTTAATGCACCGTTAAAGTCCTCATTTAACTTTTCCATAAATAGAATGGAGAGGTCTTCGTGATGTATATCAATTATGGTGTGTTCTAATGTATGAGAAAATGGCCCATGCCCAATATCATGCAATAAGATTGCAATTATCGCTGCTTCGGCTTCATCTTTTGTTATTTCAATACCTTTCTGTTGCAATACCTTTATTGCCTGTATCATTAAATGCATTGCTCCTAAGGCATGGTGAAACCTCGTATGTAATGCACCAGGATAAACATAATGTGTAAGTCCAAGTTGCTTGATTCTTCGTAATCTTTGAAAAACAGGGTGCTCGATCAAATCGAATATCAATTCGAAAGGAATCGTAATAAACCCATACACAGGGTCGTTTATTATTTTTCGTTTATTCATGTCTAATTATAATGCCATAAAGATATTATAATTAATCTTTTTAGAATCAAAAAATGGATTTTTATACAATATTTTTTTTTTATTATCAAACTCTTACTAACTATAATTAACTTAGCATCGTGTTATTTTAGATTATCTTAAGTGTTTGATACAAAGATATATTAAAGATGTTATAATCACCAGCTTTATATTATGATTTTTTATATATTTAATATTCAAGTGATTTGCCATGCTAAAGTCGTTACTAATACTTATTACCTTGCGAAGATAACAGCAATTTAAATTTAGTAGAAATGAATTTTCTGCGTTAAAAAACTATAAAATACTATAAACAAATGAGTGAAATAAAAATATTGTGGGCGGATGATGAGATAGATATGCTCAAACCTCAGGTGATGTTTCTAAAAGGGAAAGGTTACGATGTAATTACGGTTTCCAATGGTTATGATGCTTTGGAAGAGTGTGCAGATGATGACGAGATTGATATTGTATTCTTAGATGAAAGTATGCCTGGACTGACGGGTTTGGAAACTTTGACTAAGATCAAGGAAAAACATCCGAATCTGCCCGTAGTGATGATTACGAAAAACGAGGCGGAAGATATTATGGAGGAGGCTATCGGTGCTCAAATCACGGATTACTTGATTAAACCCGTCAAACCGCAACAAATTATTATGACTTTGCGAAAGGTTTTTGATGGTAAGCGATTGGTCAGAGAAAAAACTCGTTCGGATTATCAACAAGATTTCCGTCAAATTTTTACCGAAATTAATAGCGATTTATCTTTCAGCCAATGGGCGGACGTTTATCGTAAAATCATCAATTGGGAATTAAAATTAGATGCTTCTCAAACGACTGCAATGGCGGATATTCTTGCGATGCAAAAGCAAGAAGCCAACGCTGAGTTTTCAAAATATATTATCAAAAATTATATAGATTGGATTGGTGATAAAAAAGAAAGTCCGATTCTTTCTCATAATTTACTCCGCAATCGAGTATTTCCTTATTACGATGAAAATGTGCCAACCGTTTTATTGGTTATGGATAATTTGCGTTACGATCAATGGAAAGTCATCGAGCCGATTTTGTCCGAACTTTATAAAGTAGAAGACGAGGATTATTTTTATAGTATTTTGCCAACATCTACACAGTATAGTAGGAATGCGATTTTTTCAGGTTTGACACCTTTAGAAATTCAAGAATATTATCCAGAATGGTGGAAAAATGATAATGAAGAAGGTGGAAAAAACTTATTTGAAAAAGAACTTATGGGTGAGCAACTTCGCCGTACTTTCCAAAACCCGCCGAAATTTGACTATATCAAGGTTACGAATGTTAGTCACGGAAAGACCTTATTGGATAATGCACTGAATTATTTGAATAATGATTTGACGGTGATTGTCTATAATTTTATTGATATGCTTTCTCATGCTCGTACCGAAATGGAGGTTTTGAAAGAGTTGGCAAGTGATGAAAGTGCTTACCGTTCTTTGACGAGATCATGGTTTTTACACTCGCCGCTTTGGGAAGCTTTGCAAAAAATGGCAGAGCGTGATATTCAATTATTTATCACGACTGATCACGGTACAATTCGAGTACAAACGCCTTCGAGAGTCATCGGTGATAGAGAAACGACTACGAACTTACGCTACAAAGTAGGTCGTAATTTGCAATATGATAGACGAGATATTTTAGAGGTCAGAACGCCTTCAAAAGGTCAATTACCAACGCCTAACGTTAGCTCTACCTTTATTTTTGCAAAAGAAGATAAATTCTTTTTGTATCCTAATAATTATAATTACTACAATAATTATTACAAAAATACTTTCCAACACGGTGGAATTTCATTAGAAGAAATGATTTGTCCGATTATTACACTTTATAGCAAGTAGGCAATGTTAATTAGGAATCTGGAATTAGGAATATTTTATCGTTTAAGCGTAATCGTTACGACGATAAATTCCTAATTCCGCATTTCTAATTAATAAATAATATGCTAACGGGATAGAAAGTTTTAAGATTTGAAATTTATAATCATCTTTGCTTTCACTAAATAACAAGTTTTAATAACGATATGGAAATGAAATTATTTAAAATAACATTACTGTTACTTTTCATTACGACCATGATGAATGCACAGCCAACATCGGGGCAAATCGCCTACTATTCCTTTGATAATTGCGACGCTACCGATGACGCAGGAAATGGCTCTGACGGTATAGTATTCGGCAATCCAACTTGTGAATGCGGTGTAAGTGGTCAAGCATTACAATTTGATGGCATTGATGATTATGTAACTTTTACAGGCGTCGTAAATAGTGTATTCCAGACACAAGATTTCACATTAACGTTTTATTTCAAAACACAAGAAACAAGTGCGATTACACAAGATATTATTTCTAAAAGAACCGGTTGCGATGACAATACAATGTTCAGTATTGAATACATTCATAATTTAGATTTTTTGACGGTGAACGTTGTCGAATCAGGAAACGGAAGTGCCTTTCTTTCTGCAAATGCAGCTTCTACTTGTTGGCATCACTGCGTTGTATCAAGAGATGGCGGTGATGTTTTCTTATATTTAGATGGGGAGTTGAAAATGAAAACGTCAACACCAAATCTATTAGATATAGATAATAATGCACCTCTTGCGATAGGAAATAGTCCCTGTATTAATCAAACCATTTCTCGGTTCAAAGGATTGATTGACGAAATGTATGTCTATAATATTGCCCTTCGTCCTGATCAATTAGAAGATTTTGACCTTGCTCCAGATATGATTGGCAATAGAGATACCATCTTATATACTGGCAACTCTTTAAATACCTTTGTTAGCAATACTTGTGCAAGTAGCTTTTTGTGGTCACCTGTGGATTTTGTCGATGATCCGACAAGTGCCGTAACAACGATTACACCTGAAGATACCGCGAGTTATGTTTTAAGAATTACAGACGATAATTTTTGTGTCATGTATGATACTTTGACGATTAATGTTATCAACCCTGAAGATTTGCCTTGCGATGAAGTCTTCTTACCAAAAGCTTTCACTCCAAATGGCGATTTGTTGAACGACCTTTTTGGTATTAGTAATCCTTATATTCTCCAACAATTAGAGATTTTTGAGATTTTTGACCGATGGGGAACAAGGGTTTTTGCAACCGATAACCCGTTCGATACATGGGATGGAACATATAAAAGTCAACCTCTAAACCCAGGTCTTTTTATTTGGAGAGTTGAGTATTCCTGCGAGAATCAAGCACAATCTGCAACGGGAACAGTAACGATTATTCGGTAAAGACGAATTCGTATAGGGATCAAAAGGGCAACATTTATGATAAATGTTGCCCTTTTGATTTTTGAAATTAAATTTTTGTTCGTGTTGATATTATGCAAAATAATCAATACCTCGACACGAAAACGTAGGCTATTTCTGATTTTCGTTTTATCACGGGATTTTTCAAAAAGGTAAATAATTTTCAATTAAATGATTAAAACCCTGTCACTTTTATTAAAAATTTGTTAATAAATTTACGTAAAGGTCAAATGGAAGTCATAAAAACAATAGCAAAAGACGTTTTCATCAACAATAATTTAGAGCAAAGAATAATACATTTAATATTATTGTAACTTTAAAACCGAAAGTAGATGATTTTTCATCTAAAAATTAAAATTATACACAAAATTACATCGCAGGAATAATGAAAAAATTCAACCTTATTACAGCAATATTGGTCTGTGCCATAGTTGCAGTTCAACTGCAAGCACAACCCAATGTCATGCCCGAGATTGAGGAGGTACTCAAAAAAGGGCAAAAAAGTATGACCTTACCTGATTTTTTGAATTTATTGGGATTAGATGGACAATTGTTCGAGGACACCAAAAAGATTCAAGGCGTTCAATCCTTTTCGTACAAAAAACAATTTCCTTATAATAGAGTCAGCTTCCAGACCAACTGGTTTGCCTTCGCATTCTTAACAGATACTCGACAAAGAATCCTTTTTTCGTCTGTTGAATTACTTGGCGTAAAAACAGAGGATAAAAGAGTTTTCAATCAAGCACACGTTGATTTTCAGTCTTTTATAAATGTACACGAGGCTTTTTATAACATCAAAATTGATATTACAAATGAGTATATTTCGCCTTTAAAGGATTTCAAACTTTGTATTGATTTAGATATGCACAATGAGGAATTCGAGGGTATGATTGGGATGGTGAATAATCGAAATATTGCACGATTAGAATACTGGCTAAAATCGATGAACCCAGCAATTCAGGCTTATGCTGTTATTGGCTTCGATATTTTGGATAGATATGATACCGCTTTTAAATTAACAAAACAGCAAGAAAAAATCATCAAACACATCAAAACAATGGAAAGTAATGTTAGTTTCCGTTCTAATTTTGACCCTACAAATGAGATTGCTCTAAGTATCGCATTATCTGACAGTTATTTGGAAACTTATTGGTACATTATTAAAGATTATGGTTTATTGAATTAGACATCCTTTCGCTTAAAAAAATAGATAAGGCGTATTCTTTCATTAGAATACGCCTTATTTATTTTTATAGATATACTAAATTGCTATTTTAGAGTTTGAAATTTAGTATCGTTATTTGTTAAAAATTAAATCTATGAAAACCATTATATTTATTCCATTCTTAATGCTCATTTGTTGTGCAGGATATGGACAAACCTCACAAGAAGAATATAATTTCATCACCAAAGGATATCGATTCACCGTAGATTATGGTTTGGATATGAAAAAAGAATATTCGGTAAAACAGTTAAAAGAATATGATTTAACGCCCAACTGTTCTGCTGTTATCAGTGGACTTTTTCGAGCAGGAACCAGCGATTTAGCAGGTTATTTATTGTCAATAAAAGATGGTTCTTTTGAAAAAGATATTTGCATTCCGACCGAAAATTCGACGACCGATATTTGGAAACAATATGATTATATGTTGCAATCCCTACCGCTTTCGACTCAACGTTATGTCACGATTACGTTATCCCGTTTTTTGTCTCAAAAACCAGCTTTACAGAATCCCAAAAAGTCAGCGATTGATTCCCTACCCGTAGAAATACCCACTACGTTTTCGGAAGAAGGAACGGGCGGTATTGTCATTCCTAAAAAGACAAATCCCCTGTTACCAAGTCATGTACAAGGAATCAATCACCACACGATTCGCTTTTTTCCTGACCCTCCGCAAACAGCTAAGGAGATAAATGGTAATTTGAAATTGGAAATTTGTGTCAATAAGGAAGGTGATGTATTGGAGGCTTCAATTTTGGATGCGGAATCTTCGATTAAGGATAATGATGTAAAAGATTTGGTTTTGGCGAATGTCCGAAAGTATAAATTTTCATTAAATGTTTATGCTCCCAATTTGGAATGTGGCTACATTACTTATACATTTACAAAAACAGCAGATGATGAATAAAGATACGCCGATGGGCAGAATGATGGAAATAATGCCACAAGTTGGTGAAGTCGTTTGGATAGGAATTCGACCTGAAAGGCGGGCAGAAATGACCGTTTTGCAATCCGTAAAAGCAGATAAGGCAACGGCTCTGGAAGGCGACCGATATCATACGGACGGCAAACGACAGGTTACTTTGATTCAATTTGAACACCTTTTAGCCGTTACCGCAATTATGAAAAGACCCGTTCGCCCAGAGTTGGTTCGCAGGAATATTGTGGTGAAAGGTATCAACCTTTTGGCGTTAAGAGATAAGCAATTCAAAATCGGTAATGTCATTCTTGAAACCGCGGGTTTGTGTCATCCTTGTTCTCGAATGGAGGAAAATTTGGGGGACGGCGGTTATAATGCAATGCGTGGACATGGCGGAATTACCGCAAAAATTATTCATTCGGGCGAGATAAAAATGGGCGATACCATTTCCATTTAAAACTAAATATCCGACGACGGCAGATTTTGTTTTTTCATTAGTCATTGGTCATTTTCGGGGTGAGGTTAAGGTGCGTAGGTTGATAAGTTTTTAATTTGTTGCACTAATTATAATCTTATCGTGGAACTGTTTGTTAAAACATTATCGTAGAATAATAACATTAGTAAAAAAATAAATAATATGTGGACAGAAACTAATAACAAATTACAAGTAACTTTAAAATTCAAAGATTTCATGGAAGCATTCGCTTTTATGACCGAAGTCGCTTTTCATGCGGAAAAACAAAACCATCATCCAAACTGGAGCAACGTTTGGAACACGGTCGAGATTCAATTGACAACGCACGACGAAGGAAATACGGTGACGGAAAAGGATAGAAAATTGGCGAAAGCCATTGAAGGCATTTATGGAAAGTATAAATCCTAATTAAGTATATGTTACAAGAGTCGTGGTTTAAATATTTGGCTCTTTGACAATTTCTGCAAAATTCGAATAAATTGAGATTTTCGTAACGGCTGTCTTTAGCTGCCGCAAGGATTTTGAGACTTTTCGGAAGCTAAAGTAGCCGCTACGTACAGAAATTGTCAAAGAGCCAAATATTTTTTGTTCTGACGCTGAACTCTGAAAATTGAAAAAAGTAGCCAGTTGAAATTTAATCGTTAATAATTAATCGTTAATAATTAAATTTTAAGTAGATTTGCAGCCGCTAAGAAATAATCTTCGTGATTAACATTGGTAACTAAAAAAAAATATAAACATGGCTATTTATTTAGGCAAAGAAAAAATGGAAGAAATCTTCGCAGAATACGGCGGAGATGGTAAGAACACAGGTTCTACAGAAGGTCAAGTTGCTTTGTTCACATACCGCATAGGCGAAATGGCAAAGCATTTGCAAAAAAATCAGAAAGACCACTCTTGTCGTCGTTCTTTATTACGTTTGGTAGGTAAACGTAGAAAATTATTAAGATACTTATCAAAGAAAAACATTACTGCATATCGTGCATTAATCGAGAAATTAAATATCCGTAAGTAAGCGAATATTTCAAAATAAACAAAAGCGTGATTTCTTCGGAAGTCACGCTTTTTTTATTGGATGATAAATAATTTTATAGCTTAAATTCATCGTTTACCTCAACGCTTGATGTACCACAATTCCAAAAGTTACCGCCACATTCAAACAGTTGGTTTCACCAATTTGAGGAATATAAACCGCTTCATCAATTATTTCAATAATATCCGCAGGCAAGCCATCTCGTTCACTTCCAAAAATCAATAAATCAGCGGCTTCAAATTGAAAGTCGTTTAGATATTTTGCGGTTTTATTCACGATCGTTCCGACCTTTCGACCTTCATAACTCGCTAAAAATTCCAATGGATTATCCACTCGAATTATTTCAATATGGTCAACCGCTCCCGCCGTCCAAACCTTCGCCATGTGAGCCATATCCGCACGTCCTTTTTTATTCGTAGGCGGTTTTATTAAGTCATTTTTGTCATAAATATAAATTCGTTTAAAACCGTAAAACTCACCGGTACGAATCATTGAAGATAAATTTGGGCGGTATTCTGGTGCAAAAAGTAGTAAATCCATTTTTTTATTTTTAAACTTCAATTACAAATTCAAATTCAAAAAAAATTAAACCTAAACTTATGAGTTTGAAAACTTAACAGTTTGAAATTTGAAATTTCTAATTTCCCAATTCCTTAATCGCCAACCATGCCATCAAACCAACACCGACTACCAAAGCCAATTCGTCAATATCAAAGGTATCGGTATGAACGGGGGACGTGATGCCTTTTGCAACGTTTCCAGTTCCCAAACGGTAAAAAGTCGCAGGCATTTCTTGTGAATAATACGAAAAGTCTTCCGCCGTCATTCTAAGCGGCAAATCAACGACGTTTTCCGCACCCAAATATTCAATGGCGAAATCTTTCACTTTAGCCGTCAAAGGTTCGTCATTGCGCAAGCAGGGATAACCTTTTATAATCTTAAAATCACATTTTCCATCCATTGCCTCCACGATACCAACGCCCATTTTGTGCATTTTTTCGTGTGCAATCATTCGCCATTCTTCATTCATACAGCGAAAAGTTCCTTTTATTTTGACTTCATTCGGAATAATATTAGTCGAACCGTTCGCAATAATACTCCCGAAAGTCAATAAGGCAGGGACGGTTTGGTCTAATTGTCGGCTAATCACTTGCTGCAAAGCCGTAATCATTTGCGCCGCAATCGTCACGGGGTCGATGCAATCTTGCGGCATCGCGCCGTGTCCACCTTTTCCAGTGATTGTAATATAAATTTCATCTGCCGAAGCCATGTACATTCCACCACGAAGACCGATTTTACCAGTTTCCAAAGGCGGATGAACGTGTTGTCCAAAAATGCTGGTCGGGGTCGGATTGCGTAAAACGCCTTCTTTAATCATAATCGACGCACCGCCTGGTAACAACTCTTCCGCAGGTTGAAAAATCAACTTTATCGTTCCTTCAAAATCACCTTTCAATTCATTCAAAATACGAGCCGCACCCAACAACGAAGCCGTATGCACATCATGTCCGCAAGCGTGCATAATTCCCTCATTTTGAGATTTGTAAGGCACATTATTCGCTTCAATAATCGGCAAAGCATCAATATCGGCACGTAAAGCCACGACATTTTTATCAGGATTTTTTCCCTTTATTAACGCCACTACCCCATTATCTGCCATGCGTTGATACGCAATACCCATTGCGTCCAACTGTTCTGTGATATATTTCCCAGTTCGAATTTCTTTGAACGATAATTCAGGATTGGCGTGAATATGTCGGCGAACCGCAACCGTATCTTGATGGTATTTTTTTGCTAATATTTGAATTTTCTCTTTCATGTTGATTGATTTGTTGATTGGTCGTTAGAAATCGTATCGGTTTGATATACTTAAAAAGCCATCTCGAACGATTCGAGATGGCTTTTATATATTTTATATAGCAAGTTTTACTTTTACGATTGGCAAACTGCCAACTGAAAACTGCCGACTAATTTTACCCTTGTAAAGCTTTCGCCATAGTTTCTCCAATCGCTGCAGGAGATTCTACTACGTGAATACCACACGCGCGCATGATTTCCATTTTGGCTTCAGCCGTATCATCTTTTCCACCAATAATCGCACCTGCGTGACCCATTGTACGACCTTTAGGAGCAGTTTGACCAGCGATAAAACCAACTACTGGTTTTGTACCGTTATCTTTAATCCAACGAGCAGCATCAGCTTCCATGTTACCACCGATTTCACCAATTAAGATAATTCCATCCGTATCAGGATCTTCCATTAATAATTTAACAGCGTCCAAAGTCGTCGTTCCAATAATTGGATCACCACCGATACCGATACAAGTTGATTGACCCATTCCTGCTTTAGTTACTTGATCTACGGCTTCGTAAGTCAATGTACCTGAACGAGAAACGATACCAATACGACCTGGCGTATGAATAAAGCCTGGCATAATACCTACCTTCGCACCACCTGGTGTCATCACCCCTGGGCAGTTTGGCCCAATCAAACGACAATCACGCTCTTCGATATAAGCTTTCACTTTCACCATATCTTGAACAGGAATACCTTCCGTGATACAAATAATCACTTTGATACCAGCATCAGCCGCTTCCATTATCGCATCACCCGCAAAAGCTGGTGGCACAAAAATAATAGATGTATCTGCGCCTGCTTGATCTACAGCATCTTTTACGGTATTGAAAACCGGACAGTCTAAATGTGTTAAACCACCTTTTCCAGGCGTTACACCACCGACTACATTCGTTCCGTATTCAATCATCTGAGTTGCATGGAAAGTACCCTCTTTTCCGGTGAAACCTTGTACGATAACCTTTGAATCTTTTGTTACTAAAACAGCCATTTGAATTTTACTATTTTTGTTTAGGAATGAAAATTTTAAACTTTTATTCCGTTTAATTTATGTTTGTAGCGCAAGGACATATCCTTGCTTTAATGTTAGTGACAATATATAATGAAGATTGGCAAAGGCGTGCCGTTTGCCCTGCGTTATTCTTTTTCGATTACAAAAACTTCTTCATTTGACTTCTTCATCAAATGCTGCTCCCGAGCAAATTTTTCAAAATTCTCATCGGTAGTAAACAGCTCTTTTTTGCGTTCTTTTACCTCTTCGATATTTGTTTCGTAATATTCTTTTTGAGTCTGCAAATTTCGGAGCGTTTGTTCCAACTTGATTTGATTAATCACTCTCGAACGGTCAAAAAATAACATCCAAATACAAAAAAACAAAGTTGCCACTAAAAACTTATTCATTAGTGGACGATAAGCTATTGGTATCGTGGAACTTACATAATCAAAAAGTGACCGCTTTTGCATGACATCGATTTTTAAATTTCGCCACAAAATACGGACTATTTGATGAGTCGCAAAGGGAATTGATAAAAAAATAAGAATGTAGATTTAGGCTTTAATTCTTACCAAAATGATATTGTCAATATTTTTTAATTAAATCTATAAAAAAACGTCATTACGAACTTAATCGCAATAACGTTTCTTTGAATTTAAAAATCAAATTTATGAATGTACATAAAGTTTTACTTTTTGATATAACTCTTTGGGATTGAACGGTTTACCGATATAATCATTCATACCTGATGCAAACATTTTTTCCCTAACTTCATATTCCGCCGAGCTCGTCAATGCTAATATAGGAACATTGACATTTTTATTTTCAAGACTTCTTATCATTTCCGCCGTTTGAAATCCGCTAATTCCCGGTAAATGTAAATCCATTAATACGATGTCATATTGATTTTTTTCTGTCAATTCGATAGCCGTTTCTCCGTCATTGACCGCATCAACGGTATAATTACATTTTAATAAAAACCGCTTAACTAACATTTGCGTCATTGTATGGTCTTCTACTAATAAAACACTACAAGTTCCCTCTGCTTTTGCTCGTTCAAAAATATTCGATAATACTGAACCCGATTCTTTTTCATGGATGGGGCTTTTATTGTTTAATGAATTGTTTAAGTTTGTTTGTTCCATGATTGATAATTTACGTGAATAGAATACTTTAAAAAATTTATTAATGCGACACGAAAAAAGATATATCCCAATGTAATTCAAAATATTTTCAATCCCACCTTTCAAGCCAAATAAATCCTTTTGTTATAAAAAAGCAGTCTAATATTGTTCCATAAGTTGTTAGCGTTATGCAAAATATAATGCTTAATTTTTATTGTTTAATGCTCTATTGCTTTAGAATTGAATTGTCCTTATGAAAAATGGGTTTCATTTTGCAGCCAAAACCTTTTTTTGCAAAACTTAGACTCTTTTGAATCCATGATATTACGAAAAAAATCATAGGAAATCATAGAAAGAATTGAGGTAGAGAAAACAGGACGCAAATAACCATAATTTCAATCTCTTTTATAATTCAATCCGTTCTTTCTAAAACGTCGCCGTTGTATTATTTATTTTTGCATCTGCAATGCAGCACTGGTCAAAATAGTAAAGTATCAGTAACAATATACCAATAATTTATAGTTATATAATATGATTAAAATCAACTCTTTAATACATTTTAATAAAAAAGGGTTTTACCTTTCGGCAAAACCCTTTTTTGATTTTCATCGTCTTACGTACACGGCAAAAGCATTACCGTTTACCCTACGCATTCACTTTATAAATCACGCCCATTTTTTCCAAATTTTCAATAAATTCATTATCCGCTTCCACTTGTCTTATCTTAGAAAACAACGGCAATTTTTGTTTATTCATAGAATCAATAAACAACATTTTTAATTTGTGTTTTCCTTTTTTTCGTTTACACAAATTATCTAACCGTTCCACAAGTTTTATATCAATATTCGCAATATCAATCGTTAAGCGAATCGACTCAATTCGGTCTTTTCCAACCGTATCCAACAACGACATTTCATTGATATTAAAATCAAAATCGCCTTTATTTCTCCAACTCGGACGGAACTTTCCAGAAACATAAACCGCTTCTCCGTCATTCATATAATTTTTAAACTTAATATAATCCTCGCCAAACAAAACAAATTCCTTTGTTCCATCAAAGTCTTGCAGCTCAAATTTGCCCCAACCTGTTCCTTTTTTAGAAATCCGATGTTGCGGTGCCACAATCATTCCTGCGATATTAATCGCTGCCGAATTATTCTTTTGTTTCTCCAAATCTTTGACCGAACAAGTCGTAAAACTCCTAATTTCGATACGATAATCATCCAACGGATGACCACTTATAAAAATCCCCGTTACGTCTTTTTCCTTATTCAATTTCGTAATTAATCCCCATTCTTCCGATTGCGGAATCTTAGGTTCTGGAATCATAATATCGTCCGAAGCACCAAAAAGTGAAGTTTTTGCCGAAACCAATTGACTTGCGTAAGCAGCACCATACTTTAGTAAATGCTCCAAAAACGTATCATATTTATCCGACGGAACAAAATATTGCGCACGGTGCATCTCTGGAAACAAATCAAACCCACCGCCAAGTACCAAACTCTCCACGACCCGCTTATTAATAGATTTTCCACCGCTCAAACGCCTAAAAAAGTCAAAGATATTTTCAAAATTTCCTTTCTCCCGTTCTGCCAGAATATCCCCAACAGGCCCTTCGCCCACCCCTTTCAAACCTGACATTCCAAAACGAATTTGACCTTCATTATTAACCGTGAAATTCATTTCACTTTCGTTAATACTTGGGCCCAAAACATCTAAACCCATTCGGTTACATTCTTCCAAAAAGAATTTGACTTTTGAAATATCACCTTTATTCTGCGTCAGCACGGAAGCCATAAATTCGGCAGGATAATTCGCCTTTAAATAAGCCGTTTGAAACGCAATAAAAGCATAACAAGTCGAGTGCGATTTATTAAAAGCATAGGACGCAAACGCCTCCCAATCCTTCCAAATTTTATCCAATGTTTTCTTAGCGTGACCGTTCTTCTCACCGCCTTCTATAAAGAGCGGATATAATTTATCAATCAAAGATTTCTTCTTCTTCCCCATACCTTTCCGCAACATATCGGCTTCCCCTTTTGAGAAGTTCGCCAACTTTTGCGACAGCAACATTACTTGCTCTTGATAAACCGTAATTCCGTAAGTTTCCGATAAATATTCCTTCATCGCAGGCAAATCGTAAACCACTGGTTTTCGCCCCTGCTTTCGCTCAACAAACTCTGGAATATACTCCAACGGGCCCGGACGATACAAGGCATTCATCGCAATCAAATCCGAAAATTCCGTTGGCACAAGTTCCTTCATATATTTCTGCATTCCTGCCGACTCATATTGGAAAATTCCAACCGTTTCGCCACGTTGAAACAGCTCATAAGTCGCCTTATCCGTTAGCGGAATTTCATCTGGATCAATATCAATTCCATGCGTTTTTTTGACATTTTCAATTGCATATTTAATAATCGTCAACGTCTTTAAACCCAAAAAATCCATCTTTAATAAACCCGCATCTTCCGCCACCGAGTTATCGAATTGCGTTACGAGCATATCCGAATTTTTATCCGTTTTCACGGGAACATAATTCGTAATATCGTCAGGCGTAATCACGACTCCACAGGCGTGAATTCCCGTATTTCTAATCGAACCTTCTAACTTTTTTGCAGTACGAATAATCCGCCCCGTTTCATCATCAGCCGCCGCCATTTTACGAAAGTTATAAGCTTTTTCTAACTCTTCCGAGTTTAATTTTTCTTTCAATTTCGGGTCAACACCGCCATCCGCTAAGACTTTATTTAAAGTAACCGCCAAATTATCTGGCAGCGATTTTTTAATAATATCAACTTCGTTCAGCGGAATATCCATCACCCGACAAACATCTTGAATCGACGATTTTGCCGCCATTGTACCGTAAGTAATAATTTGAGCCACTTGATTTCGACCATATTTATCAATCACATAATCAATAATTTTTTGGCGACCTTCATCATCAAAATCTATATCAATATCGGGCATTGAAACCCGTTCAGGATTCAAAAATCTTTCAAAAAGCAAATCGTATTTAATTGGGTCAACATTAGTAATACCAACGCAATACGCCACCACAGAACCTGCCGCAGAACCCCGACCTGGCCCAACCCAAACCCCAATTTCACGAGCAACCGTCGTAAAATCTTGAACAATCAAAAAATAACCTGGATAACCCGATTTTGCAATTACTTGCAACTCAAAATCCAACCGTTCTTTGATTTTTGGCGTAATCGTACCGTAGCGTTTCACCGCACCTTGATACGTCAAATGACGCAAATAATCATCTTGATTTTGGAATTCCTTTGGCATCGGAAAGGCAGGCAGCAAAATGTCACGAGCTAATTTTATCGTTTCCACCTTACTGTAAACCTCCATTGTATTATCAATTGCTTCCGGAATATCCGAAAACAAATCATTCATTTCTGACTGTGTTTTGAAATAATAATCCGATGACGAAAACTTAAAACGCTTCTCATCCGCCAAACTTCTTCCGGTGTTTACACACAATAAAATATCATGCGATTCCCAATCTTCCTCTTCCACATAATGCGAATCATTCGTAGCAATAATTTTGACATTATATTTTCGAGCGAGTTTTATCAATTCTTGATTCACATCTTCTTGCGAAACGCCCGAAGGAATCCTTTTGCCCATTTTATCCCGAATATCCAAATCCTCCAAACCCCTGTGTCGCATCAGTTCGATATAAAAATCCTCCCCAAAAAGGTCGAGCCACCATTTCAGTTTTTCCTCCGCACCTTTCAAATCGCCCTCAATAATCGCCTGTGGAATTTCCGCACCCAAACAACAACTTGACGCAATAATTCCCTCATGATATTTTTCCACCAACTCCTTGTCAATCCTTGGAAACTTACCATAAAGTCCATCAATAAAACCCAACGAACACATCTTCGCCAAATTCTGATAACCCTTTTGGTTTTTTGCCAACATCAACTGATGATACCGTTTATCTCGCTCCCCTTTCGCCTTCGCAAACGACTTTTTATGTCTATCTTCCACCAGATAAAACTCGCAACCAATCATCGGTTTCAACCCCCGTTTTTCAGCTTCCGCAACAAACTTGAACGCTCCAAACATATTCCCATGATCCGTCAAGGCAACGCCTTTCATACCATTAGCAACGGCTTTGTCCATCATCAATCCGATATCCGAAGCACCATCTAATAAAGAATATTGTGTGTGTGAATGTAAGTGTAAAAATTCTGGCATTTTATCTCTATTTATTCCATAGGTACAGCCTACGGTTATTCATATTTAACCTTATCAAGGTTCTTTTTTATTTCGATTTTACGTCCTTTTACTATCTAAAATTTTAAACTTCCGCATTCCAGCGAAGGTCAAAACCTCACAAGGGCAACGGAACAAATTTACAAAAAGAACGGCATTAAAAGGGTTGAAATTTTGGGTTTAGGTTTTATTTAAAATAGAAATTTCGATGATATTCTATTTATCAACGGTTTAATATTTACAACAACCGCCTACGTTCCAATCTTTCTTTTGCTTCCACCAAAGCAGAATGAATCTTCGCTTCCAA
>Ga0222647_1000278_pt1 | contig 26552 bp, 22 predicted proteins | sample AntAcemetagen333_FD_179864 | JGI IMG/M metagenome (GOLD analysis project Ga0222647, IMG submission 179864) | Saline water microbial communities from Ace Lake, Antarctica - #333 | ecosystem: Environmental > Aquatic > Non-marine Saline and Alkaline > Saline | place: Antarctica: Ace Lake...
ATCACACCACCCTGACGAGGTCGCTCAGCTCTTATATCAATATTTTTAACAGTGAAGAAGTTTGCCCGCACTTCATACGATTCTACTAAATCAATTGCGCGTAGTGCCCGTGATACATACACATTTCCATTCACGACCAGTTTATCCGATGACACGTCATCAACTGAAACATTTGCACCTATTTGTAAGGTTTGTGTGGTTAAAGCAGATACATTCGCAATACCGACGGGTCCATCGGTATAATAGGCTTTCGTACCATCGGTTAAGAAGGCACCACCACCGAACGGGTTTCCCCCTTGTGTGAGGTCACCAGTGAAATTAATATCACCCGTGACATCCAGGGTACGTGTAGGTGTAACCGTCCCGATACCGACATTACTAGTCGCCGAATTCACGAAGAGTGTATTCGTATCGAAAGTGACGTCGCCAGTGAAAGAGGGTGCGGCTGAAAGAACGACACTCCCCGATCCAGTACTCGTCGTCGTTCCCGTTCCACCACGAGTCACCGGGAGTGTTCCAGCCGTGATTTTGGCTGCATCCAGGTCTGTGAGTGTAGTTACCAATGTAGCATCTCCAGATCCATCGAATGAACTCGTTGTCCCTGTTACGCCACCGGTTACTGTGATTGTTCTCGCGGTTACCCATTGTGTCGCAGATGTCGCATTCCCCGCAAATGCAGTGGCTGTCACAGTTCCGGATACATCTAGGGCTGACCCGGGTGTAGTCGTCCCGATACCAACCCTATTATTTGTCGTGTCGACGAAGAACGTATTTGTATCGACCGCTACGTTACCAGCTGTATAATATATACCATCAGCCGGTGTACCAATAGTTGTCTGTAACCACGGAGATGTACCACCACCACCACCACCACTAAAAGCCACCCCATTTTGAGTGATGGTTTGAAAATCGATGTTCCCCGCGATTGTCACATCTGTAGAAACATATGCGTTCCCGACAACGTGTAAATTAGAAGTCGGTCCGTTGACGTCGACACCAACCCCCAAACTAGAGGTTACTGTGTCTAACACTATATTTGACGAGGCTCCAACGAATGTAGCTTTATTCGTTCCCTGAAAGTTTAGGATACCGTTCGCAGCCATGTCTACTATGTATAAGGTTTTTTCTTACAAAGTGGGAGGCACTTTGGAGGAAATTTATTTTACTTCATACAATTTTAAATAGCTAAATATTCTTCAACTTCATTATCTATGTCTTGTAGTTTTACCCAACGAGAAGATTTCGGATATGTTTTAAGCACTCGCAACCTTCCAACTAACCCAACGGCTCCCCATTCTTTTCGTTTACCTCTTTCTGTATATTCTAACGTTTTATCATACTTTGGATTTATTTTTGGTACACCAGTATCTTGATAGTAAGTAGCGGTTTCTGGAACTTCAATACCATCGGGTATAGTATTGATTGTGAATGTGTGTTCCTTATCGTCTTCATCTCGCCATGTTACCATATCCACTGTTTCTGTAACTGCACGCCCCAAACTATCTTTAAGATATTTACCAACCCACTCATCCCAGTGATTATTACCCAAAAATCCGTATATAACTGATATTACGCCGATAATTTCATTTAGTGATGTATTAGCGTCTGCGATACCTATTTTACCACCTTCCATTAACTTTACAGTCGTACCAGTTCGATCTTCATTTTCGGGATTTCCATCATTCCATTCAAAAAGTTCTGCGTAATCAGCACCCGTAGCAGAAGTTCCAACGCGTGCATAAATTATACCGTCATATGAAATTCTTGCTTGTTTTTGCGCTGGAGAGCTTCCTCTAGAATACTGATGTGCGCTACCTGCACGTACACGAAATTCAATGTCAGTATTATACGTGCTACCAGCTGAGACGGCTTCTATATATGAGTGTCTCCCATGCTCGGATTGTGGTGCATCTACGGAAGTCATCTCTATACCGGCGACTGTCTTAATTGGTAGACCACCCGCGGATGCGTGTATAAGTGGGATAATGTCCGCGCCAATACCGCGAACATCTAAAGCATATTGTCTCGCACCCGTTGTAGTCGACAAGTTTACTACCTGTAAATTAGTGTTCGGAGTCGACGTCCCTACACCGACGTTGCCAGTAGCGGTATCCACGTGTAATTGTCCCGGGTGTGCCATGGGTGTGTTTAGGGATGTTGGGATTCCCAAATCGGATGTCGCGACCCGTTTGGTACCAGAAGCTGCCACCGCAACGAATAGAGACAATTCTGGGGACCATGTTACATCTCGCCAAGCATTCCCCGTATCTATGGCACGATTCGTCCACGTGACCCCATCGGGACTTGTCGCAGCCCTAGTGGTACCATTAGATGCCACCGCAACAAATAGAGACAAATCTGGGGACCATGTTACACCATACCACTGACTGTTCGCATCGATGCTACGACCTGTCCATGTGATTCCATCGGGACTTGTCGCAGCCCGATTGGTACCAGTATTTGCCACCGCAACGAATAGAGACAATTCGGGGGACCATGTCACACCCCACCAACCACCCCCCGTATCTATGACACCATTCGTCCACGTGACCCCATCGGGACTTGTCGCAGCCCGATTGGTACCAGTATTTGCCACCGCAACAAATAGAGACAATTCGGGGGACCATGTTACACTAGTCCAACCACCCCCCGTATCTATGACACCATTCGTCCACGTGACCCCATCGGGACTTGTAGCGACCCCACCATATGCCACCGCAACAAATAGAGACAATTCGGGGGACCATGTTACACTAGTCCATTCACTCGCGTCGATGTTACGATTCGTCCATGTGATCCCGTCGGGACTTGTCGCAGCCCGATAGGCACCACCATCTGCAACCGCAACAAATAGAGACAATTCGGGGGACCATGTTACAGATAGCCAAAGACTTCCCATATCTATGGTACGATTCGTCCATACGACCCCATCAGGACTTGTCGCAGCCCTATTGGTACCAGTAGCTGCCACCGCAACAAATAGAGTCAATTCGGGGGACCATGTTACACTAGACCAAGCATTCGTGACGATGGCACGAGACGTCCATGTACTAACCGCCTTTTCAGCTGTTACATAGCTTACTTTATTAACACCGTCAAAAGCAGCAGCCTTGACCGTACCCGTCGAGTAGGAAATATCGTTTCCCGATGTTACCCATGGCGAAGACCCACCGCCGCCACCACCGAATGATTGTATGACACCACCTTTGCGAATTTCACCAGTGAAATTGATATCACCACTGACATCTAGAGCGTGTCCGGGTGTCGTCGTCCCGATGCCGACATTCGTATTAATGCGGGTTAATGTATTATTCGCTGGTGAAACGTTTAAGGCATTGATTGTTATGTTTCGTACGCGATCCTCGGCTTGTACACCACCACTTCGTCCTGTAATTGCGACATACGTAGGTGTGTTATAGAGTGCTGCATAAGTCGTACCGAAATCATGCGTAGTTGTGTTGAGGGTTGTTCCACCGGAATTCTTAATAGTAGAGGTCAGCACGCCATTATTAAACGTAACGGTCACAGGCATCCATCCACTCATTTGTAATGAGGCAGCTGCTTGTGTTATCATGGTCGCTGTATGATCATATAACTCCACATAATCACTACCATAATACTCCCAGCGCATATACGCTCCCCCGTGACCGTCCGTTCCAATCGCACCATCATTGGTAGTAATTGGGTTAGTCGCATAGAACACGAAACGCATATCATCAGCACCACCGTAATTTATGGGTAAAATATAGATTTCAAATGTAGCTTCCCAGTTATTAGTTAGGGTCGTTTGCCAATATACAGAACCTATACGACCTGTACCCGCTTGGGTCACACGGATGTATCCGTTTGTCGTGTCACGAATTGCTGTATTATTCGCATTACCACTCAGAGTACCTGTAAACGTTGTTCCAGGAGCTTGGTCATCGAACACTAAATTTTGCGCACCGCCACTAGAACCAGCTGTATACGTCCATGACGAAGACCCACCACCGAATGATTGTATGACACCACCCTTACGAATTTCACCAGTGAAATTGATATCACCACTGACATCTAGAATGTACCCCGGAGTCGTCGTCCCGATGCCGACATTACCCCCTTTCTTTAAAAATATACCCGATGAGGCACTATCGTGGGACACACACCACATAAGATCGTCTAGATTGTACTCAAATACATCCATACCTGTAGTATATGGGTCCGCTTCAAAATCTACCAATACATAACCAGAAGGATAATAATTATCATCCATAACAACCTGAAATTGACCTGCTGCGGGCTCGACGTCTAGATATACATCAATGCCTATCCCTTCTCCGTCACTACCAGACGATTGAACGATACGAACCTTCTGTGCTACACCACCATCAGTATAGGATGTGTTCGATAGTAAATGAAAAAATGGTTCTCTCCTGTAAGTACCACCCGCGTAAAAAGATCTATATGAATGTTGGGCGGTCTTCGTATCTACTATAGTAAACCGAGCCATACAACGGTCACCACCTGTTTGACCATCGAGAGCTTGACCATTTTTAGCGATTCTGTACCAGTTTGCAGCTGGAAGAGCACTGGAATTAACTTTTATATCTTTCATTGGCACGGTATCCGATCCAAGGAGTGTAGTGTTGTATGTCGTACCAGAATAACGAATTGCGCCATTCACATCGAGGGGATAACCCGGAGCATTCGTCCCGATGCCGACGTTTCCATCACCTCTCAGGGTCATAACTTCTGTTCGTCCTTCGAACGGCGAAACCCCACCCCCATCATGCACTAAAAATTTCATGTAATTATTACCACCGTCACCATTATTCCTCACTTCGATTGCGGAAGACCTAGTGTCAGCGGATCCCGTACACCCAAAAAGTAGTTTTCCGGTGCTAGCAAGACCGTTCATAACGCGTAACATCACATCACCACCGCCAGATCCTACATCCAGTCTATATTGTGGTGTCGACGTCCCGATACCAACCCTATTATTCACAGAATCGACGACGAGAGTGTTCGTATCCACTGCTACGTTACCAGCGACAGTCAAGTCTTTCCCCATGGAAACATTCCCAGTTGTCACAAACCCCGTCGTAGGGTTAGTGAATTCTATAACGTGTGGTGTGACGTTCCCGGTAGCCGTGATAGCCGAAAGTTCGTGTAGCGCCTCGACGAGGACAGTTCCCATGGTTAGAGTTCCACCTAAACCGAGATCCGTGCTGACGAATGTATTTCCAACGACGTGGAGAGTAGCATCGGGTGATGTCGTCCCGATACCAACATTACCAGTTATATAAGAAATATCATCACCCGAAGTCGCCCATTGACTTGTACTAGTACCCCATTCAGGAATACCGGATGCTGAAACTTTAAGAACATCACCAGGTGTCCCACTGATTACGAGGTTTTCTGCTGATAAGGTTGCGTCTGCGTATATAATATCACCTTCCGATTCCAATATATCACTTAGATCAGTACCACCCCCCTTGTATTTCTGCGTTGACCGTCCAGTGGAACACCGGGTCATCTTATATATGTATGAGACATTTTCCAACCGAAAAGGCACTCGGTTTTGGTTTTTCCGATGAGTGACCCGAAATGTTAAATCCACCCTGTTTATATACCCTGAGACGTTTGTTATACATAGCAAAAAATACAGACCATTGGTCCACCACGTCGTAAATACGTGGATTATTCTTCTTACCATCCGTCTCCCGCATGATACGCCCAATAGACTGAATAATATCCGATTTAGGGGTTGCGAGAATGACCGTATCGAGTGTTGGGATATCCAACCCTTCGTGTGCCTGACTGAACGTCGCGAATATGATTTGTTTTTTACTAGATGCTGTAAGATCCGCTTCTTTCATACCACCCATGTACAACCCCGAAGTTGTTTTGAACTTATCGTGCATAAATTCACAATGGAACCGTCTATCACTGAGAACTAAAATTTGTCGCGTTGTTTTCGAAAGATCTTTAATCGTTGATAGAATAAGCCTGTTTCTGTCAGGTATTTCCGTAACTTCCGTAACCATGGTCGCTAAAGACAATTTACCGAAGCGTGTACACGGTGGTGGATCTTCGTACCGGTCACATTTAAACTCGAGGGGAAATACATCCACTTGTTCTTGGTTCTCTCTTTCAACTGAAAAGAATGTGGGGCCCATAAACCAGTGTAACACTTTTGTGAGCCCGTCTTTTCTATTCGGAGTTGCTGATAATCCGTAAATGTGTTTCGGGCACATTTTGAAAAGTGATTGCGAAAATACTTTTGCGCATATATGATGTGCTTCGTCGACGATGAGGGTTCCTATACTATCAAAATCCCCAAACGAATATTCTTTGAGAGAGAGTGACTGAAGCATGGCGATTACAAAATCACAATTCGTCTCCTTTTTATTTTGCTGCACGATTCCAATCGTCGCCCCGGGACAAAACTGCTGGATACGTTCACGCCACTGGTTCGCTAGGAATTCCTTGTGTACCACGATCATGGTACGGTACCCAAGTTTACACGCTATGGCCAGGGATACGGTCGTCTTACCAAACCCACATGGGAGCGAAAGAATGCCGTGACCAGCTTCAACAGCTTTGGAAAGTGCGGTATTCTGAAACGTTTCATCGCGTAACTTTCCCTTAAATTTTATTTTAATTTTAGCGGGTTCTGGTCTATTATCTTCCTGAGGTGTCCCAAACTTCTGTTCACCGTAAAACCTCGGTACACACAAACCAGATTTCGATTTCCTAAACACTTTAAACGAAGGGGGTGCCTGACCGAAATCCCCATTAACGACTGGACGAACCGTTAATTCCTTTTTAACTTCCGGTGTATCTGGTGTAATATACCCCGTCCGTGTAAGTTTCATACTGTATTCGCGTGTACTAACTTTATATACGACAATTTCCATGAGTACCCACCATAGTCACCAACGTTCCAACATCCCATGAAATCTATATCAACTTCGACGTCATCACCTTTTTCGAGTGACTGAACGGGTGCACCTTCGTACTTACACATGACCCGTCTATATCTATATGGAACTTTCACGGTTAGAATATTTCCTTCGAGGGGATTGTCTACACGGGGTGTTGATGGTATTTTTCGTGTGTGGAAATAGTCTACACGCTGTTTAATTGAATCAGAAACGAGAAAGCGTATATACTGTTTTTTATTACATTCGTACATGGGTGTATATACGGAAGTATTGAAATGGAGCGGCATATCTATTGTATAAGTTACTATAATGTTTATACTCGTATATTACAATGGCAAGCATTTGATTATGAAGGGACATTTAATTTTACGCGTTTCATTTTTTCCTGGAACTCGCGCCTTTCTCCGGGAGACTTAATTTCTACACCTGTATTCAATGATTCGATTTCCGGACCCGTGAGTTGAATTGCGTTTACTCGAAAGTCCGTGAATGCTTTCATGGAAATGGGTACGAGTGGTTCAACTAGTTTGAAAATAGCGTTCGCGTAGTCTCTGATTTCTTCCTGGGCATGCGAATCCATTCGAAGTTGAAGATAATGCATGAGATTGTGAAGGTTAATCTTCCAATAAAACTCGGTGTAAGTTGATTGCGGCAGGTTTCCCCTCGCCTGTTCTCGACAACACCCCTCTGATAAAAGCTGTTCGTAAATATTGAACGATTGGTCTAAATGGGTACTCGTAGCGGTCTTGTCAATGTCGACAATACCTTCCGAACCCTGATGATTGACTTCTGATTGTCCGCGGAACGTTTCAGGTTCGTAATATTCCTTCGGAACGACCGAGTATCGAGCAGATAATTCGTTTACACTCGCCGTCCGGTGTCGTAAATGTTGTCGAGCGATATAAATGGGCATTTTAATATGAAATTTAAATTCAACCATCTCGAACGGTGTCGTGTGCCAGTGGCGCATCAGATACCGTATAAGTCCAGTATCACCTCGAGAAGTCGTCGTTCCGTCCCCGTACGAGACCCGAGCGGACTGTACGATGGAGTTATCAAGATTTTCTCTTGGCATGTGGTCCACGAGGCGAACAAATCCATGGTCTAGAACCTTAATTTCCATTATATTTTATTATTGTTCGATTTCTTTAATCAAGTCATCCAACGAACGGTAATATCTTTTTAAATCTTTCATGAATCTTTTATTATTTTCTAAGCACTCACACTCAACTTTATTTTTATAAATATATGCGAGGTTAGACTTTGAATACTTTGTTCTCTTTTGATTCTCGTTCGGTTTTCTTGGAACTAATTTTTTATTGGCAGCTTTTTTAGATTTTGGTAAAGGATCAATACGTTTCGTAAAACTAATAGCCTGCATGACTGTATCGGCGAGATCATCTTTCTTCTTAGAAGCGTCGAACATGGGTAACCAGTGCTGATTCGTTTCAGTCGTTTCCAGAAATTTTCGACACCGTTCTATAGCAGCCTTTTTACGCTTGAGATATTGGGCGCGACCGGGACCTGCTACGTCGGGAATTTTAAAACGCGCATCATAAATAATTGTTTCGGATTCGGGTGCTTTGATCACGAAATAGGCGTGTAAGAAGTGCATGACAGAGACCATCTTTTTGTTACGGTCGGGTTGTTTCTCGATGAGAATCGTGTCACATGTGAGTATCCATGGACGTTCATCTAAATGTTTACGCAAAGAGACGTAAATTCCGTCTTTGTGTTCGGGTGGTATTCCCGATACGTCCCACTGAATGACTGTGTTGGACGTATCGTCGAATTGACACATTGCCAGATTTCTGATTCCGACATCTATACTAAGTATCATTCTTGTATATAAAGAAAAATACGCTTTAAGCTAAAGGAACATGAATATTATGTAGATGAGACATAAAACGCAACATACAATACCCGCGATTTTGAAATATTTCCCAAACTTTGCGAGTAATCCATCGGGTCCCGTGAGCGGGGGGAGTCCGAGCGATTCGAAAAGTGTATTTACACCATCCGTAAACACATTTTTACCTTCTTCTGCTAGATCTTGAGCAACATCTCCCACTGGACCAAGTTTATCAAGTAGCCCCGTTTTGTGAAGTTCTTTACACGTGGCTATACAGTGAACATCACATTCAGCCTCTGTCTCGGCTGTACATATGGGCTGCCCCGCGCTGGGTGCTATAGTCGAATATTCAAGATCAGATTTCTCTAAATCTTCGTATTTATACGCATCCCAATTAGTGGGTAAACACTTATCCGTACATTGTTGGACCGCCTTATCTTCATCCATCATTTCCGTATACACGTATACACTCACACCCGCAACTGCAGCGTATGTAGCAAACTTAGTGTAATTGGTACCCTTAGCCGCCTTCCTACTCGCAGCTTCGGCAGTTTCTCTAGCGGCTTTTTGGGCAGATTCACTTAGACCCTTTTCTGCCGCTTCCCTAGCAGCTTTCTCACCCGCTTCAAAGGCAGCCGTTTCTGATGCTTCGATGACAGCCTTCTTCACGGCTTTCGCGGCGGCTTTCTCGCCAGCTTCTTTCACAAGTTGTTCGGTGATCTCTGCCGATAGGTCTTTCGCGGCCTGCTCAGCGGTCTCTCGTGCTGCCTGTTGCGCAGCTTCGCTGGCACCTTTTTCTGCCGCTTCTCTAGCAGCTTTATTACCGGCTTCCTGTGCGGCTTCCCTTGCCGCTTTTTCTGCTGCTTCCCTCGCCGCTTTTTCTGCCGCTTCCCTTGCCGCTTTTTGTGATGCTTCTACTACAGCCTTTTCCATTGCTTCCTTAAGAATTCTTGCGGCGATTACATCCGCCATCGTATATCATATATAAATTTTATTATTTTATAAAAGTGCGTATACATCTACGAACGTTTCATTTAGTTCATCTAAACTACCAGCTATTTCAATAGCCGAATCTATGATTGGTCGGGCTGTCGCGGGGACTGTTGATAAATTGAGATCCTTCATTATCATTATATAGTTCCCGGCAAAACTAAATATATTTGTAATTTCTGCCTCACTGCGTGTCACATCCTCTTCTGGGTCTATGGGACTAGGTCCAATCTGCGATTCCAATGTATCCGAGACCGCGTCGTAAGGGTCTTCACCCCGGTTGAATTTATCAACCTCACCTTGAATCTCAAGTAGCTGAAGTTCTAGTTCACTCAAGGGGGTCAGGAATGTTGGGTTCCATGCGAGTACGTCAAGGCGTACAAATCGAGCCCGTAAAGGACTTGTGAAATCTATGATAACTGGGTCATTACTAGATGTTTCACCCGTGAATGTACCACTAGGAACAGCGGTGTATACACCGTCAGATTCATCACTCGTGGCGACGGTGAATGTACGAACACCCCTAACCTTTACTCCTTTAATTTTCGCTATCGATCCGGTATCGACAATAATTGTATTTGTTATCGGAGGGGGGTCGTCATCGTCAGCTGCGAAATCCGCGTATCCTAAAAGTGGGGCGAATGCCACTCTCAATGCTTGGACACTTCCAGTTATTGTAACAGCCGATTCCAAAATTGGAATAGCTGCATCTGGGGCATCTTCCATATCGAAAGCACCCGTCAACGCGATATATTTACCAACGAATGTGAGTGTATTCAGGATCTCATCAGGACTGTTACCCTCTTCTGTTATCGTAGCCATGACATATGGATCTTCACTTCGGTTGAACATGTCGACCTCATCAATAATCAGCATTCTTAGATTCTCTTCGAGTAATAAGGTCACGGGATCCTTTATATTAGCGGGTGCGTTTTCCAATACGAATCCATCGCTTTCTACGACAGTAAACTTCGTGATAAACTTATTCAGATCTGATTGATCGAGTGGTGGTAGGGGTGTAAATTCACCTGCGTTATACATTGTGAGTAACTTCTCGACGTATATCGATCGTAAGTTGTCTGTGTCACCTATTTGTAACATAATAGCTTCCATAGTCGGTAGAATGGACGTAGGGGTTACAATTAGATCGAATGTTCCCATTTCGTCGAAATAGTGTAACAAAAATTCCGAAGTATCAATTTTACCACTCACAAGCTTTTCTGGTAGATCCTGGATCGACACAGGCGTACTTATAAACGCTTCACTATATTCCAACGCATCCTCTCCAATTTTCGGTTTTAATAATTCCTTTTTCTCCTCTATTGTCATACCATTCGCCTTTTCGTATGGTGTCAGTGTGGGATCACATGACAAACCCGTATTTGTAGTCAATGTGTTATCAACGGAATTAATAATCGTGTTCGTGAGACCGCTTCTATCATTACACAATAATCCATCATCTCGCCACCCTTCGGGACAATCATCCCAACAAACTCCGAGGATTTTGGTTTGATCATCATCACAATATGAGCGTTTCATGTGAGTGACCTTAATACCCGGTCCGGATGATTTGGTTTTGTTTGTAACTTCATCTCTACCCCCCTTTGGTTGACACAACGCGCCAATATCATCGTACCCGAAACTACGTGTACGTTCGTATTCTTTCTTTTCCCTGAAATAGTCTTCGGAAAGTGATGTAAATAATTCTGATTGAATCTCGAAAGTATTTTTATACGCGTTTAATGTATGTTCGATTGACGTACCAGCCCACCACCCTTTATCCGGTGCGCAAAAGCCATTTCGCAAATTACTTCTTGTGAAACCGGGTATACATGGTTCGGTAAAATTATCCAATGAACCAGAATCTTTTATAAATTGTTCTTTCATTTCAAGATATTCCGTAAACGAGTCGTTATAAGAGGTCACTTCTTCATCCGACCAGCGATGCATAGGACGACCATCTCCACCCCCACTTTTACGTCTCATCATGTAATCCGGTGTAAACCCGTCATCCCTAGTAATTATATCTGCGAGGTTATAATAATTTCTCTTAGCCTCTTCGTATATGGGTTTTTCTATGAAATACTGAGTTCTCAACTCTTTGAATATGTCAATGTTAACTGGTGTCACTGGGTTGGGACATGTATCCCAACACAAACCAAGTATATTCTTTCGTTTTATCGGACATTCAAGCGCACCTTCAACCTCGGCATAAACTTCATCAGTTAAACCCTCGTCAATCATGCGATCGAGTACATCTTCTCGTTCAATAGATATTAACAATTCGGAAATTTTATCTATATCCCTACTCTTAACAGTATCACATGTAGGACTTTGATATTGACTATCTCCGCAATACAGACGTTGCATAGATGTCACTTTAATTCCCGGACCACCCGGAGGTTGGCAAAGTGCGCCTATTCTAGTGTATCTATCCGGACAATCGTCCCAACAAACACCTAATATGTTCTTTCGTCTTTCTGGACAGTCCAGAGCTGTTTCTACATTCATCCTCAAACGTGATATTCTATCACTATCAATCGTATACCCCCCCGCGGACTCTAATTCGGACGCGAGGGCTGTTTCGCCTATAGCATTCAAATCTTGGACGGTTGCGTCTATATTCCCAGCCGTTATATTAATACACTTATCTGGTTGATTCGTTTTGGCTGTACAGACTTCACGGTCCCACACGGGAACTTTTATACTAGGACCACCCTTGGGGTGACAGAGTAGACCTATATCTTTATACTCGACGCCGTGTCCGACTGAATGGTCATTTTCGTCATATGGGGGACACCTATCCCAACAAATACCCGCAACATTTTTCCGTCTTCTTGGACAATCGAGTGCTTCTTTTACGTCTTTCATTACGTTTTCGTCGTCGAGTGTCATTGAGCCATTTTCCAATCCCTGTATAATAGCGGGTAAACCTACACCTGTTCTGAACGAATAATCGTCCATATCGGGAACATCCGTTAAAAGGGCAATAACAGCTAGAGTATCACGACTATCTATAATTTCACATCGTTTAGGTTGCCATGTACTGGCACCACACACACTACGTCGAAACATATCAACTTTAATACCGGGATTCATTCTGGGGTGACATAACGCACCGGCATCTTTGTATTCGATATGTTTAATCTTATTACCATCCTTATCATATGTGGAATTTTTTTCTTCAAAACGGTCACAATCCTCCCAACATATACCAAGTATGTTTTCCTTTTTTTCATCTTTGCAGTAGTATCTGTCAAATAATGTTTTTATGATACCAATCTGTTTTCGGGGTTTACAAAGCGCCCCCCAGTTTTCATCCTTTTCACCCGTTTCCGGGTCCGTCTTACAAGTATCCCAACAGACACCTACGACATTATCTCGTTTTTCTGGACACCCTAAGACGTGTGAAATTTGATCGTGAAGTGTGTCTGTTAACCCATTTGTATCGAGAAGGTTAATTAAATCCTGTCTATTAGCAGTTTCTAAATGAGGCTTGATTCTAGAGATGTCTTTACTCGCTATATCTTCACATTTATCCGATTGATACGAACTGTCATTGTCATCACAATGGTATCGGTCGAATAGGAGTTTCTTTATACCAAAACCACCCGCCGGATTACATATAAATCCAGCATCGGTGTCACCAGGTTTACATTCATCCCAACACACACCCCATCTATTTTTTCGTAAGACGGGACAGTCGAGTGCTTGTTCAGCTTCGGTATACAAGTCACCTGTTAACCCTTGGGTATTGATACGGTTGATTAAATCCTGTCCGCCAATATCTTGTAAGTGTGGTATAATTTTATCTATTTCATAAGAGGCGAGATCTTTACATTTATCCGGTTGATGTGTAGAGGGACCACAATAATGACGCTGGAATGCGTTAACTTTAATACCAGGTCCATCTTTTGGGTAACATATCGCACCGTATCCATCGTAACCAGTTGGGCATTCGCTATAACAAATACCCAATTGTTTATTCGGATGACTATCTGGACATGAATCTGCTTCTTTGGGGTTTAACCCTCGTGAATATCTACCCTTTACTTTATTGCAAAACGCCATTTTCGTTTCACCAAGGGCGACCGAACCTGATTTACGAGTTGTTCCAGGCTCACATGGTTCGACGCATGTAAACGCCGTACTATCATACGTATAATCAAGACTTTTACCAGCGGCGAGTAAACGTTTACCCTTGTCACTATTCGGATCGACCTTTCTATCTGAACAACTATCCAAAGGTTCGCCATCACTACCACGTTGATCGACCAAATCCGTCTTAAAGAAACTGTGGATCCAATCGGTGCAATGAAACCCTGTATCCTGAGTACCGTCGGGGCATATACCTTCACATTCTAACGCCCTCGATTTATAGCCCGCCCGACATTTTTTGTAACATAACGCACCTTTCCTCTCTTGACCTGCGGCGCAATCTGGTAGTTTCATACTTCTACTTTTTAACCATAACCAACAACTCCCCATGTTGTCATCCTCTAATTTGGCCCCGCTAAAATTGCCGTCCCACTCGCTACAGTCTTTCAGATTAGCTGATTTTAATTCTTTCGCGTATAAATGTTTCCAGCAACTCGTACCATCTGATTCTAATTTACCGCGACCTTCACCAATCTCTACGCCATCAGATCGAGTGACTCTATCACGCCATTCATACTTATCCGGTATTAACGAACCATCCGAATCTCTCATCTGTGGTCCTTTACAATCATATTTTTTAGCAATGTTTGACTTCTTAACGTATATATCTCTCCAACAACTTGTTTCATCGAAGCGAAGATTTCCCTGGCCTTCGCCGAACGATACACCATCGGCTCGCACGACCTTATCACGCCACTCATACTTATCATGTATTACCTCACCCCCTTCTACCCAATTCCCTTCACCGTCTTGGACGACTTGTTTTATAGGAGGTCCGTTACAATCATATTTCGCGGCGATATCGGTGTCTTTAACTTCTGTATCACGCCAACAACTCGTTTTATCGTCGCGCATGTTTCTACCATACTCGTGTGCCCACTCATCGCAATCTTTTTTTACAGCAATATTTGAGTCTTTTGTGAGCGTGTCACGCCAGCAACTCGTACCGTCGTCCCGGAGTTCTCTACCGTGTTTATGTGACCAATTGTCGCAGTGTTTTTTATCAGCTGGTTTAGATTCTATGGGTAACGTGTGTGACCAGCAGGATGTGCCATCTGAGCCGTCTAAATTGGTATAATCCCCTCCAGCTGGACCTGGAGTACCGTCGGGTTGTCGTTCCCATTCACTACATTTTTTCTGACTAGCGACTACTGCACTTTTAGGTATCGTGTCAAGCCAGCAGCTTAAACCATCCTCACGGTATCTATCTCCGTAATCCTTACAACTCTTTTTTTTGGCGATATTACGATTCTTTAGTACACTCTTACCAAATACGGTTTCACCGAGTGTTACTACCGCGAAAATAAGTGGGTTACTCGCGTAAAATATACCCGTAGCAACTTTCGCGGGATTTTTTGATTGAATATTATCCATGACATATGTTTGATAATTTCGAACAAACTGTTTCGTGATTGTCTCACCGAATACGAATTCTGCTACAAACATCCCTGGTTTCTCTTTACAATCGTTATCCACGAAATCCATACCGTACCTAGTACAGAAATCTCTTGTAAATTGACACAAACCAGTACTAAAATCAAATCCTACACCGAATGATTGTGGGGAAATTGTCGCACCTTCTACACCAGGGATCATTCCCCCCACTCGTGGCTTTAAACAGAACGCAACACTCGGACCAAAAGGTGCACCTAATACTATTTTCACCTGTTCACCATTTTTATTACGTATAGGAACCGCTGTCATTACAGGGTTTGTTAACATATCTACTATTGGGAGAGCTGATTCATTCGTAGTAGGTTCGACGTCATAAAAGCTTGGATTCATTGAATAAAATACATCTGTATACATTGCCGCCATCGGGTCTATATAATCGTCGCAAGTTTCAGGAAATGGGGGGGTCATTGAATTATTTGCCATCCATAAAGGCATACTATTCGTATTCCATTGTGTCGCCGCTTCGGGTGTGATAGAAATACCTACACGGTTCGGTGTACTCATAAACGGTAAAAGTACCAACATATCTGCTCTCTCGGGTGTACTAGACATTCTAATGAGTGTCTTTAAATGTTCAAAAATATACACATCGCGTTGTTCGTGGTACACTTTCGGTATTTCTATCAGATAGTTTACAAAAGATTCCGGTGGGTCATCTGTTTCTACCCCCAACTGTATCTGTTCGACAACATTTTCGAGATACGCATTCCATATAGGTCCTACAACCGGGTCAAATTCAACAGTCGGCATACCGTAATTTAATGTCATATCCGAAGTCATCATATTTACTGCGACTGGATACTCCAGTGGTGCGAGTTCTGTAATCGGAAACAATAACGGCCAATCCGAGTGTTCGCTTGTGGCTGCATCTCGTTCAGCATCTGCCAAAATCTTATGTCGTATCGCTTCTAATGCATCATTCGGTGTAAATGTAGTATACCCTCCCGTGTCTAATATATCCATCGCCATCGATAATACATCAAAAGCGAGCATGATGGCACCCGCAGCCCAACCTGGAGGACCTGCTACAGCCAGTAAAGCATACTTAGCCACCTTCGCGGCGACTTTCGTCGCTATCTTAACACCAACCTTTGCGATAACTTTCGCAGTTGCTTTCTTCGCCGCCTGTTTCGCCATCACTTTCGCTATAGCTTTCTTAGCAGCTTTCTCACCGGCTTCCCTGGCAGCCTTTTCAGCGACTTCCCTGGCGGCTAATTGCCCAACTTCATCGAATCCTTCTCGAGCGGCTCGCGCGGCGGCCTTATCACCCGCCCCTTTAACAGTTTGCTCGAGTATGGCAGCCCTTATTTTTTTCTCAAGTAAAGCTTTCCCAACAGCTTTTTCGGTGGCTTCGTTTACCGCTTTTTCGGCAGCTTCTCTTGCGACTCTCTGTGCGAGTATATCACCACCTTCCTTAGCCACTTGTTTAGCCGCCTTATCACCCGCGTCCTTAGCCGCCTGCTTAGCAGCAGCATCAGCTATCTGTTTCTCAGCAAGTTTCGCAGCCGCTTCCCTAGCAGCTAATTGCGCAGTTTCATCCAGTCCTTCCTTAGCAGCTTTTTCGGCTGCAACATTCCCTGCCGCCTGAATGGCGGCGGTTTTAGCACCTTCTTCGACTGCAGCTTTAACGGATTCTTTGACTATTTTTTTGGTTAAATCACCTAGGGAATCCTTTATAGCCTTGCGAGCTGCGACTTCCATGGCTTCAGTCGCACCTTCTTCCGCGAGTTTTCTAGCGGCTAATTGTGCGGCCTTATCGCCACCTTCTCTTACTACCCTTGCCACCGCCTCGTCGCCAACCTCTTTAAAAACCTTTTGTGCGGCTTCTTCTCCCACTTCCTGTGACAGTTTTCGCATGGCATTATTAGTACTACTTCTGACACTCGTTTCAGCTACTTCTCTAGCTAATTTCTGACCAGCTTCATCTAGACCCTGTCTACTCGCTTGTTTAGCAGCTTTTTCGCCAGCTTCCTTAACAGCGTCTTCTGTCGCTTCCTGTAATATCTTTTTGGTCGCAGCCTTAGCGGCCGAACTAGGGGGTGTAAACTTAGGTTTCACACCTATCGCCTTTTTCAGGGCTTCTTCTAAAAGTATACCTACTACAATTGCAGCACCAAGTCCTATAGCATTTTCTTGAAATTCTGTGAGCCCGCCATCATCACTGTCACTACTTTCTATGGGTTTACAGCAAACAACATCATATGCAGTTTCCCGAACACTTTCCAATTCTGAATTGAGTTCAGCTATGCGTAATGTATCTGATGCGGCGGTAGCCTCTACCAGTTCGGCTTCCATAACGGGAAGCATCGCGAGAGCCTCATCGCGTGCCTCCGCCTGATCAGTGTCTTCTTCGAATGCGCCGTAACAGCCGTATTGGTCATCGGGGGGAAATAGACAAACCTTCGCACTTAACCTTCGTATTTCGTCTATTATATCCTGTCTATCGGCACCTATAGCGTCGTTTGCGCCATCTTCATCTTTCTCTTTTAAATCATTATCTATACGTTCTTGGGCGTCCTCGGGAGAAGGAACTATGATGTCTTCCGGATCGGCCATTATATTTTTATATTGATCAAGCAGTGAATTGTAAATTTGTGCTTTTCGCTGATCGTTATTAAATTGACGTAGATAGTAAAGACTTATCACCAATATAACCAATAAAAATATAACACTCCCGGTCGAACCCTTCTTCCCTGACGCCATCCGGTCTATTATGATAATGTGAGATAAAAAATTTATTACTTAAAGACTATTAACTGAATATACTTATGTTGTGGTGTTGGTGGTGTTGTCATACTTTTGACACCGAGGCATTAGCATTACCAATAAAATACCACGATAGACGTAGACGATTCGTTACCAGTGGTCGTTTCTGTTCGTGGAATTGTATGAAAACATATGCTATAGAAGAATACGGATTATCTAGAGGGGGTATCGTATGTGGTAACATCGTGATGATGCGTAAACAAATGTATGGGGTTATTGGGAGTATTCCACATGCTCCGAAAAGACAGAGATTGCAAGAATTCGGAGGGGATCTCACAATCGATCAATTCAGACAAAACGTGAAAATTGATCAGGGTCCATCAAAAGAAATCACTACAGAACCAGAAGTGAAGATAGATATTCCCATAATTAAAAATACAGCGAAACTGTACGAAATAAAAGGCGTGGTGGGGACAAATGAACCACTACGCCTTAAACGTAATAAGCCGCTTAAACGTGATCAGAATAATTTAGAATCGGTACTCGGACTAGTTATAAAAACTAAACCGTAGTACAATTGGTACACAACGCACCGGGGAAAACGAACGCACAATTATCACACTCATTAAGAGGTATAACGTGTCGCTTTTTCAATTTATTATGTGAATGTAAAATGAGATCTTTGATGGTATAAATACCATACGTGATCATAGTTTCAAGAGTTGGAAACTTCATTCTATTTTAGACACATCCACAAGCCTTATTTACCTTTAGCATGACTGAAAAACTATCGATCATGGGTGGTACCATAGTCTTTAAAACAGTCTCAAGTTCCGTATCTTCATCTCCCGCGTCGATCTGTTCAATAATGGAATTGATCAGGTCGATAACAAGATCCTTCTTATCAGATCCAGTCAAACCCTTGACCTTTTGAACATCTATCATCAGCACGGATACGAGTCCACATAAATTCTCTTTATTGACACCCGTTTTACCGTACTTGGCCACAAGGCGTTCAATGCGTGAGACGAGAGCGGCGCTATCTTTAGATTTAGTTGCGTACGTTTTCAAAATGGTGTCCATTTGTATATATCGAGATTATAATCTTTAAATATATAAATGGTCATACCAGGTAACGATTTAATTGCCGGGTCGGCACTTACCCTGGGTATGATTCAAATGATAATTCATGCTATTAATACAGGTACGTCACCAGTCGATGAACATACCATGTATCTCTTGTACATGGGTATCATAGGTAACATTTTATGGATGACGTACCAGTATAGGAAAGGAGAAAATTACTCTGTTATGTATTCTACTGTTGCTCTACTTTCACAATTGTATATTCTGTATAAAGTGTCTTCAACGGAACGGAGTAGGGAAAAACAAAGTTGAAGAACTTTTATTTTATCTTCGAATGTTATTTTACCCGCGTTACGAACGACGTGAACAATAAGCATACAAATTATATATGTAGCCTCATGCAGTTCCATACTTTGTATTCTTATATATTTTTTAAATTAATTAAAATTGACCTCGCTGATTGAAGGGTCCAACCTGTGATGTACCACGGTCACTGAACGCTCCCATTGTCGAGACAGTGTTAGTGAATTTCTTATTCTTCGTGATTGACAGATACGTTATACCGAGACCAGCCAAGATGAGAACACTCGCGAATCCCATCGAAACACCCGAATAATTCACATCAGACTTCTTAGGTTCACATGCTTCTTTATCGGCGTTGAGTATCTGGTACACAAATACACCAGAAGTTAGTAGAAGAGTTCCGACAACCAACATCATGGGACCCGTCGCGGACATGCCCGGACTGGACGCAAACTGTCGCAGGGCGAGTGTCACAACACCCGTGATAACGATGGTTACGAGTTGGCTGAGGTACACTTTTCTATTTTCAAATTTTTCAACTCCCCTGATCGCGTCACATTCGTTGTAGTGTTTGATACCCACGAAATTTACGAAAAAGGTCACGGCGGCGACGAGCATTAATACTAGTATAATTGGTAATCCCATTTCGGCGGAATATTTCATCTTGTGTGTTTTGTTATTAGGAAACATTTTATTATCATACTCTTAAAGGATAAAAATGTGAACTAATATATGCTTGTAGATTGTTTTATTTTTTATAATGAAATAGATGTTTTAAAAAAAAGATTGAGATACCTTGATGGTGTTGTAGATAAATTTATTCTAGTGGAATCAACTGTCACACATCGAGGAGAAGAAAAAAAATTATTCTATGATGAAAATAAAAAAGAGTTTGAAGAATGGTCGGATAGGATTATACATATAATTATTCGAGACAACCCGACGGATAAAGATCCCTGGATACGGGAAAATTTCCAACGGAATTGTATTACACGGGGTCTGGATGAATTTAAAGATGATGATATTGTCATGGTATCTGATGTAGACGAAATTCCGAATAGAACTACCCTACGATTACCACCGGATGTAAAGATGTGCTCGTATAATATGATCGCATTTCAGTATAATTTTAATTATATTCAAGAACTTGAACCATGGTATGGTACGGTTATCACTACAAAAGAAGTGTTAATGCAAGTATCACCACAGAAAATGAGAGAGATGCGATGGAGTATACCCCATTATAATAATGCTGGGTGGCATCTCTCTTCATTCGGAGACGAAAATTTCATAGCAAACAAGGTTTATAATTTTGCACATTGCCACGATGACTGTCTCAAGGGTATGGATGTCGATACATTTAAAAAATTGATCGACGAGGGAATTCACGCGGATGGAAAATATAAACTCATCAAAACAAGTGAAGCAATCATGAATTCTATTCCATTAGCGTTAAAGTTGTAATGTATCTTAAAGGTCTTATATATAATAGAATAAATGGATATATTTAATTATATAAAAACAGTCAATGTAAAGAAGGATTCTATATTTTGTTCGATCATACATTATAAAAACGAAATTCTAGGGTTTTGTCGAGATCGTTACGATTCGAATCGGACTAGATTTGTCAAGTTTAATACACAGTTTGATATCATCGATGATAATACAACAATGATACAGGGGGAAGATCCCAGGTGTTTTATTCATAATGATAAATTATATATATCGAATAATTTTTTTAGTCGCATGTCGTTATTTGATTACGACGAAAAAATTATAATAAAACTTCCATTTCCGGGTAAAAATATATCTTTCATATCACATGAAAATGAACTTTATGTCATTCATTACATTAAACCATTCATAATGTATAAGATAGATTTTCAAAGGGGTGATGTGAAACCTGTACACGTTTTAGAAAACGGGCAAGATGAACAGTTGTTATATAGAGGAGGAACACCTGGTTATAAATTAAGTGATAATGTATATTATGGTTATGGTCATAAAACCTATAGTATTAATGGAAAATTAATACATGACATTTTTAGATGGGATGTTGATTTCAGTAATCATAAACCAGAAATAAAAATTAAAGAACTCGTACAACCACTCAATTCGAAACGTATATGCGATCCAACGAGTGTGATAGAGATTGATAATAAAAGGTTTTTATTAACAGCTGAAAGTGATAAAAGTTGGTTTTGTGTTCAAGATTATACCACAAACGTTTATCAAATTGAATAGCGTAAAGATATAATACGTATAGTATATAATGCTCACTCTCGCGACGACGATTAAACCGAAACCGGTTGTAAAGACGGAATACGACAGGCTAAAGACTACTCTCCGTAGAACAACTATCGGGTATGGGACAGCTATCGCATCATCCTATTTTATCACACAAGGGGCTGTAGAGGGTGTGTCAGCGACGCTCGGCGCGGTTACTTCACTCACGTACCTGAATACACTGAGTAAACACGTAGATGATATCGAACATTCACCGTTTCAAACGCAGATACTCGTTCCAGTGGGAACTGTGATCTTTGAGAGTATGTGGAACCATGCCCCGTTTAGTTTTGATTTCGATTACGGTGCGACATTCATTGGATTTCTCGCGTATAAATTCGCGTTGACCAATGTATTATACGATGTGGTGAGACAGATGTTAATTGAGGATAGCGACGCGTTTTACGATACAGAAGAGAAGGAGTATGTTAATTATGACGATGCGTCTTCATATAAAAAATTGTAATATTAAAATGCTACCAGTGACTATTTTGTGTGGTTTTTTACTTCACCGATTTCATAAACGATAACCACAATTCAAGAAGAGACCCACACCGTGGATCTAATTGCACTTGTCAGGGTATGCATGCTTAAGATCATTTGCGCGTCTCGTTGTCCCATATTGAATAATCTCATCAACCTTATCAGCAATCCCCTGGCCGATACCATCCAACTTCATAAGGTCGGTACCGTTCAGCACTTCATGTGTTAAGTTGTCAATCAACTTAGCCGCTTTCGTATACGCCTTAACCTTCCAGTCACTCGCTCCGGCACACTTTTCGAGTGCACCAAGATTAGCGAGTTCATCGGCGATGATTACATTCGTGTGGAATGTCACGCGATAGTCGTCATATGATGATGCTTCGCTAACATCGTCATCACTCGATGAAAACAATTCATGCGTGTTCGAGACTTCTTCCGAAAGATCGTTCGAGGCGATCGATTCGCTGTCAGAACACTCAGAAGCCTCGTAGTCGGAGTCTTCTTCTTCGAGACACTCGTCAATTTTAGCTGAAATGCTCTTACCAATACCACTGAGATGGCGCACACTCTCACCACTTTCAACTACATACTCCAGCTTGGCGATCGTATCCGCCGCACAATGGTATGCACCCGTCTTGTAGAAATCGGATGTCATTTCACCCAATTCCAGAAGACGCTCGACGATCACACTGTTTGCACGAGTTTTGCAGTATGGGGATTTACCACAAACCCTAGCAGTCGAGTCCGTGTAGCTGGATTTAGACAGGCAGTTGGTCTTGTACTTGAAATCAGTGAGTGCACTGAGAGCATCAACCTTTTCATCTTCGGCTTGGGCGTACAACTTCTTGAGCTGTTCAATCTTGGTGCGAGATTCGGAGTTCTCCTTCTTGAGTTTATCGACGGTGCTTTTATACTGATCAGCTTCGCTGATGACATCAGAAACCCTTCGAATTTCAGAACCAATAAGATCCTTCTCGAGTTGTTTAATCCTGGTACGAGATTCGGAGTTCTCCTTCTCGAGCTTGAGGATGTAGTCGGTGATAGAGTGGGAGTTCATGGGGCCAGACATTTTGAGTTGTTGATATTTATATATCACGATGCGACTTAAGTATAATAATCAATTCCTTAACGACAGAATGAACTTAAGTAAGAGTACGTATATATAAAAATTATGCGCCCACCTTCACCCGATTCACCACTTACGTATACATTCGGCGAACCTACTGGTCGTCAACTAGTTGGGATGGATCTCTTTCACAAACTCATGGAACTTGTTGATAAGAACTCGGATAAAATCCCAGAAGGGGACTACATCGAGATGTGTGACACTATTAAAAATTTACGAGAACTTGTGAAACCACCTTCATTTCTTCTAGACCAAAACGATCCAATGACCCTAAGCACAGATAATTTCTTCTTCCGTGACAATGACACTCTACCATCAGATGTAGATACAGAAGCAGACCGACATCGCGCACAATTTCATCAACAATGGAGAGAGTTGGATGCGGAAGTTGTGTATCCTGGTCTTGATCAATTTTTATGTGAATTACACACAGAATGGGGTGAAACCGAAGACCCGATTGGGGATTAAAGGTGTACGATTTCTAGAATAGATTTCTTTAGTTTTTATAGATTGATCATGAAAAATTCCACTGTGAAGATAAATGGGCTATTCGCCCAGATGATAAAGAATAGAGTACATGTATACTAAATGCCCCTCACGCTCACTTTTATGATTCCTTCCATGCGTAGTGTCAAAACTCGCGCAGTCGTAGACCCTGCTCAGTATGATACAGAGATTAACACATCCCGTGGCTTCGCAAAACCCAACGCGAGTAAGTCTAAAAAATCGACTCATACCACACAAGTTCAAAGTGGTATCGTGTACGACCCCGACCAGTATGATACAGAAGAAAATATTCAGAGACATATCCTACACAAGGATTGAAAGAGTCGTTAATTAAACCTATGAATATCTAAAATAAGCACAACCCGTGTCTGGTGACCGCGTTTAACAAGACTATGAAAACGTGAGTGATCAAATAAAAAATCATTTCTCGGTTCGTGTTTATGTGTATCGTTTGATGTGTAGAGTATACAATCGTCACCACCTTTCATCGTAAGGTGATATCTCAAAAGGAGGTTACTCTCCGCGCGATGTGGCGCTATAGTCATGGGACCCTCTATGACGGCGAATTTGGCATTTTCTTTATCTACACATGGAACTACATCGATAATATTCTGAATTTCTGGAAAATCTTTGACTTCGTAATAATAGTAGCCATCATTCTTCTCGAACCATTGGTCGAGATCATGGAAGTATTTCTTGTTTGCGGTCGCGATACCCTTTTCATATTCATCTAAAATTTTAGTGTAATTTGCTTTTACGTACCAAAGACTTGGATAATGTGCGGTATTATACTCGGATTTATGAAGTATGATATCTATGAGCGTGTTTCTCATACCAATCAATGGTCTCATTGGTTTTTGAAAGTATAATAAATCTATAGGTGATTTCAGATAATCATAAAGAGTGAGTAGTATTGGTGCCAATAAGAACTCTCGCATTAATTTCTCAGTATAAAATAAAAATGCCCGGTTATCCGCGAATGGAAAAATACACACCAGAGCCAACTGAAAACGTGCAAACAGTGGAAACTCGTTTTGTACTGCCGACTGTTACATTCATTCAGGCGGTAATCATTTCATTGTTGATCGCATACGCCTGGTCTGTGCGTAAAATGAATAAAGGCATCTTGTCCACTGGAGTTCTCGCGGTTGTTACCCTCCATGCTTACGACCATATGTATAGGTTAAAACGTGGAGAAGAACGCTTTTTCATATAGGACCTAAGTCCGTCGCCGAATACATTAAAAATATATATGTATCATCATGGAATCCCTTACCACCATGATGTCTATCATTGACCATAACTCCCAGTCAATCTCCGATGGGGATTACTTGAAGCTATGCAACCTTATGATGGATCTCCATAAAACCATCCCAAAACAGGTCACCACAACCAGGGACGATCTAACCGCGAGAAGTCGGGCGTTGTCGGGTAGACTTCACCGTCTCATTGTTCAAATTCGACAGATTCGGCATGTACTGGCATCTACGAAGATCCGGCAACGTATTACGGCGAGTGTGAAAAGAGACGCGATCAGTGAATTATCTGAACGGCATAACCTGAACCTCAAAACGCTTACATTCGAAGGACTTGAGGCTGTCGTTGGTAATTCGATTACCAACCCCCATGCGTTCTTTCGAAAATATTTGGATGCGGATAACCAACGAAAGATGTCACGTTTGGACGATGAGAGAAAAATGCTTGATATAGCATTGAGTGATTACGATCGTATCAGGGAAAATATACGAGAAGTTGAAGCTGTATTGCGACAACACGAGTAGGACTTAAGGATGTTAGACTTACTATAAATATGATATTTACAACATTTTCAATAGCCGCCCAACTCGGCAATCTGCAAGAGGTACTAGCATTGATCGAGACGGGTGCTGACATAAACGTGCGTAATCATATTGGTCAGACGGCAATCTCCATGGCCGCTGGAAATGGTCACGATGGGGTAGTGAAGGCCCTGATCGCGGCGGGTGTGGACATTGACGAGACTGATGATATTGGTTGGACGCCTTTGTTACACGCTATTGAATATGGCCACGAGACAACCGTGCAGATACTGACCGATGCGGGTGCGGACATCAACAAGGCATCGCATAGCGGTTGGACACCGATGTTACTAACCAGGAAGAAGGGGTATGATAAAATTTTAAAAGGTATAACTAATTGATAATCACCTCAAGTTTGAAGTTCTTGTCAAACTTTAAACGAATCTTCCCCTCATCCACAAGACGCTTAATCTTGCGACCAACCTCTAGGTTGTCGTCGTATGCCTTATCGTGTTCAGGGCTAGCTGGTAAATTTGGCACGAACATGTTAAATGCCACCATTTTCTGAGCCATTGAGAGTTCTTTCTGTTGAAGTATACCTAACAGGTTTTTGGGAATCTTGGAAAGATCCATTTTAGACAGACTTGAAAGATCCATTTGAATATGATCGTTTGTGTTCTTTAACCACTTAAGTCGAGTCACTTCCCCGAATATTCCCATCTCACAACTCACAATGGAAACTATCCAGAAAATTTGCGAAGACAACGACGAAAAATGGTTCCTGACTCATAACTACACCAAGTTATCTTTAGCTTATTTAGAATGTGACGGTGAATGGGAACGAGTTAAACTGGATACCAAACGATTGGCCTTAAGTATAGAGTACAGGTATTACG
>Ga0222647_1000280_pt1 | contig 26378 bp, 11 predicted proteins | sample AntAcemetagen333_FD_179864 | JGI IMG/M metagenome (GOLD analysis project Ga0222647, IMG submission 179864) | Saline water microbial communities from Ace Lake, Antarctica - #333 | ecosystem: Environmental > Aquatic > Non-marine Saline and Alkaline > Saline | place: Antarctica: Ace Lake...
TTTGTAATTAAGTCTTTGCAACGTGTCCAACTTTACGTGGGTAGCCGTTTTCTGCGTCATCTGTAAGCTATTTCAATTTTATCGGAATTCCCATAAAGTTTGGGCAATACCAATATTTTCAACCTTAGAAAAGTAGCAAAATAACAATAATACATTGATTATTAATCTATTATTAATTAATAAAATAATAAATATACCGTAAATAAGAGGTCAAAATATATTTGGCATAAGTATTGAAATATTAGAAAATATTAGATTATTAATAAATCAAGCAACAAAATAATAATCATATTCCCAAAATTAGAAAATTTCAAGATGGTGTTCTCATAGTATAACTGCCCCTAATTGCTAAAGCAAAACGGGGCAGTCTTTTTATCTTTTCCCTTGAAAATCTTAGTAAACCCAAGTATTTCGATTATATAAAAAATGCTATATTTCTACTTTTCTACGCTCTAATTCGCCTTCACAACCTTTCCTTTTGCAATAATTTGATTGTCTTGAATGATGGTATAAAAATAAATACCAGGTTGTAAATTATTCGTATTGATTTGATAAAAAGTATTGACATTATCGCTATTTAGCATTGCTACTCTTTTGCCTAAAACATCAAATATTTCGATATTAATCAACTGATTATCAATCATTTCAAAAGATAAATATTCATTAAACGGATTTGGATAAACCTTTAAGTTATTTACTTCAAGTACTTCTTTGGTTGTGGTCGTACAATTATTTCCATTACCAATCATATTCAAATCCATCCAAGCCAATCGTTGGCTAATCCAGTTTTTGAGATAATTTACTTCTTGATCGTAAGTTTGACCGATATAGGCATTGGGCCAAACATAAGTCCCCAGAATATTCCACTTTTCAAAATTGCGAACTTGTGCGTCATCTAAAATCAAAGCCATTGAATCAATAAAATGATGAATTGTATCCGTATTTAAAACATTCGACCGCAACTCTTGCCAACGACAATTAAAATCGTCTCGAAAAGCAGCATCATTCACCAACTTGCCCCAAAAGTATGGAAACGGAGAACCACAAATTTGATTATATTGAAATGCCCAACCGTGATACAAACCATTATCACAAAAATCTGCATTACCGTAACCTAAATTATAATCCCAAATTGGCCCAGCGTGAATTTTCCCACCATTGCTATCCTTATCTTTATACATGAATGTACTCAACCGATACGCATCAATATTTCGAGTAATTTCTTGTATCATCATGTAATCAATGAACGACGGCACATCTATCCATGCAGGATAACCCGTTATCGGATTGTTATAATTTGCCGATGCCATTCTATTTTCAAAAGCATTAAAATGATTTTGAATATAACTTTTTTGTAATGGATGTAAATCCTCTGATTTTGGGTGATGATAAGCATAATAACCGTAACCGTAAGGCGAAAACCAGCCATTTTCTGGCCCCATATCTCTATCAATTTTAAAAATATAACCGCCCGTCAAGTCATCGCCTAAGGTGTCTGTTGGACTAAGTTTTGCAATATCCACACGGTTATTATCTCGTTTTATTTTTTCCATCAAAACATAAACGCCCCAATATTGATCATCTAAAAACAGTTCACAAAAACGAACTTTTGGGGTATAATGTCCCAATTCATTACCAATATGATACGTTACAAAGTTCCGCAGCAAAGATTTATCAGCATAAGGCCCGTGAAGCACCCAATCATTTTCAGATGGCATTCCCAATAGCGACACATTATTATTATCGCCCAACGAATCTCTGGTTTCAATACCAAACCCTTTTTTATCAAACATCGTCGAAGACGCACCACGGATTTCTATACCAATTTGACCATCATAACCATTCGGAAAATCATCTAAATAATTCAAATTCCCGAATCCATTATCAATCAACTGCATATCCGCCGTAATTTTCACGTCTTCGTCAATCGTTTGTCCGTTCGTATTGATTTTTAATACCGGTAGATTTGTCCAAAGAAAAGGCACCGTAAACCAACTCGGCACAGGGTTATAAGTCATTGTTGCATTATTCACTCCGACCGAAAGGAAAAATCGAGCCGTCAAGTCAGATGAACCAATAGAATGATTATGTACCTGTATCGCCAATGTATTATTTCCTTGATTTAAGTATTGATTAAGGTCATTTTGAGTAAGAGAAAAAGAACTTGGATTCTCTCCTTGATACATCACCGCCTCTCGGTAAGTATTAGCGGTATCGGTGTGAAGTGGAGGTGTACCAACTGTTCCAATATTTGCCCGAGCAATTTCGTGACCATTCAAATACGCCACGAAAGCATCATCATAATCCGCATCTAACAAAGCCGCCAATACCGTCGTAGGATCTATAATATTGAAATCCAGACGCATATATAATGATAAGGTATTCGAAATAGTCGTATTGTCGTCACCATCTGCATAGCCAATACCGCCCTGTCCAGTTTGCCACATCGAGGGATTATAACTCGGTTGACTCCAATTAGTAGGCGGAGCTGCTGTGTTTCCAATGAAATAATGCCACGTATCGGTTTCAAAAACAACGGTTTCCCAATGGTCAATAGCATTTAATTGAGCATAAGAACACAAAGGAAATACGCAAATGATAATAAGGTACAATAATTTAGAACGAATCATAATTTTGTTTTATGGTATTTTTTAAGTCTGCCTGTTAGACATTTATGTTTTAAGTTATTAGACAGAAACCGTGACTATTATTAATTCAATCTGCTCAAAATAGTTTATTTTTTAATTCAAACTCATTCTAAAATAGTTAGTTTTTTGACGGATATAATTATATCAAATTGATTTTTTTTGAACATTTTGGGGTTGTGTAAATTCGGGAATTGAGCTTACCTTATCAAAACTACTTCGCCCTTTTCCGTCACTTCTTCTCCCAAATATGAAACATATTGAATGATATAAATGTAGCCGCCATTTTGTACCATTTGTCCATTATGTGTGCCGTCCCATTCACCTTCCGTATTATTATAAATAATTTCGCCGTAGCGATTGAAAACTTTGAATTCGATAATGACGATTGGTAAATTAGCCACAACACGGAAAACGTCGTTTTTGCCATCTTGATTTGGTGAAAAAGCATTAGGAACTTCAACTTCTCCTTCCGAAACAACTTCTATATTAATCTCCGCTTCGACCAGCGGACAACCGACGATTGTACCTGAAACAGCGAAAGTTGTATTTTCATTAATAGTAGTCGAAATAGAAACGCCCGTTGCCGTAAAACCATTTGAACCCGCCCAATCATAAACATAATCAAGCGTTGAGTTATTGACTTGAAGCGTCACGGTTGAGCCAACTTCGACAACAAAATCTTCGCCAATATCAATCATATAATCTTCAGGTTCTGTAATCGTAAAAGTTTCCGTTTGTCGGCAATTAAAAATTATATCCGTTACCGAAACCGTATAATTTCCTGCTACTAAATTAGTTATAGTTGCTTGATTTTGTCCATTTGACCATGAATAATTAACTGGATTCGTGGTATTAATCGCACTAACAGTAATACTTCCGTCTTCACCTTGAAAACAATCGTTATTAACTTGTTCAACCGTTTCGATAGTTAAAGGTATAATTTCAGCCACAGAATAAGCAGCCGTAACTTCACAATTATCCACATCGGTAACGGTGACTTCATAAGTTCCTGCAACTAAACTCATTGCATTTGGTAAATTTCCTGTATTTGTATTCCCACTCCAAGCATAAGCGTAAGGTTCATTTCCGCCTGAAATTGTTAAATAAATCCCACCAGACGCTTCACAACCAATTTGAATAATCGAATCCATTATCACCAACTCCTCAAAACCTTCAATAGTTATGGTTTCTAAAGTAGAACAATTATGACCATCGGTTACGACCAAATCGTAATCGCCAAGCGGTAAATTATTGACAGTATTTGTATTTGCTGTCGTATTTGACCAGGCGTAGGTGTAAGGGGACGTTCCACTGGTGACATTATAAACGATAGAGCCATTATCTTGACCACAAGTGATGTTGCTGGCCGTTACCGTTCCTGTCAAAATCGTTGCCATATCAAGGGTATAAGTCAAAGCTGTATCGCAGCCAAAAGCATCGGTAACCGTGACACCATAAATGCCTCCTGCCAAATTATTCACCACATTAAAATTCCCTGCGTTGGTGTTTGCCGTCCAAGTGTAAACAAACGGTGCAACGCCCGACGTTGGCGTGATGCCGATAGAACCCGTTTGGGCTTCACATCTCGGCTGAATAATGGCCGACGTGACAACCAAATTTGAGGAACTCGAAAAGTTGATATTATTAGAAATTTTCAAACAGCCCAACGCATCCGTAACCGTGAACCAATAATTACCACCTAATAAACTGTCTGCGACATTCGTATTACCAGTATTTGCGTTTGCATTCCAAGCGTAATTATACGGTGGATTTCCACCCGAAACATTGGCTGTGACGGAACCATTCAAACCACAATCTGGTGAATTTTCAACGGTATTAATAATAATTACTGAAGGCGAGGCGATGCTTGTATTAATAGCATTTGAACAATTATTCGCATCGGTAATCGTCACGGTATAATTGCCGCCCAAAAGGTTTTGCGGATTTTGAATCGTTCCTAAACCATTTGACCAAACGAAAGTATAAGGCGAAACGCCATTCGTTACCGTCATCGAAATTGAACCGTTATTTGTATTAAAACAAGTAGCTGGTGTGTTGGCAAAAGTTGCCGTAATTGCTGGTGGTGCGACAATATTCGCAGTTACTGTCATCGTACAATTATTAGCATCAGAAATAGTTACCGTATAATTTCCACCTAAAACATTTGACAGATTTTGAACCGTTCCCAAACCGCCCGACCACGCAAAAGTATAGGGCAAAATACCGCCTAAAACCATTGTTTGAATCGAACCATTTGCAGTATTGCTGCAAGTCGGATTGATAGTCGTGACCAAAGCAGAAAGCATATCTGGTTCTGTAATATTGATTGGTAATATTATGCTGCAACTATTGGCATCGCTAATCGTCACGTTATAATTTCCTGCCGCAATATTTTGAGGATTTTGAACCGTTCCCAAACCATTTGACCAAGCGAAAGTGTAGGGCGAAGTGCCGCCAGTTGGGCTTAACGTAATGCTACCATTTGAACCGCCAAAACAACTAATATTTGTTTTTATAAACGTTGCGGTCAGAAGGTTTGGTTGATTTACAACGATACTTTTTATGTTAATACAACCTTTCGCATCCGTCACGGTAACGGTATAATTTCCTGCCACGATATTTTGCGGATTTTGAACCGTCCCCAAACCATTTGACCAAGCGAAAATATAAGGCGAAGTACCGCCAGTTACGCTCGTTTGAATCGCTCCGTCGTTATTATTAAAACAAGAAACAGTTGTTGGTATTAAGGTAACCGTCAGTAAATTTGGTTGCGTAATTACAATTGATTTTGTTTTTTGGCAACCGTTTCCATCTGTAATCGTTACGCTGTAATTTCCTGCAACTAGACCATTTTGTGTTAAATTATTACCTACCAAATTTTGCCAATTTGCGGTATAAGGAACATTTCCACCAGCAACCGTTAATTGAATATTTCCATTATTACCACCATTACAATCAACGTTAGTTTTAGTATGACTGATTGTAATCGCAGTCGGTTCGATTACGGTTGCCTGTGCCGTATCAAGACAACCCAAAGCGTCTGTAACCGTTGCAATATAAACATTTCCACTAATATTTATCGGATTTTGAATACCGCCTAAACCATTATTCCAATTGACAGAATAAGGCGAAGTACCCCCATTTATAGTCAAATTAATACTGCCGTCATTCGCATTATTACAAGAAATATCTGTCGGAATTGCAGTTGCAATTAAAGTACCGTTTGAGCCGACCGTTGCCGTAACTGTTCCCGTACAGCCGTTGGCATCACTAATCGTTACGATATAATTCCCGGGGTTTAAACCCGTTGGATTTTGTACCGTTCCTGCTCCGTTTGACCAAACGTAAGTGTAAGGTGATGTGCCGCCAGTCGGAGTCAAATTGATGCTACCATTTGAGCCACCCGAACAGACAACACCCGAGACGACAACCGTCCCTGTCACTACATTTGGTTGATTGACAACAATATTTTTTGTATTAATACAACCTTTCAAATCCGTTACCGTAACGATATAAGTTCCTGCGGTGAGATTCGCAATATTTTGAGTCGTTGCATTATTTGACCAAACGAAAAAATAAGGGGAAGTACCGCCAGTTATGACCGCTTGAATATTACCATTTTGACCGCCAAAACAAGTTGGTGCGGTTGCCGTTAAGTTCACATTCAGGACGCTGGGTTGTGGAACATTAATCGTTTTTGATTTTTGACAACCATTAGCATCTGTAACCGTGACATTATAATTTCCAATCGTTAAATTATTTTGAGTCAGACTATTTCCACTTAATCCTTGCCAAACTGCCGTAAAAGGTGATGTTCCACCTGAAAGGAATAGTTGAATTTCTCCGTTATTTCCACCATTACAACTAACCGCCGTTACATTATTATTAATAATAATATCGCCCGGTTGCTGTACGATTACTTGTGCCGTATCGGTACAACCGATTCCATCGGTAACGGTAGCAACGTAAGTATTTCCACTTACATTTATTGGGTTTTGAACAGTTCCTAAACCATTATTCCAACTAACGGAAAAAGGAGATTGTCCACCATTTATATTTAAAATAATGCTGCCGTTATTCGCGTTAAAACAAGAAACTGCGGTCGGAATTGCGGTGGCGGTCATCGAAGAACCGTTGGAAGTAACCGTTGCCGAGGTTGCCGCCAAACAGCCGTTTGCATCTGTAATTGTTACGTTATAAATATTGGGCAATAAGCCTATTGGATTTTGGGATGTTCCCGCACCATTATCCCAATTAAAACTATAGGGCGTTTGTCCGCCTGAAATACTTAAATTTATCGTTCCGTCTGCAACAGAATTACACGTTGCAGGCGTTGTATTTACGGAAGTAGAAATATTTGTAGTCGAATTAACCGTTGCATTTTTGATAATTTGACAACCGTTATTATCTGTGACTGTTGCGGTATAAGTACCAGGAATTAAACCATTTATATTAAATGATGTACCTAAATTATTACTCCAAATTATGCTGTAAGGCGAACTTCCGCCGGAAGGCGTTAAACTAATTGTTCCTGTTCCTTGTGTACAATTAATGGTCGATCCCGTTGCTATTGCAGACAAAGATGTTGCAGGTTGATTAATCGTTCGTTGTGCGGTAATGGTACAATTATTAGCATCTACGACGGTGACGTAATACGTTCCCACTGCAATATTAGTTAAATCTTGTGTTGTTGCATTATTACTCCAAAGATAGGTGTAAGGCTGCGTTCCACCATTTACCGTTAAGTTAATCGCTCCGTTACTGCCTCCAAAACAGGTTACATTTGAGCCAGTTGTCGAAATAGTGACTGCCGATGCTGGTTCGGTCAAAACAATACTTGCCGTATCTTGACATTGATTATTATCGGTAACTGTGACAATATATATTTGATTCGCTGATAAAGAGGTTGCGATGGCCGTTGTTTGTTGTGGTGCTGCGTTCCATTGATAATTAATTATCGGCGAAAGACTACCTGTAACCGTTGCTGTTGCCGTACCTGTCGATGCTCCGTGACAACCAATATTGGTAAAATTAGTAATCGAAACGTCGAAATTCACACAACAATTATTACCATAGACGACCATCGTATCACTTGCCGTACAGCCGTTTGCAGAATTCGTTGTTAATATAAAAAGAACATTTTGAATCGGCATTTGTGGAATATTCAAATTGGCGGCAGCCGAAGTCGTACTGGATAAATACGGTAAAAAAGCGGCAGGTTGTGCCGTCCATTGAAAGGTTTGATTTGGAAAAAACCCTACCATACCCACATTTTGGTTAATTGTATAACCGCCACAAACTGAAATATCACTTCCTGCATTTACGGGCAAACTCGGAGTATTGAAAGGAAAAATGGCTGTATTTAAAACGCTGCCACACGCATCACTTACCGCACTGACGATTTGGAAAGTATAATTATCCGGCAAAAATATATTTGGAAAATTTAATGTAAAATGACTTGCAGTCCCTCCACCTCCTGTACCTACGCAATTTGGACTGGTGACACTTGTCGGAATTATCGTCCCAGAACTGGTCAAAATACTAAAATCCGAAAGCGAAACGGAGTTACACAAAAGCGGTTTATTAAAGATAATATCGACCGTGTTTGCACCACAACTTGGAACGGAAACGGAAGTCAAAGCTGGTTGCAAACTATTAAAAAGGGTTGCCGAAGAGTTTGAAAAATCAATCGAATAACCTTGACTACTCGGTATTGTATTTTTGATATACAATAAATAAGTACCACTTATTTGTATATTAATATCGCCTTCGAATGCTGGAAAAAACGGAAAAACACCGCCAAACCATGGTGAATTTGAAAATGCACCAGTTTCTCCTGCCGAAGGACCATTCGGATTTCCACCAATTAAGTCTAATGAATTATTACAGGCGATTTCCAACGCTGGATTCGTTGCAATATCAGAACAATTGGCATTGGTAATGTCATAAACTGCCCAATTAAAATCCTCAATTGCACTATTTGGTGTAATAACAAAACTCAATGTACCAGACGTTTGTGGCGAAATAACGAACCAAGTCGAATTATTTTCACCAGACAAGCAGGAACTCGGCGGTAATTCATTCGGCTGACTGCCCACACCTTGAAGCGGTGCAATCGAATAACTGTTTTGACAAACGGCAACCGCATTCGCACAATCTGAATTTTGTGAAAACAAAAAAGCGTGGTATGTAATTGCTATAATTAGGGTGATAATCTTTTTCATTGCTATATTTTTATCACTTTTGATTTGATACTTAGATATTTTTTGGAAAATTGTTTTGTGAAAACTACTGCGATTTACGTTCCATAAAATGTAATCGTCTATACGAAACGAATTGAATTAATTACAAATATATTAATTTTATGATATGAAATAAAACCAATTTTTTATCTTATGTGACTTTAAATCTTTATTTTTTCCTGTCACGTTTGTTACGAAAGAATGTGGGCAATGTTTATTTTTTGATATTTTCAGGTGAAAATAATGTTTGCCGTTATTAGAAACAGCGTAGAAAAATTGATATTAAGGAAGCACAAAACAAAGGTTGCAGCAGTTTTCTTAAAGGGCAAACGCGCCTAATTATTTTACGCAACAAATTTATTCAAAATATTATTTTGTGTTTATAGTAAAATTTAATTGAAGTAAAATAATATTTGGCGATTGAAAAATACTCTTCTTTTCCCCCGATATGAAATCGGGATTAACAACTTGATGAAAAGAAGCAAAAATCAAGGCTTGATTGATTTTTTAACGGCTGAAAGTATTGAAAAAGCTAAACAGACTGAAACTCGCTGCGCTCAAACACCAGTCTGTTCTTAACGCTTTTTAAATACTTTCAGCCTAAAATCAAAAATGCCATTCTAAAATACCAACCGAGAATCGCAAAACTATTTTGGCGCGTTTGCCCTTTTTTTCTTATGATAACCAATGCACTTTTTACTTTTCAATAAACAAAAAACCTTACGGCAAATTGGCAATTGCCAACATAATGGTTTCCATACGTTGGCGAATCGGCGTGCTGCTGCCCGAAAAATTATTTGCCATAATCGAAAACGAAACGATTTTTCCCGATGGTGTTTTGGCGTAACCGCAATACGCTCGAACCCGACGGATAGAACCAGATTTCACTCGAAGCCGACTGCCAACGGCTTTATTATTTCTAAATAAATACCGAACCGTCCCCGATTTTCCGCCGACTGCTAACGAATTATAAAATGATGGAAATAAATTTTCGTCCCGTGCGATTTTACCCATCAAACTCGACATAGAAAAAGCAGAAACCGCATTTCGAGCCGACAAACCGCTGCCGTCTTCCATAAAAAAAGTTTCCGTATCAAAACCTCGACCTTCCCAAAATTCCAAAACGGCTGCTACGCCTTTTTCGGTTGAGCCAATGCCTTTCGCTTTTTGTCCCATCGCTTTTAGCAAAGCTTCGCAATACAAATTATTACTTTTTTCATTCGCCCGAGCAATAATTTCTTTTACCGTTGGCGATTGATGCGTATAAATAACCGTTCTTTCGGCGGTTGATTTTTTACCTTCTCTAATCTTTTCTAATTCCGTAGTGGCGATTTTTTTGGTCGAAATACCGCTATTTTCTAACTTTTCCATCAAGGAATAAGCCGCAAAATAAGCAGGATTCGGAATCGAACCTTTGATTTTAAAATCAGCCGTTCCAGGTGGAATCGTTCCCCGAATATAGCGGTCGTAAGTGTTTGGTGCACCAAAAATATAAGCGTCATCACTGCTCCCCTTCTCCCCTATTGTCACTTCATTTTGGAACGTCAAATACGGTAATTTTGGCGAAATCCTATCCACAGAAGTCAAACTGCCAACCGTATTGGTACGATTAAAATACAATTCGTACAAATTCTCATGGAAATTCAACGCACTTGGACCAGCACCGTAATAATTCCCCAAATCGTTCCATTGCCAGGTTGCTGGTTGCAATGCCGTAGAACCAAAAAACGAATCATCGCCCACGATTTTTCCATCTATTTTAGTAATGCCGCTTTTGCGAATTTCGCTGACAAGCGTATTCAAAAACGTTTCCATATCTGCCACTTTTGGTGCTTCGTCTGCTTTCACTTCATCCGAACCAAGCATCGGATCGCCTGTTCCTTTAAGGTATAAATTCCCTTTCAAAACGCCACTTACAATCGTTCCGTCATATTCCAAAGTCGTTTTGAACCGATAATTCTCACCCAGAATCGCCAAAGCCGAAGCCGTTGTGACGGTTTTTATGGTCGAAGCTGGAATCATCGCTTTTCCAGAATTATACGAGGTAAAAATTTCGCCTGTCTTCGTATCCATCACACAAACGCCCAATTGCCCTGCCGACATTGCGGGGTCGTTTGCCAATTGTTCAATCGAAGTTTTTAACGCTGTCGTACTATCCGTTTTTGTATAATTTAAGCCGATAATTAATACCAAAATTGCTAAAAAGCTAATGCCGTATTTCATAGTTTTTATTTTTATTTTAACCGCAAAGAACGCAGAGATTATTTTATTAATTTCTGCCTCCTCTACGAAATACTAAGTGTCTTTGCTATTAATTTTTTTTCAAAGTCGTACAAAAAAGTAATTTCGTAGAAATATATTATAATTCATTATATTTATTCACACTTTACAGGAATTATTACAAACGATATACAAAAAATGGAAATAGAAAACTACGAAAAACATTGTTATAATTGTAATACTGTACTTTCTGAATCGGATAAATTTTGTTCTAATTGTGGACAAAAACATACAACGGGTAAAATTTCTGTATGGGAATTTGTATATGATTTTTTTAAAAATATATTAAATATTGATGCGAAATTGCCAAAAACCTTAGTCAAACTTTTCTTCCAACCTGGACGATTGACGGCTGAGTTTTTCAAAGGAAAACATCAATCTTATTTGAAACCGACGCAGCTTTTTGTGTTCATGACGTTATTGTGTTTTACGATTGTGGTTTTTCAAGCGAGTAACTTAAATGGAAAATGGGGGATTAAAAGCGAAGAAGGATTTAGTTTTAACGAAAGTGAAAATCGGCTGTATAGCTCGATGGCAAAAGATTCGGCTCAACACGAAGTTGATTCTTTATTAAATATTATTAAAGGCAAAGTAAATTCACAAAACACTTCAAACCTTATTGATACGACGTTTCAAAATTGGTTACGACAAGATTCTTCGTTACTCGATTCGTTTAATGTACTACTTTCTTTGGAAAAGAAAACGAATTGGCAGCATATCAAAGTAGCTAAAAAAGATTTGATTTTATTGCCTGAAAAGGAAGTGATTAAAAAATATAAAATTGAAGGCTTTTTTATTCGTTTGTTATTTGTTCAAGGCTTAAAATCGGTCAAACATGACGAGGAAATTATAAATCATTTTTTGAGTCGATTATCTTGGACATTTTTCTTACTTGTTCCATTTTTTGCCTTCGCTTTGAAGTTAGTTTATATTCGTCGGAAGCAGTTTTATGTTGAACATTTGGTGTTTACGTTTCATTTTCACACGTTATTATTTACGATAATTTCGTTGGTACTGCTCCTTCGTAACCTTGTCCCGATTCAAGTTCTTTCGGTACTTTTGGCGTACATTCCGATTTATCTTTTTATTAGTATGAAATATTATTACAAGCAAGGATTTTTTAAAACGCTGTTGAAATACATTTTGCTCACCACGATTTACTTCTTCCTTTTCATCGTCATGTTGTTAATAATTATGACGGTGGTTTTTGTATTATTTTAGGTTTCAATACAACATTTTTAAGCATTTTCATTTCAAACGAAAACGGCACAAAGGGTTGAATCCTTTGTGCCGTTCTCATTTGAAATAAAAAAAACGCCTAAAATGCTGCGTTGAAATAGATTACTCGACCAACTCAAATAACTTCGCCGGATCAAGCAAAACTCCATTTCTACGAACTTCAACGTGTAAATGATCCATCATTGAAGGAGAATATTTGCGAGAAATATCTTGTGCGACACCAATAATATCGCCTGGAAACAAATAATCGCCCATTACAAACGGACGCATATAAAATATTTTCACTTCGTAACCTTGATAGTCGCCTACGCCAACAATTACGCAGCCTTCCCATTGACCATTTCCTCGGGACGTTCCGTAAGGATACGCCATTCTGAACATTACGCCTTCGATTGGGCAATAAACCGCACTGCCGGACGAAACCAGAATATCAATGCCATTATGTCGCCGCCGTCCTCTTGATGCACCAAAAAAACCGTCACCTTGCGAATCGTTTCTAATTTTTTGATAGGGAGAGGTAATTGGATAAAATTGGGGATTGGGGAACGGTTGGATTCGTTCATTTAGGCGATAATTCCGAACTAATTTTGTTTGCAAATTTTCGGGAACGGCTAATGAATCTGGTAATTTCACTACCAATATTGGAATTTTTAATATTTCCTGAGAGCCTTCTTCTTCTACCGCCATCGTAAAGCGAGTAGTAGAACAGCTTGAAAGCAGTGTGCCAATAAGTACGAGCAAAAGTAGTTTGTTAATCACGGTGTCATCAATTTTAATCGTTCGTCAATAAGTTGCTGCAAAAATATTTTGTTTGGTATAAAATGTAAAACTTAAAAGAGAAAACCTTACAAGTCTTGAAAAACGGAATTTTTTACTACATATCAAAACAAATTTGAACAAAAAAAAAATCTATTTTATGATTAGACATTTTAAGCGGTCGCACTTTGTATTTGTTTCATAAAATGACTTTTTAATGACAAAATTTCTATTTAAAATATTTGTTACTCAATTCTCTATACGACCGTTAATTATATGCCAAAACAAGCAAAATCAAATTTTTATTATTGACAATACCCCGAACCGACTACTAATCTTTACTTGCAATTAACGCCAACTTAATATTCCCTTTGTTAGGTGACGCAAATTCAATAATTTTGCCTTTAACTTGGAAAGTTCATTCAAATAGAAAAATTTATGCTTGTGAATTTTTCAAACGCAATACCTTTGAGAAATCACCATAACTATAAAATCGTCCTAAAATATTAAACAATATTATCAACATTAGTGTATGGTAATATTGGTGTCTATTTAGATTAAGTGGCTTTATTAGTTGAAGTAGCATTTTGCAGTTTTTACAAAGAAACGACTCAATCTACTCCATAAATAAAATAGCACTCAACCTAAAATATTCCTAATACATAAGAAACATAATTTAAAAAACTTTAAATCAAAACAGACGATGACAAGGTCTAAATTACAGTACATTTGGTTAGATGGTTCAAAACCTGCACAAAAAATGCGTGCAAAAACTCGTGTAGAAAATAATTTTTCAGGTAAATTGGAAGATTGCATTGTTTGGTCATTCGATGGAAGTTCTACGGGACAAGCCGTTGGCGGTTCTTCTGACTGTTTATTAAAACCTGTATTTATTTGCCCAGATCCGGGACGTATCAACGCTTATTTGGTGATGTGTGAGGTAATGAACGCAGACGGAACGCCACACGAAACAAACGGACGTGCAAAAATCAATGATGACGATAATGACTTTTGGTTCGGTTTTGAGCAAGAATACTTCTTATGGGACAGCGAAGTCAGCAAACCTTTAGGTTTCCCTGCAAACGGTTTTCCTGCGCCACAAGGTCCTTACTATTGTTCGGTAGGTGCGGAGAATGCTTTCGGTCGTGAAATCGTAGAAGAGCATTTAGATTTATGTATTGACGCTGGTTTGAACATTGAAGGGATTAACGCTGAAGTTGCTGCTGGACAATGGGAATTCCAAATTTTCGCAAAAGGTGCAAGAGCAGCCGGTGACCAAATTTGGGTCGGGCGTTTCTTATTAGACCGAACTGCTGAAAAATACGGTGTAACGATTAACTATCACTGTAAGCCTTTAGGTGTAACGGATTGGAACGGTTCAGGTATGCACGCTAACTTCTCTAACGAAGTATTGAGAACGTGCGGAAGCCGTGAAATTTACGAGAAAATCTGTGAAGCATTCGCTCCTGCGGATGTTATCAAAAAATGTATTGACGTTTATGGACCCGACAATCACTTGCGTTTGACTGGTTTACACGAAACACAATCTATCCACCAGTTTAGCTACGGTATTTCTGATAGAGGTGCGTCTATTCGTATTCCGATTGCAACCGTTGAAGGTGGATGGAAAGGTTGGTTAGAAGACCGTCGTCCAAATTCTGAAGCAGATCCTTATACAGTTGCTGCCGTTATTATTGATACAGTGAAAGCAGCTAAGTATTAAATAACAATCGTTTATATAACATATTATTGGGCGACACTCGGGTTTTTTCGGGTGTCGCTTTTTTTATTTTGACCTCTCCCATAATGCTGAACTTGTTTCAGCATCTCCCGAAGGCAACGGCTCAACCCAAAACCCTAAATCACCACTTCCTCATCTACTCCAAATCGGCTAAACAACCGGATAGTGCTACAAATATGCACCACTAATTTATTGAAGGGAATTATTTGCAATGGCTTGAAAATTTAAAAAGTGCACAAGTATGGCACTACCAATTTATAATACTCCGATTTATAACTTATTGAATGTTAAAAAAAACCTTTGAATCTTATAAACCTTGTTGGGATTTGACTTTTTATATGGCTCTTGGAATATTTTACACCACTCTGGAGAGTGGTGGTACTTGGAAATCTCAAATTTTCCATAAAAAACAGGTATTCAATATCAAGTATCAAATATCAAGTCCGTACTTTTGTGTCCTTTAGTTTTAAAGTAATTGTTTTGGGTATAAAGGTGGTTAGGTATTTTGGTATAAAGTGAAAGCCGTCAGAACGGTCAATTCCTTAAAACCCTGCTCCTCAAAGCCTTATCCCTCAAAACCAAAATCATATAAAGTGGGAAGACGTAGAAAGCCAAAAATCGTAGAGCAAGTTCATTTGACGGAAATTGCGGATAAAGGAAAGGCATTTGGGAAGAAAGATGACATGGCTTATTTTGTGGAGGGTGCAGTGCCTGGCGATGTTGTAGATGTATTGGTAACAAAGAGTCGGACGAATTTCAAGCAGGGAAAAGCGATAAAATTTCATCAATACTCTGAGAAAAGAATTGAACCGTTTTGTTCACATTTTGAGCTTTGTGGCGGTTGCAAATGGCAAAACTTGGATTATTCGGAGCAAATTGCTCAAAAATCAAATATTGCTAAAAATGCAATTGAACGATTGGGCGGAATTGAAATTCCTGAATTTCAACCAATTTTGGGTTCTGAAAAGACGCAATATTATCGCAACAAAATGGAGTTTTCTTTTTCAGATAAACGTTGGTTGACGGAAGAAGAAGTGAGTTCTGGCGAGGATTTTACGAATCGTAATGCTTTGGGCTTTCATCGCCCAGGTTCTTTTGATAAAATTTTGCAAATTGATCATTGCCATTTACAAGGTGGCTTGTCGAATGAGATTCGGAATTCGGTTTATGAATTTGCGATTGAAAATGAGTTTACTTTTTTCAATATTCGAGATAAAGGCGGTTTGTTGCGAAATTTGATGATTCGAACTTCTACCTTGGACGAAACGATGGTAGTCGTTATTTTTTATGATGATGATGCGGAAAAACGCAGTTTGATGATGAATCATTTGAAGGCAACTTTCCCACAAATTACGGCTTTGCAATTCATTGTGAATCAAAAAGCAAACGATACGTTTTTAGATTTGCCAATTTCAACATTCTACGGTCGAGATTATATTTATGAACAATTAGGACATTTGAAATTCAAAATCGGTGCAAAGTCGTTTTTTCAGACAAATAGCACACAGGCTTTTCATTTGTACAGTATTGTGGCAGAATTTGCCAACCTTTCGGGCGAAGAGAACGTTTACGATTTATATACTGGCACGGGAAGCATCGCTTTGTTTATTGCCGATAAGGCGAAACATGTTGTCGGAATCGAGGAAATTGCTCCTGCGATTGAAGATGCAAAAATCAATGCTCAAAATAATGAAATCGAAAATGTCACTTTTTATGTTGGTGATGTAAAAGATATTTTGACGGACGACTTTGCGGTTAAACATGGTAGGCCTGATGTGTTAATTACGGATCCGCCCCGTGCTGGTATGCACGAAAAAGTGGTAAAGATGTTGTTACAATTGGAAGCACCAAAAATCGTTTATGTGAGCTGTAATCCCGGTACGCAAGCAAGGGATTTGAAATTGTTAAGCGAAAAATATGCTTTAAAAAAGGTACGTCCTGTAGATATGTTTCCACACACGCATCACATTGAAAATGTAGCTCTTTTAGAATTGATTGTAGTTAAGTAGTTCGAGTAGTTTCAGTAGTTATCGCAATAATGTATTTTTTAGTTTAAGTAGTTCTAATGACGGTTTCTTGCATTAAGAACTACTTAAACTAAAAGATTACTTAAACTAAAAAACCACTCAAACGACTCAAACTGCCAAAATATATTAAAAAAAATGGAAAAGGAATTATTAGCTTTAGAGGAAGATTTAAAACGATATCGTCCGATGTTTCAAAATGCAACGGATGCGATAATAGAACAAGATGTGTCAAATTATCCAATTTTTGTGGCACATCGCCAAAGTCCTGTAATTGGCATTGGGTTGCTGGATAGGAAGGAATCGAATACGAATTGGTCATTTAGTGCATCGACTTTGGAAGAGTTTTCAACAAAAAAAATCATTGAAATGTCAAAGGTTGAGGATTTCCAAAAAATTTATAAAAATCCGAAGGAATTTATATGTGTTTTTATCTTGGAGGAGGGCTTAGGTCAATTTATTTTTTATCCTCTAAACGAGGATTAATATTTATTGGCATCACTTATAAATTAATTCACAATCATATAAAATAGATAAAATTCCTTATTCATAATAATGTGTAACATCTACCAAATTCCCCTTTAGATTATAAGTGCAAAATCGTCTATGCGATAAGTTCAATAATATTGTATCTTATTGTATAACATTATATCTTATAAATCTAAATATATTGTACGGATAGACATTATATGGCTTTCATTACAGATTTGATTCGGTAATTGCTTGAATACTAATTAAGTAATGATAACTTAGTGTTTGTCAACAATGAATACATTTTCATAAACTACATACAAGAGCTGATTCCAAAGGACAAATTCGAGATTCAAAAATGTTTAGTTTTCGGACAATCCGATAATAAAACGTTTTTGTATAAACCATATAATCTAATTGTGAAACATGGTTTATTATTTGCTAAAACAATATTGTCAGGCATTTAAAAAAAATAGTAATTGGAATTATGAAATCAAGCTCTACTTTAGTTTTACAACGTAACGAAACTATGCATAATCGGTCTTTACATAAAATACTTTTAATAGAGGATAATCCAGGCGACGCTCGCTTGGTGGAGATATTATTAGAAGAATCTGATTTCAATGAATGTGAAATCATTAATAAAACAACATTAAAAGAAGGGCTCGAAGCCCTGATGTCTTCTGATTTCGCAGCAGTATTGTTGGATTTAACACTTCCTGATAGTAAGGGTTTCGAAACGTTGGAACAGTTAATAGAGGCAAAGCCCGATGCAAATGTTATCGTTATGACGGGTTTGGCTGCAAAAGAAATTGGAATCAGAGCCGTACAGGTTGGTGCGCAGGATTTCTTAGTCAAAGGTGATTTCGATGCCGATCAATTAGCCAAAACATTGCGCTATTCTATTGAGCGAAATACGGTTTTACAACGTCTGGAAGAAGCCCAACGTATTGCTCATATTGGGAATTGGGAATACAATACAGCGACCGAAATCTTCAGTTTATCAGACGAGGTATATCGAATATTTGGGTATAATATCAAAGAGGTTGTCATTGATAAAACGCTTTTTGTGAAACACCTTCACAAAGACGATGTAAGGTTAGTACAAGGAATTGTTGATGCTGCATTACAAAACGAAGCAACAAAAGTTGATTTTAGACTCTTTAGCAAAGAAGGTAAACTAAATTATGTAACGATTCAATGTAAGGCGACAAATATCCAGAACAATGAAAGTCAAGACATTCGCATTCATGGAATCATTCAGGATATTACCGAAAGAAAAATTGCGGAATTAGAATTACTTAAAAGTCAAGAACGGTATGAAGTTATTTTCTCGCAATCAAAAGATGCAATTTATATCAGTAATGGGACAACATTAGAGGACTTTAATGACGCAACTGTCAAATTATTTGGCTATTCAGAGGAAGACCTTCAAACAATTAGTGTCAGCAAACTATACAAAAACCTCGAAGATAAAGAACGGTTCAACATGATGATGGATAAGTTCTCGTTTGTCAAAGATTTTGAGGTTGAATTAGTTCAAAAAAATGGAACAATCAAAACCTGTTTATTGACTTCTAACGCAATCAAAACGGATGAATTTACGGGTTATCATGGCATTATTCGAGATGTTACGGCTCGACAACAGACGGAGTCACTCAGAAAAGCAAAAGAATTAGCAGAACGTTCGGCGGAAATAAAAGAGAAGTTTTTGGCGAATGTGAGTCATGAAATGCGAACGCCAATGAATGCAATTTTGGGTTTGACAAACATTTTACTAAAAACAGGGTTAGATGAAGAACAAGACAATTACTTGTCTTCAATTAGAGAATCTTCTCAGCATTTATTAGGTATTATTAATGATATTTTAGAAATATCAAGCCTTAAAGAAGGAAAGATTAATCTTGAAGAAAAGGAAATTAATATCTATCATATCATCAATAATATGGTCAATATCATTGATTATAAAGTCCAAGAGAATGACTTAACTTTGGAAGTTGATATTGCACCTGATGTTGATAAACTGATGCTTGGTGATGGTTTACGTTTACAACAAATTCTGACAAACTTAGCTGGAAATGCCGTTAAATTTACAGAAAATGGGTTCATCAATATTGGTGTTAAAAAAATTCGTGAAACAGAGCGTGAAGTATTCTTATCTTTCAGCGTGATGGATTCAGGAATCGGAATCCCAAAAGATAAAATAGAAGTTATCTTCGAAACCTTTACACGAGTTTTTGATCCAAAAGTAAAGACTTTTGGAGGTACGGGGCTTGGTTTAGCAATCACCAAACAATTAGTACAACTTCATGGTGGTACGATTCGAGTGGAAAGTGAGTTAGGTAAAGGATCTACCTTTATTTGTGAAATTCCATTCAAAAAAGTCGCTCAAAGGGAAATAGAAGTAGAAGAAATAGTAGAAGAAACTTACACTTTAGACCTTGGTCGAGATATTCAAATTTTATTGGTTGAAGACCATAAATTAAACCAAATTGTGGCTCGTAAAACGTTAGAAAAAGAGTTTTCTAATGTCATCGTAACAATAGCAGATAATGGACAAATTGCGGTAGATAAACTACGAGAAAATGACTACGACCTAATTTTAATGGATATTCAAATGCCCATTATGGACGGTTACGAAGCAACAAAATATATTCGTGAAAATATGCCACCTGAAAAAGCAAATATTACTATTTTTGCAATGACGGCTCACGCACACATGGCACAAGATGAAAAATTCAAGGAATATGGAATGGATGATTGCGTCTTGAAGCCATTTGAACCAAAACAATTATTCTCAAAAATTGCTTACTATGTTAATAATAAAAATCAAATTTCATCTAAAAAAGAGAATATGAACAATACAGAACTACCTAAAGCAACAATAGACCTCAGCTACATGGATTTAATGGCAGATGGTGATAATGATATGAAAAAAATCATGTTAGAGTTACTTTTTGAAGAGCCTTTACAAGAAATTCAATCGATGTACCAAATGTTAAAAGACGACAATTTAAGTGACATTAAGAAGGTGAGTCACAAAATGAAATCGACATTGGCTTTTGTTGGTAATGACGAATTGACCAATACTAATGTTACTATCGAAACAATTGCAAAAACCGAAAAAGATTTAGATAAATTGCCGAATTTGATCACTAATCTGGATAAATTATATCAAGGGGTTTTAGTGCTGCTAAAAGAGGAACATGATAAATTATAGCCGAAACTTTCGAGTTCCGAGTTGTGAATTTCATCGCTCAGATATAATTTTATAATTCGTTTCAATTTTTTTTTAATTAAAAAAAAAGGATAATGTGTACGCACAATATCCTTTTTTTATTTGAATCCATATTAGAACTCAAAAAATCTTTTTCTATTCTACTTAAACAATCATTCAAAATTCATAAATTTGCGAACACTCCAAAAACGGGGAATAACGAACAGAAGCAAACGCAACGATGAAGATACTAATTTGTGAAGATGAAGAAATAATGCTTACGGCTTTAGAATTTCGACTCAGAAAGCAAGGTTTCACAGTTATCAAGGCAGAAGATGGCAGACAAGCCATAGAGAAATTAAAATCGGAAAAACCAGACTTGGTCGTTGCTGATATTATGATGCCTCATGTTTCGGGGTTAGAATTGATTCAATTTATTAGAAGTGACTTAAAAAATAGCGATATACCTGTTATCATTATTTCCGCATTAGAATATGATGAAGTCGTTTTGGAAGCCTTTCGGCTTGGTGCAAATGATTTTATTGCAAAGCCATTCAAACCTTATGAATTGATTTTACGCATCAAGCGTATTTTTCAAGAAAAAGGATTAACGCCAGAGTAAGGTATTTAGCGGCTCGTACTCTCGTTTTGAGTGACGGTATGAGTCATTAATATAAAACCTAAATGACCTTTTTCTACCTATTTTAATTTAAAACGCCCCTTTAGTTTTATCTTTCCTTTACTAATTCTTATCTTTTCAGTTTATTTAATAACACAAATTTATTTGCAATTTTATTAAACTGAAATGCGAAAAACTTACGGAAATACTTGGTGGGGAAAACAATGGCTGAATGCCTTGTCAGATATAGATTCATCCAATCGTTTACCTCGTGGGCGAACGTATGCGAACACGGGAAAAGTACTTGATATTTCATTAAAAAATGATAAAATTCAAGCGAAAGTACAAGGAAATCGCTCGTTACCATATCGAGTTAATTTAACGTTCCCGAGGCTAACAGAAGTTCAAAAAAAGGAAATTATTAGTCAAATTATGCACAATCCAATTTACCTTTCTCAATTATTAAATCGAAAATTGCCGATTGGTTTGGCGGATTATTGTCAAACGCATAAAATTAAAATCTTTCCTAAAAATTGGCATGATTTAACCTTTGATTGCTCGTGTCCAGATTGGGCAACGCCTTGCAAACATCAAGCTGCCGTATTATATATGGTTTCTTTGGAAATTGATAAAGATCCGTTTTTGGTCTTTCAGTTACAAGGTTTAGATGTTTTTTCGGAACTCGAACGGCACGGGATTATCGTTGACTCCAAACATCAAAATACGATTGCGGAAATTAGCGAATCGTGGGTTGATTTTGTAGATTATTCAGACGAAACGCCAGAATTATTGCCGCTTTTAGATAAGTTAGATTACACTATTATTCCCGATTGCCGAAGTACTTTATTTTCTGTTATTTCTGAAAAACCGCCTTTTTATAACAGTGGTGATTTCAAAAAAATATTAGAAAAAACGTATGGCGACGTTGCGAAAAAATACGGAAAATATACCCCTGCGGAAGAGGATGCCGATGATAAAATTTCGTTTTTTTATCAAACGGATGAAATGAATATTATCATCAGTGATGAGTTGGAATTCAAAGAAATGATTTGCTATTCAGACGAAGAGCAGATTTTTCAAACTAAAGAATTAACCTACCTTATCGAATGGCTGGATTCTGCCCCTGTTGGTCAATTGCCGAACTATTCGCACCCGATTATGGCGTTATATACGATTTATCATTTTGCCATAAAATTACTCCAAAAGTCGGCTTATATTCCGCAAGTCATCAAGTCGAATCGCAACCGTTACGGGATTCGTTGGTTGCCTGCGATGATTTCAAAAGAGGTCAAGCAAATTGATGAATTGTTGGAACAGTTAATGCCAGAAGGAACAATTGCGTTCAACTTTGTTGAAAATGGAAAACGGGCGATAAAAATGGCTAAAACAGCCGAACAAGCAAGTATTTTGACCAGTATTTTCTTGCGTCATTTCATCGCAAAAGCCTTTTTGGAATCGGACAAATATTATGAGAAAGATGTCGAATTACTCTTTTTCTATGAAGAATATATTTCGTTTGGTGATTTTGAATCTAAAGAAATTCCACGTTTGGTTCACCTTTGGTTGAGCAAGTTTTTTATTAATAAAAAAGATTATATTCCATTAATAAAAGTCGAAGAATCGGACGGATATTTTAAGCTACAATTATTTATCGAAAACCGTGTGGACGAATCGCAGGATTTGATTTCTATCGAAGAATTGTTTACCAATGATGGATTGGAAGACATAAAAGTTGGTGCGTTACAAGATATTGCCTTGCTGATTGAGCATTTTCCAGATATTGAAAAACTGTTGCAAAACGAAGATTACAGCTTGTTATATAGTTTTCAAGAATTTACCGAGGTTTTATTAAAAATCTTACCTGCAATTCAATTATTTGGTATCAAAATTTTGTTACCAAAAGCCTTACGAAAATTAGCAATGCCCAAGGCTTCGATGGAAATATTTGCAGATACGGAAGGTGGCGAAGTCGGACAAACTTCAGGTATTAGTTTGGATAACTTGTTGAAATTCAACTGGAAAGTTGCCGTTGGTAACCAATTAATACCGGCTGCTGATTTTGAAAAAATGGTCAAAGGCTTATCGGGAATTGTCAAAATAAAAGACCAATTTGTATTGGTTGACGGCAAAGAAATGGAATCGCTTTTGGAGAAAATCAAAAACCCGCCAAAGGTGACTGCACAAGAGATTTTGCAATCGGCTTTAGCCGAAGAATATAACGGGGCGACCGTCGTTTTGGACGGAAAAGCTCAAAAAATATTGAATGATTTATTGAATGTCGATGAAGTCAAACAGCCGCAAAATCTTTTGGCAACCTTGCGACCGTATCAAGAACGGGGTTACGAATGGCTGTACAAAAACTCAAAAATCGGCTTCGGTTCATTGATTGCCGATGATATGGGTTTGGGGAAAACGCTGCAAGTTATTACGACTTTATTGAAGTTCAAACAAGAAGGTTTATTGAAAAAAAGAAAGGCGTTGGCGATTTTACCAACTACTTTATTGACGAATTGGCAAAAGGAAATCATAAAATTCGCACCCGAATTAAACGTGCAAGTTTATCACGGAACGAATCGAAAATTGAATGTTAAAGACCACGATGTGATTCTGACGACTTACGGAATCGCACGAACGGAAACGGCTGAATTATCCAAAATAAAGTGGGAAGTCATCATTTTGGATGAGGCTCAAAACATCAAAAACCCGCAAACTGGACAAACGAAGGCGATTAAAAAACTAAAAGGAAACGTCAAAATCGCTATGACGGGAACGCCTGTGGAAAATCGTTTGTCGGAATATTGGTCGATTTTTGATTTTATTAATAAAGGATATTTGTTCGGTTTGAAGAAGTTTAAAGACCGATTCGCCAGACCGATTGAACTCGACCGTGACAAACATGCTTTGGAACAATTCCGCAAAATTACATCGCCATTTATCTTGCGACGAGTGAAAAGCGATAAGACGATTATTCAAGATTTGCCAGATAAAATCGAGACAAATCAGTTCTGTCATTTGACTAAAAAACAAGCGGCATTATACCAAAGTGTCGTCAATAATATGTTGCAACAAGTCGAAAAAACGGAAGCAATCGAACGTAGGGGTTTGATTTTGAAACTTTTAACGGGGCTGAAACAAATCTGTAATCATCCTTCGCAATATTTGAAATTAAGCGACATTAAAGCGGACGAATCCGGCAAAACTCAATTGCTCTTGGATTTACTTCGCCAAATATTTAATGCCAATCAAAAAGTCATCATTTTTACGCAATATCGCCAAATGGGTGACTTGTTAATGAAATTAATCAAAGAAGAATTGAATATCGATGTGCAGTTTTTGCACGGTGGCGTAAGTCGCAAAAATCGGGATTTGATGGTCGATAATTTTCAAGAAAAGACTTACGTCAAAGCGATGTTGATTTCTTTGAAAGCTGGTGGAACTGGACTTAATCTAACCGCTGCGTCCAACGTCATTCACTACGATTTATGGTGGAATCCTGCCGTGGAAGCTCAAGCGACTGACCGTGCGTACCGTATCGGACAAAAGCAAAATGTACAAGTTCACCGCTTTATTACAGAAAAAACATTCGAAGAAAAAATTGATAAATTGATTCAATCGAAAAAGGAGTTGGCAAATTTAGCAGTCGCTTCTGGCGAAAATTGGTTGGGCGATATGTCAAATGCGGATTTGAAGGAATTGGTGCGGTTGGAGTAGATTTTGTCAGTTATCAGTTTTGCGGGTTAGTTTTTAGTTAGGTGCTTTTTTTAGGATGATTTTTGCTTTCGAGAAACTCAATTTAAGGTTATTGGTAGCGGAATATTGGTTTTTTTATATACATTTCGCTACTAATAATTTTTATTGGTGGCGGAATGTATGTATTTTTACCTATATTTCGCCACTAATAAAAAAATTATGCGTAGAGAAATCTTTATAGGAAGAGAGCAAGAACAAGAAATTTTACAAAAAGGATTAGCTTCGTATGAGGCTGAAATGATTGCTATTATTGGAAGACGTAGAATTGGTAAAACCTATTTAATTAAAGAAGCCTATAAAGAAAATATCGCTTTTGAAATAACGGGTTTACAAAATGCACCGCTTTCTGAGCAATTAGATAATTTTACGTATTGGTTACAAAAAATGTCAAATTCAAAAATATCATTGCCAACGCCCAAAAATTGGTTAAAGGCGTTTATGATGTTGATTGATTACTTGGAAACTTTAGATTTTTCAACCAAAAAAGTTGTTTTTTTCGATGAATTATCTTGGATGGCAACGCACAAATCTGGTTTTCTTCGGGCATTAGGTTTCTTTTGGAATAGTTGGGCTGTTAATAAAAATATTGTGGTCGTGATTTGTGGTTCTGCCGCTTCATGGATGATTCAGAAAGTGGTCAATCACCGTGGCGGTTTGCACAATCGTATTACCAAGTTAATTTTTTTAAAACCGTTCACTTTATCAGAAACCAAAATATATTTAGAAACTCGAAATATTCATTTCAATCTTTATCAAATTGTTCAATTATATATGGCTTTTGGCGGTGTTCCGCATTATTTGAAAGAAATTGATGGAACAAAAAGTGCGGTACAAAATATTGACGCAATTTGTTTTAGTGATTTTGGATTATTAAAAAATGAATTTGAACGTTTGTATCCTTCTTTGTTTGAAAATGCAGAAAAACATATCAAAATTATTCGTGCGTTAGCCAAAACTAATCAAGGTTTAACCCGAAATAAAATCGTAAAAGCAACTGACTTACCTGAAAATGGAAACCTATCCAAAACATTAGATGAACTCAATCAGTCGGGTTTTATTTCGATTTATCACCCTTTTGGTAAAAAGAAAAAAGATAGTTTATATCGCTTAACCGATGAATATTCTTTGTTTTATTTGCGATTTATCGAAAGCAGCAAAAATGAAGGAGAAGGTGCATGGCAACATTTAAGTCAAACCCAAACCTATAAAATATGGTCAGGTTATGCGTATGAAAATATTTGTCTAAAACATTTATCACAAGTCAAAAAAGCACTAAGTATCGGTGGCGTTTATTCTGTTTCGTCTTCATTTTATAAAAAAGGAACTACCGACGAAAAAGAGGTTCAAATTGATTTATTAATTGATAGAAATGATAATGTAATTAATATCGT
>Ga0222647_1000284_pt1 | contig 26012 bp, 27 predicted proteins | sample AntAcemetagen333_FD_179864 | JGI IMG/M metagenome (GOLD analysis project Ga0222647, IMG submission 179864) | Saline water microbial communities from Ace Lake, Antarctica - #333 | ecosystem: Environmental > Aquatic > Non-marine Saline and Alkaline > Saline | place: Antarctica: Ace Lake...
TGGCTCAATTTCAGGCGAAGGTTGTTCCGGGATGTAGAAAAAACAATATTATCGGCAGAAGCGATGTTACAAATAGCCTTTATCTCCTTTATTGTCAATAAACTATAAATCCAAAACATACTCTAATCAAGATCAGATTACTAGAACTCCATTTCCTGCATCAAAAAAAGTGTTTGTGAAAGGAAAAATTCATGATATTAATGTTGCAATGCGTGAGATTACCTTGGAGGATACTCAAGATAAATTTAACAATACAACAACTAAAAACCAGCCAATTACACTCTATGATACGAGTGGTCCGTATACTGATTCAAATGCAAAAGTTGACGTAAAAAAAGGATTGGATCCTATTCGTCAGCAATGGATTTTAGACAGAGGTGATGTTGAAGAACTAGCTGAAATTTCTTCTGACTACGGTAGAGAGCGGTTAATGAATTCTGATATTGACTATTTACGTTTTGAACATTTAAGAAAGCCGTTGAGAGCAAAAACTGGGAAGAATGTAACTCAGATGCATTATGCAAGACAAGGTATCATTACTCCAGAAATGGAATACATAGCTATTCGAGAAAACCAAAAACTACAAGAATATAAAGATAAAGTTGGTCAGCACCCAGGAAATAGTTTTGGAGCAAATACCCCAAAAAAGGAAATTACTGCTGAATTTGTCAGAGATGAAGTTGCCGCAGGTAGAGCAATTATTCCAAATAATATTAACCATCCCGAAAGTGAGCCAATGATTATTGGTAGAAATTTCTTGGTAAAAATCAACGCAAATATTGGAAATAGTGCCGTTACCTCAAGTATTGAGGAAGAAGTAGAAAAAGCTGTTTGGGCTTGTCGTTGGGGAGCAGATAATATCATGGATTTATCTACAGGAGATAATATTCATGAAACAAGAGAATAGATAATCAGAAATTCACCGGTACCCATTGGGACAGTACCACTATACCAAGCATTAGAAAAAGTAAATGGTAAAGCAGAAAATTTAACTTGGGAAATATTTAGAGATACATTAATAGAACAAGCAGAACAAGGAGTAGATTATTTCACAATTCATGCTGGAGTATTACTAAGGTATATTCCGATGACCGCTAGACGTGTTACAGGAATTGTTTCTCGCGGAGGTTCTATCATGGCGAAATGGTGTTTATCCCACCATAAAGAAAGTTTCTTATACACGCACTTCGAAGATATTTGTGATATCATGAAAGCGTATGATGTAGCTTTTTCTTTGGGTGATGGATTAAGACCAGGAAGTATTGCTGATGCAAATGATGAAGCACAATTTGCTGAATTAAGAACATTGGGAGAGTTAACCAAAATTGCTTGGGCTCACGATATTCAAGTAATGATTGAAGGCCCTGGTCACGTACCGATGCACATGATTAAAGAGAACATGGACTTGCAGTTGCACGAATGTTTTGAAGCTCCGTTTTATACATTAGGACCATTAACTACGGATATTGCTCCAGGATACGATCACATTACTTCAGCAATTGGTGCTGCTCAAATTGGTTGGTACGGTTGTGCAATGTTGTGTTATGTAACACCAAAAGAGCACTTAGGCTTACCAGATCGAGATGATGTTAAAGTAGGCGTAATAACTTATAAATTAGCTGCACATGCTGCAGATTTAGCTAAAGGACATCCTGGTGTTCAAATTAGAGATAATGCATTGAGTAAAGCACGTTTTGAGTTTAGATGGAACGACCAATTTAACTTGGCTTTAGATCCTGACACTGCTCGTGAATATCACGATGCAACTTTACCTGCTGAAGGAGCAAAAATTGCCCACTTCTGCTCTATGTGTGGACCAAATTTCTGTTCGATGAAAATTTCGCAGGAAGTAAGAGATTTTGCGGCTAAAAAAGATATGGATGAACAAGCTGCCATAGAAGCAGGAATGAAAGAAAAGTCGAAAGAGTTTACTGACAACGGAAGCGAAGTTTATTTGTAATTTGTAATAAGAATTCTGCTTTCATATTCAACAAAAGTTGATGGTAACATCAGTTTAATTAACTGATGAGGCAAAAGCAGTTCTACATACTCAACTTAAAGGTTCTTATCATTATTTTGTCAATCCTCTAGCAGAGGGTGATATAATGTACTTGGGGGTGCAGCCACAACTGTTACCCTCAAGTATATAATATATTCACCATTCTAAGCTTTGCCCCTAAGTACTTAATCAAGTGATTATGTATACTGCATAACACCCTTCAAGCTGTTACAACGCCATATATGGAACATTAGCGTTCATTTATCAGCACTCTTATATAATTATCTATGGTCTTTCATCATAGATAATAATGGTTACCGTATGACTCTAATTTGGACACTCATTCTCCGAAGATATATTTATACCAAATTTTAGATATTGAGGATACCCATTACAAACTGAATATTGATTTTACCCACAATATCTTTCTGCCATTTGGAATGGTTCTTTTTATATGAGCCTTACCTTTCTTTACCAATGTTTCAGCATTAGGCTCCTCCTCCCCCCCCAATTATAAATAACATCAGAATCGTATTTATCTCCCTTTTTAGCCCAATTTTCATTTCTCTTGAGGAAGGTTGAGCGTTTTCAATACTTCACAGGTATTCCTATTCTTCATACTCTCTGAAAACTCTTTTTTCTCAGATTCTTTCACCTTATTGTAGTTTACTGCCAAAGCTCAAAACAAACGCTAACGAAGTTTAAAACTCATATTCCACTGCATTCTGAACTTATTTTACGCCAATTACTAAGTATAATTATAAAAAAAGTTACTAAATTATCATAAAACTCAAAGCAATGAAAAAACCAATCGCTTTTATTTACGGGATATTAGCGTATCTCATTTCCCTTGTTACACTTCTTTATGCAATAGGTTTCGTAGGGAATTTTATTGTTCCTAAATCAATTGACTCTGGAACGGAAACTACTTTTTGGCAAGCATTATTAATCAACGTTCTTCTATTAAGCGTATTTGCAATACAGCATAGTATAATGGCAAGACCTGCATTTAAAAAATGGATTACGAGTATTATTAGCCCTGCCATAGAGCGTAGTACCTATGTTATATGGTCAAGTTTAGCATTAATTTTAATATACTGGCAATGGCAACCAATGAAAACAATCATATGGGAAGCAGAAAACCATACCGTTGCCTTGCTTCTAACTGGAGTATTTTTCTTTGGATGGCTTGTAGTTTCTTTATCTACATTTATGATTAGTCATTTTGAGCTCTTCGGCTTAACGCAGGTTTTTGATAACTTAAAAAATCAACAAACCCAAAACCCAAAATTTCAAACCAACTATTTACACAAAATTGTCAGACACCCCATTATGCTAGGATTTATTATTGCATTTTGGGCAACACCATTAATGACATCTGGACATCTTATTTTTGCAATAACGACAACCCTATATATTTTAATTGCGGTAAAGTACCTAGAAGAAAAAGATCTTCGTAAATCAATTGGAAAAGAATATGAAGAGTATCAAAAGAAAGTACCGATGATTATTCCCTTCACAAAGAATAGAAAATAAGGAATCGTTCTGAAAGAGTGTTATTGATTAATTCAGACGAACTATACCCAATCGAGTAGACGGCATCTCTCCGAATACAGAATCGTAATCGGTTTCTTAACCGTGAATCTAAGGTTACAAGTTTACCGTGAATACTTGCCAGTCGGTAGTTATTCACCCCTCCTCGGTAAATCTCCTTGATTTTGGTTAAACGAAGGTCAAAGCTGTATAGCTTAGTCTTCTTATTGGATATAAAAAATATCCAAAATTTGTAGTTGTGAATGTGATTGGTCAGCTACACAATATATATTTAGAAATGGGCGACGAATTAGTAAAACAAAGGAGGGAGAAAATTTGTGGGGAGCTGACTGCTAAAAACATTAAGCTCTTTCTGCATTCAGGTCGTTAGCCCACAAGTTTGGAATCGATTCCATTAATTATGAGTATCTTCTAAACCCCATTTATCCAAACTTCTTAAAATATCCTCAAGTGATTTCCCTCTATTAGTTAATGTGTATTCTACCTTAGGAGGAACTACGGGGAAAACTTTTCTTGAAACGAGTCCATCTTTCTCTAACTCTCTTACTGTCTGAGTAAACATTTTATTTGAAATTCCTGAGATTTTCTTTTGTAATATTCCTGAACGTAAGCCACCTTCTAATAAATGAAACAAAATCAGGGGTTTCCATTTTGTGCCTATTAAATTCATGGTATAATTTAAAGGACAATTACTATTTTTATCCAAAATTATTGTTTTATAATACTAATAATCAGCATTTTACTCGTTTAGGTAACTATACCACTTTTTAGTAAGTTATTGCCTATAACGTAAATATAGCTCAATTTTGTATTCTAAATTAAAAGTTATGGAAAATATTAAAAATTACCCAAGATCCTTCTCTCACATCGGAATAACCGTTCCAGATATTCACAAAGCTGTTGAGTTTTACTCAGAGGTAATGGGTTGGTACGTTATTATGTCGCCATCCAAGGTCAAAAAAGAAAAAGACACAGCGATTGGTCAAATGTGTATTGATGTATTCGGAGAAGATTGGGAAGAGTTTGAAATCGCTCACATGTCAACCTCTGACGGAATTGGAATCGAATTATTCTCCTTTCCAAACGGAGTGAAGGAAGTACAAGAGTTTAACCCCTTCAATACAGGACTATTTCACTTTTGCGTGCAAGATCCAGATATTGAAGGTTTGACTGAAAAAATAGTAAAACACGGAGGAAAACAACGAATGCCGATAAGAGAATATTACCCAAACGAAAAGCCTTTCAAAATGGTCTACGTTCAGGATCCATTCGGAATCGTATTCGAGATTTATACCCACAGTTATGAACTCACGTATTCTTCAGGTGCTTACCAAAAGTAAACGTTTGCCCCTTTCATATATGAACTCAAATCAACGCTTGAATTCCTGTTCAATCAATCAGCATTTAAGCAGTATAGATTGCCTGACTCATAGGGACGGCGAAATTATTCTGACAGTATTTTTTTTGATAAATAGCCCAAGTTATAAATCAAAAGTTGCCTTCGGATTTAACGTTTCCCAAACAGCGAGGCTTAGTCAACGACTGATTTATTTTTTTAAGAGAACGTATTTAAAATTTTCAAAAGCCCACTCCTTTACAGTAAATCAGGTGGGCTTTTTAGTGGAAATGGTTTTACTTTTTAGCTTGATTGAACCCTCATAATTAAAATTTCATCGCCTGAAAATTTCATCCATCCTAAGTCATAAATGTGGTGCATTACCTTTACGTTTATGTGAGTATGCGTGTGGTATTTAAATACGAAAACGTTTTAAAACATTCCGATAAACTTTCTTTTGTGTAATGCTTTACCCAGGGCTTCCAAAAAAAACCCACGATTCCGTTTAATGATAAACTCCCCAATATTATTTCTAAACCTGAAGCTTGAGAAATAATATCCAAAACGGCAAACCTGAAACGTAGGTGCTTAATCGAAGTATTAAATTCTACCAGAATACGAAATAGTGAGGTATTGAGTTTAAAATTGAAGATATTAATGGCAAACGCGGGTTTTGTGGTATACAAACCAAAAGGGTATTATTTGAGGGACAACTTGGAGGATAATACTATAAGGTTTGTACTTAACTACTATTTTTATTTCTAAACGGAAAGTAATCGCTTTTTCACTCTGCTACTTTTCGTGTGCACAAACGTTAGTGGTTTTATTACCTTCATATAAGAAAGAAGTAACCCCAACAGAAGGCACAGCATTAAAAGCTATCAAACACGATGGAGTAAATCGTCAATAAATTACTCCCTTTCCTCCTAGCTTATGAAAGTAACCAGTCCATTCCTGTTTTGGTACGTTTTCATGGATACAGAAATACAGCCAATGAAATCATGGAGCTCTCTAAACTCAGTAACGTAGCTGACCCAAGTGGTGGTTTTATGTCCTTTCTTTTAGCTTGTCAATTAAGCGAAAGAATTGCTGCGGTTGCCTCTATTATAGGTTCGATGACTCCTGAAGTCTATAATAACCCATCATCAGATACCGATACTTCAATTACCCAGAACGACTGATAGTGTCGTTCTTTTATGAAGGAGCAAGTGGTGAAATGGTTACAATAGGAGATATTTTATCTTGTTGGCAGACCTTTAATCAGACAAATTCTTTAGCTTTCGTCATTCCAATAGCAGATATAGACCCAAGCGATGGCGGGACAGTAGAAAAACATTCTTACGATAACGGAACAAATGAATCTAAGGTAGTACACTATAAAGTGATAAATAGCGGACATAATTGGTTTGGTTCGGCAGTAAATATAGATATTTAATCCAGTCAGATTATTTAGGAATTTTTATCTAATTATGATATTAATAGTGAATTATGAGGACGACTGACCACACCAAAAAAGTACAGTCAATGCGAACTAATTGCTAACTTTTAAGAGTCATTTTGTATTTCTAAAGTAAGTGCCAAATCTGAAAATCATTGTGTCTATATCCAGTACTAAACATATTCGAAACGTTACGCTCCATTAAAGAATCAAAAAAGTATAAAAATGAAAGCCACAATACGTAGAAGATATGGCTCACCAAGCGTGATAAGAGTTGAGGATATTGAAAAACCAATTCCAAAAGATAATGATGTATTAGTCAAGGTTCATGCTACTACCGTCAACAGGACAGATTGTGCAAACCTTACCGCTAAGCCTTTTATCATGCGGTTTGTCTTAGGGTTATTTAAACCAGGAAAAATAATATTAGGGACAGACTTTGCGGGTGAAGTACTATCAATAGGAAAAAACGTCAAATCATTTAGCATAGGTGATAAAGTATTTGGTTTTAGTGACGCAGGTTCTGAATCGCAAGCTGAATATATCATAACAACAGTAGAAAATTTGTTTCATATTCCAGAAAATATAGATTATAAAGAAGCTGCTGCAAGTTTGGAAGGGGCTAATTATGCGTGTAGCTTCCTTCATAAAGTGAATATTCAATCTGGGCAAAAAATTCTAATCAACGGGGCAACTGGTGGGATTGGTTCTGCTCTCCTACAATTTGTAAGACAATATAATGTCAAAATAACGGCAACATGTAATACTAAAAACATCAAGCTAATACAATCTTTAGGTGCTGACAAAATTTACGATTATACCAAAGAAGACTTTACTGATGATAGTGATAAATATGACTTCATATTTGATTCAGTGGGTAAAAGTACATTTGGAAAATGTAAGCCATTATTAAAAGAAAAAGGGGTTTATATATCTTCCGAATTAGGACCCTATTCCCAAAATGTTTTTTATCCATTATTGACTTCCGTATTAAGCAAAAAAGTAATCTTTCCCATACCCTACAGTAAGCAGAAAACGATACCTTATATTAGTAAACTTTTGGAGAAAGGAACGTTCAAGCCTGTGATTGACCGAGAATATTCTTTAGGAAATATATCCCAAGCTTACGAATATGTACTGACAGGAGAAAAATCGGGAAACGTTTTAATTAATGTATAAAAAAACAAGGGCATCACCATGTGCAACATGTCACTAGCCGCTAAACGCGTCTACTTCGTATACACATCACGTTAGCGGTAATAAAAAAAGCCGATACGGAATGTTCCATATCGGCTCATATAAATATTGGCGATAAGAATTATACTCCTTCCGCCACTACTTCTTTCACTTCTGGAATCATAGACATAAGCAACCGCTCAATTCCTTGCTTTAGCGTTACCGTTGAAGACGGACAACCGCTGCAAGCACCTTGAAGGTGAACTTTTACCTGACCAGAGATTTCGTCAAACGAGGCAAAGTTTATCGCTCCACCGTCAGATTCAACCGCCGGACGAACGTACTGTTCTAACGTCGCTTTGATTTTCTGGATCACTTCCGAATCACGAGAATCTACGGTAACTGGGTTCTTATCAATTGCTTTTTGAGCAAATACCGGATGACCTTCTTCAAAGTATATCTTGAGGAATTTCTTAAAATCCACCAATATTTCCTCCCACATGGTATCTTCATCTTTGGTCACCGTCACAAAATTTGCAGTGATAAAAACGCGTTGTACAAAAGGAAATTGAAATATATCCCCCACAAGTGGAGAGCCCTTTTCTTCCTCTAAAGCAGCAGCTCGGTTGGGATAATCGAAGGATAGACCTTCGGGGGCAATTTCAAAATTTAGAACAAACTTCATCGAGTTCGGATTTGGACTCAACTCAGTGTATATCATTACGGATCGGTTCGGCTTCATATCGTAGTATCAGTATTATTTGACTAACTTTGAAACAAAAATAAATTAAAATTGGTTTGGATGTCCGCATTTATGTTTAGGTTCTCAGTGGTGTTTCTTTGTATTATTTCGCAAATCAGTATTGCCCAAAAGCCAGAATTCCCCGAGTCTTACCTTAAAGTAGGGTACTACGGAAATCTGATGTTCAACCCCGGGCTTAACGCAAATTACGAGTTTACCTTAATAGAAAAGGATAAAACGAGAACTAAAATAAAACGAAAACTCAACGTGGTTAAGTACAAGTTTAATCGCTTAGTACTCGCTCCAACGGTGGGGTTTTACGTTGACCCGAAAAGTCATACCGCCGTATTTGCAAACGCTTCGCTCCTCTACCGCAGAATTAACCGAAAAGGAAGAACCCTCGCCGTTGGTCCAGGCATAGGAATTTACTCATCAATAGTCAGAAACGTGTACAGCTTTTCAAACAGAACCGTATCAGAATCCGGCATTGAGGTTACCAGTTATGCCGCCCCTACCTTGCGGTTTGAAATTGGTCGGTTTAAGAAAAAGAAAGACTACCGAGGCTGGTATTCTGCAATCAGCGTTCAGGCTCCTTTGAATTATAATGCCACGGCTGTTTTATTACCCGCTTTTGAATTCGGAAGAACATTTTGATCAATCATTCATGAATAAGATATTACTGTTTTTTGTCGTGGTAGTTTTCGTAAGTTGTGAAAGCACCGAACTTGACTTTTTCGAGCAAACTATTTACGTCGAAAACAGCGGGGCACTTATGCCCGCCTACATCCGAGGAAATGCCGCGAGTAATGTATTTATTCTACTATTACATGGTGGTCCCGGAGGCAGCGGACTCGCATACAGCAATGGCATTTACGCAAAAAAGTTAGAAGAAAAGTACGCCATGGTTTATCTCGACCAGCGTGGTCAGGGAATGTCACAAGGTAAGTATGATGCTTCTGACCTTACGGTAAATGGCTTGGCAGCAGATGTTTTTGCCGTAGTAAAAACCCTAAAGTTTAAATTTGGCGAAAACAGTAAAATCGTACTGTTTGGACACAGCTGGGGCGGCATGCTTGGAAGTACATTTATGGTAAACGAAACCTACCAAAATGAAGTGGCGGGCTGGATTGAATCAAACGGTGCTCATGATTTACCGTTGTTAAACAAATCTGCGGTGTTACTTTTTAGGAAAACCGCCGCCGAGCAAATACTAAAAGGAAATTCAGTGGAGGAGTGGACGGAAATTTTGTCTTGGTCAAACAACATCGACGAAAACAGTATTACCGATCAGCAAAGTGGAGAAATCAACGAAAAGGGTTTTGAAGTAGAAAATCACCTTCGTTCAGATAATGAAATAAACACCTCCACAGAAGGAATTGACTTGAAAGCTTTCCTCTTTGGACCAACGAATTGGTTGACAAGTTTTTTAACTGGAAATGCTACAAACGGGTTATTAAGCGATGAAATTGAAACAACCGCTCTTACACCTCAACTGAAGAATATCACGAAGCCCTGCCTTTTTCTGTACAGTAAATATGACTTTGTTGTACCACCAAAACTCGGCGAAACTGCTTTTGAAAACGTAAGTTCCGATAAGAAGAAGCTCGTCATATTTGAACGAAGTGGACATTCCCCAATGAATGCTGAGCCGTACCTATTTACCGATGAAATCAGTAGATTTATTGACTCGCTCTAAAACAAAAATCCCTCATTCTGAATCAGAACGAGGGATTTGAGGTATTCAAAAGGACTATTAAGCAGTAACAGCAGTGACTATGTTAACAAACGACTTACCGTCGCGTCCTTTTTTAAATTCTACGACACCGTTTTGCAAAGCAAAAAGCGTGTGATCTTTTCCAAGACCAACGTTAGCTCCTGGATTGTGTCTTGTGCCACGTTGACGTACGATTATATTTCCTGCGATAGCTGCCTGACCACCGAATAGTTTTACGCCTAGACGCTTACTTTCCGATTCTCTTCCGTTTCTGGAACTACCAACACCTTTTTTGTGTGCCATGATTTTTTAATTTTAATAAGTTCAACAAATGATTTATACCACGATTGAGCCAATAGTGATTTTGGTCAAGTACTGGCGGTGACCATTTTTCTTAACGTAACCCTTACGGCGTTTTTTGTGAAAAACGATTACTTTTTCGCCTTTCAAGTGTTCGTTGATAGTTGCTTTTACAGAAGCACCTTCAACAACGGGAGCACCAATAGTGATCTCGTCATCATTTCCAATAAGGAGAACCTTATCGAATACAAGCTCAGCGTTCACATCACCTTCTAACCTATTGGTATAAAATGAGCGACCCTCTTCAACTTTAAGTTGCTGGCCTGCAATTTCTACGATTGCGTACATGTTAATGAACTTTATTTGTTATAAATTATAATTGGGCTGCAAAGATAGCATTTCAATCTTTAATTAACAATGAGCTGTTCACTTAATAATTATCCCGTAATTTTATAGCATAACAATTATTTATGGAAATATCTACACCCGCTATCCTCTTTTCTACCATTTCACTATTACTTTTAGCGTTTACGAACCGCTACCTTGCCATGGCAAATTTAATACGCGGCTTACACGTAAAATATCAAAATGAAGGTAATACGGACTCCCGCCTTATTCCACAAGTGAAAAAACTGTTACTTAGGTTACGCCTGATACGGAATATGCAAATTCTGGCGGTAGTAAGTCTACTATTCAGTGCCATTTCGAGCTTGCTTATTTTCCTAAACTTTATTCTTGCCGCCCAGTGGCTTTTTGGAACGGCAATGGTCACGCTAATTATTGCCTTACTCATTTCCGTTTGGGAAATCTCGCTCTCCAACGAAGCCATAAAGATTGAGTTGAGTGATATGGAAGATGTATTGAAGTAAGAATTTATACTCGCCTTGCAAAAATACACCAATTATAGGTACTTGTTTTCGTTTGTAAACGGACGCCTCAGGCATAAAACTAAAATCAGATAAAGCACTTTCTATAAAGCAAATACAACACTATATTGATACTCAGATACGTCGGGTATGAGAATATTTTATTCTCATACCCGACGTTAGCGTTGATTGAATAAGAACTCCCTGTACTCACCAGAATAAAATTCCAATTTTCTGTCATATTTTCTTAAAGTCTGTCACTAACTACAATAGAGACTTTAATTAAACAGCAATTTAAATTTTAAGAAAATGAAACACACACAAAAAGTAAATCGAATGCTAACAAGAAATCAAATTATAAGCAGCGTAGTTTGGGCTGCTGTAATACTTGCTTGTTCATTGAGTTCGGTAAATACAAGTAAGGAAATAACTTATATTCTTCTTTCAGGATTTTTTATTGAATTCCTGCGAATATCTTCATCTAATAAGTCATTAAAAAAAGACATCAAAGAGAAAGACATCAAAGAGAAGGAGGTTAAGTAAGCTAAAATTCACATTTGCTTTTTAACTCGATAAGAGATTTGAGAAACCTGTTCAGAAATAAATTTTTTTGAACTTTACTTTTCGCTAGTTTCGAAGAACAGATAGTACTAATAAGAAATGAGAAATAAATTGGGAAGTAATTTTGAACAGATTCTTGAGGAAAACAAACATAAAATTTACAGAATTTGTAGAATTTATGCGGCTACTCCAATAGAACCAGAGGACCTTTTTCAGGAAGTCATTTTTCAGATATGGAAATCGCTCCCCAATTTTAAAGGAAAGTCTTCTATTGATACTTGGGTGTATAAAATTGCGATTAATGTTTGCTTACGCTCAAAAATGAAATTTGAGAAAAGTAGTAACAAAACAGAACGACTTGATGCCATTCATTTTACACCAGTTACAGAATTAATTGATCATTTTGAAGAAGAGAAATATAAGTGCTTAAAAGAATGTATAGCTACATTAAATGAAAGTGACACCTCTATAATTGTATTGTATTTAGATGAGTTATCATACAAAGAGATTGCAGAGATCACAGGATTATCAGAAAATCATATTGCCGTAAAAATGAAGAGAATACGAAAGAAATTATTTGAATGTATTACACCAAAAATGAATTAACATGTTAGAACAAGAACTAAAAAACATTTGGAAGAATTCTTCAAAAACAGCTCGAATAAGCATTGAAACTGATCGATTGGTACAAGAGTTTGATACAAAGATGACAACCATACAAAAGAACATCAGAAAAAGAGATGTAAGAGAGATTTCTGCTTCCGTATTTGGCATACTCCTTTTTAGTTTTTTGGCGTATGAAATTCCGTTTCCAATCACCAAATTTTCTTGTTTCTTATCTATTCTGTGGTTTGCATACGTGATTTATAAATTTAGAAAATCGAATCAACAAAACTCTTCTGAGAAATTATCATTACCGCTAAAAGAGCAATTAACACATAAAAAACAGCTATTACAGCACCAACAAAAACTATTAAATTCTGCAGGGTATTGGTATGCTGGTCCTTCGTTTATTACAAACTTTATATTTATTATCGGGTTGCGGAATCCTGCTGATTATAATTGGACCAACCAAATAGCAGAAAACTTACTGCCACTAACAGTTAACGCTAAAGTAGGCACGATAATCGGCCTAGGAATCTTTTACCTCCTTGTTATATGGGTCCACAAAATAGCTGCTAAAAAAGACGTACATCCAATTTTAAAAAGCATTGAAGCTATTCAGCAACAACTGAATAATTCAAATTAAAAAATAAAATTGCTGAATGAAAATCAATGACGAAACGCTAACAATGGGTGTAAAAAATTGCCAATTTTAACAAAATAGAATGTTTCTAAAATAAACATTACCACGAATTTATTTAGATAGCTGTTTTATACCTAATTCTGAGATTGTGTATTCCTGTTGCAATTCTCATGACCAGATGTCTTTTATCGAAGCCTTTTATCCTGATCTTATCTCGTATCATTCTTAGCCTTTTTATCATCTCGAAGACATTCTCGATGATTGCCCTTTTTTTACTAATACCTGTATTAATGTCTTTTTTTGAGTCAGACAGTTCTTTTCCTTTTGTTTTTTTAAACGGTGTTATAACAGTGGAGCACTGCTTTTCTGCCCCTTCAAAGCCCGAGTCAGGCAATAAACTATGTTCTTCGATATTAACCTCAAGTTCGTCCCATATGGTCTTGTCATGAACCGAGCCTTCATACGTTTCGCTCAGAAAAAAGACTTTCCCGTCAGGGTTTGCAATAGCGAAGTTCTTGTTGGTGTGTAACTTCTTCTTGCCGTGCGACGGTCGCCGCTATACTCTTCTTCCTGTGCTTTTCTACACGCCAAACGAGGTGTCTGACGTTCAATAACGTCTCCCACGAGATAATCCGCATCTTCCGAAGCTTTAAAAGCAAAGTGTTCACCGCCACCTGCCATCAAATTTAACTCATCTAAACTTGCCCTTAGAAGTGGTAATAAAAGGCTGAACCATTCGCTGACCTTGGACTGAGAAAGCTCAAAAAGACAACCGTGATAGCTCTGGGTAGGATTTTCTTTCAGAAAAAGCAACATGAAATCCAACTTGGCGATACTACCGTAAAGGCTACTGTTTTTTGATTCTTTGAAACTCGGAATTGAACGACGTTTACCTTTCAAGGTGTATTGAGATAGATACGAAATTACAAGCCTGTCAGAAACTTCGAGCAAACGCTCGTAACAAAATTGGTTTAGACTCGTCAATGCCCTAAATTTGGACACGGCTGCTCGGTGTTTTGGATTTATTTGTTTCATCACAACAAACCTAAAACCCAACAGCCTAATTTTTATACCGTAAACTAAAATTTATGATAACGTCTATTGATTAGTTTAATTTGTTCAAGTTTTTAAACGCAATACAACATAATTTGCACTGCAATTAAAACATGTAAAAAAGCTAACACCCATGAAAGTAGCAATAACATTACTCTTATCCACAATCTTATTCTCTTCTTGTACAAAAACAAAGAAACCCAACTATTCTGAGTTCAATAAAGCTTACACTAATTTCATAGAATTAGCTACAAACGAATTTGGAACAAAATATGGAATGGCTATATCGGTCGTAAAAGACGACCGCATCATATTTGAGAAATACCTCGGATTAGCGGATGTAGATAAAAACATAAAGGTCAGCAAAAACACCCTTTTTTATATCGCTTCAACGACCAAACCGTTTACAGCAATGGCTGCCTTAATTCTTGAATCCAAGGGCAAACTTAACTTTGATAAGTCCCTTGCTGAATTCTTTCCAGAGATTAATTTCGACCCAAAACTTAAAGCAGACAGCATCACCATTCCGCATTTAATGGCACATACCTCTGGAATAGAAAATAACCCAATAACGATTGTAACAGCCTACACTGGTTTTCACGACAAGGACAAACTACTTGCTGAGTTGGCACAATTCACAATAATAAACACGAATGCACCCTTTGGTAAATTTGAATACACCAATCTAGGATACAATATCTTAGGAATGGTTATAGAAAGAGAATTAGGTGCTGATTGGAAGTCATTGGTTCAGCAAGAGGTGCTAGAACCTCTAAGAATGCATCATACGACTACCCATATGTCTACAGCTATAAAACAAGGCTGGGAAATTGCAAAACCACACACCCAAAATAATGATGACAATCAATTAACCCGTCTTTCTTTAGAAAAAAAGGACAATACAATGCATGCCGCTGGCGGCATACTATCAACCGCTCAAGATATGTCAAGATTGATGATTGTAGAATTAAACAATGGCAAAATTGATGGAGAACAAGTAATGGACTCAAGTTTAGTTAAGAAAAGTCAGTTAAAACATGCCGACCAAGATAGAATGTATTCTGATCTTAAACGATTCGGTTATGGTTACGGTTGGAACATAGCGACTACTCCATTAGGAGATACACTAGTGCATCATTTTGGCAGTTTTACTGGCATGCATCCTCAATTCTCTTTCGTGCGTAAAACTGGAGTAGGTGTTGTTATAATGGCAAATGAAGGAGGAATTAGCTATGACCTTAATATGCTGCTCAGTGCGTATGTATTTGATTATTTCTCAAAACGAGAAAACCTCGATACACACTACATAAGTAAACTAAAAGAGTACCATGAAGAATACGATAAAAAGATAAAATCCGATACTGAATATAGAGTTAAAATCGCAAAAAGGAAATGGAAGCTTGAACTGCCTTTTTCTTCCTATGTTGGAACCTATAGAAGTGATTTATTCGGCACCTTAATAGTAGAAGAAGTTGAAGAAAATAAATTGATAGTTACAATTGGAAACCTTAAATCTGATATAGCAACCCCACATAAAACCAATGCTATTAGAGTTGAGATGGGAGGAAGAGGCTCACCAGTCCAATTTGGAGTAAACGACAGTATGGTAGAAAAAGCTACTTGGAGTGGACTTACACTTACCAAAGTGATAGATTAAAAACCACGAAAAGGTAACACCCTACAAAATTAATTGCTTGTTTTTAGCACAGATAGAAAGTCCTCGCGGACTTTCTATCTGTGCTTTATCTATTAACTTTAGTATTGAAAGCACATAACTAACCTTATACAATAACGTTGTCTGCTAATAAGCCACCTTGTAGAAAAAACTATCATCATATAATTTAACAAGAAATAAAAACAGATTTATAGTTGTGAAAAAAAAATCTTTAATTAATCTGATCTTGGCAGGTATATTTGTCTTTTGTCAATCTTGCTCAAAAGATAATCCTAATTCGATTACTCCGCCCCCGTCAATTGATATCGTTGGACTTTCCAAAATAGAGGATATCTTAAACGGTGATGATCAAAATTTAATTGACTTATTGAATATCGTTAGGGGTAGTGTTGGAAAAAGAGGTCCTGCATCAAAAACTATTTGGAGCAGAAAGAATGACTATGGTTTAGGTTTATATATTAGTGCAAATCATGTTTATAATATTAATGGCTGGAGCTCCAGAGATGCCGAGTTTTTTGACATAACTTCTGAAAACCTTGGAATTTTTGAAACTTCACAAATACCGTCAACTAACGGTGATATTGTTTGGGGAAATACTTTGATAGCAGATTTCCCCTTGATTCATTTTGATATTTCACCGTCTGCTACCAATACCAATATATTGCCATCTGAAGATTTTTATTTAGGGATTATTGATAATCAACGCGTCGAGCAAGGTGACTTTCCACAATATCCAAACTTAGTCCAAATTAATACTCCTTTGGATATGTACGATCAATATAATCGGACGAAACTTGACCAAACTTGGAACATGCCTTATGATGGTGAAAATGCAATGTTAGTTGGTTATCCTCAAGATAAAGAGAATTACCCAAATGGAGCAGTCGCGATAGGAAAAATTCTTTCGGACTTGGAAGCAGAAACAATAATTAATGAATTGAAAGTTGCCGGAGATTCTGAAGGTGATATTCCTTATAATTCTCTAGTTGAATTTTTTGTAGAAGCAACAGGATTAGCTGGAATGAGCGGTGGCGGTGCCTTTAATTCGGATGGACAATTACTTGGTATTATGGTAAGAGCAAGCGATGCGGAAAATGCTCCCAAGGTAATCAGAGTAGTAAAAATAACCCATATTAAATTTAAATTGACCGAGTTCTATAATGGTTTATCTCAGACTGATAAGGAAAAAATAAATTCTTTGATTCGTGGAGAAATTTAAAAAATAACATAAGTGAAACTGTATATACAAATAGGCATAACAGCAGAAAATTTGAGTGCTTTAGGTTACTTCAAAGTTATCACGGTTTGATAAGTTTGAAGTCCACAATCGCCTACTTTACAGATACTCACCGTTAGCAAACATTAAAAAAGAAACCGAAATAAAACTCTGAATTGAGTCAATTAATAAACATTATTTAATAACTAAATATGAAAAAAAGTATTTTCAAAATAATTATATTTAACCTCATAACATTATTATCGAGTTGTCGAAGTAATCAAAACAATGAAAATATAGATGCCTTTTTAATAAAAAAGAATCAAGAAGGGAAACTTAATGGTAATGTATTAGTAATAAAAAAAGGAAAAACACTTTACGAAAAATCTTTTGGATATACCGATGGAACTAAGAATATAAAACTAAATAAAAACTATCGTTTTATCATAGGTTCAATTTATAAGGAGTTTCCTGCGGTTGCAATTATGCAGTTACAGGAAAAAGGTCTCATAAACTTAGATGACAAGATTTCTAAACACTTACCTGAATTACCAAATTGGGCCAAAAAAATATCTGTTAAAAATTTATTGCAATATTCTAGCGGTTTGCCCGTAGTTCCTTGGGACGAGTATTTTCAAAATGGCCTAAGGTTTAATAACGAAGTAGTTATGAAAGGGCTTAAAAGCCTCAAAAAATTAAAATTTGAACCTGGTTCAAATTACTTATACTCAAATAATAATCCTATTTTGTTAATAAACATAGTAGAAAATATTACCCAAACAAGTTTTAATGAATATTTGAAAAAAAACGTTTTTGTTCCGGTCGGAATGAATAACACTATTATTAAACCAGAATATCCATTTCAGGATAGAACATTGATGACCATTCCTTTTGATTCAGATTTCAAAGAGGACGAATACAACTTGGCAGTAAACAATTTATTATTCGCTTCTACTGCAGGTGATATGGCTAATTGGCTGAAAAAATTAGGAGACTTCGAAGTAGTCAATAAGAGTTCCGTGAAAACACTTTCTAAAAAAGCAAAAAGAGGTAATAATATTCAAGGTCCTCTTGGCAATTGTGATTGGGATAATGACAATATAATTGAACATGCTCATCACGGTTCAAACTTTAATCACGAATGTCTTGTGAGAAGATTTAAACAAGACGAAATTACTATAGTAATTTTAACAAATCAAAAAAACGGGAACGTTAATGAAATATCCGATGAAATTTATAAAATTGTAAAAGAGGATATTTAAAATTACAATCAGAAAATAACATTTGCTAACACCGTATAAAATTAATTGCTGGTTTTAGCCTATTTAAGAAAGTCCAAACGATCTTTCTATCGATAGTTTATTTACTAATTTTAGTGCTTAAAACACGTAACTAATCTTGTACAATCACGTTGGCAGTCATATAAAAAAACGAAATATAATGTATCTTTTATGAGGCTTATTAGTCTGCTTAATGAACCATAAAATTTTAAAATTATGAATAATTGTAAATGCACTAATTGCGATTGTACTAAATGTAATTGCGTGAATTGTTTAGAAAAAACCTGTTTTTGCTCTAAATGCGAATGCAATAAATGCACTTGCTGCTAAATTCAATAAAGGTTAGTTTAAAACTAACCTTTTATTTATTTTCGAATATGAAAACTCAAAAAATATGGAATAATTTCAATGATGAACTATATTTCTTCATTCTTAAAAAAGTAAAAAACAAAGACGTTACAAACGATATCTTCCAAAATACATTCTTAAAAATTCATAAAAACTTATCCAACCTCAAAAAAGAAGAAAAAACGAGAGCGTGGATTTTTCAAATTGCTCGTAACGAGATATTTAGTCACTTTAAAAAAGAATCTATTTACGTGGAGAAATTGAATACAAATAAAGAAATTCCTTTTCAAAAGTATGAAGATATATGTTGCTTTGATAAATTCATAAATGATTTGCCTGAAATTTACAGACTAGTAATTGAACTGGTTTATATAAAAGGACAAAAACAAAAAGATGTCGCAAAAGAATTAGAAATAAGTCTTGAAAACGTAAAAGCAAGAATTAAAAGGGCAAAAGATATTTTAAAGAAAAGATTCAACGAATGTTGTAAATATGAGTTTGATAAAAATGGTAAGTTAATAGGAGAATCGAATTGTTCAATATGTGGAACAGAATAAGAATACGCCTGCGAACAACGTATACAATTAATGGCTAGTTCGAGCTTGATTACGAAAATTCTATCGGATTTTCTATTCGGTTTATATTTGCTAAGTTAGTTGCTTAAACACGCCACAGCTCATATGCATCAGCGTTAGCAAGCATAGACCGATTGACAACAATAGAGGCAGAATTTCAAATATGACACTTTAGATAACAGCGACAATCTGTTTCGTTGTACTTATTATTTTGACCTTTATGCCAGTTTTAGAAGCTATACTTCAGAACGTGAAATCACACCCTAAGGACGAAAACTTTGCAGAATCAAAGTGTTTCAATAAACATTATCACGAATTTATTTAGATAGCTGTTTGGTTTGGCTCTGAGGTGACACATCTCTGTATCGCCTCAGATGGATAGATTTATTTTTTAAAAAAAAACTCATATAGTTTTAAGCGACGAACAAAGATTCGTGATAAGGTTTATTATAGCCCGTTTTTTTAGTCAGTTACTTTTCGCATAATCCATTCTAATGGTCCATATTTTTTATATTTTCTCCAAACCACCGCAGATAGAATGCAACATAAACTAAATGCTAATGCATAAATCACTGAAAACTCAACAGAATACTCTCCCATTTTAGAAGGGTTTATTATTTCAACAATTCCCATCCCAATTATTACGTGAGCCACATAAAAGGTCAATGCTAATTGTCCAGTTTTATTTAATGCGTCAATGATAAAGCTATGCTCAAATCGTTTAGCAATGAGAATACAAGCCGAAATGATGGTAAAAGCAATCGCAGTTCCGTTGAACATATAAATCGGTAATGGTGGCATTGGATTGGTTCCAAATATTTCAGTCAGCTCTTTAGCTGATTCTAAGTTTCCTTCGGATAAGAATAAAATGGTCACATAGGATAGAACTTGAATTGAAATAAAAGTACCTATACTAGTCCAAAATGTCTTTTTTACGAATTTATCGTTGTGTAAATCTTGTTTCCCAAACCAATAACCGAAAAGCATAAAAGATGTCCAAGGAATTACTGGATGAAAGCCATTGAAAAAGAGGTTTCTAATGAATCCTTTAAACGTCCAAAAGTCTTGATAATCTAAGGTATCAAAGTTCCAACCTATCTCGTAATTCAAAAATATCATTAGCAGCGGAAATAATGCAATTAAGGCTATTGCTGAAATTAGAATATTCTTCTCTTTACTTGTTAATAGCACAATGGTTATTGCCATATAAACGCCATAGAAATGCAGAATGTCTGCCGGCCAAATTGCAATGTATGAGATGCCAACAACAAATAGGAACAGAGCTCTTTTGATAATTCTAATCTGAGCCACCTTTATTTTGGCTTGGTCGTTATTTTTAATTGCAGAATTTGTCATCAGAGCGAGTCCCACGCCTGCTAAAACAACAAATGTAGCAGCCGCTTTTCCATCAAAAACACTTGCGAACGATTTTACCCAAGATTGTCCATTTTCCCCAAAGACAACCTTAAAGTTAACAATTATCATTCCGATAACGGCTAAAGATCTTGCTACATCTATTCCTATTATTCTTTGTTTCATAACGTTTTTTTTATCCTGTAAAATGTCAATCTATTATCCTACTTGACTTTTCTTTGAAATAGTCTGGTCTCCATGATAAATTTCCAAAGATTATCTTAAATCGATCTTTCCATGATTTACACTTTTTTAAGTCTTTTAGTATACTTTTAAATTCTATGAAATTAATTAATAGTGGATTGTTGGTATTTATGTCTTTGGTTAGTCCATAAATAACTTTCTCTTCCTCCTTTTGATAGGTTCCAAATATCCGATCCCAAATGATCAAAAAACCACCGTAATTTTTATCTAAATATTTTTTATTTGAACCATGATGCACCCGATGTACCGACGGCGTATTAAAAATTTTATCTAACCAACCTAGTTTTCCGATACGCTCTGTATGTATCCATGTTTGAAATTGTGCGACTAAGATAAGTCCAACTATAGCTTGAAAAGGGCTAAAACCTATTAATATCATAGGTATTAAAAATATCCATTCAATCAAACCTTCTATAATACTCAACCGAAAAGAAACACTTAAATTATAGTCTTTGGATGAATGATGGACACTGTGCAAAGCCCACAAAAATCTTTTTTCGTGCTCTACTCTATGCATCCAATAATAGGTCAGGTCCGCAGCAAAAAAAGCAAGTACCCAAGTCAGTAGATTCATGGGTATAGAAAATGGTGTAAGCCAATGAAAAGGCATTAAACATATAACACCAACGGAACCGACTACTGTTTTCTCTAGTAGCTGATTGATTATAAAAATCAAGAAATTAGCACCAGTATCTTTCCATCTTCTTTTTTTTGAGGTAACTAAATCTATCAATGTCTCAATGAAAATTAGGCTAATATTGAAAATAAAAAAATAGGCAATGAAGGTCATTATTTGAGACCCTTCAAACAAGGATATTAATCGTGTGAAACTCATTTTATGAATGTTTTAATTTTAATTGTATAATTATGATTTATGTGTTTTGAGGGGAAATTCGGTTAAAAATTAATTCCTAATTCTAACTCAAATCCAACATTTCTTTTTTCGATTTTAGATGTCTGCCATCGTTGAAAGAAGCCAGCTCCAATTACGATTCCAAAATCTTTCCAAGGAATTATTTTAACTCCCTGATGCGAACCGAGACCGATCAAAAAATTAGTTGACCTTCTATCAGCCAAGTCTCCTAATACTTCCATTCCGACAGGTACATTTAGACCAAGATCGGCGTAGAGACCAGGTATTATTTTGATAAAGCCATTGAATCCAAAACCTAAAGCATACGCATTAACAGAACGGTATCCACGCTCTCGTACTAAATCTGTCTTACCTATAGATTGACCATATGCTACTGTAAAAGGAATAATAAAATCACTTTCACTATCTAAGAATCCAGTATATGCAACATTCCAACCTTCGTTATATTTATCTGTAATTTTTGTAAATGTTAGCATATTGAACCACTTACCTAAAGGGGCATAGGTTTGAAAATTAGATTTTCCCAAAGTAGAATCAACCTTATCTGTATGTCTATTTTTCGATAGGTTATTAAGGGTATTTGCTTTTTGGTAATTAATGAAACTCCATAAGCAATATTCTAATGCGGCTCGGACTCTCCGTTCGTGAGTTTCATTAATTTCCGTTAAGTCTGATAACGGAAACACCCGATTTTCATAATGAACGACTTTATAAAGCTCCTCTCCGTTTTCTGCATGGAAGCTGAGCTCAATATAAACCCTTGCCGTTCTCTCTTTGATACTTGTTTGTGCCTGTTCAATTTTTAGATTGTTAATTCTTATGGTTATTGGAGTTCTGTCATTTGTATTGGGCAGGATAGTATCCATAAACTTCTTAATAGTAGTGTCAGTACCTTTCTCAAAATGTAGTTTGTCGCCTTCAATAACCCCGAGGTAGTTCTCTTGCCGATCATCAAAGACGTTACCCACATAAAAATTCTGATTCTTAATCTCGAATGGAGCTGTTTTTAAATCTATGACTGTCTGCGAAAAACAGAAAATGCAACTGAATATTGAAAATAAAATAGTGGTAATTTGTTTCATCGATTACTGATTAAATTTCTCTGTTGTAATGCACTTCAATATCTCTCATTTCATCAAAATCATATTCTAAGATTAAGGATTGCTTTGATATTGAAATAATGTAGGCTTTTATCTTTTCGCCATTTTTATCAATCATTAAAATGTAGGCACCGTTGGTATTTAAGATATAAGTTCCTTCCTCTTCCTTACCTTCTGACTTTGACACAAAAGTCATGTCTTCTCTAAAAAGAATATAATCCTCTTTTTCCTTATTGCTGGGTGGGTACTTTTTTCCCTCCACCACATAGCCATCCAGATGCCATTTATTGAATAGTACATTTTTTTCTCCTTGCTGGGTATGTATATCACTTATGGCAGTCATTATTAATAAACTTGCGATGGCGATAGTCCAGACACTCATTTTTACTATTTTCATTGGATTTCTTTATTTGGGTATTTATTATGGAAGCAAATGTATTGCAGGAAGCCTACCCTGTTGGTTCTCCCTATAATATCAGACAAAAAAAAGTGTCTTCTTTTATAGGGAAGACACTCGCTGTTTATTCAAAATACTTGTAGTCAAGTAGTTATACTAAGATATAATCCTGTGAAATTTTTTGAACTCGGTGGGAGTCATTTGGGTATTTTTTTTAAAAGCAGTATAGAAAGCGGCTTTGCTATTGAAGCCCACGTCTAAGGAAATCGCAAAGATTGTTGCTGGATTAGGCTCTATGAGTTTCTTTTTAGCTTCTTCAATTCTAAAGCTATTAATGAAATCAGGGAAGCTCATTTTTGCATTCTGGTTAATAGCCTGAGATATATGATGAATGGATTTATCTAATTTTTTAGCTACCGTATTCAATTTTAAGTCAAAGTCTAAGTAGAGTTTTCCCTCGTTTACAATGGCTATTGTTAATTCAAAAAGCTCCGAAGAATCATACAAGGAAGATTTTGCATATTTCTCTATAGTAGTATTAGATAGGTCTTCAAAATTTCCGCTGTAGGCAAATACGGGGAAATGGATAACAGAAAATGTAAATGTGAAGAAGAATACCGAGTAGATGAATGCTTCAAATTGTAGGTAATAGTTGAAATTAGCAATATCGAAACTTCCTAGAATGGTAGTAGCAAAGACTACTATTTGCAATACTACAATTGCGAACACGATAATTTTAATCCATTTATAATGAATTATTTGATTTTCATTTAACTCGATTATAAATGGAGCCTTTTTTAGCTTCTTATACGCCAAAAACATGAGTCCAATATTAATCGAACTGACGAGAATATACTCCATTAACACTAGTAAACCATAATTTGACTTTTCCAACGCTGCTACAAAATCTTGTAGATTTTGAAAATGATCAAAAGGAAGAAACACTAAAATTCTGAGTAGGGTATAGACAATTACTACCGGTAGCCATTTCTTCAGAACTACTTCAGAATTGGTGTATAGAGCGATGAAATAGTAGAATAATAATCCTATAAAATGATAGAAGATGTAAGTTGTTCCAGAATAAGTGGCACTTACTTGATTAGTTATGGAAAGATAATAGTCTAATGAAGTAACCACATAGACAAATAGTAGGGAGGCTAAAGCGTATCGTATCTTTTTATTCTTTCCAAGACCATACTTATTAAGTAGAACAAAAATGATTAGGACGAGTCCAAATACTGTACTTAAGACGGGAAAAACATTTAAGACATTCATGCTTCAAAACTAAAAATTTGATTTTGTTAATGCATGCTAACTTTGGGTTTTTCACAAAATCTTTATCGGAAAGGTATAATGGCAGAACATGATGCATGTGATTTAACTGCAAAGTACTATTGTAAAGATAAAAATATCACGCCTTCGATGTTTTATTATTGGAGAAAGAAACTAGCCGATTCACCACGAATTTCACTAGGCTTTGTAGCTGTAAGTATAACCGCTAAGACTTTCGTGATATTGAGCAGATAAAACAGCCCCTAATTGCTACCTGAAAGGGGAATACGTCTATTTTAGCTAAAATAGTAATCTTAAAAAGCTTCAATAAAGCAATTATACTCTTTGTTTTATAGTTCTTCTGAAATTTGATCCGTTAGTAATTCAACTGTTTTTGTTTCTTTTTCAGACAAGGTTACATGGGCGTTTCCTATTTCGGTAAACAGCGAATAATTTAATCTATTTTCAGCATCACTGTCGTATTTATTTATGAATGAATCGTTAAAGTGAAATAAGTAACCCTCATTTTTTGAGTCTGTACAGGAATAATGAATCTGTCCTTTCTTTAAAAGAAAATAGTGTTAGCTAGATGCTCAACTATTTCATAATCGACGTAATGTATTCCAGCATGTTTAAACCACAAAACCTGATAGGAGCTATGTCTATGTACCTTTGTAGAATGGCTAAAGTTTTTTTTTAATAAGGTGGGTCAAAGCCCAGTCAAACATGAACCGTATTCAGCCGGGTCGCCGATGCAGATTTTTATCGTGAAGTAGAGATAGATTATGACTCTGCGGCTGTTTTATTACTGACCTTACTACCCAAAGACAAGAAATTACGGATCTATATCGAACGGATAAAGTAGGACTTCGGGAAGGCTCAAGTCAATACTTTGATGGTCTTGGTTGGCTACGGGAGTCTACAAATCCCGTTTTATTGGGAGATGTTAGGTAATAACAGTGGGAACTCCAACAGTAAAGACAGGGATGAACATGATTTTGAGAATTTCTGCAAACCTGAACTTACAAAACAAAACCTTCCCCTAACCTTCAAGATATTTACCCGATTTATCATCCGAAAATTGCAGTTATTCGAATATCAAATTTTAGTAGTGTCGAATAGTAAAAACTTATGTCTGCCTTGCGAAAATATACCAGTTGTAAGTACCTGTTTTTATTTGTGAGCGGATGACTAATACATAAAACTGAAACTAGTTAAAACACTTGCTACAAAGCAAATACAGTATTATATTAGTACTCATATATTGCGAATTACTGCACCTTGAGGTACAGGTACACACTAGCTGGCAGTAATTTAATAACACTCTAAAATAAAATATCAGTTTTCCCGTCATATTTTCTTAAAACTTATCGCTACCAAAATAGAGACACTAAAAAAAAACAATAATTTAAATTTTAAGAAGATGGAAAACACAGAAAAACAATTCGAATTTCAGCACGGATTCAAATCATAAGTAGCGTTGTTTGGGCTATAATATTAATCGTTTGCTGCCAAGTTCTTGGAAAGTCATATAAAGAAATTAGTCTAAGAGTATGTTTTGGATTTATAGTTTATTGACAATAAACGAGATAAAGGCTATTTGTAACATCGCTTCTGCCGATAATATTGTTTTTTCTACATCCCGGAACAACCTTCGCCTGAAATTGAGCCAT
>Ga0222647_1000285_pt1 | contig 25926 bp, 22 predicted proteins | sample AntAcemetagen333_FD_179864 | JGI IMG/M metagenome (GOLD analysis project Ga0222647, IMG submission 179864) | Saline water microbial communities from Ace Lake, Antarctica - #333 | ecosystem: Environmental > Aquatic > Non-marine Saline and Alkaline > Saline | place: Antarctica: Ace Lake...
TGGGGTTTTGGGAACAAGAAATATTACTAACAATAGCAACGAAACATGAAGCACGATAGAGATAATTCTCGCCCGTTTTTTATGTTTTGATTCTGATTCCAGTTCTCTTAATGTAATATCCATAATATTGAATTTTTGCTGATTGTACAACGAAAAATAACATTTCCATGGTACAAATTTTGTTAAGTGTTTTTGTTTCGTAGAACGATGGTGCGAATAATAAAATTGGCGTATTTTCTATGAACTTTCACAAAACGGTAACCTTTTTTTTACATGGCGTTGCCGAAATATTGCAAATTTGAGATTGGAAATCATAAATTAATCACCTGGATCCGTTGCCAAAATTGCTTTAATTTCTAATTTGTAGGCAGCGTCCATGACCTTCACGACATCCTCAATCGGCACACTCTTGTCCGTATTAATGACCAAGGTTACCTCTTCTCTATTTTTTTCCTTCGCAATTTCTCCTTTTAATAATTCTATCAAATCATCAGGATTGATAACTTTGGTTTTTAAATAAAAAACTCTATCCGTATCAATCGAAACGGAAATCGTAGAAGGTGCAACGGTCTTAGAACTTGAACCTGGTAATTTTAGGTTCAAAGCGTTCGGACTAACCAAGGTTGAGGTTAGCATGAAGAAAATTAATAATAAAAATATAATGTCGGTCAAGGAGGACATATTAAATTCCGCCGAAACTTTATTTCTCTTTTTTAATCCCATATTTTTATGAATTGACAATTGATAATTGACAATTGATAATGAAAAAATCATCCACGCTCAATTGTTAATTCTCAATTGCACATCGTCAATTGTCAATTGAAAATTAAGCTGGTTCTTGTAATAAATCCATGAATTCAGAAGAACGAGCTTCCATTTGGAAAATTACTTTATCAACCAAAGCCACCAAATAATTGTAACCTACGAAAGCGATAATTCCTACGAATAAACCGAATGCTGTCGTTAATAAGGCTTGATAAATACCACCTGCCAAAACGTCTGGCGTAATATTTTCGGTAAGACTCATCTCACGGAAAGCCGAAATCATACCCGTTACTGTACCGAAGAAACCAATCATCGGTGCTGCTCCCGAAATCGTTGCCAAAGTCGAAAGGTTTTTTTCTAATTTTCCTAACTCGATATTACCAACATTATCAATCGCTGCATTAATATCATTCAAAGGCTTACCGATACGTACCAAACCTTTTTCAACCATTCTCGCAACAGGCGTATCCGTGTTAGAACACAGGGCTTTTGCTGCGTCAATATTGCCACTTTGAACGTTAGTCCGAATATTTACCATAAAACTTTGGTCAATATTTGCGGCTTTCGTAATGCTCATATAGCGTTCGATGAAAATGTAAACCGCATAAATTGATAAAATCAATAATGCGACACTGATAAGGATACCGAGCAGTCCGCTACCAATAATAATAGATATGAAACTTTGGCTTTCTTGTGCCACTGCAATTGAATCCAATTGCACATCTTGTAATAAGAACGGATAGAAGTTCATAAGTTTTAGAATATTTTGTTGTAGTGTTTTAAAATAAATATTGTTTGTCTAATAAGGCAAGGTCGAATACCATTTACCTGAATTTTTAGATTGTTTTGAATAATCCTTTTAGAATTTGAAACACATTTTATTATCAATGTTGCCCAAATTACCAAATATACACAAATGTATTATTTTTCAATTGTTATGCCTTGATTTTTCTGTTTTTCGCTATAATATTGTACCAAAATGAACTGAGTGTACTTAGATTTATTGTTTTAGCGGTATTTATAAATTTATTAATCAATTATTAAAATGTTTTGAATCAATAATTTAGATATTATTAAATATATAATATTTGATACTTGATACCGAAAATCGAATATCAATAAGATTTCGTTCACGAAAAGTTTTTCAAGCTTTTCAAAACCACTCCTATATCAAGTATTCTTGAATAAAAATCCTTAGGGAACAGGAAACAATCAGCGTAAATTAGGATTTCGCTTTCGCTCAACAAGTATTCCCCAAGAAAAATTAGGATTTTGCTTTCGCTCAACAAAATTTCCTACATTTGTACCGTTGAATAAAACTTTCAAACAGACGAAAATACAGACAAATAAAATGATAAATGTTGCAATCTTATTTGGTGGAAAATCTCCAGAACACGAAGTATCGGTAATCTCTGCCAATCAAGCGATAGAAGCCTTAAAAGGGCATAATCGGTATAATATTATCCCGATTTATGTGTCCAAAAAAGGGGATTGGTACACGCATGAAAACTTAACGGATTTGAAGAGCTATAAAGACCTTTCGGCATTGCTAAAAGGAAGTCATCAAGTTGATGTTTCGCTTTCTCGAAAATCCTTTTTTTATACCACAACAGGTTTTTTCAAAAAAACAGTTGAGTTTAAAATAGATGTAGCTTTTCCAATCTTTCATGGGCGACACGGCGAAGATGGCGGTGTCCAAGGTTTGTTTGAATTAATGAATGTTCCTTACGTTGGCAGCAATGTTTTAGCTTCCGCAACGACGATGGATAAAGTCGCTTCAAAGATGATTTTGAAGGAAAGTAAGATTAATACTTTGCCTTATCATTGGTGCTATAGCGATGAATGGCTCTTGAACCCAAGTACAATTTTGGACGAAATCGAAGCTAAATTCACTTATCCATTAATTGTGAAACCAAGTGATTTGGGGTCAAGTATCGGCATTAGTAAAGCCAATAATCGGGACGGTTTAGAAGAGGCGATTCATGAAGCATCGACTTATTCTACTCGGATTTTGATAGAACCTGCGATTACTAATTTGCGTGAAATCAATTGTTCCGTGATGGGAACGCATGGCGAAATGGAAACGTCCGTTTGTGAGCAACCTTTAGGCTCTGACGAGATTTTGAGCTTTACGGATAAGTATAAAAGTGGCGGCGGCAAATCATCAAAAGGAATGACGAGTTTGAAGCGAAAAATCCCTGCGGACATTACGCCCGAACAAGAAGCCATTATCAAAAATATGGCAAATGCAACCTTCAAAGCTTTTGATTCGAGCGGTTTGGTGCGGATTGATTTTATGATTGATTTATCAAATAGAGAAATTTATGTCAATGAAATCAATACGATTCCAGGTTCCCTATCTTTCTATCTTTGGCAACATTCAGATATCGACTTTACGCAATTGTGCGAGCGATTATTGAAAATTGCGATTAAAAAATACAGCGAAAAAGAGCGCTTGACGTTCACATTTGATGCAAATTTGTTGGCAGATTTCGCAGGCGGAAAAGCGAGTGGCGGAAAGATGAATAAAGCGTAGCGGTTTGAAAGCGTGGATAAAAACGCCATAGGTTTGAAACGAATATCAAAAAAAATCAACGAATTTCAGCCATTACCGAAAAAAAAACAAAGGCATAACCGAATTTAACTTCAGTTATGCCTTCTTTATTTATAAAAAAACGTAAAGTAAGAATTACGCCTCTTCTGTTTTTATATCCTCTTCTTTTGCTTTCGGCTCAGTTACCGTTTCTGAAATAACTTCCGTCACTTCTTCCACAGTTTCCACCACAGGCGTTGCTTTAACCGTTTCTGAAACTACTTCCGTTGCCTCTTCCACAACTTCTGTAACAGCCTCGACCGTTGTTTCTTCAACTACCGCAGCTGCTTTTGCAGCCATAATCTTAGCTTTTGCTTCCGCTAATTTCGCCTTTTCTTCCGCAGCAGCTGCTGCTTTTGCTTTCTCTTCGGCTTCTTTTTGAATTTTGCGTTCCTCTTTCTCCTTGATGTGTTTCATTTTAGCCTCTAACTCATTGCGAGTTTCGTGCATATCCTTTAGTTTTGCCTCTTTTGAAGTAACACGATTTTCAATCATGTTCATCTTAGCTTGACTAATTTGTTGTTCCAAAACACCATCAAAACGAGAATGTTTGATTTTATCCAATTGCTCTTCCAATTCTTCTCGGTCTCTTTTAATAGAAACTTCCATTCTTGAAATTGCACTCATCAAACCATCGTAACGATTTTTGACCCTATCCGTACCGGATGAAGTCGCAGCCACCTCTTTTTGAGGTCCAAAACGTTTTTCCTTTACAGCTTTGAACGTATTATCGATTCGCTCCCAAAGTTCATTACGTTGTTCTCTGACCAATTTAATCGTCTTCAAATCACGCTGTAAGGCTTTCAAATCATCAAAAACAACACTGAATTTCGCATCTTCCGAAACCTTATTCTCAATCGTACCTAATCGAGAAGTGATTTTTTCATAGTTCTTATCCGAAACATCTCTGAATTCAGCATCTTGAGCTGCACGAAGTTGCTTCAACATATCAAAGACCTCATTGATTTTTGCTCTCAATTCTCCGATGTGTTCTCTTTGGATATTGCGGTCTTTAAATTGACTTTGCACCTTTCCTTGCAGTCCTTTTAACTCTTCCCACGCCTCCTTTTCAAAGGATACCGTAGCCGCAACTTTTTCTTTCATCATGTCGATTTCGGACAAATACGAAGCGTACAACTTCTCCGAAAGCACTACGAAGTGCCATTCTGCTTGAGCCTTCGTAATAATGTCCGTTTTTTCCACTTTGATATCTTCTGGAAGAAGATTTTCGGCAAGGGTCAATTCTTGAGTCTGAGTCTCCATGCTTTCTGGGAAAGTGATTATCTCACCTTCTCTCCATTGATCCATTAACTGATTGTAAAATTCATCAGTTGCAGCATTTTCAGGAATAACATTCAAAACTACCTGATTTTCAGTCGATAATAATTCTAATGTAATTAAAATTCGCTTATCGTCTTTGTCATTTCCCCAAAGTACAAGTTTAGTTTTCATAATCCTACTTGTGTGTTTTGAACCTATTTGTAATGTCTTTAACCATTGATTATCAACAATTTAAAACATCAAATAAGCCCTTAAATTCATTCATCCGTTAGATAGTATTCAAAAGTTTGGAATTAATATTAGAATATTACCTAACACTATCGAATTGTAAATAATAATCAAAAAAAGTCTGTAATTAATCTAATAATAAATAGTACTAAATGTTCATTTTCTAATGACGAGGTCATTTGATTTGATCTCGTTATTTATCCACGATAAGCACTTTTAGTATTATAAATTTATATATGTATTCGGAGTATTTTTTTAACACACAATTGAAGGAATCTGACTTGAAAATTTGGAAATAATTTTGAAGTATAGTTCTCAATAAGTGGCAAATTTAAAAGGTTATTGTTGAAATTGAAATAGGAAAGGATAAATATTTAAAAAATATATTTACCATTGACTTTTAAAAATCTTATTTTCAATCATTTTCGTGGTAATTTAATAGCACTTTTACATCATTTTTTGAATGTATATTTTTTTATTTATTAATTGTTTTTAAAATTTCTAAAATCCAATATTTATTTGCAATTCGTTGATTATCAATTATTTATTCAGTATTCGGTAACGATTTTGCCAAACAGAATTCGTAATTATACCTTCCTGTTCTCTTAATTTATAAATTCTTTTAGTGATTTTGAGAAGGTTCAAATAAGCCGTTTTTCGATAATCAGAAAGCTGACGATTTCGCTTCACAAAAATCTGAAAAGCATCGGTCAAAGCATAAAAAGGTTCGGTTTCTTTCAATTCGTAGTAACTTTTGAGCAGAATAACCTTAGCTCCGAGGTGATAAGCCGTATCCGTAAACCTTACTTCGTGAAGCGATTGAAGCGATTTTTTGTACTCATTTTTTTCATAATAAAAGGAAGCTAAATTATAAATAAACGCATTTTCCCGAACCGATTCTGGCAAACTATTTTTGTAATCAATAATAAATTTTTCCGTCTATTCGTAAGTTTCCAAACGTAAACCAACCGTTGTAATATTTTTATAATCCCATTCCGCCAAATGCCCATTTTGAAAAATGATTTTTTTGTCCAATAAAAATTGATACAAACTCAAGATTTCTTGATAATAGGCTATTTTTCTATCATTTATTTTCCTAATACAATAATTTCTTACGTAATCATAAAAGGTTCGCAGTTCTTTATTTGAAAACTGTGCTACATTTTCCGCCAAATGCGTTTTTAATTGATAATAATATCTCGATTCGTCGGCATTTAATAACATTTGTAAAACTTGATAATAAACCGTAATTGCAGGAATTTTACCGTATTTTTCAGGTTTATTTTCATAACGCAATTGCAATTCACCTAAAAAAAGACTTTGATAATTCGCCTAAATCACCGTATTTCGACTCGTCATATCACAAGCAATTTTCAGCTTCATTGCAAAATAAAATAAATCCAAATAATCATTTTTTAATTGCAAGTTCACACCTGCCGTTCAATTCGGTTTACTCAAAAATAAGGCATCTTTTTATTTATAAAAAAGCTACTTATCGTAATAAAAATCGGCATCTCGAATCGTTGATTTTACTTGCTTTTGCTCGAATTTTCTCGCCTCTTGTTCCACATTTTTATACAACCCTTTTTGGTATAATTCATACATTAAACAAAGGTTAGAAAACTGCTGCGATTGCTGAAAATTCTCATGAGCCAAAAAGTTGCACAACAATTGATAGATATCTGAAATCAAATTATTCATCAAATTTAACCATTGCTTTTTTATCCTCAAAAGTCGGAGCGAAAGGCAAAAGCAAAGCATAAAACTGCCGAACCGTTTTATTCTTATTAAAAATATCCGCAGCCAATCAACCTTGAAGTTATTTCAATTCCTTATCTGAAAGCGTCTGTAAAACTTATATTAATTTAGATTGCAACATTAATTTAGTTGATTTATTAGTAATAAGTTATTTGTCAGTTTTGTGCGTCAGTTTTAATTTTTAAACTCGCTAAAGTTGTTTGTCCTTCATCAATTAGTGAAATTAGTGAAAATTCATGGCAAAAAAACGTTCGATTATTGTTGCAAGGAAAAAACCGAGTGCTTAGGGTAGGGGAGCTTCAATGACAAATTCCGATGATGAATAACAAAATAATTAGCACCTTTGCGAAAGCAAAATTTCATAAAAAGTATGACAAGAGAAAATCTAAAAAAGGCGGTTTTAAATATTAATTCACAAAGTTTTGACGCCACTGCTTTGGCATTATTTCAATATCAATATCAACATAACGTAGTTTACAAACAGTTTGTCGATTTATTAAAAATCAATCCGAAATCTATAAACGTAGTCGAAAAAATTCCTTTTTTACCAATTTCCTTTTTTAAAAACTTTGAAATTCAAACTGGAAATTGGAGACCCAAAACTGTTTTTAGCAGTAGCGGAACGACTGGACAAATTACCTCGCAGCATTTCGTTCGAGATTTGGATTTATACCAAAAAATAACGGAACAAGGTTTTGAATATTTTTATGGAAACATAGAAAATTACAGTGTTTTGGCCCTGTTACCCGCCTATTTAGAACGTCAAGGTTCTTCGCTTGTTTACATGGCGAATCATTTTATTTCCTTATCTAAACGAGAAAATAGTGACTTTTTTTTATATAATTACGATATATTGACGGAAGTGTTAAAAAATAATCAAGCCCAAAATATTCCGACTTTATTATTAGGAGTAAGTTTCGCTTTGTGGGATTTGGCAGAGCAGTTTCCAACGGATTTATCGAATATTCTCATTATGGAAACTGGCGGGATGAAAGGCAGGCGAAAGGAAATCACTCGACAAGAATTACACGGTATTTTTACCAAAGCATTTCAGACGCAACACATTCATTCTGAATACGGTATGACGGAATTATTGTCGCAAGGCTATTCTAAAGGCGAAGGTATTTTTTATCCTACGCCAACTATGAAAATTTTCATAAGAGAAATTACGGATCCGCTTTCGATGCAAAAAAAAGGCAAAATTGGCGGTGTAAATATTATTGATTTGGCGAATTTGGATAGTTGCAGTTTTCTTGCAACCGATGATTTGGGTAGAATTTATGATGATAATAGTTTTGAAATTCTTGGACGGTTTGATAATAGTGATATTCGAGGGTGTAATTTGATGGTAGAGTAATAAATAAGTGGGGAATTAAAACTAAAAATTGTTAATTAAAATTAAAAAACACAAATTTTCAGCACTTTTCAAAACGTTTGAAGGTAGGTTACCCCGAAAAATCGGGATAGGCTACAGATGACGCAGAAAAACGCAGGTTTTCGCAGACTTTTAACGCACAATTTTTACAACCTTAGAAGAATAGTCAAAAATATATTATTATTATGGCTCTTTGACAATTTCTGCAAAATTCGAATAGATTGAGATTTTCGTAACGGCTGTCTTTAGCTGCCGCAAGTATTTTGAGACTTTTCGGAAGCTAAAGTAGCCGCTACGTGCAGAAATTGTTAAAGAGCCATTATTATACCTATATTTTGGTTCACCATTGATTTTCAGAAGATACTAAATAAGTAAAATTATCTGTTTAAATACCCGTACTACCCAGCGATTCAAAATTGCGACAAGCAAAACAATATAAAAATACTGTTTTAAGAAAAATAAATTAAAAAGTACAAACTATTTCTTTAAAAAGTGATTTTATACTAAATCACTAAGTGAAATGTAAAAAATAAACTGCTTTATTGCGTTCTTAAAATCGTTGATATTTCACGTTAGAACGATAAATAGTTTATAGTTTATACTTCACTAATCATTAAATTATTATGAAAAAAATATCAATTCTAACAACCTTAATTTTGGCGTTTGTATCTAATTTTGTCATTGCCCAAATTGATGATTATGCTGTTTCAGCAATTCCAGAAGCATTAAAAAAAGATGCGAATACGGTTATTCGTTATGAAAAAATGACTTTTGAGGTCAGTTCTGTAAATAAAGGAACGGTCAAGTATAAGGGGATTATTACGATTTTGGATAAAAAAAGTCGATATACCGACGTTGTTGTTTTTTATGATAAAGCGTTTGATAATGTTAAACTTTATAATGTACGTGTTTATGATGCGAGTGGAAAATTAGCAAAAAAAATAAAAGATAAAGACGTTTCTGACCATAGCAGTTACAGCAATAATGTTTTTGATGAAGGTCGGTATAAATACGCTGATGCGACTCATACGGAATTTCCTTACACGGTTGAATATGAATATACTCGAACTCGGTCTATGACTATGTTTTACCCTGATTGGAATATTAGTCATGGTTTTGAAATTTCGGTAGAAAAATCGGAATTTGAGGTGGTTACGCCACAGGACATTGAGGTGCGATATAAGGTGAAAAATATTGAGGTAGAGCCGATAATTAGAAACGAAGCGGGGATGAATTATTATGCTTTTTCAGCCAATAATATTTCCGCTTTCGTAGATGAACCTGCCAGTCCGATTGAGGATTTGGTTTTGCCTTACGTAGCCTTTGCACCGAATAAATTTGGGGTAGCAAATTATGAAGGGGATATGTCAAGCTGGGAAAATTTGGGGAAATTCAGTTATGAATTGAATAAAAATCGGGATGAATTATCTGACGAAACAAAGGGAATTATTGCAGATTTGATTGCAAAAGCAGAAACAAAAGAAGAAAAAGTCAAAGTACTTTATCGTTATTTACAAGAAAATATGCGATATGTGAGCATTCAATTAGGCGTTGGCGGATGGCAAACTTTTGAGGCAAAATATGTAGAAAGGAATAAATATGGTGATTGTAAGGCTTTGACAAACTTTATGAAATCTATGCTGACTGAGATTGGGATTGAATCTCATGCTGCTTTGATTCGTAATGGTGACGAGGCAAACGACCAGAGTTTAGAATTTTCTACTTCTGATTTTAATCATGTTATTCTTTATGTTCCAAATATAAAAGAGGAAGGACTTTGGTTAGAATGTACGAGTTCGGACTTGCCAGCAGGCGTAATTGGCTCTTCAAATGAAAACCGTTTTGCTCTATTGGTAAAATCCGAGGGCAGCGAATTAGTACGAACGCCATTGAGTACGAAAGATGATAACTTGTTGATTTCCAATATTAATATGACGATTTCTAAAGATGGAACGGCAAAAATAAAAGTAGAACAAAAAGCGACAGGACATCAAGATAGGACGTATCGTTATTACGCATTAAACGAGTCGGAAGACGATATTAAGCGTGTTTTGGAAAATAGTTTTTCTTTGCCAAGTTTTAAAATAAAAAAGTATATTTTAAAACCTAATAAAGAAATACCCGAAACGGAAATTATGCTTGACCTCGAAGTGCCAAAATATGCTTCAAAAGGCGGTAAACGCTTGTTCATTTCTCCAAATCCGATAAATCAATTGACTTACGTTCCTCGTGAAATTGAGGAAAGGCAGTTGCCAATCGAAAACCGTTATGCGTTTTCAGATGTGGATATTGTTACGATTGAGATTCCAGATGGATATGAGGTAGAAAGTATTCCGGAGGAAAATTTAACGATTGAGAATGATTTTGGAAAATATGCTATTAAATTTGAGCAAAAAGAAAATAAATTAATTTACACTCGTACAATGGAAAGAAAATTATTCTTTTTTCCAAAAGAACGTTACGACGATTATCGAGATTTTTTAAAAGTTATTTCTAAAGCGGATAGAATGAAGGTCGTTTTGGTGAGTAATCAACCGTGATTAGTAAAAATTAAAGTTAAAGTCAAAAATTAGGAATGAAATCAAAAAAGCCTTGCAAAAACTAAGTTTTGCAAGGCTTTTACTGTTAAAATGTCTCCTTATTTCCACAAAACCCCGAAACTATGAAGTAGTCGAAGCTAAAAGTTTTCGGACACTATATTTGCCACTACCATTTACAAAAATCATCATTAAACCACCGATGATAGCTACATTTTTTACCAACATCGTTTGTTCTAAAGAGTCGGAAAGGTTATCCGTATAAAAAATGGCGGTGACAGGAATCATAAACGCCAAAAGTAAAGCTACTCCTAATTTTGCACGATACCCAAACAGTACTAAAAGCCCTCCTAATGTCAAACAAAAAATAGAACCTCTGAGGAGTAAATTTGGTCGCCAAGTTACCCCATTATCAATCATGGATAATTTAACTTCTTGAAAATCAGCACCATATTGATACGCTGCTAATAAAAAAGTTGTCGATAATAAAATTCGTCCAACTAAATCAAATATATCTTTCATTAATTATTTTTAAGTTGTGTTTAATTATTTTGTTGAAAACGTTTACGAAAGTACGGAAAGTGAACGATAAATTTTTATTGAATTTCGCCAATAATTATCCCAAAATTTCTATCCAAACCTTTTGCACCTTTCGCCAGTAAATAAGTTTTAGAAACAAAACCATCTGAATGTAAAGTGTTTTTATATTTTTTATTCTTAAAAAAAGCAGCAAAATTGTAAAAATTCATTTTTACTTTAGACCTGATAAAAAGGATATTTCCGTTTGGCAAAATACCAATACTATTTCTGTAAAGTACATTCATAGCACCTTTTGTGAATTTCAGATGTGATTTTCATCAATGATTCAATCAAGTTGAGTACCGTCGTCTGGCTCTCTTCCTTTTTAAGGGAAGGGCTGGGGATGGGTTCAATAGGCTACCGAATGTGGAATTGACAAAGGAGTTAATAATAATTTAACATTGAATCAATGTACAGTTTATAATTAAAAATGACTTTTGTGGATTATTAGGCTTCGGACGCTTTAAAAATATCCGACACCTATAAATCAAATACAGAATTTATAATGGATTGGACTTTAGTAGTAATGTGGGTAGGATTTATATTGGCGGCATATTCCGTTGTTGGAAATGATGTCATTCAGACGTTGGGAACGTTTTTAACATCAAATGAGGGAAAGGTAAAATGGTACGTCTTGTGGGCTTTCGCAGCAGGAATTATGGCATTAACCTTGATTTATGGTTGGGTGCAATACGACGGTGATGTTTCCTACGCCCGTCTATCAAAATACCCTGATCCTCGTGAAATTGAAGGTTTTAGCTGGGTATATATCTTGCCGCCGTTGGTTTTGATGGTCATTACTCGAATCGGTGTCCCAGTAAGTACGTCATTTTTGATTCTAACATTCTTTAGTTTCAAAAATCTAAACGATATGGTTATTAAGTCCGTATCTGGCTATTTAGTGGCTTTCGTCGCAGCGGTATTATTATACCTATTTATTACCAAAAAATTAGAGCAACGGTTCATTGATAACGAAATAAAAGACGAGCAGAGAAAATGGTGGACGGTCGCACAGTGGGCTTCTACGGGGTTTTTGTGGACACAATGGTTGGTTCAAGATTTTGCTAATATATATGTCTATTTACCACGATCTTTAGAATTTTCACATTTAATTATTTCTTTAGTCATCTTGTTAAGTTTATTGGGGTATATTTTTCACTCGAAAGGTGGTGCGATTCAAGGTATTGTTCGAGCGAAAACCAATACAGCGGATATTCGTTCAGCGACATTTGTCGATTTATCTTATGGTATTATTTTATTCTTTTTCAAAGAACTGAACAACGTACCGATGAGTACAACTTGGGTTTTCTTGGGTTTGTTAGCCGGTCGTGAAATTGCTTTGCGGTATAATTTATTAAAAACCGTTCCTAAAGCAACATTGGTAGATGTTGCGAGAGACTTGGGTAAAGTCTTTTTGGGTTTAGTCATCAGTATCGGATTGGTTTACATCATTCAATGGTTAAAATAAAAGTACGAACATTTTTCGGATTGGTCAGTAATGAGATATGAGAAAATTTACATTTTGATCTGTAAATCCTGTCAAAAATACTTCTTACACAACCTCGGAAAATAATCAAATACAAAAAAAAGGCTATCTCGAAGAGATAGCCTTTTTTTTAGTTTTTATGCAAATTTATAGGAACATGCAGCGTATTTAGCTTATATTTGTCTTGGTCGTAATTTTTTACTCCTAAGATTAGCAAGGACTATTGGGGTTTTTTCCTCACCATTATAACCCCTCGTCCTTGCTACTTTTTATACTCTTACCTTAATTCAAAAATTGCATTACCTAATAATCATCTTGAATCGTTTCCACTCTAAATAGAATTTCCAACTTTTCAATATCTTCAACTTATTCTAAAATAAGTGTTTTTTGTTTTCTCAATAAATACTTTCTTATTGATTATGGTACAAATATGAGGTTAAAAAATGCCCAAAAAAAGTACATTTATACGGCATTGTACACTTAATGAAGGTAATTTTTTTATCACTAAATAATTGATAATCAAAGTTTTAAGCTAAAAATATAAATTGAATTTGTACGACACTTTTGTTGCATAGTTTAAAGAATTCAAAAAAAATCCACCACATTTATAATAAAATGTGATGGATTTTTTTTGAATCTACTGTAACGGCTTCATTTCTAAGGGAGCGGTTGGCTTCAAACTAAAACTCAAATTTATAACCAATGCCTTTTATCGTTCTGATATAATGATCGCCGATTTTTTCTCTTAGTTTTCTAATATGAACATCAATGGTTCTGTTACCGACAATGACATCTGAACCCCATATTTTGCTAAAAATCTCATCTCTCGAAAATACTTTGCCTGGTTTGGAAACTAAAAGTCCGAGTAATTCAAATTCTTTTTTCGCCAAAACAATTGATTCGTCATTTCGATAGACCAAAACTTTTTCTTTATCAATAATCAAATCAGCGACTTTGATAATTTTATCTTCTTCTTGTTGCTGGTCAAAATTAGCGGTTCGTCTAAGCAATGCACCGATTCTACTGGTCAAAACTCGTGGACGAATAGGTTTGGTAATATAATCATCGCCACCAACCTCAAAACCTGCAATCTGGGAATAGTCCTCACTTCGAGCAGTTAAGAAAGCGATAATAGTATCGTTAAATTCAGGCATTGCCCGAAGTTCTCGACATACTTCGACACCATCTAAACCAGGCATCATAATATCCAAGATAATCAAATCTGGTTGAATTTCCTTAGCCATTTTCAGCCCTTCACGCCCGTTATTTGCTGTTGTAACTTGATACCCTTCTTTTAGTAAGTTGTATTCAATGAACTCTAAAATATCTTGTTCATCATCAACAATTAGAATTTTTACGTCTTCGTTTTTCATAATATTTAAGCAGGTTCTGATTTATCAAAGTATTTTTAGAAGATACCAAAACACTTTTTAAAAAAAATCTACATTTTGACTGTCGTAATGATTTCGACATTAAATATGTTGTTAATAAACCTGTGGATTTTTAGAAACCCCACAGGTTTGTCGTAATATTTTTGACCATTATACGCACTACAAATTTAATACAAAAGCAAGATAGAGTGAAGTTTTAGGCTTTGCGTTTAATTTTGGTTTAAGTATATGTTAATTTTATGATTTTCACAAAAAAAAGCTGTAAAAGAACGAAATGTCCTTTCACAGCTTTTAAGTTTATCTTAAACAAAATTTTAATATATTTTGTATTACAAAACAATCTATTTCCAATTGGCGTAAATACCCTTTAATTGACTATTAGTTTCTTTATCAATAATCGCCATTAAAATTTCGGTAACCTTCGTTGCATTAGCCTCAAAAACCACTTTATCAGGATTGTTTTCATCGGCTGCACCTTGCTCAAAATAACCTTTTAGACCATTGATACTTCTCGCACAAACGTAACGTTGCCACAAAGAAGCCGCTTCATTTGACGCCGTAGTATTTAATTTTTCAATTGCTGTCATTTTTGTTACATCGTCGGCTTCCGCCAATAAAGCATCATAACCTTTCATGAAATTACTGACCTGAAAACCACTAATTTTCGTCCAAGTATTTTCAAAGAAAGCCATTTTTGTCAAGTCTTTTGTTTCCGCATAAACGGTCCCTACGGCTGCCAAAATAGTTTCATTTTCTTCCGTTTCCATTTTTTCAGCGTAAGGCGTAGCTGCTGCTGCGTCTAATTTTGCCAAACCTTTCAAACTCGAAGCGATAACCGGATAAGACAAATCTTTATCAATTACGCTTTTCAATGTCGCAGCATAACCTATATTTTCAGAAGCACCTAATTTTTCAACCGCCTCCGCACGAACTGCCGAATGTGCGTCATTTACCGCTAAATCCGACATTTTATCATTCACTTTTGCCGATTGAATCGCTTTTCCTCTCAAATACCAAAAAGAATCATTTAACGCATTTTCAAAAACAGTTGCAACTGCTTCGCTTTGCGTTTCTTCTTCTTTCGGTGCTAATTCTGTCAAGGCTTCGTAGCGACTTTTGTAATCGTCTGCATTTTCGTATTGATAAACGTATTGAGCCTCTGTTTTTTCGTGTTTGACGATGCCAACCAAAATTTTATCCGCATCAATATTGACTAATTTTGGAGCAGTCGCTGCATCAAATTCAAAAACCTGTTTGCGTTTGGTAATCATCACTTCATGACGAGTAGGCGTTTCATTCGTGTAAACGTCAATCGCAATTGGCAATTGATAAATCGGTAAATTTTGCTCTGTATCTTGTGTTTGCTGAATCGTGATTTTTACTTTTTGCGTTGTAGAATCGTAAGCTTCCGTCACTTCCAAAATCGGATGTCCGGTAGCAAAAAACCATTGATTAAAAAACCAGTTTAAATCCTGACCAGTGATGTGTTCGAACGCTAAACGCAAATCGTGTGCTTCAACTGCCGTGTATTCATTCGTTTTCAAATAATATTGTAGCGACGCAAAAAACGCCTCATCGCCCAAATAATTTCTCAAAGAATGTAAAATCGCACCACCTTTATTATAACTGTGTGCATCAAAAGTTTGCTCTTTATCTTTATAATCAAAATAAATCAAATCGTGCGTTTTCGTGCGAGATTGAGCCAAATAACCATTTAATTCATTCATCAAATGATAATCCGCTTCTTCTTTACCGTGTTTTTTCTCCATCCAAAGGTATTCGCCATAGTTCGCAAACGATTCATTTAAAGGCAAATTTGACCAACTTTCGCAAGTCACCAAATCCCCAAACCAGTGATGAACCATCTCATGTGCAACGATTCTTTCATTGTTTTTTTCGTCAATCAATTCTCTTTCCGTGCCATTCATAAACTCACCGAAAATAACGCCTGTTGTGTTTTCCATTGCACCCGAAACGTAGTCACGCACAACGATTTGAGCGTATTTTTGCCACGGATATTCATAACCGAAAATTTCAGAATAGAAACTCAACATTTCTGGCGTATAAGGAAAAATCCGTTTAGCGTATTGCTCATATTCTTTTTCCATGTAATACGTCAATTCTTTCCCTTTCCAAGAATCTTTTACAATCGAAAAATCACCGATTGCCATCATAAATAAATATGGTGCGTGCGGCTTATCCATCACCCAATAATCCGAGCGAGTACCGTCATCATTTTTAGTTGAAGATTGTAAAATACCGTTTGATAAAGTTTTGAAATCATCACGAATCGTAATCGTAATTTCTTGCGTACAGCGCTCATTCGGTTTATCAATTGTCGGAAACCAGCAAGAGTTAGATTCTGTTTCGCCTTGTGTCCAAATTTGTGTTGGTTTGTTCGGTTCTTCGCCTTTCGGATTAATAAAATACAAACCTTTATCCTGTGTAATAGCAGCACTTCCACCGATTTTACGCTCATTCGGTTTAGCGGTATATTCAATTAAAATTGAATATCTTTCTTTCGGTTGATATTCTTTGTCTAATTGTATTGTAATTAAGTTATCCTTATACTCATACGTTAATTTCTGACCATTTTTAGCCAATGCAACGTTGTGTAATTCAAAACCTTTTGCATCTAAAACCAACGTAGCAGTAGGGTAGAAGTACGGCTCAAAATCTAAGGTCGCTTTACCCATAAGGTGCTGATTCTCAAAATCAAAACGCACCTCCAATTTCGTGTGCAATAAATCATTTGTCCGAGTAAACGCAGCATTATAAAGTGGCAATTGATAATCTCTCGGAGCGGTTATGACTAACTCATCTAAAGTCACTTCTTCAATTTCTACAACGGGTGCTTCCTCAAGCGTTTCCACCATTTTCGGTGTACATGCCGAAATAAATATTGCGATAAGCAATAAAAAAATACTTGTGTATTTCATAGTTTAATAGTTTGTTTTAACTCTATTCAATGTAAAGGTGTTGATTATCTTTTTATCGCCCGAAACTTCGGCGATAAATTACCGATTATAACAGATTGTATTGATATGCTAAAATTGTGTTTTAACCGATTAGTGAGCGGTATAAGTTTTGTTAAGACGAACGGTATCGGTTCTCTGAACCTCAAAAAACAACTCGAATTTTTATTTTCTACAAACAGATTCGGTTCTCTGAACCTATTTCGATTATAACAAGGTTCAGAGAACCGAATCTGTTTGTAGAAAAGTAATGCCATCAATGATTTTGAGGTTCGGAGAACTGACACCCTTCTAAACAAAAATCGTGCTGCTCACGAATGGTTTTGACCAGTTTATTTGCCAAATAACAACATTCGATAGGCGATTTTGAATTGCCCGCCGAATGCTCACACGTTTTATCCTATAAATCAAGATAAAAAACGGTTATTTAAAGCATTACATATTACGAATTATTTCAAACGAAAAACTACTGCCGAAACCTCGGCAATAAATTCTTGTTTCTAAAAATTTCAATAAAAAAATTGGCTTTTTGACAATTTCTGCACGTAGCGGCTACTTTAGCTTCCGAAAAGTCTCAAAATCATTGCGGCAGCTAAAGACAGCCGTTACGAAAATCTCAATTTATTCGAATTTTGCAGAAATTGTCAAAGAGCCAAAAAATTAATCTCGAATGATTAAAGATTTTAAATTGCTGATTAACCATAAATCTTTGTGCCTTTTGCAAATTTTCCACAAAAGTAAAAGTTTTGGAACATTCTTAACTGCTTGTTATTAAGTTTTCATTATTTTTAGCAAAAACTTAATCATTCGTTATGAAAATTGACATTAGACAAGCAAATACAGCAGATAAAGATGGAATTTGGAAAGTATTGAGTGCTGCCGTAGAAGACGGTAATTCCTGTGTATATTCCTATGATATGAGTTACGATAATATCCTAAATGATTGGTTCAAATCCGAGAATCAGGTTTTTGTAGCCGAAAATGAAGAACAAGAAATCGTCGGTACATTTCACATCAGCCCGTTTGCTGTCGGTTTGGCAAGTCATATTGTGGTCGGGGATTTTTTAGCATTTTCTAATTATAGGGGACGAAATGTATTACGGACGATGATACAAACTGCATTGGAAACTACTAAAAAGCAAGGATTTACAGCAATGTACATCAAGGTCGTTCAACATAATAAAGACGAAATGCGGGTTTATAACCAATTAAATTTTCACGTCACTGGGAGTATTCCTCGTGCTTACCGCAATCCGCAAGGTCGATTTTCGGCTTTCGTGATGATGATAAGAACGATTTAAATATTAAATGCCAAGTGTTAAGTATTTCATCGTAATAATTTGAAAATCAATTATTTACGACTCAATATCAAACCGTGTTAGTTTTTAGAACTGACACGGTTTTGTATTTTAACACTCAATAATTACCAACCGCTCCCTTCAAATTCTGTAAAACTAAAATAGACCGTTTCGCAACTCTCGTCTCCTCCTTCGAATTCGTATCGCACACAATCAAAACTTTTACCTTGTTCGATATTATTCTTTTGACACCAACTTGAAGTTGGATATTTCCCTAAACCTTCAACATTAAAAGTAACATTTTCATTAGAAACCTCTGGGAATCTTGAATCGCCTTTATCGTTTGGCTCAAAATTGAATTTAATAGCAATCTCATTTGGATTACTCAAATTCAGTTTCATAATTGTTCCTTTTCCTTCAATTGAAGTATAAGCACATTCTTCCGTCTCTTCCATTTCAACTTCTTCTTGCATAATTTCCTCTTCTTGCGTAATTACTGCTTGTTGCATAACCTCTTCCGCCTCTGCGGTCGTTTCACTAATAACTTGTTTTGGTTTGCAAGACCAAACGGTAAGCGACATTGCGAAAGCAAATAATAATAATACGTTCAATGATTTTTTCATAATAATTTTTTTGTAAGGTCGATTCTACTCGACGGTTTTATAAAATGATAGATGATTTAAGGCACTAAATATCGAATTTCAATTATTATTTACCAATATTTTGACAAAATTTAACCAAAAATTCACCGAATCTACGCAGAATGATTTAGCGGTGTACAGGTTTAGCCGCAGATAATTAAATTAAATCAAAATACCTTTTACCTTTATATTTTTAAAACTTTTATACCGAGTAATTATGATTTTATTAAAAGTGACCTACGACGTTTTGGAGGAAGATTACGTCCGATATTTATTGCATCATAATTGGCGGAATTCGGAACGTTTGCGCATGCGTTTGACGATTCATTTGCTTATCGCAATCGCTTATTTTGGCTTGACTTCGGGACTTTTCGTCCAACCTTTATATAGTTGGGATAATATTATTTTGGTAATAGTTGGTTTGATTTTGCAAGCCTTGATTCCGATTATGATGGAATACCGAATTACAAAAGCTGCCCAAAAGAAGTTTCAATCAACTTATCCCGATGGTTTCAAACCAACTGTTTTGGAAGTCACCAAAGATATATTGACGCTTATAAAACCTGATGAAAAAATCGAGTTACCGATCGGCAAGGTATTGACTTTAGAAGAGTTTGAAGATTTATTAATCATTCATACGCCCGATTTTACGATTATGCTTTCGCAAGAAAGTTTCCAAAAACGCAGCGATTACGATTATTTCGTGGAAACGCTTTGGGAATTGGCAACTCGGGCGAGGGAGTTTGACTAATAATAAAACTTAAAACGCCTCATTAAATGTCACATAAAAATTACTACCGATAGGCGTTCTGCCGTAATCCAAACGTAGATTGATACCTGCGTCGGTTAAGCGGAAACGCAAACCTGCACCGTAAGTATATTTGAAATCTTGCAAACTAAAAGCTGAAATCTTGGGCGCAATTCCGCCATAACTGCCAAATAGAACGACTTTAAACCTGTCTTTGAAAAAGCCTGAAGTAATCACATTTTCTAAAATTGGAACACGATATTCTGCTTGTAAAATTAGTGCATTTCTATCCCGATAACGACCTTGATAATAACCCCTCATCCGCTTCGTTCCACCTAATTCTGCCATCTGAAAAAACGGTGGACTACCAAATACAAAATCACCAACCGCATTAACAGCAATCGTGTGTTTGTCGTTAAACGTAAAATATTTTGCGGCATCAATCGAGTAGCGTTGAAAATTAAATGCACTGCCCAAAGCTTTGCTATTAAAGGTTGCCAAGACTTCGATTAAGTTGCCTTTGGTTGGATAAAAGACGTTATTTCTGTCGTCATAATTTGCTACCACACCTAATTGTGCGATAATTCCACCTTCTGAGCCTGTAACGGTTTTGTCTTGTAAACGCCCAAATGCCGTCGTATCTGTCTTGAAAATATCTTGTTTATCAAACCAAGATTGAACGCCAAGATACAAATTGGGCGAAATCTCTCGTAAGGCATTTAATTTGATGCGAGGAAAGTTGACATTGTAGGCTTCTTGATACGCCAAAGTAGTATCGTTATAAAGATAATCTTCGTCATTTCCAATGCCGTAGAAATAGAAAAAATAACGGTAATAACCGACCTCACCGTAGATTTTATATTGCTCATCATTTTTAAATAATTGGAAAGAAAGGTAGGATAAAAACTGTTTTTCTAAGGTGTAGGAAATTCCCGTGACGAATTGCGACGGGCGAGAAGTTTCGGGTTCATCTTTGAAACGAAAGGAGTACGTTCCGCCTGCTCCAAAAGCCCAACGGGTTTCTGGCGTATAAAATATTAAAGGTAGAACGGCAAGATTTCGACTCTTTTTGGTCGTATCTTCTAATTCTGCTTCGGGATTTATTTCCACTACAAAAGCATTTTTTGCGTGAATATTTGTAAAAAACACACAAAAAAGTGCGATATATAAAATTCGTACAGGCATAATCGTTGGTTGTCATGTGAAAAAATACAAAAATAGATAACAACCAAGGCTTATACCTGTTTTGAATAACTTTATTATTGTCAGCCAATCGACAACTTAATAAATTAGAAATACCTTTGATTAATAAACTCATAATCAAATAGTTACGCTGTCAAAAACGTAACTAAACTTGTAATTCCAGTAATAATATATTGAACACCTAACGCCATTACGATGAAGCCCATAATCCGAGAAATCGCTTTAATACCTGCGACTCCAAAATATTTGAACAATTGCGGCGAAACGCGCAAAATAAGATAAATCGAAAGTCCTGTAAATATGATAACGCTTGCAATCACTGCTCTACTCGGCAAATCGGTGTGTTCTGCAAACATACTAATCAATAAAGAAATCGAGCCTGGACCCGAAAGTAAAGGCATCGCCATCGGTGCAAAAGAAATATCTTCTTTGTGTAAGGCTTCTTCTTTTACCTCGTCGCTCATAGCACGATTTTCTGCGAATTTCCCCGAAGATAATGCGTAACCAGAACTCAAAATCATCAATCCGCCCGCAATGCGCAAAGCATCTAAACTAACGCCAAAAAAATTCAAAATATAACTGCCTGCTAAAAAGAAAGCTGTCAAAATTAATACGAAATAAATACTTGTATTTCGTGCTGTTTTATTCCGCTCTTGAGCGGTATAATCGGGTGTCATTGCCAAGAAAACTGGCACTGCTCCCATCGGATTAACGACTGAAAATAGAGAACCAAATACAGCAATAAACAAATTAATCATAACCTTTTTTTATTTAAAAATTGTTGATAAAATTAAATTAATGTTTTGTGAATTTAAAATTATGCCAAATTATATTACAAAACAGATTCAAAATATTTTATTATTCCTAATAAAATCCTGAATCTGTTTGTTAATTTGGTCGCAAAGATAAACGAATTATTCTGATATAAAGTTGGCTTTTGACGAATTATTTCAGCGGTTGAATTTAAAATATTGAAGTGCTTTTTTAATAAATATTTGATGGTTGACCTTTTTGCCAATTTGGATTTTATTGACAGGAATAAAATCGAATTAATTATTGATTTTTATGCCTTTAAAACGAATTTTTAAGAAGACGATTTTTTATTAAAAATAGATATTTTTTAGCCTTATTACCGTCAAAAAAACGGTAGTAAAGCTAAATTTGTAATTAAAAAATTTAATTTTTCAAAAATTCACCGACTTGAATATTTTCATTGCCTATTATCTTTAGAAAATAAATGCCTTTCGGCAAATTAGATACATCAATTTGGCTTAAATTTTCGTTGATAAATACCGTTTTTTGAATCTGTCCGATACTATTAATAATGTGAATCTTGACGGATTGATTAATATTAAAATCTTGAAAATCAATCGTTAGTAAATCGGTCGTTGGATTGGGAAATATCTTGAAATTCAATTGTTTTTCAATCGAATTGGTATTGACAAGCGGCATCAGAATATTCATCAAAAATATATCCGTAAAACCATTAGAAACTGGCGAAGGCGTTGTGGTCGGTAGGTTTATTGTTCCTTCAAAAATACCCGCAATGAGAATTTCTCTGTTCAAAAAGCTATTGAAATGTGGCGTGACTAAAATGCTGGAACTAAATTGCGATGTTGGGTAAGAAACTACGTTTGGCGTTTGTGATTGAAATTCGGTCATGCGGATGACAAAATTTTGTAAGTTGCCAACTGAAGTGGTTAGGCTGGTGTTTCCAAAAGTTGTGGAAGTGTTAAAATATCCTGAAAGATAGTAATCGTCAACATTTACGGCAAGTCCCTGTAATGTTTCTGGGTTGGTATCACCGTATTTACCGACAGAAAGTAAACTGCCTAAATCATCAAAAACGGCTAAAAAAATGTCAGAATCAAGACCACTGGTTTGAATGCTGGTTTGGTCGAAATTCAATAAGCCAACGAAGGTTCCTGCCATCGCAACTTTCCCAAAAATACCTAATGCTAACTTAGGATTCGTATTGTCATAAATGCCGCCAAATCGTTTGCCGAAAATTAAGTTGCCATTAGCGTCGTATTTTGCAAAAAATAAATCAAAATCCAAAGCCGAAGCCCAAAGCGTATCGTTACCAAAAATCACTCTACCGTTAAATTGTCCTGCAATATAAACCGCTCCAATATTATTGACGGTTAAACCTGTAGCTTCCGTATATCGCTGATAACCAATGCTTTTTGCCCATAAGAAAAGACCGTTTTTGTCATATTTTGCCACAAAAGCATCTTCTAATCCTTGTGCCGTTAAGGTATCGTTTGGAAAGTATAAGTTAGCTGAAAATGAACCGGTTATGTAATAATTACCATTATTATCGGTTACACCTTCGTTAATGGTTTTTGAACTATTTCCATAAATTGCATTTACCCATTTAGAATTTCCCGAGCTATCTAATTGAGCTACAAATAGTGCGTTACCAGTTGCCGAAAGGCTGATTGTGTCAAAGGTGATATTATCCCAAAATACGCCAGAAAAATAAATTAGAGAATCTTCAAATAGTCGGAAACCAGTGATTTTATCTCTATCATTGCTACCCAAACTTTTCGCCCAAACGGTTTCGTTATTTGTGTTTATTTTTGAAATAAAAATATCTTCTAAACCATTAATAAATAGATTTTTGTTACCAATATTAAAATCATCGCCAAACGTACCCGCAATAAATATTTCTCGTGCGTCATTGGTCTGCAAACCACGAATTTGGTCGATACCAGATGAACCAAAAGTTTGCGAAAATGTTGATGTTTGGGCGTAGGAGGTAGTGGAAAATGTAAAAAGTAGAATTGTAAAAAATAGATTTTTTTTCATTTTTTAATAAGTTTTGGTGATTTGATTATTACATTGTTGTGGTAAAAAAGCAATACGGGCATTCTTGTCTGTGTTTGTTTATTAAATCATAGGCAAAAATGCCTGTACTACTTTCAAATAAAACGTAAATGAAACGTAAAGTGTTAAAATTATTTAAGGTATTAGGAATAATAATCGGTGTATTTATGATGGGTTTTTTAGTTTTATTTTTGATGTTCAACGAGCCTTTGCCGGAAGGCGAAAAGGGCGGTGCGGCAGATGCTTTGGCGAAGAAAATGTTAGTGGCAATCGATAAATCAGCTTGGGACTCGACGGGTGTCGTAGAATGGAGTTTTACGGGTTCGCATCATTTCCTTTGGGACAAAAAACGCAACTGGGTTCGGGTGCAATGGTCTAATAATGAAGTGTTTGTGATTTTGGATGAGTTAACTGGCGTCGCTTTTAGAAATGGAAAAAAATTAGAAGGTAATAAGGCGGATAGATTGGTCAAAAAGGCGTGGTCATTTTTTGCCAATGATTCTTTTTGGTTGAACGCACCGTCCAAAGTGTTTGACAGCGGAACGGAAAGGCGTTTGGTTAAAATGGACGATGGCGAAGAGGCGTTATTAATTACTTATGCTTCGGGAGGTGTCACGCCCGGTGATTCTTACTTGTGGATTCTGGACGAAAATGGTTTGCCGAAATCTTGGAAAATGTGGGTAAAAGTCATTCCTATTGGCGGTGTTGAGACGACTTGGGATAGTTGGAAAACGACCGAAACTGGAGCTAAAATTGCTCAAGGACATCACTTTTCAGAAAGAATTAATATTGAAATTAAAGATGTAAAAACAGCAACGGATTTAAAAACGTTTGGTTTAGCAAAAGACCCTTTTTTGGTTCTGGAATAAGTTTGATTGTCATTTATTATAAGGATAAAAAAATAAAAAAAGATGAAAATAAAATTAGCATTAATCCTTTTGTTGGGGATTTTTACAACAACTATTTTTGCTCAACCGACAAAAGAAGCGGCTTCAAAATCGAAAGTTGGCATTTCAAGTAGCGTGGAAAGCGAAACGGAGGCGGACACGCCTTCATTGCTTTGGGAAATTTCGGGAAATGGCTTGGAACAACCGTCTTATTTGTTTGGAACGATTCATATTATTGGTAAAGACGATTATTTTTGGACGGATTTGATGGAAGAGAAGTTCCAAGAAAGTAAGAAATTGGTTTTGGAGATTGACATGGGCAAAAACCAAATGATGATGATGCTTTCGCTAATGAGCAAAATGCGCATGGAAGACGGTACGACCCTGCAAGACTTGCTTTCAGCGGAAGAGTATAAGGCGGTGAGTGACTATTTCACGGATAATATGGGGATGTCATTAGCTGCTTTTGATCGTTTGAAACCAATTTTTACGAGCATGATGATTTCACAAGGTGAGTCCAGCGGTGTGGATATGAAAAACTCGGTATCTTATGAGATGGAAATGGTTGAAAAAGCGAAAAAGCGTAAGATGAAAATCGACGGTTTGGAAACGGCTGCGTACCAAATTTCGATTTTTGATAGTATTCCTTACAAAACGCAGGCTGGAATGCTTATAGAAGCGATTAGTGCGGAAGTGGATTCAAACGATACGACTTTTGAGGATATGGTTGAATTGTACAAAGCACAGGATTTGCAAGGCTTGTACAAATTAATCACGGAGGAAGATAGCGAAATTGAGGGTTATGAAGATATACTTTTGGTGACTCGTAATAAAAATTGGATTCCGTTGATTGCTGAAATGACGGCAAAACAGCAAACTTTTATCGCTGTCGGAGCAGGACATTTACCTGGAGAAAAAGGGGTGATTAAGTTGTTAATTGCAGAAGGTTATACGCTAAAACCGTTGCGGTAACATATTTTTTTAGTTTTTTAAGATATTAACAAAAAGCCTTGCAAATATATATTTGTAAGGCTTTTTTCGTTTTCAAAAGGCAAAATATTTGGCTTTTTTAACTTTGAAAACCTCAAAAATATTCAGGCTCTTTGACAATTTCTGCAAAATTCGAATGAATTGAGATTTTCGTAACGGCTGTCTTTAGCTGCCGCAAGGATTTTGAGACTTTTCGGAAGCTAAAGTAGCCGCTACGAAAACCTCAAAAATATTCAGGCTTTTTGACAATTTCTGCAAAATTCGAATGAATTGAGATTTTCGTAACGGCTGTCTTTAGCTGCCGCAAGGATTTTGAGACTTTTCGGAAGCTAAAGTAGCCGCTACGTGCAGAAATTGTCAAA
>Ga0222647_1000291_pt1 | contig 25567 bp, 25 predicted proteins | sample AntAcemetagen333_FD_179864 | JGI IMG/M metagenome (GOLD analysis project Ga0222647, IMG submission 179864) | Saline water microbial communities from Ace Lake, Antarctica - #333 | ecosystem: Environmental > Aquatic > Non-marine Saline and Alkaline > Saline | place: Antarctica: Ace Lake...
AAGCACCACAATGGCAAAGTATTGTTCCTATGAAAAAAGAAAAAAAAGATCAAATTATCAGGAGGATCTCAGAACAATCTATGCTTAAGTTAACGCCAATGCCCTGTGTGACATCATAGGAGTTGGTGACCACTTCAAATTCCCGTATCGCTTCAATGGAAACAGTATAAGGACCACGTCCAATTTCACCGTTAGTCAGCTGATTTCGGGCATTTACGCCATCAATTGTCACGTTAGTTCCTGTTGAGCGCTGTCCCGCCAGATTGATTCCTCCGCCTCCTTGAAGAGGCGAAAGCGCAGTCAAACTAGTAAAGTTCCTTCCCTCAGTAGGCAAGTTTTTGATTTGAGTTGAATTGATAGAAGTTACGCCCCCCAATTTCTCTATTTCGTTGGAAAGGTTATTGCCACTAATCACCACTTCGTTCAATTCGGTTGCACCCATCGTGAGCTGAAAGTCCAAATTGATCCGATCTCCAAGGTTCAACTCATATCCTGTCCTAGATTCAGAATTGTACCCGACAAAGCTGACAGTTACTGAATAGGGTTTTCCGAGAGGCAATTGTTGGAAGATAAATTGCCCAGTCTCGGAGGTGATCGAATAGGTTTTGAATCCAGTGGATAGATTTTCGATCCTGACAGTCGCGCCTATAAGCGGAAATTTGGTTTCATCTTTTACCAAGCCGGCTATCGTCGCATTGGTAGCCTGTGCGAACACGTTTGAACTAAAAAGCAAAAACAAAAGGGTTGGAAAAAGACGTATTTTCCATTTTTTTGGTAAATAATTGCGATTCATAATTTATGTTGGTTGATTAATACACCTCAAAATTATTTCAGCAAACTCCCAAAAAATGTTAATAATTAACAGCAGGAACGATCTTTACAAAATGATAATCTAGTGTCAGGTTCTTAACATTTCTGTAATTTTCATGGTACTTTAAAGATATCTGGGGAGAGGGAGGTTTTGGGGAAATATGGTCTCTGGATTTCAGTTTAAAAAATTGCCATTCTTATTTTACTGAATTTCAGAGATTAGTTTTGAATTCTAGAGCGGACTTCACGGGCTATTTTTAAAAGCATTATCCATACGGCTGGGAGTATCGATTGAAGATTCGATTCAACCTAAAAAAAATTTCTATTATGAAAAATTTAAATCCTCCTCCATCTTTTTTTCGAGGTGATTGACAGTGTTCTTCATCCCAAACTCATTCTTTTTGACAATCGAAATATCCCCGGTGGATTCGAGAATAATCATTTCCATATCGTCCAAGATACTCAGGCCTGCCATTCTACTGGTTTTAAAGATCTCTTCCTCAGAGATCCGCTCTCGCTTCATAGCTTCCCCGCAAAAGTCTCCCTTATAAAAAAGTAACGTAGACGAACTGGTCATGAGTTCATTCATGGAATGTGTGTTGTAAGCAAAGTAAAATAAATTATGCAAATATATATACCCCAAATGCTGCGATTCCATCAGCCAAAGCACACTTTTATTTGGTGCTGTAGCAGGCAGTGAAGGACCAAATGTTATTCTCACTACGAACTCAAAAGCATTCATCTTGGCAAGCGTCCACTTTATGGATATTCGTAGCAAGAATATCGTAGACACATAACCCAGACTTAGCATCAGTAGAATTCGGGCCATATTCTCCTAACTCTCAAAAAAGATTTTTAGACTACTCAGCCTGTTCAAACCACAAGTTTTCTCCTCTCAATTTTTACGCCGCACTTCACTCGTAAGCTTTAGGATTTTGCTTCCATTTTCCTGTTCAATAAGCAAAGCTTTATCGCTGCTGGAACCATTTCTGGTAACTTCAGCTCCGTCTAAGTTTTTGGTGACAGACCCAGCATACGTTTCGGATACTCTGCCTTCGGCCTGTCCACTACCCCATTTCCAAGTGACTTTTGTTCCTTTTCTGATCATGATTTCATTACTTATTTGTTTGAAAAAACCGTTGACTTACGCTTTCGATCGGAGCATTTTATGACACATTATAATGATGCTTTTTATTGGATCCGTACTTATTCACTCAAACTAAGATCTCCCTGATAGTTTGATTAGGATCACATTTACGTTAATGCAAGCTAGTTCACTTACTGCATAGACGACGGCTTTAGCTTATCATCGGATTGGAGCATGGGCCTTATCCCCTTCCAGGTCTCATCTAAGTATAGCCAAATCATGGCGGTGACTGAATAATCTGTACAATAGTCTGATGTAACTACACCCTCATATCCTCAACATCGTCGGTAAGGATCGGAATTCAATTTGTATAACCGTATTTGATATAAGCTCATCGTCTTAAGCAAATTACAAATTTGTATTTATATAAAATTGTATATGCTCACAACTATTGTCGAGGGCTTCACCTAGCACTTACAAAGTTTCTTCTACTCCCAGAAGGCCAATGTACGCTCATAAAATTCACCTGAATAAATTAGAAGATATAATTCACAGCATAATGGATTGACTAAAGAAAGCCTACTAAAACACGGGATTGGCTGATCATATTAGAATATTCTACCCCTCTATCTCTTTCAACAAATCTCCATACCAAGCTTCGCCGTATTTACGGATTAAGGCATCTTTCAAAAATTTGTAGATCGGCACTTGTAGACTGGAACCGAGCTGACAGGCAGGATCGCAGATATGCCAACGGTCGTAATTCAATGCGTCAAAATCATCGTATTTCTGGGCCCGAATCGGATACATATGGCAAGAAATAGGTTTTTTGTAATCCGTCTTTCCAGCTAAATAAGCCTGCTCAATTCCACACTTAAGGATTCCTCGATCATCATACAGGGCATAAGCACATTCTCGATTGTCACCAATCGTTGGTGTGCCCTTATCTCCATCCTTGTCAATGACCCAAGTACCTTGCTTTTCGATCGCAGCCCTACCCTCTTCGGTAATAAAATCTTTAACGATGGGATAAATTTCCTCAAGGATTTTAGTCTCTTCATCTTCTAAAGGAGCTCCAGAATCACCTTCTACACAACATGCTCCTTTACAAGCTTCTAAGTCACAGACAAAAAAGTTTTCCTTGATATCATCTGACAGTACTACTTTCCCTACTATAATCATTTCGCTAATATTTTGATTTCAAAGGTAATCAATACTTCCAAGAGATCGGATTAGGACTTTTGATAATCCTTTCTGCGAACATAAACTCCTTTTTTCAGACTAGCGATTAAATTTCCAGCCTCATCCCTCACTTCACATGGAAATTCAAAGGTATACTTCCCATGTTCATCCGCTAGCTTTTTCGCTTCTTTGACTTGTTCAAGTGAAAGTTTGAATTCTGCAAAGACAGTTCCTCTGCCAGGTTTCAAAAAATCAATTGATGCATATTTATCCCAAACGATGTACTCATCGCCTAAATGAATGATAAGAATAAACATAAAAAAAGGATCACACATGGAATAAAGCGAACCTCCAAAGGCAGTTCCCAACAGATTGCGATTAAACCAGGTAAGCTTGAGTTGAGTCCGAAACATCGATAAATCAGGTGCATATTCTACTACCTTAATTCCTGAGAATAAATAAGGCGGATAGAAGTTCATCATGCTGATCAGACGACGAAACTTCTTCAATTTGGCATTTTCCATACTCAAAGTTAGTTGCAATTGGCACAAAAAAGAACCGCCCCAATTAAGGAGCGGCTCAATCCAACACTAGGAATAAAAATTAATTAAAGCCTTTATACCTAGCTAATGGAAAGAATATTAAGAGATTTTGAGGTTTTTGAAAAAATTTTAAAATCTAAATTCGAATCCTGCTGTGACGAGTCTTGGCAAACCCACACGTATTCCCTGAGGTCTTCGGGTTGAAATGTAACGTTCATCAGTAATATTTTTTACACTCAGGTTGAAGTTGGAATTCCACCTTGCGACTTTGTAACTCATCACTGCATCTATCATAAAATAGGAAGGGATTTCTCCAATCCTTCCATTCATTGAGGGTTCTACAGTATTGAGCTCATCGGCAAATTGTGTCCCAATAGAATTGGCTGTCAATCGCGCACCAAAACCTGATGTGGATTCAACGCTTATCGAAGAACTCAATAGCCACTCCGGTGCATAAGGTGTTCTGTTTTGATTAATATTGACATCACTTACAAATCGATCTTCGGAAAAATAAGCATCTACATACGTCAAGTTCAAATCATAAAGAACGCTCCATTTCTGAGCACTTAATAATTGAGATATATCAATTGCAATAGCAGTTTCAATCCCTTGGTGTCGGGTTGCACCGGCATTTACAACGCCAAAACCTACCCCCCCAGCTGACTCCGCCACTGGAATAATCTGATTGCTGAAATCCATCAAGAATGCTGTTGCCTCTACAAATAACCAGGGTGCAACTGCGGATCTAAGACCCAATTCGTAATTCCAGCTTCTTTCAGCTTCAAGCTGCAATGCCTCTCCGTTGGAAGTAATTGCATCTTTGGTTCTAGGAGGAGCAAAACCTTTGTGCACTCCACCAAATATGGTCAGCAGTTGAGTCGGCTTATAATTAAACCCAAGTCCGGGAATGACTTCTACCACCTTACTTTCCGCAACCAATACGGTATCTCTGATCCCCAAACCCGAAAAATTCCTTCTGAAAATATCACGCTCATAGTTAAAGTTCTCCAACCTCAACCCGGCATTAAATGAAAACTTATCAGAGATTTCTGTTTTGTTTTGGAAGTATGCACTGAAAGCTTTTCCAGTCCGCTTTTCGTTTGCAACCATATTACCGCTTTCAACTCCTGCTTTGGTACCATTAATTCTTTGCTCAAGAGCTGTCTCCTGAAGATATCTAACACCAGCTATCAATTCATTTTTAAAGGTGAACAGCTTGTGATTCACTTCCAAACGAGGCTCAATACCCCCTACTGAAAATTGTCTATCACGATTACCGGTAGAGTTTCTCATGAAAATTGCTCCTCCCGGAATCGCTCTGTCTCCCCAAACTACTCCTGTCCAATTGGAAGGCGGAGTGTTGCTGGTATTGATCGAGAAATCCTGACGATTCCAGTTTCGAGTGGTAGTATAGCCATATATCAAAGTTCTGAGTTTCACATTTGGATTGAACCTGTAGACATGGGAGAGGCTGATGGAATACCTCGAAATATCCAATTTGTCATCCGGAGCCAATCGCGTAAAATCCTCATCACCCCGATCATACATTACCTGATTGATTCCGATATAAGTCGAGTTTGAAGTCTCGTCGTAAACTCCCAGCTTCAGTCCCAATTCAGATTTATCGTTGAGAGAGAATAAAAATTTGGTGTTGAAGTCTGTAGTTTCAAACGCAGTAGACCCGATGTTTTCAGCAGATTTTCTCAGTAAGTTTACCTGCACTCCAGTGTTTCCAAAAGTATTCCCATAATTGACCAAGCCACTGAAAAAATTACCCTGACCACCCTGAATTCTGATTGATCCTTCTTGTTCACTCGGAGGATTTGGAGTGATATAGTTGACTACTCCACCGATAGTCTGTGGTCCATAAAGAATCTGACCAGAACCTTTGAGTATCTCTATCCCAGCCATTCGGTCTATTGCAGGAGTATAATACATTTCAGGCTCTCCATAAGGTGCCAAAGCTACCGGAACTCCATCTTCCAACATCAAAACAGAGCGACTTCTATCAGGATCCAGACCTCTGATTCCGATATTAACACGCATTCCAAGTCCTTCTTCGTCTACTACATGCAAACCCGGAATGCGGCGAAGGACTTCATTTCCTGAGATGGGTTTCAGATTTTTGATTGACTCCTGATCGATAAAAGAAACTGATCCCGGCACTTTACTGAAAATCCGATCTTTATCAGCAATAATTGCAAACTGTGGCATTTCAACTTCTTCTTCGACAAAAATCACTTCCAGATTTTGAATTTGGCCAGTATCGATGATTAAGTATTTATTTATTGTCTTATACCCTACCGCAGAAATCTGTACTTCGCAGGCTCCGTTTTCCAAGTTGAAGAGCTGAAATGATCCATCCAAATTTGTAAAAGCTCCTTTCACAGTTCCTTTCACCTGAACATTTGCAAAAGCAACCGGCTCGCCTTCCTTTGTCTTAACTGTACCGGAAACAGAAACGATGTTTTCCCTAAATTCTGCCAAATTGTGATTGACTAAAGGAATATTGGGATCAGCAAAAATTAAAACTGCTGAAGTCACTAAAATTGAAAACATATTTTATTTAGATTAATTACTAATAGTCCAAATCTATTTCTTATTAATAATTAATCCAATTAAATAAAAGTTAAATAAAAAAACAATTTCCTCAGTGTCTCCTTCTTTCCAAAAAAGGAATGAAAGAAATTACCGTAATTTGTTTGGTGCAAGTCGTCTTGCCGCTGTCCCGATAGCTATCGAGAGAGAGGAAAGTCCGGGCAACATAGAGCGCCATACTTCCTAACGGGAAGGGTTGCTACTGGTGACGGTAGTGATACAGCAAGTGCCACAGAAAATAAACCACCTTTTGACGAGCTTAGGACAAGCCTTGAGCAAGAAGAGGGGAAAGGGTGAAAAGGTGGGGTAAGAGCCCACCGCTCAGCTGGTGACAGTTGGGGCATGGTAAACCTTATGGGTTGAAAGATCAAATAGGCCTCGGGCAAAGCGCTGCTCGTGCGATTCGTCTCCGATTTTGGTTGGATGGCGATTCCGAGGCGGGTAGATCGATGGATCCCGATTGTGAAGTCGGGACTAGATAAATGGCAAGAATCCTCTTGAGGAAACAGAACCCGGCTTACAGACTTGCACTTTTTTACCTTATATTGACCACATGTCCAAGATTCTGATTATCGATGACGAGAAAGTCATCAGAGATACTCTTCGTGAGATTTTAGAGTACGAAAAATTTATTATTTCAGAAGCCAAAGATGGCGAAGAAGGCCTGGCCAAAATCAAAGAAGAGGATTTTGACTTGGTACTCTGTGACATCAAAATGCCAAAAATGGATGGCATTGAAGTACTCGAGCAGGCAAAAGCCTTGGATAGGCCACCGCAGTTTATCATGATTTCAGCCCATGGCAGTATTGAGACCGCTGTTGAGGCTACTAAGAAAGGAGCTTTTGATTTTATTCCAAAACCTCCAGATCTGAATCGGCTTTTGCTGACAGTTAGAAATGCATTGAATAAAAAAGAACTGGTACAAGAGACCAAGGTGCTAAAGAAAAAACTTTCGAAGAAGTTTGACATGGTGGGTGACTCAAAACCCATTCAGCATGTCAAGGAGACTATTGAGAAAGTCGCTCCTACTGATGCTAGAGTATTGATCACTGGTCCAAACGGAACTGGAAAAGAACTCGTAGCACATTGGATTCATCAGAAAAGTCATCGTGTGGCAGAACCTTTTGTAGCCGTAAACTGTGCTGCAATACCATCTGAATTGATTGAAAGTGAACTTTTTGGACATGAGAAAGGTGCATTTACCTCAGCCCATAAGCAGCGTCAGGGTAAATTTGAGCAAGCTCAAGGTGGTACGTTATTCCTAGATGAGATCGGTGACATGTCGCTTTCGGCACAATCCAAAGTTTTGCGCGCACTTCAGGAGAATCTGATCAATCGAGTCGGAAGTGATAAGGATATCAAAGTAGATGTGCGTGTACTCGCAGCCACTAATAAAGACCTCAAGAAAGAAATTGAAGAAAACCGATTCCGCGAAGATTTGTATCACAGACTGAGTGTGATCTTGATTCAAGTGCCGGCATTAAAGGATCGGAAGGAAGATATTCCGTTGTTAGTAACTAAGTTTTTGGAGGATATCGCTCAGGAAAGTGGCTATGCTAGAAAAGAGATAAGCAAAACAGCTTTGGCTAAACTTCAAGAATTTCCCTGGACGGGAAATATCCGTGAGCTACGAAATGTGGTCGAGCGACTCGTAATCTTAGGTGAGCCTGTAATTGGCCTGGAAGACATAAAAAAATATGCTGACTATTAGGTCAGCATATTTTTTAGCTATTGGCTTTCAGAGCAACTGAAGCTTTCGCGTAGGCAGGACAAGGCTTGCTTGAAGCACATGCTCCCAAAGCTAAAATTCCGATCAATAGTGCTGCGGTGGCTAATTTTTTCATGATGAGTTATTTATAGCTTTAAATATGTCTAATAAATCTTAAGATAGCAATTACTGCACCATTAAGTTGCATCCCCTGATCTCGCTATTGTCAAATCTTCCCAAAACTTCCAAATTTCCATCGGTATCGATTCTCCCCAAATCTTGTGTTTCAATAAAGGCACAGGAGTGGAAATTGCCCAAGTCGATGCAGTTGATACCGCCTTGAGATCGGGCACTGAAAGAAAGGGGATCATTTGGATCTCGAAGAATAACGCGCATAGTAGCCGGTAAGGTGTATTTCCCTGCACCTTTTGAATAGGCTTGAGACATCAATTCTGTCATACCATATTCCGAGTGGATGACTGCGGTATTAAAGTAACTTTTCAGCCGATCATGGACTTCTTCGCGGATCATCTCCTTTCTTCTGCCCTTCATCCCTCCGGTTTCCATCACGATAAGATTTTGATTGGGTAAAATTTCCAATCCGGACTCCGATAAGTCCAGTAAGGCAAAAGTGACTCCAAGCAAAAGGATCTTCTTGTCACTTTCCTTGAGAAAATTGATTTGCTGTACTAATTCCGTCTGATTATAGAGGTAAAATCCCGAATACTCAGAACCAGATTCTTTGATGAAATAATCCGCCATACTGACTAGACTACTCCCCTTTCGCTCCAAGTAAGCGGGAAGCAAGGCAAGCACATGATAGTCAGTGATCGGGCCATATTCGGATTCAAACAATCGCTTAGCATGTGCACGGTACCAGGATTCTGACCAAAAGAAATGGGTACTGGTAATCATCCCAGTAGTGCCGCTAGAAGAGAAAAATCCTTCATAATTTGAAGATTTTGCACTTATGACTTCAAAATCCTTAAAGAACTGGATTGGGAGAAATGGAATCTGAGCAAATGATTGAATCACTTCAGGAATAATCTTTCGTGCGCCAAGATAAGCCGCATAGACAGGATTATGGCTTGCCTGATAGTGAAAAAGTGAAAGGGCAAGTTCTTCAAAATTATCCTCAGTTAAATTCTTTAACCTTTCCGAAAAACTTTTAAAATACTGCATCGTTTTATATTTTTAATCAATTGAAGTAAAATTGATGTTAAATTGAATTCAAATTTACTTTCGACCTATGCGTTACAAAAGTTATTTAGTAATTATCTTTTTAGCGGCCAGCGCTTTTGCCTGTATCAGTCCCCCTGATAGTTTTCCCTCAGTACCGGTAATCACCTTTAAATCATTGGAATATGTTCCACTAGTAGGAGCTGATTCTTTGATTTTTAGAATCGATTTTCAAGATGCTGAAGGTGATCTTGGGCTATCAGCTACTGATGTGGATCCGCCATTCAACTCGATTACCTTTCAGCGTGATGCAGTCGGAAGTTTAATTACCTATAGTAAAAGACCTCCCGAAGCGCCGACATACAATCCAATTGACTGGGTCATTGATCCTATTGTCAATAATGCCATTGTAAGAGATACTGTTTGGGTAAAGCAAAACCCAAATCAATACAATATTTTCATACGATTCTATATTAAAAGAAATGGAAAGTTCACCGAGTTTAGATGGCAGGATCCACCGTTCTTCACCACTTTCAATGGTAGATTTCCTAGGATTCTCACTACCCAAGAGGGCCAAGCAGTAGAGGGAAACATCCAATATGCAATGCTTTCTTCCGGTTGGGAATCGATTTTTAGAACTGACACGCTCCGGATCGATGTAGCAATACAGGATAGACTCCTGAATAAAAGTAATGAAGTTTCCAGCCCTGAGGTGACGCTAAGGCAAATCACTCGAAAATCTCCATAAAAAAAGACTGATTAATCAGCCTTTTTTTATTTCCACAAGTCAGCGAAATTAACTTAGGTCGATTCTAAGGTCTTCTTTGATTTTCGATAGAGATGTGAACTCAATATATTTCTTCGGGCAAATCGATACGCATTATCTGCACTCAAAAATTTGGTATAGACATTCTTGGACACTCCAAAATACTCGTAAGTATTGCCATCCAAGAAAGTGATTTCAAGTACCAGATTTTTGTAATGAAACTCCCCTATTCCCGATTCGGTAGCCGTTTTAGTATATTCCGCTAAATTGGCAGCAGTGGTCTCCGGTGCGATACTCACCAAAAAATGATACCCATCAATAATCTTAGTGCTTTTTTCTTCGGCCTCCTTGGCTTTTTCATCTCCTTCAAGGAATTTATCAGGATGCCATTCTTTTACCAGTGTTCTATAGGTAGTTTTTAATTGCTTCAGGTCAAGTGGCCCTTCCACATTAAAAAGCTTCTTATACTCATTGATTCGCTTCATTGATTCTTTTTTTAAAACTTCGGCAAAGCTAAGGATATAAAATTAGCCCGCTAAAAAGTTTGAATTTAGAATGACAACGCGTCTTTTTCGATATAAGAACAGATTAATAACAATAGAAAAGTAATAAAAAAATTTATAAATCAGATTAATGTTCTGTCTAGTCCTTCCTTATTAGAGTCAAATCATGGGTTGATCTATGCGTTTTACTTTATCGGGATTGACCTAGATGATATTGTTCTGGCAACGTATTGTTTATGAGCTATTTATTGTTGGATTATTAGCTACGAAAGGTATAAAAGTACACTGATCCACTAATGATTTTCCAGATTAGCACCCACCCAGCACTGGCTCAGAAATCGTATTGCCATTTCGGTATTTTTTTCAAAGATTCTTTGTTCAGAAAATTCCATTCTGTGTTTTCCAGCATGTGAGTGAATTCCGTATGTGTATTATTTCTCAAAGCTTTCCAATTCGGATCGATGTTGTAATTCCGCATCTTTAAAAACTCCATAGGTCTTTAATTTTTTATAAACTTTCTCAAGTTTTTTTTACCAAATAGTTGATTTAGTGACTGAGCATACTATTTACACATTAAGAAATGGTATGGTCAACAATTCCCTAAAAATCCAATTAAGGCAAAACTTTTAGACGATTTATTCGATCTAATAACCTTCAAGCATCACCTGATAGCTTGTCTGCTAATCTTGTATGGCATCTAATGGGTTTTAATGCAGCATCAGGAAATCGGCAATTTTGCCTTCTCTAATACTTCCAATTGTATTCTGCATTTTCAAAAATTCAGCGGGAGCAATAGTTGCCGAACGGAGTGCTTCAGCATTTGATATACCAGCTTCTGCCATAAAACCCAACTCTTTGTGTGCACTATATCCAGGAATGATTGAAGGGTTTTCCGCATCTGACCCCATGAGTATATTGACGCCTGCCTTATACATTGGCGTAAAATTTTTAATACCATTCGCCTTGTGCAAATTATGCAAATCCAGATCAATACCGTAACTGCGAACCATCAGTTGTCTTACTGGCCAGTTTTCAAGGCTGAGATTAGTTCTCTCAGAACTGTATCGCATCATAAAAGGATCCTATAAAATTTCAGCAGAGCCAATACATTGAAGGATATACGCTACCGAAAGGGTTGTTGTATAAGCAATAGAGTCTCTGATCATTTTTTCTACGGTAGGCTAAGCACCTGTTAGTAACTGATCTTCATTGTATTAACAATAACAGCTAGGGCATCATTCACAGTATCTTGCAAGTCGGCTACACGCGCTAAACGGGCAAAAACGGATAGCTTATAGTATGATGCTTTCTTGACGATCTTCACTATCAGTTTATTTGATAATCGTATTTCTTCTGAAGCACCAGCTAGGCCAAATTCTACGATGACTTTAAAGCCGTTGGGGCCAAGCTTTTTCTTTTTAGAAAATAGACCATCCATATCAGTTTCAGCTGTAACAGTAAATATGTCTTGTCCATCAAGATCTATTTCATCTTCTGATAGGCCTGTGATACCCGATACAAATGGAATGAGATAACCTCATGATGCCGTAAGTATACTTCCAGTTGCTAAACTAGTCGGAGCTATAATTTCGTACTTCCGTTGTTTTTATTTCAGTTCTGCAGTGACTTTTTCATTGAATCCGTGGCCGCCTGAAGTAAAGATTATGCTCACACCGTATCTGGCAAATTGCTCTAATGCCATTAGCAGAGTAGATTCGCTTGGCAATACTAGCCCACCGCTATTTAAGTGGGTGTGCATATCGATTATTCCGGGCGTGAGATACCGATTTTTTACATCTACCATTTTATAGCTTGTTTTTGGCTATCACAAACTTAACCTTGAAAAATCTGCTTGAAGACAGCATTTGCTATGATCAGATTTTGATTTTCAGGCGGAAACCCAGCTTCAACATTAATAATGTTTGCGTTGGTATCTAATAATAACTACTGCCTTTCTCAGTGCTATAAGCTTATTAAGCTTTAAGTCTTAGGATGTGTTCTTCTGAATTATGGAACCAAACAAAATAATCCGTTATACCAATTAACGATAAGATACCCGCAGCGACACCGGTAAAAGTCAAGAATTTTTTCATATCTATTTAGCTCTCTATTTCACATGGGTTATCACGCTTGTTACTTAAATGCGCAAACTTTTTTCAATTCCAATCGAGTAAGTAATTCCAAAATTTATTAATTAGCACAGTTTTTTCTTGATTTAAAACTATTTTTTTAGCTCAATAATTTTACAAAAATCCCGGTATATTTGGAACTGTTTATTTAATAAGTGGTAGCATACCGCGGCTTAGCGAAGAGGCGAACTTAGGAAATACTCTATCTACGCTAAATAGTGTTTCTTATCAAAGAAATCGTTGATGCTATTAGAATTTGTGACGTATCACCAAACCGCATTTGAATATTTATTTTTTATACTTTATTCAATTTTTCTGCAAATTTCTCTACTTCTGTCCAATTTGTATATTCAATTTCTGTTTTGGAATCAGTTGGACCTTTTGTTATTAGCATTATAAGTTTTATTAAAATCTTATCCTTGAAGTTGTATATTTTATAATTTAATTTTCCTGCAAATACAGCAGATATGGTTGGCTGCCAAGTTATTGAGTTAAGAAATTTTAATATGTATGGATTTGTATCCGGTTCGCTTTTTTCTACTTTTCTAGCTACTAAGTTAACTGATATAAATGCAGTCTTTTTAGAGTTTAGTGATTCGATATTATTCTGAATAAATTTTTCTATGTTTTCATTATGCTTCCCATATCTTATACTTGAAGCAATAACTATCTTATCGAAACTCAATATTTCGTCAATTGTAATGATTAAGTTGTTAATGTTTAATATTTCAACAAACTCATCCTTCTTCATTAGAGAGCTTCTAATGAGTTCACATATTTTTTTTGTTTGTCCGTCAACTGATGAATAAATGATAATTGTTCTTGTTTTCATTTTCTATTTTTTATGGTTATTTGGCAAAATTACACCCTATGGTCAGTAGTTATTGCGTTTTAATACGCGATTCACCTCGTTATGTACTGGGTTTGTTCATCCATTTTTTTTAAGTCAGCATTAATACTATTAATATAAATGTAAATATTCCAACTACAGTTGTGAATATTCCCATCTGTTTTGATTTGGTCCAGCCTGATAATGCGATTAATGTTATCAGGGACATAATTCCCAAAATGAGTGTCATTCCGCCGACTAAAGATGAAATTTTAATACCTTCTTCTGTAGCTTTAAGAGGAAATCCATCCGTTGTCATCATCAGAACTTTTGTCATAGCAAATATCGAGATCAAAAAGAAACTAGCCGCTAGTACTGCAGCTTTCATAATATTCTTAGACAACCGACTGCTTGCATCAGAAACCAAAAGGTTTGCAACTACCGCTATAGAAAATCCGCCTAACAAGGAACTAATTACTATTATTTGATCAGCAAGCTTATTCCAATATTCAAATGACATTTCAACCATATTATTTAATTAAGTTCATTTCTCTCTTTCTGATCCAATTATGTTTGCTGAGAACGTTTGGCAGCTACAAGAAGTTAGCGATTTCGAAGTATAAAACTGTATGTCACCACTCCCAGTCGCCATCGGAATTGATGCAAATCCTAAGATTCAATCAACCACCGAACTGCCAATTTATTGTAAGTGCTTGTTTAATAAGATTTTATATGTATTATGTTATTCAAGCTTAATGGCGTAATACTGCGATAAGTCTTGATCATAAGCTTTAGCAATAAAGTAACTAGTGTTTTTATCTGCTCAAAACATTGGTGTTTTTTCTTCTTCATTATTGTCAACGCTTTTAAAATCAAATGCGAAAAGTATACAAATGCCATCTTTTGAGGATTTACATATCTCAATCTGAAGAAAATTATCATTATACTGTCTTTTTAGTCCAACCCAAAGTCTGCCTTTTGATATTATCCTATAATCGTCTCTAAATCTATGATAACCTGATTCAATTTCATTTGTGCCGGAAAACAGGAAACTTGCTTTTACATAATGATAGTCTGATATGTAAGACAAATACAAGTCAAGCGTAGAATAGTATACTTTAAAAGAAGTAAGGCATCTTGGCGAATTACATAGTTCCTGTTTTGCAAGTTCTTTTTCGCTTTCATTATAAGTTTTATCAATAGCGACAAGTGCTTTTTCAAGTTTTTTGTGTGGATGATTTTGGTTACAAATGGAGCATTGAAATTACTTTTTTAAGCGTTTCTATATTCTGCCTCAGCAATAGGCGTAAAATTGAGAATCTTCTAGTTTCTTGGGTCTTTGAGCTGTCAGCTTTAAATGTCTGTAGATTTATCGAGTTACCACAACTTGTCAAAAGTAAAGTCACAATGAGTCCCAAAGCAATTTGAATTCTAAATGTCACTATGGTAATTGATTTGTTCATTGTATTGTTTTGGAGTGGCGTATAGCATGTCATATCAGCAACTGCAGTTATTTCCTTTTTATCCTTATTAGACTAAAAAAATAATTTTGAAGTAGATTCGCTGCATTTCGCCTCAATTTTGAGATTTATTTATCTTCAATGTGGCCAACTTATGCTGTTGCAGTTATCCCACGTATAGAAGGATAACCGCAGGTTTGTTTATCTGTAAAAAAGTATGCTACCTACTTTATCCTATTTATCGTCGATCGCCTCTGGATATTTTTAGCTAGAATAATTCTCAAATATTCACGATTGATTCTTGCCAATTGTTCCAACAATTAGTTGGATTGAGTCTTGAATAGTTTTTGAATGATCAATGAACAAACGCGATTTTCAAGTTTGGTACCTTAGTGATTTTAATTCAATCCTAAATCGCCGGGTATTTCTTCGGGTCCGTCTCATGCATCATGGCGTACACTTGCTCCACGATATCTTCTATACTTGGCTTGGAGAAGTAATCTCCATCAGTAGAATAAGCTGGACGATGTGCTTTTGCAGCTATTGTCTGTGGCTCAGAATCTAAAAATTTAAACACATCCTGACCTTCGATCACTTGCTGCATCATAAATGCCGAAGCTCCTCCAGGTACATCTTCATCTGCAAAAATAACGCGGTTGGTTCTCTTGATTGATTCGCCGATCACCCCATGCACATCAAATGGTAACAAGGTCTGCACGTCGATCACTTCAATCGAAATCCCGATCTCAGCTAATTCGATCGCTGCATCCAGAATCACTCGACACATGGAACCATAAGTAACGATCGTAATATCTTTCCCCGCTCTCAGGATATCCGGCTTGCCCATCGGAACAGTGAACTCGCCCAAATTACTTGGCATCTGCTCCTTCAAACGGTAGCCATTGAGACATTCGATCACCAAAGCCGGTTCGTCTGATTTCAATAACGTGGCATACATTCCAGCTGCCTGAGTCATATTGCGGGGTACGCAGATGACCATTCCGCGCAGCGAAGATAGAATCATTCCCATCGGTGAGCCTGAATGCCAAACGCCTTCCAAACGATGACCTCTAGTCCGAACGATCAATGGAGCCTTTTGTCCACCTTTAGTTCGGTATTGCAAGCAGGCCAAATCATCAGAAAGCAGTTGAATTCCATACAGCAGGTAATCCAAGTATTGAATCTCAGCTATAGGTCGAAGTCCTCTCAACGCAGCACCGATTCCTTGCCCGATAATCGTACATTCTCGGATTCCCGTATCTTGAACTCTGACTTCACCGTACTTTGCCTGCAATCCTGCAAAAGCCTGATTGACATCTCCAATCTTTCCTACGTCTTCTCCGAAGGCAAAAAATGCTGGATTATTTTCTAAGGTAGTATCAAAGAAGGCTTGTAAAATCTCTCTTCCATCTACCAAAGGAGACTTTTCATTGATCAAAGGTTTGATTTCTTCCACTGCAAGCACATTCCATTCAGATTGACTGTATAAATGCGAACTGTAGCGATCGAAGTTCAGAGGACCCTGGGCCTTATACCAATCTTTCAATTTGGATTTGGCTGTATTCGAGTCGAACCGAAGCAGCATCAAGGATTTCCGAACCGTAGTAAATACGTCTTTCCGAATAGGGTTAATGGTCTTGGATAGTTCCTGCGCCATCTGTTCCAAGATTACTTTTCTTGTACTGTGCTGAGCCGCATCGGTAAGTAGTCCTACTGCCATCGCTAATTCCTTTTTGATCTCTCCTGAGAATGCTGTCCAAGCCGCTTCTTTCTCTTGCTTAGCTTGGGCTTTTGCCTCGGCTTCGATTTGATCCAAGCGGTCTGCCGTAGCGATTTGATTGGAAAGGATATATCCTCTGAATTTGGCATTACAATCCCAATCTTTTTCCCAACTCAATCGCTCTTGAGATTTATACCGCTCATGTGAACCCGAAGTCGAATGACCCTGAGGCTGTGTTAATTCTTCGACGTGGATAAGAACCGGTATATGTGAAGTTCGCGCTAGTTCACCAGCGTGTAGGTAGGTCTTTAAAAGTGCTTCATAATCCCATCCTTTTACTTTCAGGATCTCAAAACCAGGCGCAGTATCTGTCTTGGCAAAACCTGCCAAAACTTCGGAAATACTTCCTTTGGTAGTGTGAAATTCATTTGGGACAGAAATCCCGAAACCATCATCCCAGACAGAAACCACCATCGGTACCTGTAGGACTCCTGCTGCATTGATACTTTCATAAAACATCCCCTCTGAAGTAGAGGCATTTCCTATCGTACCCCAAGCCACTTCGTTTCCATTGACAGAGAATTTAGAGAAACCATTCAATTCCTTATTCTGACGATAGATTTTGGAGGCGTAGGCCAATCCCAAAAGCTTCGGCATTTGAGCTGCTGTAGGAGAAATATCAGCAGCAGAGTTATTCATCTTAGTAAGATTCTTCCAGCTTCCGTCCTCATTCAGTGATCGAGTGGCAAAATGCCCATTCATTAATCTCCCTGCACTTGCAGGCTCTTGCTCCACGGAAGCATGCGCGTAGAGTTGTGCAAAATATTGTTGCATCGAGAGCTCATTTAAAGCCATCATAAAAGTCTGATCTCGGTAATAGCCTGCTCTAAAATCTCCCAGCTGAAAAGCCCGAGCCATCGCTAGCTGGGCGAGTTCCTTACCATCTCCGAAAATTCCAAACTTTGCCTTTCCCATAAAAACCTCTTTTCTACCAATCAAAGAGGCATGTCTACTCAGCATAGCCATCCGAAAATCTGCTAAGATAATCTCCGGAGATAGATGAAGCGAAAGTGAGGATTTAGGTACTGATTGAACTTTTGACATATCGAAATATTCTAAAACTATATTTGGGTTCAAGCAAAGCTAATGGCTTGTATAATTCAAAAATAATCAAATCTGGCATTCATCCAAATTTCAATAAATTAATTTTTCAGATAAAAATTTGGATAATAGTTGACATAATACGTATTTATAGAATTATATACTGTTTTTTAATTTTTTACAGTATAAAATATAGTAAAATGAGAAAATCTATCCCATGCTATTTGATCACAATACTTTGAAAAAAAATTCAAAATTAAACTTGTTCTAACTTTATTTTTACAAATTTTCTGAATCCTAAAAATTTTAAACCGAATATTATTTTGAAAAAGCAAATTTTTCCAAATCAGACCGAATACTCTTCTTAGTCGAGCTTTCCAGTTTATTTGACCTCGCTATATTTGCATTATTATTGATCAATTCCAATCCCAATTTGTCATGATTATAGGTGTTCCTAAAGAAATTAAAAACAATGAAAACCGCGTAGCGCTTACTCCTGCCGGTGCACAAGAATTAGTTAAAAGAGGTCATACTGTGTACATCCAGCATACTGCCGGAGAAGGTAGTGGTTTTATGGATGAAGATTATCAAACAGCTGGAGCGCAAATAATTCCTACTATCGAAGCTACCTATGAGATTGCTGAGATGATTATGAAAGTAAAAGAGCCGATTGAGGCAGAATATAGCCTGATCAAAGAAGGTCAATTGCTTTTTACCTATTTCCATTTCGCTTCGTATGAGCCTTTGACTTTGGCCATGATTAAAAGTAAAGCAGTCTGCATGGCTTACGAAACAGTAGAGAAATCTGATAGAAGTCTTCCACTACTTATTCCGATGTCTGAAGTAGCTGGTAGAATGGCGGTTCAAAAAGGTGCGAACTACTTGGAGAAACCTTTGAGAGGAAGGGGAATTCTTCTTGGTGGCGTACCAGGTGTACTTCCTGCTAAAGTATTGATACTAGGAGGAGGGATCGTAGGAACTCAAGCTGCTTGGATGGCTGCAGGTCTTGGTGCAGATGTGATCATTATGGATGTGAATCTTCCCCGAATGAGATACCTCGCCGACGTGATGCCAGCTAACGTGAGAACTATGATGTCAAACGAATTCAACATTCGTAAACTGATCAAAAATCATGATTTAATCATCGGTGCAGTATTGATCCCCGGTGCCAAAGCGCCCCATTTGATCACAAGAGATATGTTAAAGGAGATGCTTCCAGGAACAGTTGTAGTAGATGTAGCTGTAGATCAAGGAGGTTGTATAGAGACATGTAAGCCAACTACCCATCAAGACCCGACTTATATCATCGACGATGTAGTTCACTATTGCGTGGCAAATATGCCAGGGGCTGTACCCTACACTTCTACCCTTGCTTTGACCAATGCTACCCTTCCATATGCGATTGAATTGGCAGATAAAGGCTGGAAAAGAGCAGCTCAGGAAAATGCTGAGTTGGTTCAGGGTTTGAATATTATCAATGGAGACATTGTCTACAAAGCAGTAGCCGAAGCATTCAGTATGCCTTTTGTACCTGTAAGTACTTATTTGATTGACTAAATCAGTTCAATTGTAAACTACTAAGGCCTTTGAATCTCCGGATTCAAAGGCTTTTTTTTATTAACCACAAAGCGCACACAGGTTAGGCAAAGTGACATCAAGTAACTGGGACCGAAGTTTTAGGCAACAACTCCCCCACTTTTAAATGATGGAGTGTTTTTTCTCGCAGTGACGAAGCGGCACGGATAGTCTAAGACCAGTTTTATTCAAACCCTTGCCAAGGGCAAGGCCTGTAATAGCCCAGAATACAATTCTGGGTATAAATCCCCAGCAAGTATATTTTAGAGTGCCAAGGGTACGATCGGTAGTTGACATGCATTTATTGGTAAATAAAGACAGCCCTACTACTTTTTAATCAATTTATCCACCGTTTTCCAATAACGCGCTTCCATTTCGGTTTCATTTACCTTGGTATAAATAGTCACTGGTCGAGCACCAAGATCAGCAGGCGTCAAAAAGGTTTTTTTCTCTGCCAAATCTGGATTGGAGATACTTTCAAGAATCGCTACATCCCACATGATCCATTTTTGCTTTGCAGTATCCTCTGGCTTCCACCAGCGATGAAAAGTTTCCCATCGATTCATCAGATAATCACCCAATTCCCCATTGTCAGCTAATTCATTTCGAGTTAAATCTATATCAAAAACCAAATGCTGACTAGTAGTGGCTGACATGATGGTCAAATCCAAGCCCGGAGTACTTAGCAAAAAATCCACTGCAAGGGTATCATTGTTAGAGTTGAATTCTTTTTTATCGTATTCGTTGGTTTCAGGATTATGCCAAATACCCAAATAATGAACCCGAACCTTTGGAATGATTCCTGGATCTTGAAGAATTGCTGAGGCGACATTGGTACAGGAGCCTAAGATCACCAATACAAGTGAATCACCTTCCGCAAGACTGTTTGCCTGTGCTATGATGAAATTAGATGCAGGCGAAATATTGGGTTGATCTATGGCTGACATTGGACCATTTGCTCCCAAAGGCAGTGGAATATCAGTTCTGCCAGCTAGTCTTGCCAAATCCTCATTGAGCTTCTGGCTTTCGCGTACAGTGCTGTCAAATCCTAATTTTGAAGTATGAAATTGAGCGGAGGTGATCCCCTTGATATCAAAGGAATCTGAGGCCATCGCTCCGATCAAGGCAAATAAATCATCTACTTCATTGGCGGTATCAGCGTCAATGATAATTTTTATCCGTCGGTCTGGTTCATTGGTACAAGAGAAGGTTAATGAAACTAGTAGAAGTAATAATATCAGGGTATTCTGTCTCATGATTGAAGTTGAAGAAGATAATATATAGTAGTAAGAGAATTTATTTATTAACTGTTTAGATGCCCAGAGTTTGCCAAATCATCCGTACACCATAGCCGATCATTACTACCCCTACCAGTTTATTGAGCCAAATAAGCACAGAATCAGTCACTAGCGGAGCAAGTTGTTTGGCGATAAAAGCTTTGATCAAATCAATGAAAAACACGGTAAATAAAATGCCTGCGTAATAAAAAAGGTAGTCAGATTCAGTGAAGCTCTGTTTTAATTGCACCAGCGAAGCAATAGAAATCCAAAAAAGTAATACAAATGGATTGATCCCATTGATTCCAAATCCTTTTACGAAAGCGGATCGCTTTTTCACTCGAGGTAAATTAATTCCTCCAGAATTGGGTCGACTTCCTTTTTTCTTAAAAATAGAGCTAAGCCCAAATCCAATCAAGATCAATCCTCCCCCAAATCCTAGGTAAGTCTGGAAGGACTCAAAGCCGGCAATATACCTAATGCCGAAAAAAGTAATAAGCACATAGAAGAGATCACTGATCAAGATTCCTGTTGCCAAAACTGCGGCATATCTAAACCCATTAGTCAAGCTAGCTTGGATCAAGGCAAAAAATACTGGCCCAATCAAAGCTGACAACAAAAGCCCGACACTGAAACCCTCTCCAAATGCGGCTATCAAATTACCTCTGAATTAGTTGAAATAAACTTAAGCCAAGAAATAGCCTTCTCCCCTTTCAAGACACGAGGGAATTTATTCTGCCCACCTTCCTTTCCTTGCGCCCGCAACCAATCATAAAAAACTCCTGAAGGCAATAGTGTCACGTAAACTTCCTTCAGTGCATGTCTTCGCTCCACGGCATAATCATCATTCAACTCTGCCAATTTTTGATCAATAAAATTTCTGATCACAATAGGATCTACCTGATCTTCAGTACCTAAATACCAATGATGCGCAAACAGATTTCCCTCAGGAATCCCAACTACAGTAAATTCAGTGATACTTACATTCGTTTCCTCTGCTACCAGCTCTACCGCCTTATTCATATTATCCACAGATAGATGCTCTCCACACAGACTCAGAAAATGCTTGGTACGACCGGTAATTATAATTTCCGCCTCGTCTTTGGATACAAATCGAATCGTATCTCCAATCAAATATCGCCAAGCTCCCGCACAGGTAGTAATCAATAAGGCATAATCTACATGCTCTTCAACCTCATCAATTTTTAAGGTTTGGACTGAAGGAAGAACATTTCCATCACCATCAAAATTCGCTTCATTAAAAGGGATGAATTCATAGAAAATCCCATTATTCAAAACCAAACGCATGGATTTTTGATTGGGAAACGCTTGGAAAGCCAAGAATCCCTCAGAGGCCAGATAGGTCTCGATATAGGTCAGCGGTTTACCAAGAAGCTTTTCAAAGCCTTTTTTATAAGGCTCAAAAGAAACTCCCCCGTGAACAAATATCTGAAGGTTGGGCCAAATCTCGTGGATATTTTTGACCCCATAAAACTTGATGATTTTCTCCATTAGAATCAGTAACCAAGCAGGGACTCCGACAATAATTCCGATATCCCAAGTATTTGCCTTTTCTACAATTTGATCCAATTTATCGCCCCAGTTTTTATTGAGGGAAATTTTTTTCCCAGGTTTATAAAAACGCTGAAACCAAATCGGTAATCGCCCGGTTGTGATTCCTGAAAGATCTCCGGAGAAATACGTGCCATTAAATTCTAAATCTGTACTGCCACCCAGCATCAAAATACCTCGTTTGAAAAGTGAAGTGGGCAGTTCCTCGTAATTGGAAAGGGTAAGCATCTGTCGAACTCCAGTCCTTCGAATCGCTTTGACCATCTCTGTAGTAATGGGAATGTATTTGGAAGTAGTCCCTGAAGTGCCAGAACTCAGAGCAAAATGTCTCACCGCGCCCGGAGAGGTCACGTTGGTTTTTCCTTCCAATAAAAAATGCCACCATTCCTGATAGATTTTATCATAATCGTAAACAGGAATTTGAGTTTGGAATCGCTGATAATATTCATCACCAGGTTTTCGAAAAGCCTGTAAGATTGAGTTGAAATCATACCGCTTTGCAATAGCGGTCTCCCGACTATGGATCATCAATTCTTTTAGCGTTTTTCGCTGAAGATCTATCGGACTAGAATAATCCTGCTCTAAACTTTCCTTCAGTCTAATGCCTTTCTTTAGTAAAGTACTGAGTATCGCCATATCTTTGTTTTAATCATTCGAGCAAAAAAATAGTTGTTAAAATTAACCAATGGATATCAAAGCCAACCTTCAAGCAATAAAAAAATCTTTTCCGAATCAAGAGTGCAAGCTTATCGCAGTAAGTAAAACTAAGCCCATAGAAGCTTTGAAAGAATCTTATGAAGCTGGTATTCGAGATTTTGGAGAGAATAAAGTTCAGGAAATTCAGTGGAAACAGCTGGAGATGCCAGAAGATACCAGATGGCATATGATCGGACACTTGCAAAGCAACAAAGTCAAATACATCGCGCCATTTATTTATTTGATCCATGGAGTTGACTCTTTCAAGCTGCTGAAGGAAATCAACAAGCAAGGGAAAAAGGTTGATCGAGTAATTTCTGTGTTAATTCAAATGCATATCTCAGCGGACGAAAACAAATTTGGTTTCGATCGTGCCGAGCTGGATGAAATGATTTCGGATCCTGATTTTCCAATCTTAAGTCATGTCAAAATAGTCGGACTTATGGGAATGGCTACGTTTACTGAAGATCAAGATCAAGTCCGAAATGAATTTCGAGGTTTAAAAACTTTGTTTGAAGAATTGAAATCAACTGCCCTACCGTCTTTTGACCAGTTAGAAGAAATCTCAATGGGAATGAGCGGAGATTATCAGATCGCTCAGGAAGAAGGAAGTACGATGGTACGGATTGGCTCATCGATTTTCGGAGCTCGAAGTTGATAAAAAAAAATGAGGTCATCCTACTTCACTAGATGTAGGAGGGCAGGAATAAGAGGAGTCATCCGGCTTCTCCAGAAAGTCGAAAAAATCAATACCATATTAGATATTCCCACCAAATCTGTCTTCGATTACCGGGCTTCCGTTCTGTTAACCAAAGAATAAAAGAACGCTGGTATCATTCCAAACAAATATATTTTAAAAAGATGAATGCCAAACAGATCATACAAACCTCCGCGATTTTTGGAGCCATGGCAGTCGGAATCGGCGCATTTGGAGCGCATGGTTTGAAGGATATTCTAGCCGAGAACGGACGATTAGACACCTTTGAGACTGCAGTCAACTATCATTTCTATCATGTATTGGGATTGTTTTTGATTGGAATTTTAGCTTTGATCAAGCCAAACTGGAAGCAATTATCAAGCGCAGCAATCCTGATGATTATTGGAATTCTGATTTTCTCAGGTTCGCTCTATATCCTCGCCCTGACTGGCATTACCTGGTTGGGTGCGATTACTCCACTTGGTGGCGTGGCTTTCATAGCAGGTTGGGGCTTCCTATTTTTGGCAGTTACAAAAAACTCCTAATTCCGTTTCGATGCAGCGATCACTGCTACTAGCCTTCTTGTTATTTCTATCCTTTGCCGTAAAAGCGCAGCTGACTCCAGCCCAACTCGTCAAGATGGAGCAGGCAATGGGAACTGGAAGTTTTTTCAACAATCACCTGTCGGGTTTTATCTTGCAGGACATGGACCAGAAAATAGTGCTCTATGAAAAAAATTCGCATCTAAATTTTATTCCAGCTTCGACCACCAAGCTGTTCACCCTATTTTCTGCTATCGCTATTCTCGGTGACAGCACACAAACCCTTCGATATGTGACTTCTGGAGATACCATTCGAATCTGGGGCGCTGGCGATCCGACTTGGAAGTATAAGGAATTTCAGGATTCTGGAATCCTGAAGTTAATTCAACCATTCAAGCAGGTGGTTTATTCAGATTCAAATGTAGACGCTCCAGCCTTTGGTTACGGATGGCAATGGGATGATTATTACTTCGACTACGCTGCTGAACGAAGCTCACTCCCCATCTACGGGAATCTCTTGGAAGTGAGAAAAGAAGCTGGCAAAGCAGTGGTTTTCCCAAGACGATTTCAGGATTCGGTATTTCTGACTACTCGGTCTATCCGGGAATTAGAGCGAGATTTCCACAGCAACAAATTCTATTACAACGCCTCTAATTTCAGAGCAGCAGAGCAATTTATTCCAATCTTGACTTCTCCTGAGGTATTTGTGAAACTTGCTTCTGATGCAAGCGGTAAAACTTGGCGCTATCGAAAAGATCCACTGCCGAAGAATCATCAAGTCTATCGAGGAAGCACACTCTTTCCAATTCTCAAAGAGATGATGCTGGAAAGCGATAATTTCTTGGCGGAGCAGTTGATGCTGATGGTGTCAGATCGATTATTTCAACGATTGGATACCGAGCGGGCAATTGAGTTTATGCTGAAAACCTACCTTTTTGATCTTCCTGACCCACCTAAATGGGTGGATGGCAGCGGACTCAGTAGGCATAATTTATTTACCCCACGAGCTATGGTCAGTCTTTTTGAAAAGCTTTATCGAATGGTACCCGATCAGCAGCTCTTTGAACTTCTGCCAACAGGCGGAGAATCGGGTACAATTAAAAATAGCTATCAAGCATCAAGTCCATATATTTTTGCTAAAACCGGGACGATGAGCAACAATCACAGTTTGGTAGGCTTGATCAAAACCAAAAGTGGAAAAATATACAGCTTTGCTTTTATGAATTCCAACTACCTCAACAAGGCTTCTGAAGTTCGAAGAGAAATGGAAAAAATCCTTCTGATGGTTCGGGATATGCTTTAGAATTTGAGATTTTCAATTTAGGCCTCGTTCTGAGCCTACCTTTGATATTAGGTAAGTCTCCGAAGAATTACAAATATTGGACTGAAATAGTTGGATATCCCTGAGCTTTAGCTCGGGGTAGATAATAGCAACAGGTCCTTTCGTATTGGCCGAGTAGGCATCAATGAATGAAAGGAGGGTTCGCCAAAACCAGATGAGGTGTATTTTTGGAAATGGAAAATCGGATGGTAATAGTTGGATATTACAAATTTAGATCTACAGTGATTCGGATTGAAAATCCTACGATAGGAG
>Ga0222647_1000292_pt1 | contig 25424 bp, 19 predicted proteins | sample AntAcemetagen333_FD_179864 | JGI IMG/M metagenome (GOLD analysis project Ga0222647, IMG submission 179864) | Saline water microbial communities from Ace Lake, Antarctica - #333 | ecosystem: Environmental > Aquatic > Non-marine Saline and Alkaline > Saline | place: Antarctica: Ace Lake...
CTATTAATTAAAAATCCTTTCAATAACTTTTTTCTCTTAACGATTTTCAAAACGAATTTTTCGGAATTACACGATTTTTTTTTTATAAAAAGTAAAACCTACATAAAAACGGTCAAAACCCGTAACTCGTCAAATCCATTTCACGCTTCTTTCCAATTCATACCCAATTAAATGATTGTGGTAATAATAAAGTAATTTCAAACTATCGGTTACGAAATTACTTTGATTATCCTTTTTTAGCACCTTTTCGGGGTGATACGTCCCCAAGTGTTTGAGTCCATCTTTCATTATTGCTTCGACGTCACTATTTAAAATTATTTCGGATAATTCTAAACGATTGGCGTTTGCCAATTCTAAAAGTTTGGTGCGTAAATGATTGAAAACCAATACAAATTCGTCTTGTGGGATTTTACAATCTTCAGTTCTCAACCGCAAAATACCGTAAATATCTAAATTTGGATGTTTGGCTTTGATGATGTTGAAAGCTGTAAAAGCCATCATTTGGCTGGATAAAACGATGTTTTCGGCATGAAAACGCTTGACCATGACTTCCGTCAAGAGTTTGGTATATTCTCCATCTCGTTGAGGATCTTCGACCAATTCGCCATTAGAAGAAAAATAATCTTTAAGCTCGATGAGGTTTCCTCGTTTATCAAAACTTGCTCCATTTTTATCCACAAAATTTCCAAAAACATCAATCGGTTTGCCGAAAGAAACCATGATTTCAGAGCCTGAACTAAAGAACTGGTAAACGAAACTTGCACGGCTGCGAATGCTGGTAAATTCATCATTCGGAACGAGGTATTTTTCCTCACCTGTTTTTTTCAAATGCTGCTCAATCAAACTTTTAGCTTCCAAAACAAAATGATAACCCAAAACCGTTGGTACGATAAACACTTTATCTTCTCGCCCTTCTTCAAAAATCATTCGTTGTGCTTCAATCGTCGTACCGACCAAACCTTTTTTAAGCTCTTTTTCAATCAAACCAGAACGAGAACGAGTGCCGCCTGGAAAGAATAAACTGTGTGTGCCTCGCTTGATAGAAAGGGTAGAGTAGGCTTTCAACGTTTCGATATAAATTTTACTTTTTTTCCGTCTATCGACTCGGTAAGCACCCAAACGATTCATAAAAAAAGCTAAAATGCCAGTGTTAAAAAGGTTTAGACCTGCGCCGTAAGAAACCGCTGGAACGCCTATAAAATCTACCGTTAAGCCAATTAAAATGGAGTCCAAATTAGAAAAATGCGTTGGAACGATGACGACTGTTCCTTTTTTTGATAATTCTCGGATATGCTCAATTTCGCCAATTGCTTGTATTTTCTGTTGCAATTGATATCGGCGGCTAAAGAATTTTAATGCGTTTTTTCCTGCAATGGAATTTAATAATCGAGTAAAAGCAACGGTCAGAACTGTCCGCGCGAATAAATAGGTTTTGATGTGAAAACGCCCGACTATTTCATTCGCATAACGAGAAATAATACGGTTTAATATTTTTTTATTATTTTTTAAAACCTCTTTTCTATCTTCTTCTGTTTTATCCAAAGATTTTTTTACTAATGACTTACTAATACTATCCCAAAATTTATTTTCAGATTTTGGATCGACTCGCCAAGGTTCTTCCTTCGTCCGTTTTTTTTCCAAAAAAATTGTTCGAGCAATCTCATCGCTAATTTCATCTTCTGAAAAAATATCCAACAAATAATCAATCGTATAATCATTCACTTCCGCCAAAAAATTCTCCTTATCATTGGATAATTTTACCAAAGGCCAATTCTCTAAATTTGGCACAACGTAAGGGTATTGCTCTTTCTCTGGATTATATAGCATCAGTTTGAGTTATGTGTTATGGGTTGTGAGCTATGAGTTGCGAGTTTTCGTTCTAACGTAAAAAATGATGCTATAAAAAGATTGTTTTGATACGTCAAATATACGTTTGTACGAAAACTTGCAACTCATAATTCGCAACTTGAAAACTAATCATACATGTTATAAAAATGTTCGTTGATGGTTTCAAATAGTGCTAAGATTTCATCACCACCTATTTTTTTATTGGCTGAAGTGACAAAATTTTGTGGCATTTCTTCCCAAGTTTCTAACATTTTTGTTTTAAAATCTTCAATATTTTTTTCGACTGCATCGTTTTTACTTTTATCTGCTTTTGTAAAAACAATAACAATCGGCAACCGTACTTTTCCTGCCCAATCCAAAAACTCAATATCGACCTCTTGAGGCGGAACATTACTATCAATCAAGATACAAGCACAGGCTAAAGAAGAGCGTTGAAGCAAATAATTTTCAATCATTTGTCGCCATTCCTTACGTTTGCTTTTTGAGATTTTGGCATAACCATAACCTGGTAAATCCACCAAATACCACCGTTGATTAATATCAAAATAATTAATCATTTGTGTTTTTCCGGGACTTGATGACGTTTTTGCTAACCGACTATTATTCGTTAGCATATTAATTAAAGATGATTTTCCGACATTTGACCGACCAATAAACGCATATTCTGGCTTATCTGGTGGTGGACATTTAGTCACACTCGGAAAACTCGCAACATATTTTGCTTCTGTTATTTCCATTATTAGTTTACTTTTATAAAATTTCAATGCAAAAATCGTAAAATCTATTGATATTATTGGATTATTTGTTATAAATCGCTACCGAAGTCGTACGAAGCTCTAATTTGATAGAATGTTTCTCATTACTTTAGGCTAAAAAAAAATCTAATCCTGAACTTAGTCTTACTTTATTATGGCAAAAAACGTTTACGAAGTAAACATAAAATAGAATTCTATCAATTCAACTTTTTATAGGAAAACCCATTAGTGAGTGGTACGATTTTTGGCTGCAACGGTGTCGGTTCTCCGAACCTCAAAAAACAACTCAAATTTCCATTTTCTATAAACCTCGGGGTTTGTAGAAAAGTAATGTTATTAATGATTTTGAGGTTCGGAGAACCGACACCGCTCATCTTAACAAAATTCGTACCGCTCACTAATGAGGAAAACCCTTAACGACGATATAATTTTGGGGGAGAAATGGCAACCGATTTTTAAGGAAGCTACAACCGACTTATGGCGATTATTGAGCGAAAGCGGAAAATGGTTGGCAAAGAAAAACTGGTCAATGAAACGGTTTTAATTGATGCTTTTGATTTATTAATTTTATTGGAAAATGTACTTTCTGGTGCTTATGTTTTTAAGTGTCAAGATGAAACCTATCGAGATATTTCAAGTGTTCATGGTTCGCATAAACGGGAGATTCATTTGGTCAATAATCCAGATATGGTATTGGCGAAAAGCGAAAATATTATTATTACTTCTGATGTGCGGATTTTAGATGAATGTGTGCAATGGTTTAATTTGGGGCGTTTGATGATTGATATTTGATATTTATTGAGCGAAAGCAAAATTATATTTACCTCGATTTTTCTTTGGAAATATCAAAACGAATACACTCTTATTACCTTTTAAATAAAAAATACTTTTAAAATGAATATTTTAATATTCAGACTTTATTATTCTCGAATAAAAAATTTCAACGAAAAATAAAAATAGATGAGAATTTTACCTTTGCTCAAGAAAAATTCAGAAACAAATTTCAAGTATTTTGTTTATATTTGGATATCAAGCATAATAACCATATTAAAATGAACTATTTATGAGTAAAACTTTGAATACCTCGAAAACGCTTTTGGACTTTTTCTATCAATTTGAGAAGGAGAGAGCGAATGAAATTTATTTGAGGCAGCCGATTAATGGCACTTGGAAAACGTACACTTGGGCGGAAGTCGGGCAACAAGTGCGGAGTATGGCAGGGGCAATTCGAGCGATGGATTTACCTGAAAAATCGCATATTGGTCTTTTATCAAAAAATTGTGCGCACTGGATAATGGCTGATTTGGCGATTATGATGAGTGGACACGTTTCTGTTCCATTTTATGGGACTTTGACCGCTGAATCTTTAGAGGAAGTTATTGCTTTGAGCGACACGAAAATAATGTTTTTGGGTAAATTAGAAACTTGGGAACAGCAAAAAGCTGGTGTTCCTGATGATATGTATTGTATTACCCTCCCGCATCTTCCAGGTAATTCTGAAATTACTGGTTACGATACGTGGGACGATTTGGTAGCGAAAAATAAGCCACTTTCTTATGAATATTACCCAACTTTAGAAGATTTATACACGATTATTTATACTTCTGGAACGACTGGAACCCCAAAAGGGGTGATGTTGGATTATGGTTCGGTTGCTCGGTTATTGGAAAGTGAACGCCAAAGTAATATGCTGAAACTGTTTGAAGGCAACGAACATCGCTTTTTTTCCTATTTGCCATTGAATCATATCGCAGAAAGAAATATCGTGGAAGCGGCAAGTCTTTCTACCGGTGGCTCGGTTTCGTTTGCGGAATCTTTAGATACTTTTGCACAAAACTTAAAAGATACAGAACCGACGCTTTTCTTGGCTGTTCCTCGTATTTGGACAAAATTCCAGTTGGGGATTTTGGGCAAAATGCCACAAAAAAGGTTAGACTTTTTATTGAAAATTCCTATTATTAATAATATTATTTGCAAAAAAATTAAAGAAGGTTTAGGCTTGCATAAAGCCAAAATTTTGATAACGGGTGCTGCTCCAATGCCGGCACATCTATTAAAATGGTATCGAAAAATAGATTTTACGGTGCAAGAGGTTTATGGAATGACCGAAAATTCTGCCGGCTGCACGTTGATGCCTTCGAGCGGAATCAAATATGGAACGGTCGGTAAACCTTTGAAGGGTGTTGATTTGAAAATCGAGCCGACAACTGGGGAAGTATTGGCGAAAGCACCGTGGAATATGTTGGGTTATTATAAGGCTCCCAAACAGTCCGCCGAAGTTTTGCGTGATGGCTGGATTCATACTGGCGATCAAGGTGAAATTACATCAGATGGTTATTTGAAACTGACGGGACGGGTGAAAGATAGTTTCAAAACGGCAAAAGGAAAGTATGTAATTCCGTCACCGATCGAAGCAAAATTTACAATAAATAATTTTATTGAACAAATTTGTGTGGTTGGTTTGGGATTGCCACAGCCAATGGCATTGGTGAATTTATCTGAAATTGGCTTGGCAGAAAGCGATGCGACTGTGAAAGAAAGTTTTGAGGAATTATTGATTTCTATCAATGGAAAGTTAGATAGCCATAAAAAAGTTAAAAAAATAGTCGTGATGAAGGAAGCGTGGAGCGTCGAAAACGAAATTTTAACGCCAACTCTAAAAATCAAACGTAATGTTTTAGATAAAAGGTATTTAGAACAATATAATGATTGGTACGAAGAGAAAGCGGTGGTGATTTGGAAATAGTTTGCAGTCAAAAACGGTTTAGCGAAGCTAAACCGTTTTTTTTATATTAGACTTGCAAAGTGTTGCTATTAAATGATTTATTGTTTTATTGCTTCGATGTTATTAAAAGATTTTCCTATAAAAAAATGACTTTTTGACAATTCCTGCAAATCGTATAAACTTCTGTATTAATAGTACTTCGAAAGTATTGAAAACACCGAGTTAGTGAGCAGGTGACTTCAAGTCACCTGCTCATTTTTACATAAATTATCAAAGACCCAAAAAAATGATAAGCATATTTTTAATATTTTACGAAGTAAATATAAAATAGAATTCCGTCGATTCAACTTTTTATAGGAAAACCCTTGATGTTATTATTTTTTTTGTTGTTAACAAAATTATAACTTACTAACCATCAATTAATTACGATGTTCATATTTTGATTACCAATTAATTATTAATCAATTGGTGATTAAAATATTAAAAATGTAGAATAATGAATATATTCACAGTTGTTTTAAAATATTAATGATGCGAAATACAGTGATAGCAACATGTTACAAGTCTATTGGTGATGAGTAATAAATGGCTTGTACTGAAATACTTTTCTTTTCGCTTTTATCTAAAATCTTTAAGCCATTTAACGATTTCTTCACCGATTTCGTGAGGATAATCTTCTTGTATAAAATGTAAACCTTCACCAAGGTCAATCATTTTTAGGTTTTTCATACCTTCTCTAATAATCTTTACATCCTTTTCTTTTACAGCTACACCAGGAGAAACATAAAAGCAAAGTTTGGGTATTTCTGATGCCATTAACCATTTATTCCATGACGAAACTGCTTCCGCAACATCTTTGGGATTGCCACCATCAAAAGCAACTGCTCTTGGCCAGGCAAGAAGTGGCTTTCGGGACTTAATGGTTTGATAAGGAGCCGCGTAGTAGTTCATTTCTTCTTTTGTAAGCTTTCTTAATATCATATCAGGAAGCATTTTTTTGATGAACATATTCGCCATATTTACCATTAGCCAACCAAAGAAAGGCGCTCTCATCATCTTAATCGCTATTTTTATTGAAACTGGCATATCAAACAAAGTTGGAGCATCATACATTGCCTCCATAAAAGCAATGGCTTTAATATTATCTTGATTCAAATTAGCATAATGAAATCCCATACCCGAGCCCCAATCATGTAATACAAGGGTGATATTTTTCAACCCGAGTTCTTTAATAAAGGCATCCAAATACGCATAGGTATCATGAAAACCATAATCTATATCAGGCTTCCCCGATTTACCCATACCTATTAAATCGGGTGCGATACATCTACCATGACTTGTAAGATATGGAATAATATTTCTCCACAAATAACTAGACGTTGGGTTACCGTGTAAAAATAGAATTGGGTCGCCATTACCTTCTTCTATGTAATGAATTTTACTTCCTTTAACCTCAATATATTTTGATTCAAAAGGAAATGCAGCTGATATTTCTTTCGTAGTATTTTCCATGATTTTTAATTATTTTTGGTTATTTTTAGTTGTTTTGATTTTTAATCGCCTCGACTTTTCTTGGGTGAGGCTTGCCATTTTCTACGTAATATTTCAAATCCTCGGCTATTTCTGACGCAGATTTCCCAATTCCTTTTTTAATTAGCGGCGTCATTAAAAACCCTAAAAGTCCTTTTGTCGTCATATCAAATTCTAAAATCACCGTGGATTTATTCGCATCAATAGTATTTAATGACCAAACGGCACTTGCCTGTTTTGCAATACCGGGTTTGCCTTTGGTAATATGATAAGCGAGTTTATGCGTGGTCGAATCGAATGAATCTAATACTTGTATCGTTTCCCCTCTGTTTGTTAAGGTTATTCTTTCAGAATATTCCAATCCAGCGAATGTTGAACTTCCGCTTGGTTTTGAAGTTTTAAAATTAGTTGACCATTGATCTACTTGGGCAAATTGTTTTCCCATTATCTCCCAAACGACTTCCACATTTTGACTAATTTCTAATTCCTTTTTAATATGAATTTGCTTTTCCAAAATAAAATTTAGACCGATAAGCACTCCGACGATAACTGCAAGAATTAACATAATTTTCTTTTTTTTTGTCATGATTTAAATTTTTAAATCCCTTAATTGTAGCGTTCTTCCTCTTTATTTATAAGTTAGATACATGGGAAGATGATGTGTGACAAAACTTTATAAAAAAAGCCACCTCAAGTCTATTGAGGCAGCTTTTTAAAATCCAATTTGAACCGTTCTGTTTTAGGAAAAGAATAATTTTAAATTTTTATCATTGATGATTTCACTAAGAATCGTTTCAGAACCGAAATCTTCTTTGGTAGGGTGCTGTTGATAAATTTCGATATACTTTTTATCTAATGCATCGCTAACACCTTCATAAGTACTTTCTGCATATTCCGCAATTTGATTGACATAAGCGGGTTTAAATCGGAAAGTGGCTTCCGTCAGTACCCCTTTATTATAAAGTGTTTTAGCTTTTTTTGAACATCGACATGGATTATTTTTATTGACAAGTCCACATTTTTGATTCATAAAATTGTGTAACTCTTTTCTGGCTCTTGATAGTTTTTTTCTGAAATTATCAGGCGTAACTTTAAATATCTCTGAACCCACAGTGTGATTTATTTCAAATAAATCGCCAAGGATATAAATCAGCCGTTGCTCTCTGCTCAAGCACATTAGCATACCAGACATACATCTCAATTTTGCTTCTCGAGTAAAGTCTTTTAAAATCAACGCTTCTTCTGGAGTTGGTAAACTATCTGGAATTCCATTCAGTTTTTTCCCAAAGTCATCAAAATCTTCGAATTGATCTTCTCTGGATTTACGTTTGGTTTGCAGGAATTCATTGACAACGATTCGATACAGCCAAGTTCTAAATGAACTTTTCTGGCTAAAAGAGGATAATTTAGTAATGACCTTAATGAGCACTTCCTGCGTTAAATCATCGGCATCTGATTCCTCATTAGTCATTTTCCACGCCACATTATATATAAAAGGTTGATGTAATTTGACCAAATCCTCAAGTGCCTTTCGATTTCCTTGCGTAGCTTTTGTTATTAAATTTAAGTTCTCTTGTTCTGAATATGAATTGGAAAGCGGATTTTTCATAATATTATCTTTTATCATTAGATGCCGTAAATAATGAAGTGTGACAAAATACAATTTCAGATTCATTTTTCAGGAATGAAGTAGGAAACAATTTATGTAACTTTTATCCCCACTTTATTAATAAAAAAGGAGATACCAACTTTCTTCGTTTCTCATTAATTTACGATGAACCTTGCAAAGCGAGGAGTTTTATGCTGTTAGATTTTAAATGTACCTCAGTTGGAGTAAGCCTTTAAGACCGTTATTGGTCGTTTTTTGGAATACCGAGTTGGTCAAATAGATAACTTTTTAGAGGATAATTTAGGGAGTCATTTAAGAGAAAACGTACGGTTATTTTTTTTAGAAAAACAGATAAAAATTGCAGGGTTTGTTACTGTTCCAAGTATCCCGAGTATTAGAGCAAATCCAAACTTTATTTTTTTTTGAAATGAAACCGTAAAAACCTGTGGAGTTTTCAAAACCTCATAGGTTTAATCGATTTAATTGACCATCGGAATTCGTACAAAAAAAGTTGTTCCTTCACCAAGTACGGATTCTAACCAAATTTTACCACCGTATTTTTTTAATAATCGGGTACACATTGCCAAGCCAACACCCGTTCCTTCATATTCCGTACTTTGGTGCAATCGCTTGAATATCACGAAAATCTTATTGTTGTATTCAGGATTAATTCCAATTCCGTTATCGGTAACTTTTATTAAAAAGTCGTTATCTTCGATGGCTACATCAACGATAATCAACGGGTTATCTGATTGATTATATTTGATACCATTTTCAATAAGGTTTTGTAAAACAGCTTTGATTAAGGTTAGGTTAGTCTTAATTTTTTCTCGTCCCGAATACGTACAAACCGCATTTTTATTCAATGAAATATTGACGGTATTCGTAATATTTTGGGTCAATTCATAAACATTAATTACCTCAATTTCAATCAATTCATTCTGAACAAAAACCGCATATTCCATAACATCATTAATCAATTTGTGCATATCATTTGCACCAGTTTTTATCTCCTGAATACTTTTTTCGACGCTTTCCGATTGTACTTGAACTTTTTTTCGTTCCATCAAAAAAACACTACCCAAAATTGTTCTTAAAGGCGTTTTTAAATTATGAGAAGTCATATAAGCAAAATGCTCCAAGTCTGAATTCGCATCTTCAAGTGCTTGAACATTAATTTTTGATAATTGAAGTTGTTGCCGTAAGGTTTTTGTATAAATATTGATAATACTGCTAATACTGCTAATACACAAAATGGTAACTAAAAAAGTACTAATACTATCCATCGAACTTGTCGCAGATGCTAAAGGACTTTCGTATAAATTATTAATCGTGAATGCTGCTAAGGAAAGGATAATTACGAAACTCGTAAGTGCAATCTGTACTTTTTTATCTGCAAAAAGAATATAGATATTAACAATGGGAATGACAAAAAGCAATTCACTGTGTGGATTACTACCATATAGTACCATTGTTCCAAAAATAATCAGCGGTAAAAATACCGTCCAATAAATTTTTGCAGAATTTAACTTATGGTTATGATTTAAAATAATAACCATAGCAGTTAACGCAGTAAAAATTAAAGTATGAATGGTATCTCGATAGACTTGAAAAAAACTCACGATAAGAAAAAATAAGCAAGCTGTCGTTGTATAAACGCCTTGTAGGTTTAATATTTTCAGCTGTACCTGCTCCTCTTCGTTCATTGCGTCATGATAACCAATGTTGATAAGTTTACCCCGTAAAGAATACTTTTTGTAATTCATAAATTGGAATTATCGTATTGAATTGTTATTCTTCATTAAAATTAGTAATTGTGTATTAAATGCAAGATTTAGCATTCGTGATTATGGGTAGTTTAGAACTAAAAGTGACTCGACTTAAAATTTAGATTTAATAACAGCAGAATATATTTTCATTTATTATATATATAAATAAAATACGCTTTAGATTAACGTATTTTTTATCTATCCTTTCAATGTTTATTTTAAAAGCTCAATCTTATTCCGACCTAACTTTACCGTTCCATCTTGCTCCAACTTTTTTAATAATCTCGAAACTGCCTCACGGGAAGCATTCAAATCGTAAGCAATATTTTGATGCGTGGTTTGGATTATTTTGGTATTTAAAGCATAAGATTTATCTTCCAAATATCTAAGCAAACGCTCATCCATTTTAGTAAAAGCGATACTATCAATGGCATAAATCAACTCATTAATCCGAGCATCGTAACTGCTCATAATAAAGTTTTTCCAACTTTGATATTTTGACATCCAATCATCAATATGCTGAATCGGAATACCGATAATTACGGTATCATCTTCGACATCAGCTCTGATTTCACTGCGTTTATTGCGGATGCAGCATGAAAAAGACATGGTACAAGATTCGCCACCTTGAATGAAATATAAGAAAATCTCATTGCCATTTTCGTCCTCTCGCACGACCTTTATTACGCCACTTACGACCAACGGTACTAACTTAATAAAGCCGCCATAATCCATCAACGTTTCTCCGTGTTTTAAGTGCATTAACTGACCATGCACTGCAATTTCTTCTTGTAATTCCTGTTCTTCCAAGTTTGGAAAACGCTCTTGAACAATTTTCAAAATATCGTTATTAATATCCGTACTTAATCTGTGTTGCATTTTATAATATTTTTTTATTAATTTTTTTGTTGTGAAAAAAGCAGGTATTCCGCAATTTACAAATTTAGTACTTAAACAGATAAAATTAGTACTTAAACAGATAAAAAATTATAAAAAAAAATGAGACATTTCTTCTAACGTTGGAAGTTTCGTATGGCAAACGGTATTGCCTTAGCCAAATTCTAACGTTGGAAGTTTCGTATGGCAAACGGTATTGCCTTTGCCAAATTCGTGTTGATTTTAAACGCTTTGATAAAATCAAGGAATAACCATATTTACAACTTTACAAGGGAAGCCAAAAATGATTCATAATTTACATTATAATACATCTCATCATTTATATAATTATATATTTATAATGTGTAATAATTTTAAGAAAAATTAATCATTGAGATAATTGAAAGCTTAAAAGTATTACAAATATCAAGATTCAAATGTCTGAGTGATTGCATTTGCAAGGGTTAAAAGTTTTGGCTCAAAAAGGATGATATTTTTTATGCAAAATACTTTAGACTTTGGACGAAATTGAAATAAACGTCAGATACAGATTCTCAAGGTATTGATTTCCAAAATATTATAAATTATAAATTTGAAATAATCTGTGCAACCTGTGGGAATCCGTGTCCAAAAAAAAATCATTTAAAGTCCAAAAATCATTAAAGGATTAAGTTATTGTTTCAATCTTTTCCGTAGAATATTTTTGAATTAATAGTTAATAATTAATAATTAATTCCTACTTTTGCACTCGCTTTTGACGAAAGACTTTATAAGTTCTTCAAAAAGAGCGTTTTAAATTATTTTATTCACAATTAATAATCAAGGAGAATGCGTCATTACGAAACGACTTTTATCCTCGACCCTGTTTTGCAGAACGAAGAAGTTGCAGGAACTGTAAAAGGTTACGAAGACTTATTGAAAGAAATGGGAGCAGAGATTGTGCATGTTGAAAAATGGGGCTTACGTCAGTTAGCATATCCTATCAACAAGCGTTCTTCTGGATTGTACTTCACTGTTGAGTTTGCTGTTCCTACGGGAGAAGCGATTGAAAAACTTGAACTTCAATACCGTCGTAGCGAGCGCGTTATGCGTTTCCTTACGATAGCTTTGGACAAACACGGTGTTAAATACAACGCTGACAAACGTGCAGGCTTAATCGGTAAGAAAAAACCTGCAGCTGCTAAGGCTGAGAAGAAGTAACAATCAGAAGGAATCACGGAGTTAGGTAGTACTCCTTCAAAAGCTACGATGTAAATTATTTTTAGTAACCACTTTTAAACGAGGGCTAATAACCATGGCAAGTAGAGATGACATTAAGTTTCTAAGCAATCCGAAAATCGGACAGAAACGCAAAAAGTATTGCCGCTTTCGTAGATTTGGTATCAAGCATATTGACTATAAAGATGTCGATTTCTTGATGCAGTTTATCAACGAACAAGGCAAGATTTTACCTCGCCGTATAACGGGGAACTCACTCAAGTATCAACGTCGAATGGCAACAGCTATTAAACGTTCAAGACATTTAGCATTGTTACCGTATGTAGCAGATCTTTTAAAGTAATTTTTTTTAATTGATGTTTTTTTAATTATGAATTATTAGCTATAAATCATTTTATTGTTTCTAATTTATGCTTCAAAATCCATCACAAAATTTAAAGCAATGGATATTATTTTGCTAAAAGATAGTGAAACACTTGGCAAGGCTAATGAAATTGTTACGGTAAAGGACGGCTACGGTCGCAACTATTTGATTCCTCAAAAAATGGCTATCATCGCTAATAAAACGAATCGTTCTACTTTGGACGATCGTGTTAATAAACAGCGTGAAGCCGAGGATCGTCGTATCGGACAATTTAAAGCTATTGCAGCTAAGTTAGAAGGACAAACACTAAGAATCGGAGCAAAAGCTGGTACAAGCGGCAAAATCTTCGGTAGTGTTACTAATGTTCAAATCGGACAAGCTATTCAAGAGATTATCGGTGAAGACATCGACCGTCGTAAAATCACTTTGTTAGAAGAGGTGAAAAACTTGGGTGATTATATCGCTCAGGTTCAATTACACGAAAAAGTTCAATTTAATGTGAACTTTGAGGTTTATGCAGACTAATTATTAGTTGATTATTCGTAATCATTAATTCTTATATAGCTTAATCAAGCGTTGAATATCTCTGGATGTTCAACGCTTTTTTCGTTTTGGCTTTATCGTAAAATATGCTGAGGCTAAGTAATATTCGTAAAGAAAATTAGAACGAAAAACCTTCGCATTATCTACGGTTAAAATTCATCAAAAAGACTGTAAACCCTCAACCTCACTCGCAACTCGTAACGGAATCCACCGACCACGCCTCTGGTTTTTCATCAAACAAAACCTTGGTTTTTGCCCACGTATCTTTGAATAATTCCGAGTCTCGATAAGCGTTTAAATCTGTTTCGCTATTCCAAAAGCTATAAGTGAAAAAAACATTTGGCTGGTTTACATTTTGCAACAATTCCAAATATTCGCAACCGTTAAATCCTCTAATTTGCTCCTTCCGTGCTTCAAATAATACCTTAAATATTTCAATTTTATTCGCTTGAAATGTCATTTTTACAATTCGCTTGATCATCGTTTTTTATTTTTTACTTTTTCTGTGGCATTGTTCAAAAATACCTAAAAGTAGTTCACAGATTTAAGTTAATTTGGATTTAATGTATCGGCGACTTTAGTCGCCAGATAACGGCTAAACGTCACTTGACGACTAAAGTCGTCGGTACAAAGCCCTGTAAACGTAATCGCAAGTTGACCCTGCCCCAGTTTACCCCAACTTATCGGGGAAACCTTGGGATAAACTACTTTTATCAATCTTTGAAGCTGCTCTTTTTATTGATAAAAAACAAAGTTAGAAAGGCATTTTTAAGTTTAATAAGAATCTTGAGTAAACCTTTGCGAAGGGTTATCAAACTGTTATTTTTTTTTAAAATCGTCAATTTTGCGTTATTAAATCGTCATTGAATAAAAGAAATTATAAAAATGGACTGCACAAGTAATAAAATTTTTGATCTCGCTTTTAATACTGATTTTCAACAATGGGTTAGGGATAATTTGCCTTTGAGTGAGTTTTATCCTAATTCTGAACGGGAAATTATGGAAGAAGCTGCGGCAGCGGTGCGTTCGTTGGATAATCAAAAATTTACTTTTTCTGAACAAGCAATTGAACGGAATTATAATACTGTTTTGAATAAAATTTTGTTTGATTAACCGTTTTTACGCCTTTATCTAATCCCTGAATTAACCGTCTGGAAAATGTTTGGTGCGGATAAAAATCACAATAGATAGCACAACAGTATAGAAAATATATTTTGCACCTCAAATCTCCATCATAAATTCCACCAAATTCACCTCATTATCAATTTCTAATTTTTTCCGTAGTCGATACCTTGCGACTTCAACGCTTCGCACCGAAATATTCAATAATGGAGCGATTTCTTTTGATACTAAATTCATACGTAAATACGCACAAAGTCGGTGATCTTTTGGGGTCAATTGTGGGTATTTTTCTCGAAGTCGCTGCAAAAACTGCCCGTGAACCTGGTCAAAATGTCGAGCGAAATCCTCCCAATCTTCATCAAGGCGTTCATCGGTTGATATTTTGCGGATAACTCCACGGAGATGTTTTGCAGTTGCCGTATCTTTTGAAGATTGTGCAATACTTTGAACCTCGCTTTTTATTTTTTGTAGGATTTCACTTTTCTGAACTAAGTGCATCGTATTACTCGCCAATTCTTGGTTTTTAGCTTGAATTTGGAGTTCTAATTTTTCCTTTTCTAATTTTGAAATTTGGTGTTGTCGAGCGGCTTCTAAGCGTTGGTGTTCCTGCTCTTTTTGCAATAATGTTTGCTCTTGTTCGGATTGTAAAGCGGCTTTTTCTCGCTCAAATTGCTTTTTAGGAACGGTTATTAAAAAGAAGAGAATCAAACCTGCGATAATGAAATAAAAGATGTAAGCTAACCTTGAAGTGTACCACGGCGCTGCGATTTTGAAGCTATAAGTCGTGATTTGACTATACGTTCCGTTGATGTTTTTGGCTCTTAAACGAAACGTATAAGTTCCGGAATGTAAATTTGTAAATTCAATTTCTGATTTTTTTGTCCATGCAGACCATTTATTATCAAAACCTTCCAAAAAATATTGAAATTTACTTTGATCCGTATTTGCAAAATAGCTTGCCGAAAATCTAAAGCGTAAAGCATTATTTTTGTACGGAATCGAGGGAGTATTTTTTGATTTTAAATCATTTCCATGATAAATAATACTGTCGTTTGGCATCAATTGAACCATGCGAATTAAGGCGTTAAAGCTGGTGTCTTCAAGGAGTTGGGAAGGATTGTAATGTATGAATCCATTCTCTGTTGCAATAAAAACATTTTCACTATCAAAAGGATAAATTTCTTCAAAAGCGTCCACCATTTTATTAGCTAATTTCGGAAAAATTCGTTTTTTGATATTTTTATAAACGCCACCGTCCTTAATATTCAAAATGCCAACTTCGGTATCGGTAACATACCAAATATCACCATTTTTAGCTTCGATTAATCTTTTTACACGAGTCTCTTTTCCAAATATTTCATTCCATTTTTGATTTGGTTCAAATTTATTTTCAGCTTCATTATATTGATAAATACCTTCTTTTGCACAAAAAACAACTTCGTCACCGATTTTGAACGCATAAATTTGTAAATCAGATGGAAAACCATGTTCCGCATCATAACGCTCAATATATTCTACCTTTGAAAAATCAGCATTAAACTGAACTTTGTGCAACCCTCGATATGGATGCGATACCCAAATCAAGCCATTTTCGTCTTGAACAATTACTCGACAGGATTCTCGCCAATTTGACTCAAAATCATAGGTTTTTCGCCAATTATCTTCCTTTTCTAAAAGTACTAATCCATTATAATGACCACTTAATAATTTATTTTTTCCAATAGCAATTTGCATCCAAGAACCATTTCGAGCGTCAATTTTATTTGCCGTATTTCCGTTAATAATAAAAGTGCCTTCGTGATGATTTAAGAACAAATCGTCCTCGTGAATCGCCAGATTCCAAACCTGTCCTGCCGAATTTTTTACCAATGAATACGGAGCCGTATTCATTGGATTATAATACGATTTCCAAATATTCCGATATACCCCGTTTGCTGTACCGAAATAAATTTGATTCTGATGAACCTGAACGGCATAACCCATTGATTTTAAATCACCATCTGGGTAAATATAGGTGAAGGGCGAACTGGTTTCGATATAATCAATGCCGTTATCCAAACCGACCCAAAGGTTTTTAAAACTATCGATAAACAAGCTCAAAACGTTATTGACTTGTAATCCAGATGATCGATTCAAATGTCGAATAATCTGTCCTTTTTTATTGATAATGAAAACGCCATCAACGGACGAACCAAAGGCATACGTTTGGCTATCAATTTGGGTTGAACAATAGATTGAACCCCGTTTTAGTACACCGTTATCATTCGTTTTCCACGGAATAAAATTATCATTAGCATACAAAAATAAGCCACTTTTAACGGTGCTTACTAATAAGGTATCGCCACGGAAAGGGTAGATTCCATTCATTTCTGAATAGTTGAGACTCTGGTTTTTCGTTAGCGGCTGAAGGCTTGTTTTATTAAATTTCAGAATTCCTTTTCCCGTTTCAAATACAAATAGTTGCTTTCCAATTTTATTTAATCTACCAAATTTGTTACCGTTGTAAATTACTTTTAAATCATTATTTTCATACAAAAAAATGCTGCTTCCAGTTTTGAAATAAATTTTTTGATTGACGATTTCAATATCCCAAATATCTGCATAATTTCTATCTTCTTCCGCCAATAAACCATTTAAAGAAGTATAGGTCAACCTACCTTTTTTGTCTGGCGAAAAATAGCCCATTTCACCTTGAGCACCAACGTATATCTTTCCATCATTTGCTACTTTTACCGATCGCACAACGGTTTGATTCGTCACTTTATGACATTGCCAATATTTACCATCAAAGACTAATAACCCAGCGTTATTGGCAAAATACATCAAGCCATTTTTGTCTTGTGCAATATCCCAATTCTGCGGACTGCCATTATAAGTCGTTTTATTAAAATTATAAACTGGTGGAATACCGATATTACTGGACTGCCCAAAGCTGGTAGATGATACTCCGATTATAATTCCCCAAAAAAGTAAATAATATTTTAGCATCTGAATTTTTATCTAAGTCTGAGTTCAAATTTTGTAAAGCGTAGGACAGGGATTACCTGTACGCTATTGAGTATTTTAGAATGGTTCTTAAAGGTACAAAAAACAAGGAATTATATAGTTTGTTGTGGTGATGTTGTGGTTAAATTTAAGACATTATCGATTTGTTGAAATGATGTTGTGGTAATAAAATTTTATAAACAATACTTTGTACTTACTTTTGTTTTGTTAAAAAAATGTAAGCACAATATTTATTTTGTATTGTGTTATTGAAAAATTATCAAAAAAATCAAGTTATGAGAAAATTAATTTTATCTATCTTATTAGTATGTACAGTTGCAATCTTTTCTTTTGCACAAACTGTAAACATTACATTTGAATTAAATGTAGCGACGCTGGGAGCAAACCTTGCCGCAGCTGGACCTTTCGTTGCGGGTGGTTCAGATTTTGGCGTAGCGGGTGATCATCCGATGACAGATCCTGACGGTGATGGTATTTATTCGGTTACGATTGTAAAACCTATGGGAACATCAAGTAATTATACTTTCTTGAATGGAAATTGTCCAGGTTGGACTTGTAAAGAAAATTTGGGTGGTTTGCCTTGTGGGGATCCGAATAACTATAACGATCGTTTTTTACCAGCAGTAATGTCTGATACAATAATCAAGGCTTGTTTTGGTACTTGTGATAGCGATGGTTCTTGTACGATTGTAAGTGATTCTATTGACATTACATTTACATTAAATACGGCTTCTATTGGTACGGTTGACCCAGCAGGAATCTTTTTAGCAGGTGGTGGAAACTTTGGTATTCCAGGTGATAATCCAATGTCTGATGCAGATGCTGATGGAACGTACACGATTACAGTTAGAAAACCTAAAGGTTTTCAAAGTAACTATACTTTTACTAATGGAAACTGTGGTAACTTTAGTTGTAAAGAAGATATTGAAGGTTTGCCTTGTGCGGACACTTTAAACTTTAATGATCGTTTTTTACCGGGCGTTTATTCTGATACAACGATTATGGCTTGTTTCGCAGAGTGTTCAAGTGATGGCGTTTGTGCGACTGGTACGAATGGTTTGTTGATGGATAACACGTTGTTTTCATTACGCCCGACATTGGTTAATAGTTATGCAAATGTAATTTTTGGCGATAACGTAATGAATGACGAAAAACAAATTTTGGTTATCAATGCAGTTGGTCAAGTTGTCCTTTCTACAACGGTTTCTAATACGAACACTTACCAAATTGATGCAACAAACTACCCTAATGGTCTTTATTTCATTATGGTAAGAACTGCTGAATCGAAATTGACACAAAAATTTGTGGTAGCGAAGTAGGTTTTTTTAGATATTAGACGTTAGACCGCTTCGCTTTTAGATTTTAGATGTTAGAATTAAAAATTCACGAAGTAAATTTTTAAAGATCCAAGAGCTATCTATTTAACAATATTTTTTAAGTTTAAATTAAACCAATCAAATTATGAGATTAAAATACTCCTTAATACTTTTTATGGTGTTAACGTGGTCGGGTATTGCACTTGGCCAAAGTACGGTTACCGGGACGGTTTCGAGTACAGACGGAGAAAGCTTGATTGCGGCATCTGTTTTAGTAAAAGGAACAACGCAAGGGGTGCTGACCGATCTTGACGGAAATTACAGTATCAAAGTACCAGCAGAATCGACAACCTTAGTCTTTTCTTATGTTGGTTACGGGACGCAAGAATTTGAAATCGCTGGTAAAAGCGTTATCAATGTTACCTTATCAGAAGGTATTGAATTTGACGAAATTGTTGTTACCGGTTATACAACGCAGAAAAAAAGTAATGTAACGGGTTCTATCTCACAAGTCAAAGGAAAGGATTTGGAAGATATGCAAATTGGTCGTGTAGAGCAGGCGTTACAAGGAAGAACATCGGGAGTTCGGGTAACGCAAAGCTCGGGAGCACCAGGTTCTGGTTCTACGGTTCGGATTCGTGGAACGTCTTCTATCAATGGTTCGAGTCCACTTTTCGTAGTGGATGGTGTTATTATCGGTGGTGGAATTGATTATTTGAATCCAAATGATATTGCTTCGATTGAAGTTTTAAAAGATGCCGCTTCGGCAGCCATTTATGGTGCAAGGGGTGGAAATGGTGTTGTTTTAATTACGACAAAAAAAGGAAAAAAAGGAAGTGCAAGCGTGAATTATAACGCTTATTATGGGGTTCAAAACCCTTGGAAAAAAGTACCGATGTTGAATGCAACAGAATATGCGACCATTCAAAATGAGATGGCTGCAGCTTCTGGTAAGGTATTGCCTTTTCCGAATCCATCACAATATGGCGAGGGTACAGATTGGCAAGATGCGGTATTTTATGCCAATGCACCGATTAGCAATAATGAAATCAACATTTCTGGTGGTTCTGAGAAAATCACGTATTATAGTTCGGTGAACTATTTTGAACAAGACGGAATCGTTGCGGAAGATAAATCAAATTATAGACGATTAAGTGCGAGATTAAACTTAGACGCACAGGTGACGGATAAGTTGAAATTCGGTGTTAATGCGGCTTACACTCGTAATGAATCTCGTGGTGTTTCCACCAATTCTGAATTTGGTTCTCCACTTGGTCGTGCGTTAAATATTGATCCGATTACCCCTTTATATGAAACAGATGAAACGGTCTTAGGACAACCACCTTATTCTGTTGGTGGTCAGTTACGCCCTAATTTGGTATATGGTGAAGGCGGGGCTTATGGTATTTCTGAATATGTAACTTCTGAAATTGTGAATCCTGTTGCGGCTTCGGCTATTGCAGAAGGTATATTTGGGGCAGATAAATTCGTTTCGTCGGTTTACGGTGAATATGAAATTATTAAAAACCTAAAAATCAGAAGTAGTTTCGGTAGTGATTTAGCATTTTTTGGTAATAGAGATTTCACGCCTTCACATTATCTAAACGCGACTAATTTATTAGATACGAATTTCGTTGGTGTTAGTTTTAATAGAGGTTTAACTTGGATTTTTGATAATACGATTAATTATAATTTCAAGGTTCAGGAAAATCATTCTTTTGCTGTTTTGGTCGGTCATTCTGCGCAAACAACGAACGGAATATATTTGGGTGGAAGCAAACGAGATGTTCCGACACAAAATGCGGATGAAGCAACGATTGATTTCGCAAGAAATGAGGATAGTGAGCAAGTTTATGGTGGAAAATGGGAACGATATGCGATTGAATCTTACTTTTCAAGTTTAGATTATGATTATCAAGGTAAGTATATATTCAGAGTAACGATGCGTGCAGATGCGTCTTCAAACTTTGGTACAAACTACCGTTGGGGATTTTTCCCGGCTGTTTCTGCGGGTTGGAATATTACAGATGAGGCATTTTTCCCTCAAACAGATGCTATAAATTATATGAAATTACGTGCTGGTTGGGGACGTAATGGAAACGATGCAGCAGGTGCGTTAGAATACGTTTCTACGGTTTCTGGTGGTCGTAATTATACTTTTGGTTCAGACGATAGATTGACAAATGGTGTTTCGCCAAATCAGATTTCAAATCCCGATTTACGTTGGGAAACGTCTGAACAGCTTAATGTTGGTATTGATATGCGTTTGTTCAAACGTTTTTCTGTGACGCTTGACGCTTATATTCAAAATACCATTGACATGAAAACGACGCCGCCTTTACCAGCTTATATTGGTAATAATGCACCAACGGCAAACGTCGGAACGATGAATAATAAAGGTATTGATTTCGAATTAGGTTACGATAATACATTTGGCGACTTGAATTTTGCAGTAAAAGGAAACCTTTCTTATGTTCAGAATGAAGTTACCGTAATTGGTAACGAAGCAGGATTTGTACGTGGTGCAGGTTGGGGAACACAAGGAATTGAAGTGACTCGTATCACGGAAGGTTTGCCAATCGGTTATTTATACGGTTATACGGCTGATGGTGTTTTTCAAAACCAAACAGAAATTGATGCACACACGGGAACAGATGGATTATTATTACAACCAGATGCGGTACCGGGTGATATGCGTTTTCTTGATATGAATAATGATGGTGTTTTTAATGAAAATGATAGAGGAATGATTGGTGATCCAACGCCAACTTGGACGTATGGTTTCACAATTGATGCGGCTTATAAAGGATTTGATTTAGTTATTTTCGGTCAAGGTGTTGCAGGGAATTCTATTTTCAATGCAAGTCGTCGTTATGATTTACCAACTTCTAATATGAATGCAGCAGCTTTAGGACGTTGGACAGGCGAAGGTTCTTCTGACCTTCATCCTCGTTTGACAGATGACGATGCGAATATCAATTTTGCTCGTAGTTCAACTTTTTATGTAGAAAGTGGTTCATTCTTCCGTATCAAAACGGCTCAAATTGGCTATACTTTACCAAGAGAATTGACAAATAGAGCAGGTATTGCAAGGGCTCGTGTTTATGTAGCTTCTAATAATTTATTAACAATTACAGATTATAGCGGTTTTGATCCTGAGATTGATTCAGGTGTGGACAGAGGAAGTTATCCTCAAGCAAGAATGTTCTCTGTAGGTGTAAATGTAACTTTTGAGTAATTAATACCTCATCCCTAACCCTTCTCCTTTAGGAGAAGGGTTAGGGATGAGGTAAAATATATAAAAATGAAAAATAAATTAATCATACTGTTTTCCGTCATTTTGCTAACTTCTTGCAACGAATCATTTTTAGAAGTTACGCCCGTCGGAAGGGTTTTAGAATCCAATTTTTACCAAAATCAAGAGCAAGCATTTGAAGCATTAGTTGCTGTTTATGATGTGTTGCAATGGACGGATCAAGGCGGTTTTACGATGTTTCGCCCATTATTAGATGTGGCTTCAGACGATTGTTTTGCAGGCGGAAGTGATGCTTCTGATCAACCGAGCTGGGTGGCTTGGGATGCATTTAATTTGAATCCAGACTTAGGGCCACAATGGGGTTTTTGGAACAAATATTATAGAGGAATTTATCGTGCGAATTTATTCTTAGAGAAAATTGAAGGTATCGAAGGAGTGACGCCTCAATTCAAATCTCGTGCGATTGCAGAAGTGAAGTTCTTAAGAGCGAAATATTATTTTGATTTAGTTCGACTATTCGGTCGTGTGCCTTTGATTACCAAGACTTTAGGTTCTGACGAATATTATACGGTAGAACAATTAGGAGGTAATTCAATCTTTGTACAAATCGAACAAGATTTAAACGATGCGATTGGAAACTTACCAGAAACGGTCAGTGGAAGTGAGTTAGGTAGAATCACTAAAGGTGCTGCTCAAGGTTTGTTAGGTCGTGCGATTTTATTCCAAAATGATAATGGAAAAATGGGAACAGCTGCAAGTACCTTGGAAGCGATTATCAATTCTGGAAATTACAGCTTAGAAGCTAATTACGGTGATATTTTCAAAACAAGCAACGAACACGGTGTAGAGTCTGTTTTTGAAATTTCTTACTCTGATAATTCAAACGCTGGCTGGGGTGGATTTGGTTCTGGCGGCGGCGAAGGAAACGTAGGTATTCAATTTGTTGGCATGCGCAATTATAGCGGTCCAACTTTCGCAACAGGCTGGGGATTTTCTCCAGTTACACCAAATTTAGTTGCAGCAATGAATGGCGATCCTCGATTTGAGCATACGATTATTGATGCGAACAATTTGCAAGGTGCGAATTATACGCCTGGTTATCAAGAAACTGGATATTTCGTAAGAAAATATGCACCGCTTCAAGCGAATACAGCTGGTGACGGTGAAATTCCATTAAATTGGGCAAATAACGTTCGTGAAATTCGTTACGCTGATGTTTTATTAATGGCAGCAGAAGCTTTGGTCAGAAGTGGCGGTGATGAAGCGAAAGCAAGAGGTTATGTCAATCAAGTTCGTGCAAGAGTTGGGTTAGCAGCATTGACTTCTTCGGGCAATCAGCTTTTGGAAGACATTTACACCGAGCGTCGTTTGGAGTTGGCTTGCGAAGGTCAACGTTATTTCGATTTAATTAGAACAGGAAAAGCTGCGATAACTTTGGCTTCTCAAGGTTTTGCTGTAGGAAAAAGCGAAGTTTTACCAATTCCACAATCGGAAATTGATTTAAGTAACGGTGCTTTGACTCAAAATAACGGATATTAAAAATATTGTTTGATTGTTAAATTGTTTGATTCTTATTAAAACGGTCAAACAATTTAATAATAAAGCAATTCAACAAATTAATCAAATGAAAAAAATAACCTTTTATACTTTAATAAGCTGCCTATTTTTAATGACGGCTTGCGAGCCATCTATTGAAGACAAAATAGATATTGGATTGCCGCCGCAAGCGGATTTTAGCATTGAATATATTGATGCAAATAATGTAAAATTAATCAATACAACGATAGATGATAACTTTATCGCAAGTTGGGATTTAGGTAGTTTTGGTGTTAGAACCGGCAATGAAGTAGCGCTGAGTTTCCCTGAAATGGGCGAATATTTTGTGACATTAAGCGTATTCGGAAAAGGTGGTTCTGGCGATGTTACCAAAGCGATTACCATTACGCAAAATGTTACGGGGCCTTGTGGTGGTGCGATGGAATTTATATCTGCTTGTGGTACAAAAACTTGGAAATTAAATCCTGCCGCTGGTGCATTGTGGGTAGGGCCAAATGACGGAAGTGGAACAACTTGGTGGCAAAATTCTGATGTAGAAGTGACCGGTCGTCCTTGTGATTGGAACGATGAATATACGTTTACGGAAGCTGGTGTTTATACTTACAATTCAAACGGCGACCTTTGGGGTGAAACGTATATGGGTTTTTCGGCAGATGCTTGTTATCCAATAACAGACTTACCGGCTGACCGTGCAGACTGGAGCGATGGTGTACACGCTTTCGAGGTGACTGATGGTGCAATTCCAAAATTGAAAGTTACTGGAAATGGTGCTTTTCTTGGTTTGCGTAAACCAACAAACGGTATGGAAGTCACTTTACCTCAAGCCGAAACTATCTATGATGTCATTCGTATGGAAACCGTTTCAAGTAAGGATATTTTGGAATTAGAAGTTGATTATGGCGGCGGAATCTGGCGTTTCACATTGGTTTCTCAGTAGATTTTATTTGGATGCGAATTAACACGAATTATACGAATAGTTATTAAATATTTTAAAAAAAAACGTGCAATTCGTGAAAATTCGTGTCCAAAAATTAAAAAAAATTCGATTGTTCTAAATTAATAAAACCATGAATTATAAATTACTAACCTCCCTTTTTTGCACTATACTATTACTTAGTTGTGGCGTAAATCAAACTCCAGATGCAGCCAAAGAAAAAGTGGACGAAGTTGTATCAGATGTGTCCTTTCAATTAAAGTCGGGAATGAAATCAACGATTTACACGACCGCAAGTAATACCGAATTACGATTAACAGAAACGGGAAAAGTGACTTTCGAGTCGGCGACTCAACCGTTAGAAAGTGAAGTTTCTGTCTTTGTAAATCCCAATAAGTCCTTTCAGACTTTCCTCGGTATTGGCGGAGCGATTACCGATGCTTCGGCTGAAATTTTTGCCCAATTGCCAAAAGAAAAACAAGAAGAATTTTTGACCGCATATTATGATAAAGAAAAAGGTATTGGTTATTCGTTGTGTCGAACGCCAATACACAGTTGTGATTTTAGTACCGACAGTTATACCTACATTGAGGAAGGCGACAAGGATTTAAAAACTTTCAATATTGACCACGATAGAACCTATAAAATTCCTTTGATAAAAAAAGCGATTGAAACGGCTGGAGGCGAATTGATGCTTTATGCAAGCCCGTGGAGTCCGCCTGCATTTATGAAGGATACTAAAAATATGCTGCAAGGTGGCAAATTGCTCCCTGAATATTATGACGCATGGGCAACGTATTACACGAAGTTTATCAAGGCTTATGAAGCGGAAGATATGCCGATTTGGGGAATTACGATTCAGAACGAGCCGATGGCAGTACAACGATGGGAATCTTGTATTTATACGGCAGAAGAAGAACGGGATTTCTTGAAAAATCATTTGGGTCCAATCATGGAAAAAGAAGGATTAGGCGATAAAAAAATCGTGGTTTGGGA